>Ga0065721_10004221_pt1 | contig 34886 bp, 27 predicted proteins | sample Mesricmetagenome_FD_59108 | JGI IMG/M metagenome (GOLD analysis project Ga0065721, IMG submission 59108) | Mesophilic microbial community from rice straw/compost enrichment Sample: eDNA_1 v2 (version 2) | ecosystem: Engineered > Solid waste > Grass > Composting > Bioreactor | place: USA: Davis... | reverse complement strand
GCCGGTTTACGGCGAGCTGTATCTGCCGCGCAAATTCAAAGTGGGCTATGTCATTCCGCCCATCAACGACATAGATGTGTACGGCCAGGACCTGGGTTTTATCGCCATCAATGAAGGTGACCGTCTGCTGGGATTTAACGTCTGCGTCGGCGGCGGCATGGGGCAATTAGATAACCGCGAAGACAGCTATCCGCGTCTGGCGGAGGAGATCGGCTTTATCAGCCCGGAGGAAGCGCCGGAATTTGCCGAGATCGTCATGGGCATTCAGCGGGATTTCGGCGACCGCAAAGACCGCCACCGCGCCCGCTTTAAATACACCCTCGACCGTCTCGGCACGGACTGGTTTATCACCGAGCTGGATCAGCGTCGGGGCAAGCCGCTGCAACCGGCGCACCCGGTGAATTTTATCCAGAACGGCGACAAGTTCGGCTGGGAGCGCGGCGGCAACGGTCGTTGGAATGCCACGCTCTATATCGAAAGCGGACGCATTCAAGGCGCGCTCAAAAGTCAGTTGCAGGCGTTTTTCTCTCAATATGGCGGCGGCGTCCGTTTGACCACCAATCAGAATCTCCAGCTGACGGATATAGGAGATTACGAGTTGGAGCAGGTGCGGTGGCGGCTACAGGATCTCGGCCTCGCGGCGCGGCTGGAGCCGGACTCCCAAGCGGCTTACACTTTGAGCTGCGTCGCACTGCCCACCTGCGGCCTCGCCATGGCGGAGGCGGAGCGCTACACCCCGCGTTTTCTCCAACGCTTCAACCAGCTCAAAGCCCGTCACGGCTTAGCCGATACGCCCATAACCTTGCGTCTATCCGGCTGCCCCAATGGCTGCGCCCGGCCCTATATCGCGGAAATCGCCCTGACCGGCCGCGCCCCCGGTCTTTACAACCTCTATCTCGGCGGCAGTTTTCACGGCGACCGCATGGCCAAGCTCTACGCCAGCAATCTCGATGAAACCCGCATTTTGCAGGCGCTGGATGAGCTGTTCGCCCGCTATGCCGCCGCCCGCAAACCCGGCGAGCACTTTGGCGATTTTCTATGGAGAAGTCGCGTGCTCGCCGCCAATGATTCGCCCGTTAACTAATGTCCTATAGGTATCGCCATGTCCCACTTTTTATTTATCCAGAGCCAGGACCCTTTTACCGAGGTGGCCACCAGCCGCCAGTACCAACTCGCCGCCGAGCTCGCCAAAGCGGGCAATCAGGTGCAGGTATTGCTGGTGCAGAACGGCGTTACGCCTGCGCGCAAGGGCGCCAATTGCCCGGCCTTTGATGCGCTGCTGGCGTCCTCCGTCAGCGTGTTGGCTGACGAATTCGCCCTGCGTCAGCGCGAGTTTGGAGAAAACCATCTGCGCGATGGCGTACAGCCAGCGGAGATAGGTTTGGTGGTAGATGCCATGTTGGCGGGCCACAAGGTTATCTGGAACTGATTGGAGCGCTTTTTATGAATAAGACCTCGCCTTTAAATAACACGCTAACGTTTGCTTTTATGGACCCGCCGTTTGAAAACGAGCGCACCATTACGTTCTTCCGCTTGCTGGATGCCGCCCTGGAGAAAAATGCCAATGTGCGCGTATTCGCCTATGAAGGCGCGGTGGCCCTGGCCTTTGCCCGCCAGCAACAGCACGGCAATGCCGTGCATGGCCGCGATACGGATGCAGAAAACCATCCGCTGACCAAAGACTGGATCGCCGCCCTGCAACGCAAGTCCAAAGACAAAGGGTTGAGCTTCGAATGGATCAACTGCGGTCTGTGCGTGGACGAGCGCGGCGTCAATGAAGCCGTGGAAGGTTGCGGCCGCGGTGGCCCCGCCGATTTGTGGCGCTATGCCAGCGAATCCCATAACACCCTCGCCATTGGCACCCGCTGAGGTAACGACCATGAAAGTATTGCAAGTCATCGATCAGGCATTTCGCACCGCCGGGGAAGAGCAGGACGACACCATTCTGTGGCTCACCCAATGCATGCGCGGCGCAGGTGCGGAATTGGAAGTGCTGCTCACCGGCCACGGGGCCTATTACACCGTGCAATCCCGCGCACAACCGGCATTGAAATTCGGCGCTTGGCAACAGACCCAGCCCGCCGATATCACCCAGGACATCGGTCGCCTGCGCGAAAAAGGTGTACCGGTTTATGTGGAGCGGGAAGCGCTGCAAGAGCGCGGGCTGTTCGGCTTGCCGGTGCTGCCGGGAGTTGAAGTCATCAGCCGGGACGCAGTGGCAAAACTCTACGAAAACGCCGACCAGATCTGGCATTGGTGAACCATGAAACCGCGCATCCATATCAAACGCGTTTACGATCCTCCCGCCAAGGACGATGGACTGCGAATTTTGGTGGATCGCGTTTGGCCGCGCGGTAAAAAGAAAGAGGAAGTGCATCTGGATGACTGGTGGAAAGAGCTCGCCCCCAGCGCCGAACTGCGCAAATGGTTCAATCACGACCCAGACAGGTGGGAAGTTTTCTACGAGAGTTACGAAGAGGAATTAAATACAAATCGCAAAGAGCTGGAATCAGCGCTTCAATCCCTTCTGAAAGATCACCCCAAAACCATTACCCTGCTTTATTCCGCCCACGACACTGAACACAACCAAGCCATAGTGCTGCGCGATTTTCTGCAAAAACTCCTCAACAAACATTGATCCCTATGCCCAACGATCTGCATCCCGCCCTAAAAACACCGCTTTTAAAAACCCTCGATTGCGAGCTGCCCATTATGTTGGCCGGAATGGGCGGCGTGGCGCGGCATAAATTGGCTGCCGCGGTTTGTGAGGCGGGGGGTTTTGGCGTGATGGGTATGGTGCGCGAGCCGGTGGCTTTGATCGACGCGGAGGTGCGGGCGCTGCGGGAACTTACCGACCGGCGTTTTGCCGTTAATTTGATTCCAGCGTCCACCAAACCTGATCTATTGCGCGACCAAGTAACTGCCTGCCTGCGTTTGCAGGTGCCTGCCATGGTGCTGTTCTGGGATGTGGATAAAGCTCTGGTGCGCCATCTGAAAGAGGAGGGCGTGCAAGTGATCCACCAAGTGGGCAGCGAACGCGATGCCGACTTGGCGTTGGATGCGGGTGTGGATGTTTTGATTGTTCAGGGATATGAAGCAGGCGGGCATGTGCGCGGCACTACCAGCCTGTTTGGCCTTCTGCCAGTGATCGCCGCCAAAAGTCCGGTGCCGGTTGTGGCATCCGGCGGTATCGCCAGCGGCCGCGCCTTGGTTGCGGCTTTGGCGCTCGGCGCTCAGGGAGCGAGCTTGGGAACTGCGTTGCTCGCCACTCACGAATCCAATGCTCATCAACATCACCAAGATCGCATACTTGCCGCCCGCGCGGACGATACGGTCTACACCACCCTCTTTTCTCGCAACTGGCACGAGCCAGCGCCAGTGCGGGTACTTAAAAATGCGGTAACCAACGGCAAGTATCGGCACGCCGAACTTGATACCATCATCGGCCAGCAAGATGGTCAGCCGGTTTATTTGTTTTCCACCGACTCACCCCTGGCGGACGCCACCGGCCAATTGGATGATATGGCGCTTTATTGTGGCCAATCCTGTGGCCAGTTCGACCAAGCGTGCAGCGCCGCTGAACGTATTGCAGCGATTATCAACGAAGCCACTGAGCTGCTGCGTTCGTGGTAGGTTAAGGAACATTATTGATGTCTGTTGTTGATTTCTCCGGCGGCGCGGTATTTCTCGACGCTGCCACTGTCGATTGCGGCGATGTGGATTTCACGCGCCTGCGCGAAGTCGCCAAACCTCTCCAACTATATCCGCAAACTACCGAACAAGAACTTCCCGAGCGTCATCCAGACGCCTGGTGCGTAATTACCAATAAAGTGAAACTCGAGCGCGAATTTTTTCAGGCGCGGCCGAATTTGCGCTTGGTGTGTGTCACTGCAACGGGCGTAAATAATGTGGATTTGGATGCGGCTGCGGATCACGGTGTTACCATCGCCAACTGCAAGGGCTACAGCACCGAAACCGTCGCGCAACACACCTTTATGCTGCTGCTCGCCCTGGTGCGCAGCTTGCCGCAATATCAACACGCGGTAGCGCAAGGCGAATGGAGTCGTTCATCCATGTTTTGTCTGCTCGATTATCCATTGCGCGAACTGCAAGGCATGAAATTGGGTATCGTCGGCTACGGCGATATAGGTCAACGCGTTGCGGAAATTGCGCGCTTTTTTAGCATGGAAGTATTGATCGCTGAACGCCCCGAAAGCGCGCCGCGTCCTGGAAGATTGCCTTTTGCCGAAGTGCTCGCTCGCAGCGATATTCTCACTCTGCATTGCCCGCTCACATCGCACAACGCCAAATTGATCAATGCGAAAACACTTGGTCAAATGCGGAGCGGCGCGTTTTTGATCAACACCGCCAGGGGTGGATTAATTGACGAGCAGGCATTAGTTGAAGCACTGCGAGAGGAAAAATTGGGCGGTGCTGCTTTGGATGTTCTCTCAGTAGAGCCGCCACCAGCCGATCATCCACTGCTGCAAGCCCAATTGCCGAACCTGATTCTCACGCCACATTGCGCCTGGGCCAGTTCGGAGGCGCGGCAGACGGCGATTGATCAGACGGTAGAGAATATCACCCGATATTTAAACGCTAAGCGGTAATTTTCCCACTCTAGAACACATTTGCGCTCTATAAACGTCTACCGAAGACCGGATTAACTCCATCAAATTCCGGTCGTGGTTGTTGCGAATTTGAGTTCCACATCAAAAATCATGGTCTCGCCATTCGCGCGGAAACACGGTCGCCACTCCAGCAGGGCTTTGCGATATAGACGCGCGGTATTTGCCGTCGACAGCCATGAAGGTCATTTATTCTTAGAGAGGGAAATTGAAGAATCCCTGTGGAAGAAAAATTCAAATCTTATTTAAATCACTCAAGAGTTTTCCCACATCCATCTTTATTTTTATCCATCAAAACTTTTTATCCCCTGCTATTTTATTTCAATATTTATTTGAAAATATTCCGTCGATTTTCCCGCTTTGACCGCCCAACAAAAAAGCCCTAAAAAATCCGATAAATAAAAATCCAAAATCATGCCAAATAGTTATTTTTACTATTATAAATATTTACATTTGATACGTTTTCCACAGTCTTAAAAACAGTTCGTTGATAAAATTACAGCGTCGAGAAAGTCGTATCGACTATATTTATAAATCTTATAAAAATAATTTTTTGCCGCGCGGCAGAGAGTGTTCGATCACTCAAAAAAATCGGCACCTGCAGTCCCGCGTTTCCCCAAGACCAAAAAACCAATTAATAGCAGGGCACCAAAATGAAAACCTTATTAAAAAAATGCTATTTGGCTGCAATAGTGGCCGGACTTGTCGCCTGTGGTGGAAATGGCGGTCCTTCGTCGTCCAGCAGTTCTTCATCATCGAGCAGCAGCTCGTCTACCAGTAGTTCATCCAGCAGCTCTTCATCTAGCAGCTCTTCAAGCAGTTCGTCATCCTCGAGCAGCTCATCATCCAGCTCCAGTTCAAGTTCCGGTGGTGCGGTGACTTGTACGCTGCCGAATTTCCCGGATGCCACTGCGCTGCCCAGCAGAGGCATCAAACTGCCCGACCCGTTTACCTTCTACGACGGAACGCCGGTCAACACCAAAGAGCAGTGGGAATGCCGCCGCAAAGAAATTCTGGCGATGGCCGCAAAATATCTTTACGGCCCCATTCCCGGTGACTGTGATTCCGTATCAGGAACGGTCAGCGGCGGCAATGTTTCGATCAGTTGTACCGTCGGCGGCAGAACCAGCAATTTCTCCGCCTCCATTTCGGGAAGCGGACAGACAATTGCGGTGGATCTCGCCTCCGGAATTCTGCCGCCCGGCAGCAAAAGACTGTCGTTTGGCAGCGGCTACGAAGCGAACATCCGATCGCTTTACGGCTTGAGTGAACTCAATCCCAATATCGCTATTGGTTGGATGATCAATCGGGTGATGGATGTTTTGGAAAAGAATCCTAGCAGCGGGCATGATCCCAGCAAGATTGCCGTCTCTGGCTGCTCCGGATGTGGCAAAGGTGCGTTCCTGGTTGGCGTATTCAGCCGAGTTCCCATGACTGTTATCGTCGAATCCGGCGGCGGCGGCGGCACCAGCTGGCGTATGACGGAGTGGTTCCGCAACGGCGCCGGCCAATCCAGATGGCGTTGTGGCGACAAACCCCAAGGTATCGACAATTTGGAAAACAACGGTATTTGTGGTCCCTGGGTAACCAGCGCGGCTCAGCCTTTCCGATCAACGCCGTCACGGGTTAACAACCTGCCGTTCGACCAACACATGCTGTTAGCGACCATCGCCCCGCGTTATCTGGTGCATTTCACTAACTCCAACGGCCAGAATTCCTGGTGTCACCTGGCGGGAACCAGTGAAGCCCTGGCGGCCTGGGCCGCCTACCCGGTCTACAAGGCTCTTGGTGTCCCACAAAATATGGCATTTGAAGTGTACAGTGGTGGCCATTGCGGTGTAGGCGACACTGGCATCGCAGCCAAAATGTTCGACCGGGCATTCTTCGGCAACACCAGCGTCAACACCGGCGGCATCAATATTCAGGACAGCCGCGTGCAAATTCCGGTCAGCGAATGGAAAACACTGTTCATCGACTGGGATATGGACAAAGTTCTCCAGTAACACTTCCCCCTCACCTTTGTGAAGCTTCCGGATCCAATGCCCATTGGATCCGGTTTTTTCGTTTCATCGCCCGCTCACTCCGCCCCGCAGTTCCCTGCCCTCCAGGAATGTCCGCCTTTCTGCCTCAGCTCACAACATCAGCGAGAGATTCCGCATTTTCTTGAGTTATGACGCATCTATAAGACTTATATTCAAGTAGACTCCACTCGCCAAACGGGACCCAACCGCGTCACAGAATAAGAGAAAGATTAAGTACCCATGAAAAACCAGCTTTTCCGGCCCGCATACGTGCTGGGCTTAGTCGTGCTTTCATCCTCAACTGCGCTTCCCACAGCTCCCTCTTTCGCGGAGGACGCTGCATCCACCAATGAGGCGGTTGGTAAAAATTCGCGGCGCAAGGCCGGTAATTCTTCGGCAAATTCGGTTGAAGAAGTGATTGTCACCGGCTCGAAAGTTAATGCGATGGATGCGCAGGAGCTGAAACGCGGTGCCGACACCATGCTCGACGCCATCTCTGCCGATCAGATCGGCCTGCTGCCCGACCGCAGCGCGCTGGACGCCATGCAGCGGCTGCCGGGAGTAGCCATCGAGCGCTTCGCGGCTCCCAATGATCCCGATCACTACAGCGTGGAAGGCTCAGACATTATTCTGCGCGGCATGACGCAAACCCGTTCGGAATTTAACGGTCGCGATTCCTTCAGTGCCAATACCGGGCGCGGGTTGAGTTATCAAGATATTCCGCCGGAGCTGTTGAGCAGCATCCAGGTATTCAAGAACCAAACCGCCGATATGATCGAAGGCGGCATCGGCGGCACGGTGAATCTGGTTACCCGCAAACCGCTCGAGATTGACGATCATCTCGCCGCATTCAGCGTCGATTATTCCTATGGCGATCTGGCGGAAACCTGGAGCCCCACTTTTTCCGGCTTATTGGCAAAGACATTTAATGCACCTGCCGGCCGCTGGGGATTTTTACTGAATTACGCCAACTCCGAATTGGTCGGGCAATCCCACGGCATTCAAAGCGATGCCTATGTGCAATTTGAAGCCGCCGAATTAGTTACGCAAAACAATCCCAATCCTCCTGGCTCCCGCGCGGAGGATTTTTTGGGTGATGACGGCAAGGGGCGTGTCTGGGCGCCCAATGGCGCCAACGCGCTGAAAAAAGAAGATCGCCGCGAGCGCGAAGGTTTTACCGCCGCCTTGCAGTTCGCTACCGACGACGGCAAGTTCGAAGCGCTGGCGGAATATATTCGCTCCGATTCCACGCTGACCTGGCATGAACAGGCGATCAAATATCAAGGCGGTTATCAAAGCATCGGCATACGCCCAACGGCACCTCTGGCTGGAACCCATTTTTTATTCGATGAAAACGGTTTGTTCCGGGCCGGCACCATTATGGAAGAAGGCAATTCCTGGCGCGTCGGTTCCAGCGGTCACAGCCGCGTGCCCACCAGTTTGAGCGTGCTGAAAAATTATAAACAGTGGGGCCATCGCACTCAGATGGACAGCCGCATCAATGAAACTCAATCACTGGTGGAAGATTTTCATATCAATCTCAAATGGCAGCCGATCGACCGCCTGAGCGTCAGTGGCGATTTGCAATATATCGATGCGGAAGCTCGCGTGGATGATTTATCCATCCACCTGATGACTTACGGAATTTACGACTACGACACCCGCGGCAGCACACCTTATTTGCGTTTGATTGAGCCGTGGAATGGCCAGCGCGATCGCGAACGCGCCGAGGGCAATCCATTTTGGGATGCCACCACCAACGACCGCTACAACTATCCGGGCTTCGGCGGAGATCCCCTGGGTGACCAGAATTATTTTCAGGATCCCAATTCTTATTTGTGGCGCTCGGCGATGGATCACTACGAGCGCTCCGACGGCGATTCTTTGGCGTGGAGAGTGGACCTGGATTACGAAGTCGGTGATGGTCTGTTGCGCCAAATTAAAGTCGGCTACCGCTATTCCGAGCGCGAGCAAACTGTGCGTGCCACAGCGTGGAACTGGGGCGCTTTGGCGCCGGAATGGAATGGCCAATCCACCATCAATTTCAATTTAGGCGACGGTGGAATTATCGGCACAGGCATCGGCTGGCTACCTGGCGTGCCGCAACAGCAAGATGGCTATGAGCTCGTCAATTGGTCGGACTTTATGCGCGGCGGCGTACTGGAAATTCCAGGCGGACAAACACTGCATGCCAATGAACAATTGATTCGCGCCGTTTTGGGTACCAATCCAAGCCGCCGCTTGATGCAATCCTACGCGGGCGGCAATAACTGGCTGCCATATCCGGATCGCGATCAAGCGGTGGATTTATACGGCCGCCATTTTGAAGCGGCCGTTAATGTTCCCCTGGATAGCAAATTCGGAATTTTTACGCCCAACGAAATCAACCGCACCTTGGAAATGCGCGATGCACTTTATCTGCGGCTCGATTTTGCCGGTGACGGGGCTTTGCCCTTTTCCGGGAATGTGGGGCTGCGTTATTTAAAAATGGAGCGCCAAGCGCTGGGTATTGTGGAATATCCGCTGATTGTGCCGCGTACACATGAACTGCAGTATTTTCCGCCGGATTCACTGTCTCTGCCGCTGGATAGCCACGTCGCCGAAAACTATCTGCGACAACAGGTGGCCGACGGCGTTTACGGCGATTTTTACCAGGCGGCGACCGCGCTGGAAAATAACTGGATTCACAATCCGTATTTCTTTCTCGCCAACGAAATCCGCGGATTCACCCAGGGTATGCCGATACTGGGTCCCGATGGCCAACAATTGGAGGANCGCAATCAATTGCANTTTGCTCCCTATGTCAACGAGCANGTGGCCAAACACACTTACGACACTGTGCTGCCCAGTTTTAACCTNAAAGCGGATCTCACTGACAGTCTGGTTGGCCGTATCGCTTTTGCCAAAGCNGTGGCATTCCCCAACCTCGTCGACGTGCGCAATCGCACCGATCTGGCCCCCGTCACCATCGACGAAAACGCCGGCAACATCAGCGTTACCCGCAGATCCGTGGAAACGGGCATTCCGGGCGATCGCCCTATAGATTTAATCGACCAGGTGACCTTGAGCAAACCTGCTGATGGCACTTGGTTTGTGGGTGAAGGCGGCAACCCGTATTTGCAGCCGATGGAGTCCATGCAATACGACTTTTCGCTGGAGTGGTATTTCTCCAATTATGGCCAGTTGAGCGGAGCAGTTTTCCATAAAAATTTATCCAATTATTTTTCTCCCGGCGTAATCACCCGCGAATTCACCAATGGCTTTAGCGGCGTCACTCAACCCGTCGCCATCACCACCCAACGCAACGGCGGTGATGCCAAATTGGACGGAGTGGAAATCACCTACAATCAATTTTTCAGCGGCATGTTGGAAGGTTTCGGCTTCCAAGCCACTTACACCTACATCGACGCCACCAGCATTCCCAACAACGAAAAAAGAGTTGAGGACGAGCAGTGGTACAACTCGCTTTACGAAGATACAGGCATTCGCGTCGATCCCTCAAAATTGCCGCTGCAGGGTCAGTCCGATGAAATCATCAATCTGATTGGTATGTACGAGGATGATCGCTTCAGCGTGCATCTGGCTTATAACTGGCGCTCGAAATATTTGCTCACCACCCGCGACGTGATCAGCAAAGCGCCCATCTGGTTCGATGACCACGGCGAATTGGACGGTTCCATTTTCTATAAAATCAGCGATAACTTTACATTGGGACTGCAGGCGAAAAACATCACCAACGCCCGCACCAAAACCCTAATGATTTTAAATGACCAACTCCAGGAAACCGGACGCTCCTGGTTTGTTTCAGATCGGCGAGTTGCGTTGGTTTTGCGGGGGGAGTTTTAACTCCCTTCAACGGCCACTTATTTGAATAAGCCAATGGACATTGGGAGGGCCTTCTAAATACGAGAACGAATTCACAGACAAGCAGAAAACCAAGGATTTGCCGAGCACCGTTTGTTAATCTTTGTTAATGCTCACTTTTTAGTTTTTCCGCTGAGCTGCTCTTATATCTGAGTTTTCTATGCGCACACTGCTTGTCGATTTAAATAATTTTTCGCGCTATCCGACCTTATCCATCGGTTATTTAGCTGCAATTCTAAGAAATGCTGGGCATGACGTTGAGGTTTTGTCCCCATTATTTTTTGGGGTACATGGATTCCCTCGCCAAGTGCGTGAGAAACCTTGGCAACAATACAGCCGGTTTATCTCCCACTGGTCCGCTGTCACCACTTTCAAGCCTGTTCACAGTGCGCGAGGTTTGCTGAAAAGAAAGCGGCAAATTATCAGCGGGCAAAGCTCAACAGCAATTCTGGATGCGGTTAAAAACTCGCTCGAGCGCAAGCCCGATGTGGTGTTGATCTCCGCGTACACCATGTATTACGAGGTATGTGTTGAAATAGCCGCACTGTGTCGCCAACAAAATATTCCCGTGATCGTTGGCGGCAACAGCTTTGTTGTGCCGGAAATCGCCGACCGCTGGGCGACAACCAATGGCGTAGCCGCGGTTTTCTCCGGCGAGCCGGAGCCGGTACTGCTCGAGCTGGTAACCAAAGTCGCGCAAGGTGAGGATGTCAGCCAAATTTCCGGTGTTTATGGAAAAGGGAAAGCAGGAAATTTCTCTGCACCACCGCTGCAATCTCTCGATGCAGTACCCTTTCCGGACTTTTCCGATTTCCCTTGGGACTGCTATCCCAACCGCATTATTCCAATCATGACGGGCCGAGGCTGTGAATGGGGTCGCTGCACCTTCTGCTCCGACGTTCTGATGTCGGCAGGGCGCACCTTTCGATCACGCAGCTTAGAAAACGTGCTGGAGGAAATTCAGTACCAACACCAGCGATTTGGCGCAGACCTGTTTGTGTTTCTGGATTTGAAACTCAACTCGGATTTACATGTTTGGCGGGGCTTAATTGAGAATATACAGCGCGTTGCTCCCGGCGTTCGCTGGACTGCCTCTGTCCATGTGGATTCGCGCCAGGACAATGGTCTGTCTGCAGAGGATCTGCAAAGGGCTGCGCAAGCGGGCTTGGTCAGAACCACTTGCGGCCTGGAATCCGGCAGTCAACGTGTTCTCAGCAGTATGGCAAAGGGCGTAAAACTCGAAAGAATGTCAGCCTTTATCAAAGATGCCAGCAACGCGGGAATCAGCGTGCGTTTGACCAGCATAGTGGGCTATCCCTCGGAAGAGATCGAAGACATCGAAAAGACAACGAATTTTATCGCCGAGCATAGCGCTTATATTGAGCGAGTGATGCTCAACCGCTTCTCCGTGATGCCGGGATCTCCCATTCAAGAGCAATTGAAAAAACAGGCGTATCCTCATATCGCGGTAGCTAACCTCGATGTTGACTACTCCGTGATCCCGCACCGCAATCAGCGGCTGGCCAAGACCCGCAACCTGATGGCGACTTATCGTCTAATTCGGGTCACCAACCAAATCAACCGCAAGCCATTGCTGGAAAAAGCGAGCGCATTCGAAGGCGCTTTTTAAAGCGTCTTGTATTAACGATAGGATGCGCTGACAAAAATCCGTCAGTGCCTGAACCTGTCACGCAAGCGCTGCAAGATGGATTTTTTCTTCTGCTCTTCCGGGCTGGGCCATTTCAATTTTTTCGCTTTGCATTTCACTATGCCGTTGCTGCCCAGACGCACCTGCCAGCGCTGCGCGATGGAATATCCATTCTCCGGCGCAGTGTGCACCACCAGCAGGTTGTAATCGTGTTGTTTTTCAATGGTATGTGCCTGTATTGCAGAGGACGGATCTTTCGGATCGGCCAATACAAATAATTTATCTTTTGCCGACTGAATCATTTCGCAAAGTTCTTTGCAATCCAGGGCAAGCCGCTCTTCGATTTGGTGCTGTTCCAAAACGTCCTTATCTAAATTCAGCTCCGAGCGATAACAGATAATCTGCCGCTCTTCGTTGGCAGACCATTTATCGGAGTGCTCCCGCACCCGCTGGGAAAGTTCGGGCAGTTTGCGGTAATCGATCCAGATTTTTTGCAGTGCCAGCAGTTCATTAACATAGGGTTTGAACAAACGAATTTTCCAGCGCGGCTTGCCCTTGCGCAGCAAGCCGGTGATGCCTTCTGTCATATCGTCGCGCAATAAATCGCGCAGGGCGTAGATCATGGCAATGCCCAACAGCAGCGCGAGGGATAATTCCTGTCTGCGGTCTCGCATCATAAAAATGACATAGGTAAACAGCGACATGATCAAAATTGTAGAGGCGGCTTTGACCATCTTGCGCGTAATGGAACCTAATTCGATGACCTTGCGGCGCAGTAACACCGGGTATTCCAGCAAGCGCAGATACAAACTCATGCGATTCCAAATTCGGGTTGGCGCGCCATCAAACTCGCCGAGATAATTGCGCTCGTCCCTATAGCGATACTCCTGCTGCAAAAACTCCTGAATTCCGTCTTTCAATTCCTGGTCAATTTCCGCAAAGCCTTCAGCCGACATGCTTTCCAACAGAAATTGCTCCGCATACCAGGAAAAATAAATATCCGCATTGCGGAAATAATTTTTCTGCGAATTTTGGTGCGGGGTGGATTTGCGCAGGCGCAGGGCAAAATTTTGACTGAGACGGAGCGCGCGCCGCAGCGAGTTGGCGAATTCAGTATTCTGCGCCTGCAAGCGCAGGCGGTTCATGGAGGCGCGATATTGGAAGAGCCAAGAGCCGTAAATGATTTCGTAGTGCGGCGACAGCAGCGCAAAGGAGCCATCGGTTTTACTCACCCGATCCAATTCCGGCTGGCCCTGCAAGCGGAAGTTATGCTCGAGCGAATTGAAATAAAACTGCTCCTGGGTAAGCGTCCAGGACGAAAAAGCGCCCTCGTGCGGCGTAAACAAATACAACTCCACCCTATACCGCCCGGCCTCCTTCAAGGTCCGGTTCAGCTGCAGACGGTAATCACTTTTGCGCTCCAGTGAAAACACAAAATACCTCTGGTTGAAGTTTGCCCCGCCGGTTAACCATCGGCACCTGCTGAGATGGTCAAGGATTCCGGGTTCTACATCCATATCATAGATGCAAAACCAGGAACTTTTCTTCAGGGATCTTCTTCAAAAGCGCTTAGCCCCGCTTGTCTTGCGAGGCTTGTCCGGCGGCTGCGAACTCTATTCCGCGATAAAAACCAATCCCAACACATGAAACTCATCCACCTGATTCTGTAACGCCAGCTCCTTGATGTTCTGTTCGGCAGTCGCGGTAATGCCGTGAGCTTGAAGTTTATCCAGCAGCTCCGCATGGTCCGTGCGCGTGATATCCGCAAGCGCAGACAGAGGTGCGTCAATCAGCGCATTGGAAATCGGCCACTTCAACTGAGGAGCGGTGATGCGGCCGAAGGAGTACATCGAAACCACCACAATAACGGAGAAAATCGCCACATTGACACGTCCCCAGTTGGAGCGCAGATGTTTGGTAAACGGCCGGAAATTCACGGCGATATGCGCACCGGCGCCGATCACAAACGCCCAGGAAAACCACTCGTGTGCAAAGCTCACATAGCCGGGCACAATATCGAAAAACATTAAGACGCCGGTGACGCTCATCAGGATAAAAGAGCCGATGGTCAGTGGCGTGGACCAGGTGCGCATGGTGAAGGGTTTGGCTGTTTTCATATCAAGTTCCTCTTGAGCTGATGGCGGCCGTTAGGGTGTGAAGACGATGCGTTCGCCGTTGTGACCTGTTGCAGTCCACGCCTGCTCCACATTTGCCAGGGGTACGGCTTTTACATCGAGCTTGAAAGTGCCGCGCACGATTTCTTTAATCAGTGCGGGTAATTCTTTGAGGATGTCGCGGCCGGAAACCGAGCCGAGCCCGCTGCCCACAATCTGGAAATTTGCCGCGCGTAAAAATAATCCTGGAATCACTGCACTGTCGCCTGCCATTGAACCGACATGTATCCAGGTGAGTAGGCGACTGCGATCTGTCCGCTGCTTCAAAACGGTTTCGATATTGTTTGCGGCGCCCTCGCCCCAGACAAAATCGAGCACTATGTCCACTTCACGGGCGAGAGTGCCCAGGCGGCTATCGCCCAGAGTCGCTACATCCGTCGCACCGAGGGCGGGCAGTTGCGCAAGCTTGTTTTCATTGCGACCGGCCGCGATCACCTGAGAAGCACCGAGATGCCGGGCGATTTGCACCGCCAGACTCCCAGAACTGCCGGTGGCACCGAGTATCAGCACCTTCATTTTCTTGCGGAACGGCACACGGCAGCGCAACGCCAGCCAGGACGCCATAGCGGGATTCATGGCCGCGGCGATGGTCACTGGATCGGCATCGCTGGGCAGCTTGATGCTGTGGTCGCTTTCAATCACAGCCTTTTCCGCCATAGAACCCATCTGCCCTGGCCCCTGTACGAAGTAACGCAATTTGCCATCGGCATCCCGCCCGACGCCGTCGATACCCGGAATCAGCGGCAGGCTCTCGCCCGCCGAATAATGCGCGCCGGAAGCTCTTCCCCGAGCCACGTGATGCAGTCCCGCCGCAAGCACATCGATCAGCATTTCCCCCCTGCTCGTAGGCATGGGGTCGGCAAAATCGCCGTAGCTCGGCGGTCGGTTGACTGAGGTAACGATTGCAGCTTTCAAAGGATTCTCCTTGCGGCACAGCCGCATTTAGTTCGTATTACGATCCAATATTGATACGCATTACGAACCATGTCAAGCTGCGTTTTCCTGACAAAACGCAAAAAATTTTATGAGCCAGACACCTCTGCCCAACGAACAATTGGCCGATGCGCTGATGACGACCTCGTTTATCACCATGGCGATGATCAACAGGATCGGCGCCGAGCACGACTTGTCCCTCTCCATGATTCGCGTCTTGGGAATTCTCTGGGACCGGCGCCTGCGCATGACGGAACTTGCCGGTTATCTTGGGCTGGAAAAACAGACCATGTCCGGGCTGATCGCCCGGGCGGAAAAACGCGGCTTGGTCGCGCGCGCACCAAACGCAGAAGACGGGCGAGCGACGGATGTTTTTCTAACGGATGCAGGAACCGAACTCGTCAAACGGCTGCAGGCTCAAGGACAGGAGGCGTTGACGCCGCTGATTGGAAAACTTGGCGAATCCGATCAGCAGCACCTTCAGGAATTGCTTGAGCGCATGCTTAAAGATTGGAAAGGATAAACCTCTCTGGTTTAACGAAGCCAAGGATCGGCAATTCATCAGGCAATTTTTATCTCAAAATAAATAACGGCTTTATTATTTGCCGCCCGCCTTCGCCAACGAACACTCGTCACGTTTCCGTAGCCCGGACAATGTGCATCTTCCCACAGACATATTTCACCTACGCACCCATAGTCCCCGGCAGTACATAAATTTAATCTGCCATAAGGAGAATTACCGTGACTGTCGGAAGCGGCCGAACTCTTCATCCGATTCATGGTGCGCTGCTCGCGGGCACCATTCCCTTATTTTTAGGTGGCGCGCTCAGCGATTACGCCTATAGCGTTAGCTATCAAATCCAGTGGGCCAATTTCGCCTCTTGGCTGATTGCCGGGGCATTGGTTTTCGGTGCGATTGCATTGTTATGTTCGATCATTCATGTGATTCGCTCTCCCCACCGCGGCGGGTTCGTAATCGCCTACCCTATTTTTTTATTGGCAACATGGATTTTGGGATTTATTAATTCTCTGGTACATGCCAAAGACGCCTGGGCCAGCATGCCGACAGGTCTAGTTCTCTCAGTGATTGTTTTGCTCTTGGCCTGTATTTCGACCTGGATCGGTTTTGCCAAATTTGGCGTAGGAGGTGCGCGATGAAATCTTCACAGTTTTATCCGCACTCATTATCCAAATTATTTATCGGCATGGCGCTCGCCGGAATATTAAGTGCGTGCGCAGGCAATGATCCCGATGCGGAACAATACGGCGCTAATCCAGCACTGCCAAAACCTCAGCGCGGCTTATTGCCTAATATGACCATCGCCGAACCGACACCTTGGGGCAATGAATTGCCAACAGTGCCACAAGGTTTCACTGTGTCCGCCATCGCCACGGATTTAAAAGTCCCCCGGCAAACACTGGTGTTGCCCAATGGCGATATTCTGGTAGCCGAAGGTAAAGGTGGAAATGCGTCTGCACTTAAACCGAAAGATGTCATCGCCGGTTATATAAAAGCGAAAGGCACCACCAAGGTTAAAGGTGGCAATCGGTTAACTTTATTGCGTGATGCCGATGGTGACGGTGTTTATGAATTAAAAACCGTCTTTGCCGAAAACCTTAATGCGCCCTATGGATTGGCGCTGGTGGATAACAATCTCTATGTCGCCAACCAAGATTCTTTGGTGCGTTTTGAGTATCGCGAAGGCCAAACCCAAGCGGATGGTCCGCCGACCAAAATCACCGATCTGCCATCGGAAATTAACCACCACTGGACCAAAGCGTTGACCGCAAGCGCAGATGGTCGCTTGCTTTATGTCGGCATAGGCTCCAACAGCAACATTACCGAACGCGGTATGGTGGCCGAAGCCGACCGGGCGATGATCTGGGAAATCAATGCAGAAACCGGCGCACATCGTCCCTACGCCACCGGCTTGCGCAACCCCACTGCGCTGACCATTCAACCGGAAACCGGCACTTTATGGGCGGTCGTTAACGAGCGCGATGAAATCGGCCCAAATCTCGTCCCGGATTATTTGACCTCCGTAAAAGAAGGCGCTTTTTACGGCTGGCCTTACAGTTACTGGGGACAGAATGTCGATGAGCGCGTGCGTCCGCAGGACCCGGAAAAAGTCGCGTCCGCCATAGCGCCGGATTACGCCTTGGGTTCCCACGTGGCCGCTCTCGGTGTGGATTTTTCGGAAGCATCAATGGGTGAAGAATTTGCGGACGGTGTGTTTATCGGCCAACACGGCAGTTGGAACCGCGCTAATCCTGTCGGCTATAAAGTCGTTTTTGTTCCTTTCAACCAAGGCAGACCGGCCGGCGCTCCAGTCGATTTTGTTACAGGGTTTCGCGATGACAACGGCAAAACCCGCGGCCGCCCAGTGGGCGTAACCGTCGACCCCAAAGGCGCGCTGATTGTGGCGGATGATCTGGCGAATGTTATTTGGCGGGTGGTGCGAACGGATGTTCAATAAATCCCTGATACGGAACACGTGAACAATAATGCGGCGGCGCCCGTAAGCGGTGCCTTGACCCAACAGCAACACACAAAACGACACCAGCGTGAGCCATAACACTTGCGCTAGGTGTTTTACCCTTGAGGCTGTTTCATAACAGCTGCGCTCGCCGATACTGCGTTAAAAATAATCCGCGGCGGCGGACCGACACAATGCTCATTTACCCAATGTAAACCGGTTTGCCGGCCCAGTCCTTTGTCGGCCGTTTTGCCTTGTCTCGCCTTCGCTCGCGAGTTATGAAAGCAGTCACTAACAATTCCGGCGCAAAGCTGCCGATTTAATCTGCTAACCAATCTTTGCCGTAAATCCTCCTCTGTACTAAAGTTTTGTTTATTTTCGCGCCAATATTTCGCAGATAAGCCCGCAGGCGCGGGGTATAACAGAGTAGAGAAATCCCATGACTCGAATGATCACAACATTACGCTTGCTGGCTCTAAGTGGTACGGCAAGCCTGCTTATCGCGTGCAGCAGCGGCGGTGGCGGGAGTGGCGGCGGCAATAGTAGCCCTAGCAGCTCCAGCAGCAGTTCCAGTAGTACGAGCAGCAGCTCCAGTAGCAGTTCAAGCAGTAGTAGCTCAAGCAGCAGTAGTTCGAGTAGTAGTAGCAGCTCAAGCAGCGGCACGAGCGGTGGATTACCCGGCCTGCCACCGCCTCTGACAGGGCACCCTGACGAGTACGGCGAGTTGCTTCTGCAGGCGACGGGCAACCGCGCAGCGGTGGAGCTCACCTATCGCCCCACCGGGGGCACGGCGGTAGAGCAACTGTCCATCAGCCCCGAGCAGAGCCAAACCCTGCGCCTTCCAGCCGGCATCGCCCCCGAGCTGAAGCTGACATCGGTTCCCGCCGGGCAATATTGCGAGCTGTCCGTGGAGCGGCAGTTTCAGGTTATGGCGCGGGATGAGGTCGTCCAGATCGACTGCGGCGAGCGCTTCCTGCTGCCCAAGAGCATCAGCGCTTATCCGCTGCAGTGGGTGGTGTTGCCCGGAGTGTCTTTGGCCTCCATCCAAGAGACGCTGCGGATCGAACTGATCCGTGGCAACAGCTCCACCGACGTGCCCTTCACCATCGAGGAAGGAGTCCTCCGCTTTATGATGCCGGACGCAACCGCCGGCGCCGGGCAGATTCAGCTGTGGCAGGGTGTTACCGCGATCGCCCTGATACCCGTAACCCTCCTGGCCACCCCCGACCTGGATACCGATACCTTCCTGGACGGCTGGTTTGCCGAGCAGTTTGTCGGCGTGGAAGACGCTTTAAGTCCCTCTGAATTGGCCCTGTGGCAAGCGCGCTATGACGAAGACAGCGCCGAGTTGCGCCGCCTGTATGAAGAGTTGAGCGAGGAAGATAAAGCGGCGGTCGCGCGCTACTTGTGGGTCAATATGACCGCTTTGAACAATCTCTTGGAAACACCAGAGCTCTTTGGCAAAGACGGCGTGCTGCATCTGCAGAAAGCCTCCCTGCTGTCCTGCACCGCATCTGTCATCAAGCTGGCGAGCTTTACCGCGGGGGTGGGCTATGTGGGTCTCGGCGTGGTGTCCGTTGGCTCAGCGGCAGGCGGACCGGTTGCGATTGCGGCCAGCGGCCTGATCGTCTCGGCCTTGGCCATCAAGTCCACCGAAAAAGCCCGCGAGCTGGCGACGGATACTGTATCGGCTTGCGCGATTTATCGCGGTGAACCCAGTCTGCTCGATCAGATACTGGCGGAAAAACCCATGCAGGCCGCAACCGCAAAAACTCTGCAGGCCTTCAATATAAACCTGCAAAAAGACAGCAGCGACGTTGTCATCACCCGCAAGTTCGATCTTATCCACGAGCAGCCCTATCAAATGGCTCTGCGCGTAAGACGCGAACTTCCGGACACTGTCGTGCGTAATCTGCGCAGCCTGCAGACGACGCTGCAACCGATTTCCGGTTTGGTGGGTGATCGCCTGGATTGGTTGTATCTGTTTGATTTTGACGAGCGCATACCGGTATCTGGCATCAACACCATCAATGTGAGTGGCGACAATATCCGCGCAAATACGCTTACCTTAGGCGAGCAATCCATCCTGTCAGTGGAGCTGGCATTTAGTGATCAACCATTCCCCGATCGCCCCGTGCGTTTTGCCATAACCGGCGATGCGGAAATTCACGATACATGGCTGGATAACACCGTACCCATTTCACTGAACCTGACCGGCCATTTATCCGGTAAAAAGCCGCTGGCATTTGATGTCACCCTCAATTTCCGGCCGGAGGAAATTCTTGAATTTACGTTGCCTACTGAGTTCGCCACGACAACGTCAATCGTGACAGCACCATTGCACGGCCGAGTTTTGCCAGGCGATGAGCTGGGGGAATATCGCTATATTCCCGATGAAGATAATGAGGAGCAAATCAGTTTTGTGTACGAAGCCAAAAACAGCATGGGCACCGCGCGAGGCACAGTAACACTAATACCGCTAAAAGCTTGCGTGTACGAAGTTTTATCGGACACCAAAACCTGGAGCTGCAATTTTGAATTTTCGACTTCGGAGGGCGTATTAAAAGTAACCGTCGAGATGAAGGACGACGTCGCCAGAGAGGTTGGCGAATATTGCGTAGAGGATATGCGCAGTATTTACGCCTACTACGAAAAGACATCTGCCAATAGCGGTATATCGGCCTCCGCCTCCCGTGAGCGGGCAGTATGTGAAAATCGAACCATCGACTATGCAAACCGAATCAATCCTCTACGTGGCTATGATTCCTTGAGCTATTGGAGAAATTTGGATGGCAGCCTCATCAATGCTGATTACGTTATTCAAGCGTACAACGAGCCGGGCTCCTCGGAAGTTCCAGTACTCTACGCGAAATGCCATTTTCTAACCGACAATACACCCTACAGCGAAATAACTCATTACCCAATGATCGATGGTGTCCGCCACGGACCGCTGCTCACGAGCTCGCATTCGTTAACCTATTGCCCGCGCGTACCCCTCGCCGATATAGCGCCGTTCCCGGCCGATTTCCCGGTTAACGCCGAATCGGTATTCCGCTATGCCGAGCAGATTTTGGAAATGGAAGGCATCAGGATTCAGTGACGGTCACTGCGAATAAAAAAGGCACAGCAAGGTTGCTGTGTCTTTTTTCTCCCAAATTTTAGAAAACACCATTCGCGGGAATAGCGATGCAGTAGTGCGCCGCAGGTACATTCACTGCGGGACAAGCTCCCCACTCCACTTGCACAATCAATTCGCGATTCAGTGGATTGGTAAATGGGCCCATATAAACGCCATTTGTTATGGTTCCGCCAACACCTAAGGCTTGCACAAAAAAGCGGATCAGCAGTGCTTCGACATTGATATTTACACCGTCGACCATTGACGTGACCACCGGTGCTCCATAATTGGCTGCCCCACCAGCGGTTCCCAAGACCGCATTTGGTATAGGAGGTGCTGCTCCTGGTGCGTTTCTGATGACTTGGAAGCCGTGCGAGGGCGGAGCGACGGGATTTATTAAGGTGTTAATAAGTGGAACAGGGGCCTGTCCGACGGGGACAGGTGTATTCCAAGTAGCGACATCACCCCAGAATACGCCAAGACCCGCCAAATTGGCTTGACTCAGGCCCAGCTCATTTACGGTTAGCATCCTGCCCTCAAAACGCTGACGCAAGTTCCCAGATTTTCCTATATATCGATTGTCGTTGATCGCATTGAAAATCAAGTACAGACCACCGATTCCTGGCATGCCAGGCGGCAAAGTGCCAGCTAAGCCGGCCCCGCCAGAGGCTAAGGTATGCAAACTTGCCGCGTTCGACAAATCAAAATTTATGTACGCCATTAAAAAATCCCCTTTTTAAAACTATGTGCCAGAAGAAAAGAATTTACACCCACTATTTGGCTGCAGTTTCCGAGCAATCAAATTGATAATTCGGCCGACCTAAAAATTCAGCCCGTTATTATTTTTTCGCCAAAAATTTATCTATTTTTTGGAAAGTGCTACGCCAACCCGATTGATAATCATGACTCGAAGCATGAACCAGACCTCCATGCTCAAATTGCATTATTGTGTCCTCGCCATTGGGTTCAAACTCTATTTTTATTTGAGTCTCGACCCCCGGCTCGCTCTTCCATCCCCAGGAGAATTCCAGTTTCTTGTGAGGCTCGACATGCTGATAAATACCGCTGGCCGTATGCGAAGTGCCATCGCTGTCTGCGAAAGTCACTTCAAAGCGTCCACCGACCCGGACATCCAGCTCAGCTTTAAGAACTTGACCCTTCGGGTCTGAACAAAACCATTGCAGGATGCCCTCCGGTGTCGTCCACACAGCCCAGACGTCCCTCGGAGGTGCGGCAAATTCCCACGTGATTTGAACAGAGTTAGCTTGCATAGATCGCTCCAATTGGCGCTCCTGCGCCAACACCGTAAGTGCCAGCAGCAATAGAAAAATTCCCGCGCACCAAACACAGGCGTCGTCAACGCGCTTATTCATAGATTTCTCCCGGTCATGATGCTTCGCCAATACCGAATAAACCGCTCTCCGCTTTCCACCAGCTGTTGGCGCCAGAGATTATGATGATCATGTTTAGCAATTCATCATTCAAATACCTATTCATATAGAAATCAATCCATACAAGGCATCGAATAGGTATCCGGAAGGGCTCTTACCATACCCATGAAAAGATCTTCGGGGAGCGGTAGCCTTCGTGCATGCACTATGCCGGCACTCAGATTGGCGCATCACGAACGGATTGGCGACATCGGAAGGGATCGGTAATGGAGCTAGGCTATTCGAGAACGGGTGCAATAACAGGTCGCAATTTGTTAACAGACTGTCCGATGGCGTTTGCGGTGGAATGTGTAAACCCCGACCGTATAAATTAATCGCTCCTTGTGCAGCATCCGACATCGCCAGAAAAATCTTCAAGGCTGCACAGCAGTTATGGAACGGTCTCTAATCACTCTTAGTGAATACGGAGAGATCGCCCTGAACCATAAAATTGGATACGTGAATTACATGAATGACGACGTTTTGGATCCGTTCATGTAAATACGGATACTCGAAGGCACCGGGAGCTGCGCAGGCCATATCGGCGAAGATTTGTTTTTACTTAAGTGAAATGACGACCTTAAGTGAAATGACGACGAATCAATTTCATATCATAATATTAATTTACAATATAAATTTCTTTGAATACCGCTCACTTTTTTCCGTGTTTTTTCATTATCAACATTTATCCCATTTATTTATCTGAATTCCCTGAATTAAAAAACACTTCCGTGTTTCTTTTGGATGTCACCGCTTAAAAATTACAAAGCGAAATAAGTGAAAAAATATCAACAAAATAAGAGTAGTAGCGGCGTTAACATTGTCACAATGCGGGGAAATACCCCCACAGGTGTATTATTTTGTGACGGCGGTCCGTGATTGTGGATACAAACTCAAGTTTGATAGCCGAGTCTTAATTTTCTACTGGAGACCGCTGTATGTATAAAAACAAATTAGGTGGTTTAAGAGTTGTCTGCTTTATCTTAGTAATGACTGGTTTACTCACTGCATGCGGTGGCGAACCCGCACAAGGTAATGTTGACCCGAACCCCACAAACCCTACAAATCCTAATCCGAATCCGACTGACCCAGGCCCGACGGATCCGAATCCAACTGATCCTAATCCAACTGATCCAAACCCAACGGACCCGACTCCGCAAGACCCCGGCTTGGCGGTGAACCACGCAGGTTTTGTGGAACTGCCGGATGGTCGAGGCGGCGTAACTTATGAATCCATCAATTACCCAGCGGAAGTGGGATTCAACAAAGCTGTTTCGTTAGAAGTATTTAAAGAAACTTTGTATCCGGTACTTCGCGCGAATTGCTCCGGTTGTCACAACACACAAAACACCAGTGGTTCCGGCGCACAGGCACCGTTGCATTCCGACGTAGATCCAGCGCTCGCGCATGAACATGCGTTGACCAAAGTTAATTTCCGCGATGTCCACGATTCCAAACTGTCTACACGTTTGTGGATCGACCGGCACAACTGCTTCGGCAACAGCTGTAAAACCGCGGCGGAAACAATGGACGCGGCTATTGAAGCCTGGAAAGCCGGCATTGAGCACATGTTGAAAGAAGTCCCTCGTGCAAACGGTGTCGCTGCAACTGTATCGGATGCTGAAGTTGAAGCCTGGATTGCGGAAGACCAAGGTAAAACACCCGCAGCTGATCGCGAGTTCATCAAATACGCTTCTCTGCATGTTTTGTACAACGAAGGGGCGAGCGCACAAGATCTCAATTTGGCGCGCGTGGGACTTTCCAAAGCGTTGAACAGCACAGCGCGCTGGGCGCCTGAAATCGTCAATCCGAAAGACGTGAATGGCAAAGGTATTGTTTACCGTTTCGATATTCGCGATTACTGGGGCCACACCAAAGTCGATACCTCCGCCAGCAATTTTGCGCTGTTTTATGGTGGTTCCGATGATGACTTGGCATTTGCCACGAGCGGCAAAGTGGACGCCAGCGGAAATCGCGTGACCTTCAATGATCTCAACAATATGAGAAACAAGTTGAGAAGCTCAGTCGCGCGCGACGACAAATTTGCTCGTTTGGTTTGGCAACGCATTCTGAAAGGAAATGTTGAAGGCGCCGATGATCGCAACGCATCGCTGCCACCCAATATTGATGGCTTTGTCGGCACCCGCTCCACCGGTCCGACCAATCAACCCTATATCAAGGCGGAAGACTTTAAATATGCCGAAGCGACTCAGCTGATTTATACGTTGACTCGCCCGGATGTTTACAACGCGATTATGTCGATACCTGGTTATGCTACTTACCTGGAGACAGAACTCGGTGTTGATAAATCAAAAGGCATGAATTCCTACGATTACATGGTGACCTACGAAGCGATTACGATTGATTCACGCTTCTACTGGCGCGCCAAGCAGAACACGGGAAGAAATACCTATTACTGGAAAACCTTCGACACCTTTGCGACTCAATACAAAGACATAGAAGAGGTTTATGCCAATCAAGAGCAGAACTTCCCCATGTGGGAAGCGCCTGTACCGGTATTTATTTCTGCCGGCGGCGGCGGCGGCACCAGCCCGCAAAACTACTCTATGGTCGCATTGCGTAATTTGGGTCCCGGCGGAGAGCGTGGGGGCGGCTACTACACAGGCACTGATCAGGGCTCTCAATTCGGCGGTCAACAATCTGCAGAAGAGGTTATCTGGAGTTTGCCCAATGGCCTGCAAGGTTACGCTTTGTTTGGTGGTTTTAATCAGCGTCGGGTAGACGCCTTCACTAACATCGTGCGAGACCCGCGTATCCTGAGAGAAGCGGCGGATGACATTCTCGACAATTACGCCGGTTTCGGTTATCCCAAAGGCAGCTCTGGCGATAAACAATTACCAGGCATTAAAGATGTGCGCTTGAACAACGGCAGCTCTTGTATCGGCTGTCATGCCGATGGTATGAACCGCGGTAACAATGACCTGCGCGACTGGCTGGATGAGAGCCCGGCTCGTTTGCCCAAGGGTGAACATGGCGCTGATAAGTGGATCAACAATGCTTCTTATGTGGCCCAAGTCAGAGAGCTGTATAAACCATCGCAAGAAATGCGCAAGCTGATGGAAGAAGACCGTCGAACCTTCCTCGAGGCCATGGGCAAAATTCAGAAGGAGATGATGCTCGGTGAAGACAAAAATATTCACCAGGAGCCAACTATCTGGAGCATCGAGTGGGCGCGGGAGTACTACAAATTCCCGGTCACACGCTCCAGCTGATGTGAGCTCCACTTAAAAGAAAAACGCCCGGCACGTCCGGGCGTTTTTTTTGTTTTCTTCTGCATACCAGCCGAAGTATCGGTCAGTAACTGTATGCTAGCTGTCGCACGAGAGATCGCTAACCAGTAGCCATAGGCCAGAGGCAATTTACCGGCTATGCACTCTACCAGTGGTTTAGCGGGAACAGCCGGCAACTCGATGACGATCAACAGCCATTTGTAGGTGCTGCATCAAATCAAACTTAATTGCGGGCGATAGCTGAACGCAGTTTTTGATTTGAAATGAAGGGAAAAGGAATATTGCAAAAGAGCACCACCACAGCGCTCTTTTGCAAATAGGTTAACCGCGGTTTCGCGAGCGGAGACGGCGCAGCAGCATCAATGCCGCCATTCCGAAAATCGATAGCCCACTTAATGAACCTGCTGCAGGTTTTTCAGGTTCAGAAGGAGGCTCTGGTTGTTGCGGTGGCTCTGGTTGCTGCGGTGGCTCGGGTTGCTGCGGAGGTTCCGGCTCTTGTGGCGGCTCTGGCTCTTGCGGTGGCTCGGGTTCCTGGGGCGGTTCCGGCTCCTGCGGCAGCTCTCCGGCCAGAATGGCGGGCGCGACTTCTGTGGTGAAGTAAGCAACCGGCACCAGCGACGCATTAGCATCGATGGAAATCTCCCGCGATGCCCAACCGGTACCGGTCAGGGCAAACATTTTTAAACCGGGCTGAGAACCAAATTCCGGCATATCGTAATCATCGGCGTTGGTCCAATTGTTGGGGCCGAGCACCATTTTTCCCGCCCAGGAATCCGTACCATCCGCTCCGTCGTGCGTGCGCTCAATCGCGTGCTCAAATTGCCCGTGACCTTTTGCAGTAAACATGGCCAGGGCAACGGGATTTAATCCGGAAATATGGTCCATCACTTTTAAGGCGCCACGAGCGTAATTTGCTGCGGCATCAGCCTCTCTGCGGCTGCGATGAATCTCCGCCGCTGCCATCAAGATGCGCGCATCGTTCAATGCCATGCGGTGGGATCCCCAGCGCACATTATTGTCCACATTATCCTGATCACCGGTATTCCACTGGGTGGAATTCGGATCCCAGGTAACGCCGGGATAACCGAGATTTTGAAAGCCCAAAATAGCGTTGGCTTTGTCGGTTAATTTGGATTTCAGATTGGCCAGATCAATGTCATGCAAAGCCTCATTGCTCAACAAAGACAAGCTGCCCTCAGTCGCCACAGCGCCCCACCAGTAAGATGTTGCCTCATCAAAACGCGGATGACCAACCACGATGCTGCGATATTGGCTGGCATCGTCGGCGCGATTTAATTTTAACGCCGCTAAATACAACTCCACCGCAGCGGAATATTCGTCGTCTTCCGTGTTGTTTTTATGCGGGAAGCAGTTGTCTCTCGGTGTTTTTGGATCGCGCCACAAACTATAGGGATCGTTATCGGGATAAAAGCCGCCTTCACCACCGAAAGCCTCCGGCTGGTTACACCTCACCGGATTATTGCGTGCGCCGTGCCAGGCGCGCTGCGCCAACGCATAGGCCGCCTCGGCATCGCTTTGCGAATTAAATTGCTGATGCACGCGCGCCATGGCCGCCATTGCTCGGGCGGTGGCGAACGTCGCCTTGGTTTCGGGCTCAGAAATACAGGTACCGCTGCTGTGCGGCGAGCAATCCGCCCAAAATGGATTCACATTAGTGTGAAATTTCGCAATGGCATGTACACCGCCATGTGCCAACACATGATGGAATTGCTCCGTCAGAATTTTTAATTGATCGTATACCGTACGCGCACCCGCCAAGCCATCAGCGTAGTAGCGGTTAACGTTCGGATAGGTTTCCAATAAGTTGATCAGCGCCCAGGACGCCTCCGCCGTATTGGTCGGATAAGCACCGTTATCCCCGGCATCGCGCACATAGCGGAATTCCAACGCCAACCCAGTTGCCCAGTTATTTTTGGCATTGGTAAAGGTGGCACTGGTTTCGTGATCACGGAAATAATCAAAAAATTTGTATTTGATATCACCGTAAGGATCGGTACTGATATCGAAAGGCTGCGATTGATCTTGCCCCACCTGCACGCGCAAATTCTTGCCCTGCTGAGTACAGTCGGAAAAATCGATCACATAGAAACTATCGCCGGAACTCTTATCATTGTTCACATAACGATCAGACGACCCGGCGCAATTAGTGCCTTGAATCTGCCACTGAATCGCCCCGCGATTTGGCGTCAGATAAAACGCGAGTTTACTAGCTTGTGGTAAATAGCCCGCATAATTAATGCGAAAAGGCTCACTCATTTGCGTACCATCATCGGCGGGGTAGCTGATTAACGGCACAGCGGCGCTTGCAATTAGCGGACATAAAGCGTACGCCCGCATGCTGGATCTTAATGTTCGCATCACAAAACCCTGTTCAGTGGACATTTAACGGCATAAACGCCATAGGTTATATCCACTGTGCATATAAATCCCGAAGCAGTGCGCACTATTGAGAATTCATTGGGGTCGAGACATCTATTCAAATAAATCGAAGCAGGAAAAATATGATTTTTTGGCTCTTTTTTGGAGATGATTGTGCGAAAATAGAACGACCGCACTTACCGATTGCTGACTATGAACTCGTTATCCATCCACCGCCGCATTTGTTACGTTCTCCAGGGGATTCTATTTCTGGAACTGCTGATCGCTCTCTGGCAACAAAACTGGTTCCCCGCTTTTACCTCCGCCGGCATTATCGGCATTACCCTTATCCCTTTTGTTGTGGAACGCCGATTTCGCATTCATATTCCACCGCAGTTTCAGCTAATGGGTATTGGTTTTGCGTTCGCTTCGCTATTTTTAGGTGAAGTACGTGGTTACTACACGCGGTTTTGGTGGTGGGACATTGTTTTGCATACCACCTCCGGCTTGCTGTTAGGCATAGTTGGCTTTTTGCTGGTTCATGTTTTAAATGAAATCGAAAGAATCGGCATGCAACTCAAGCCAGGATTCGTGGCGTTTTTTGCTTTTTTGTTTTCGGTGGGACTCGGCGCTCTTTGGGAAATTTTCGAATTCAGTATGGACACACTGTTCGGCACCAATATGCAAAAACCAATGCTTAACGACCCTTCCGGTTTATTGGATACCATGGTGGATTTAATTGTGGATACCGTGGGGGCGTTGGTAATCAGTGCATTTGGTTATTACCACTTAAAATTGGTGGGCAGCACGTCATTTTTAGAGCGCTGGATTGAACACTTTATCGTAAAAAATCCGCATCTCTTTTCCCGGCGGCGATAAGCATCAAACCGAAGCTTTAGAGCTATTGTTGGATGGTTGCAAGAACTCCGGTTCGTTTAACTCAAACTCAACTAAAATTTCTCTCGATTGTTTTCTAAGAATGCACCGCCCACATCCGGTGCGAAAAACGATTTACCCCACCTCATGGGCATAAGACAGGCCCTTCTTTAAGAAAAAAGAATGTCACTCATTTCATTTTTCTGATCTTTACAGGGTGCCTCCTGATCTATAGATTCGCCATTGCGTTAACCAGTTAACGCATTTCTCGTTAATCATGTCACATTTTTGCAACCTTATGGCGCGGCTGCCGGGCAATCCTATACGACTGCCCGCTGGGGTATATGTGTCTTAAAAGCAGCTGCAACAGTTATTTTGTTGACGTGAATTCGGATTGAAACCCAATCTGCAATTACGACGCCATGGAGTTGTGTCACGGACTTTTATAGGAGTGGGTATCGTGAAAAGGTTTCATTTATTCCGCAATATTTTCGTCGCTTCACCAATATTTTTTCTAAATCCGGATGCGCTCGCAGTGGAGTGCACTCTTGTTTCCAACACCAGTGAAATTTGGGATACAGGATTCCGGGCAGAGTACCTAGTTACCAATAATAAATCGCAAACCATCAATAATTGGTCCATTCAATTAAATGCATTGAATGGCACTATCCAAACCAATTGGGATAGTGTTTTGTCCAGCACCACACCCATAACTTTTAATAATGCCGGTTGGAATGGCGTTATTCAGCCGGGAGCGAGTGTGAAATTCGGTTTTCTCGGGGCAAAGACGGGTAATTTTACTTTTCCAGATTGCGTTGATACGACCATAGCCAATATGGAGGTTCCGCAATTCGTCGATCCCACACCTATGGAAACGGTGCAGAGTGGTGGTTTCTCCTGGCAACCCATTGCAGGTGCCGCACGCTATGATGTCGAACATCTTCTTTTGGACGAAGATGGCCAGATAGCGGAGAGTTTGTCGCTCACCTCGACACAAAATACCGGTTGGGGATTTTCCAACAGCTCTATAGGTCATTTTGGCTGGCGAGTGCGGCAATGTGATGCGGACGACAACTGCAGCGCCTTCAGTGATATCAAAAGAATCATCAAATATTCGCTCAGCGCGCCTACGCTGAATCGCATTACCGGCACCTATGAAATCACCTGGAATTCGCCATTTTCCAACAGCGTTTTGCTGGAAAATGGCGAACCCATAACGGAACCATCAGCCTCCGGCAGCAGATCATTTCGAGACCGGGAAAGCGGAACCTATGTTTATTCCCTATCGACCCAGACCAGCACATTCCAAGTGGTGATCAACCGTTTCGATCCGGATATCAACATAGATCGTTCATTAATGGTTCATGATCAAGCCACTTTAAATGCGGTGAATATTTCGCTGGCTGATATTTTCACCATCTTTGCGGATCAATTGTCTGCGGAAAATCCTTCAGATCCCATTGATGCGAACACGCTGTTCAGTCGCATGTGGGATGCGCAAAACTCGGCGGAAACCTCTCTTGGCACAGGCGCCACTCCCTGCGAAACAGAACATCTGGGCGACCCGGTGGACTGCCCTCGCTTGGAAGCAACGCAAGCAGAAGATCCCGAACTTTTTCTCAGCCGCTATATACCCATCGCGATGGTCAATCGTCTCGACCTGCGCGATCGCGTACAACATGAGCACTGCGGTGAAGCCCGTATGATCTACGCGCTCCCCGGCAATCTCGGCGGGCGCAACTTCCTCATCTTTGAAGCGGAGATACCAAATCCTTTACCGGGCAATGAAGCCGGCTGCCTACCCGTAGCGCAGTTTTGGCATCAATTAAGCGACGTGAGCTCCGCTGCCGAACGCGGGCAGAGATTGCGCAATTTTTACTTGAACGGCTTACCAGGTAGCAGCGTGCAGCCGGTATTTGCTATAGAAAATTTCGTTGAGGGCAGCGGGCAGATTCGCACCAACCAATTTAGCGATTTTTTCCAAGGCTGGAATTTAAAGGAATACAAAATCTCTACGGAAGGAGGATTTAATACTCTAAAAATCGTCACAGTTAAAAACAATCCTATGGCATCGCTCTTCGACATGGCGAACGGTACACAATTTCTGCAGCAGTTCAGCAATGGTGTGCTGTCACTGGTGGGAGGAATTTCCTTTATCAGTATGCCTTCCTATGACGACCAATTTAATAATATTGAAAGTCACGCCAGTGGCGATACCTCCGAGAACGACTTCAGAACACCATTTGAAGGAAGCAGAGGCTCACAATTTGAGGGCAGGATTATCGTGAGCCTGGACAACGTGCGCAGCAATTTGAGTGTGGAGCAGGTCATCAACCGCGCAGTCGCCATGACCTGCGGCGGCTGTCACGAACCTGGAGCATTTGGCTTAACCGGCCCGGACGCCGTCGGTCCCGGCTTAAGCTGGCCCAATTCCGCTGGGTTTGTCCACGTCAATGAAAACGCCTTCGACGGCGTATTCCCGTTGTCTCAAGCGCTGACAGACGTTTTTCTACCGGATCGCCTCGAAGTCTTCGAGACTTATCTCTCCACCGGCGCCACCGCCGCCCCGCCCGAGCCGATACAGCCCGTCGATGAGGCGGTGGAAACACCTGAAATTAATAATGGAGATCGCTCCGGCTGATGATGAGAGGGCGGCCTCGGCCGCCCTTTCTTTGCACATCTGCCCTGCTTACAACTGGCAGGTTCGAGACCAAATCAACAAGAAAACCACATTTCATCTATTCGCAAAATCCACGCGCCATCTTTGCGAATGTGCTTTTCTAGACTGGATCTCTCAATCCGCTTCTCGCATTTCTCCGACCTTATCAACAACGCCTGAAACTTCGAATCCGCCTGCCCAGAATTGCTTTTATTAGGAATAAAGCGCCAACCATCTCTTTCGCCAGCTGCGTCGTCCCTGATATTTTCTCATTTAGAAGCGGGAGAAATTACTTTTCTCCAGCCTCCACAAACGCGGCGGCAGCCGTTTTTCGGAGCCTGGGCGGCTGGGGTCGCCGTAGAGAATAAGAGCTCCATTCTCGTACTTAATATCCACTATGGTACCGGCGCGGAAAGCGAATCGCGCAACATCGTGCCCTGACGGGTAGTCTTCCGTAAAAAGTCGAATAACACTGTGCTTGGGTCGGCTGCTGTCGCCACCGAAACCGAAATCCACACTTCCGGTGTAATAAACCAGAACCGTGCCGGCAAAACCCTCTGGCCGAAACAATCTCGGAGGTCGATCAAAGGTGAAATAGGGATCTTCTGCTAACAGCGAACGGGAATAGTCCGCGCGTGATACTTGCCATAATTTGGTATTGGTATAAGGACTGCCTTCGGGATCCCCAGCCAGAAGAAACCAGTCATCATTTATTCCGCCAACATAACGCAATATTTGTAGACTTGGTTCCGCAAAGCTGTGAAGGCGCTCGCCCAGATGTCCATCACTTCTGGCGAAAATGTCGTTGCCGTCAAAAACCTTATCAGGCCAGCCCTCGGTTGATTCAAGCAAACGGACAGTTCGATTCGGATCCTTATCAAAAACCCGCCGACCTTCCTGTAACTCACCCGCTGGTGTCAGCAAAATCTCCCGCGCTGCAGGTACATCACCCGAGCCGGGTCTGTATTCGTANGGCAACGGCGGCAGAGAATGTTCCACCTCCACCACCCGGAACNAGGCGTCCTCAACTACCNCGTCCTTCATACGGCGTATGGACATCTCCGCGAATTTNTCGATAAACGCCATGCCACCGAAANCGGCCAGGAACACACTCACACCGAGTACCGCAATCACTAAAACCACAACTCCATAAAACTTCATTTTTTGGATCTCCTTTTCGTAATCCCTTAACAATCTGCCGGCACATTGTGCAATCTAGCGTGCAAGAGCTCCCGCCCACTTCCAAAGCACAACGCCCATTACCAGCCCCGCGATTATAAACACAATGACAAAAGGACTCATCGCTTTGTCTTCTGAATTTTGATACTTAGGATCAATCGTACTGACATAAAATGCAAACACCGCGAATAAAATGGTGAGCACCCATTTCGGTGCTCCAAATTCCAGAGCAATAAAAGGTGGAATTGCCAGCACCGCTATCCAGATATATTTCTTCATATTTCAAACCAATAATCAGGGTTTGGAACGGTTACAAGAAACTTTATGAAGTTCCAACAAAATTCCACCTAAAACAAAACCTTCAAAATCCTGCGCAACCACGATTTCTCAACGCCTCCTAAACGATTATGTCCTTTTGCCTCTCTCGCCTGCCAAGCACTGACGGGTTCACACATTTGCTCATATAACTGACGATCAGAAGGTGGGGGTTGGTTTGGGGAGGAAGGTGTGTTGTACGGGATTCGGGTCGGTTGATTCGCCTTCCGATTCAGCTCCTGGCAGTAACGGCTATCCGCATCATAAGCGGCGCCGACGGTGTTCTTAGGGCCGCTGGCACATGAGCAGACAAACATGGCGAGCATTACCATGGAATAACGAACCGCAATCATTATCGATCCACAGGAAAGGACAAAAAAGCCCGGGAGATTTAATATAAGCCCAACCTTATTCCAGCCCAAACTGTCCATTCCTGTACCTGCCATTTTTATCTACTATCGAGACCCATCTAGTTTAGCTTAAGCGTTCACATTTCCGGTTTACTTTTGCCAATCCCTGAAGATTCAGCTTTCGCGCGAATTTCTCGATAATCGTCCGGAATAAACGTCGGGCACATTGACTCCCAATGATCGAAATGCATTAGGGCTTCTGCATATTCTCCCTCTTCCATAAGCAAACTCCCCATTAGGTATGACGAATGGGCTTCAAGCGCTTCAGGAATAATCGGGGAATTGTCCAACAATTTTCTTAAAAATCTGATGGTGGATTGCCTATCTCCTAGAACTCAATGGCCTGCTCTGCGCAAAATCGATATTCCTTCGAATCCAAAGCCGACCCACTTTTTTCAGCAAAGCCATTCTATCCGGCGCTGTTGGTGGTTTTCCTGGGCAGATACACCGCGTAGTGGAGCAACGTCAAATTGGATTGGGGAGCAGGCTGGGATCTCGGCAGCCGGGACAAGGAAGCGAAGTGGTCCGTCCATACGTATGGGCATGCAAAACAATGGTTCGGCGTGCACGGTAAAGGAAGCGACGGCGGAGTTGGGGGTAACAGCGGGTGGTGGTTTTTGGCAATAAGCGGCTTACTGATGGCGTGTCGGCGTACGGCGACTTAAGACGTTTCGGTAGGAGCCCACGCATTGCGCGGCTTTTTTGCGAGTCTCGAAGCATCGAACGCCCATAAAAAAAGCAAGACTCTCGTCTTGCCTTCTCAGTAAAACAATTGGCTCAACCCCTATTGGGGAACCAATTAACGGCGATTAAGCCGGTACGATATTTTCAGCTTGCGGGCCTTTTTGGCCTTTGGTAACGGTAAACTGAACGCGCTGACCTTCAGTCAGAGTTTTAAAACCATTGCCCGCGATGGCACTGAAGTGAGCAAAAACATCTGGACCAGACTGCTGCTCAATAAAACCAAAACCTTTCGCTTCGTTGAACCATTTAACGGTGCCAGTAACTGTATTAGACATGGATAAATCCTGTAGAAAAGAAATATAAAACCCGAAAACCGGGAAATTTGGCAGGGAAGTTGAGACTACTTATAGACTACAGAACGAATTGCGAGGTTCGAGATGAAGAGAATAAATATGAGCTTTCTTACTTGCTGGGGAGGCAGCTTACGCTCTTTCCTGCGGTTGTCAACAAGTTTGATGGATTATCTTTTGGGGTCGGCGCGTTTGGATTAAATGGACAAGCCCCAGCTGCGCTCTTACTGGCTTCCCCCTTTACACCTTAGCAAATGCTAGCAGGCGATTATTCGCTGGCATTGCCACATCCTGCCATAACTTTAGCCCAGATTTTTGCGCCACATGATCAATGGCTTCAAAATCGCGAATGCCCTGCTGCCCACCACGCTCCTTCAAGTAAGCGTCGAAGGAGCGGTTACTCTCGCTCGTGTATTGGCCACCATAATTAAATGGCCCGTACAAAACAAAGAAGCCACCCGCTTGTAAATGGCGACCAACGCCCTCGATC
>Ga0065721_10049410_pt1 | contig 34889 bp, 28 predicted proteins | sample Mesricmetagenome_FD_59108 | JGI IMG/M metagenome (GOLD analysis project Ga0065721, IMG submission 59108) | Mesophilic microbial community from rice straw/compost enrichment Sample: eDNA_1 v2 (version 2) | ecosystem: Engineered > Solid waste > Grass > Composting > Bioreactor | place: USA: Davis... | reverse complement strand
TCCCTGCGCGGGCCCGGACGAGGGAATCTTTTCCGGAACATTGGCGCTGATTTGATAAAATGCAACGCATGGCGACGTCCGCAGCCCCCATCAATCTGACGAATCAATTCCTGATCGCCATGCCCGGCATGGCGGATCCGACTTTTACCGGCGCCGTCGTCTACATCTGCGAACACAACGAGCGTGGCGCGCTCGGCCTGGTGATCAACCGGCCGATCGACATCGACATGGCCACGCTGTTCGACAAGATCGATCTCAAGCTCGAAATCCAGCCCGTCGCGCAGCAGCCCGTCTATTTCGGCGGCCCCGTGCAGACCGAGCGCGGCTTCGTGCTGCATGACCCGGTCGGCGTCTATGTGTCCTCGCTGACCGTGCCCGGCGGCCTGGAGATGACCACCTCCAAGGATGTGCTCGAGGCCGTCGCCAACGGCAGCGGCCCGCATCGCTTCCTGCTGACGCTGGGCTATGCCGGCTGGGGCGCAGGCCAGCTGGAGGAAGAGCTGAGCCGCAACGGCTGGCTGACCGTGCAGGCCGACCCCGAGATCGTGTTCAGCGTGCCTCCCGAGGAACGCTTCGCCGCCGCCATTCGCCTTTTGGGCATCGACATCACCATGCTCTCCGGCGAGGCGGGGCATGCCTAGCGCGGACGCGGCCACGCCGCTCCACAAGCCGGCGCCGCAAGGCGCGCCCGTGTCTGCCGTGCCAACCGACGGCACCGTATTGGGTTTCGACTACGGCGAGCGCAAGATCGGCGTGGCGCTGGGCAACTTCATCACGCGCGAGGCGCGGCCGCTGACCATCCTGCCGAACATCACCGTCGAAGGGCGCTTTGAGGCCGTCGCCGCGCTGATCGCCGAATGGGCGCCGGTGCATCTAGTGGTGGGCCTGCCGCTGACCCCGGAAGGCGGCGAACAGCCCGCGACCAAGCTGGCGCGTCGCTTCGGCAATCAGCTCAATGGCCGCTTCAATCTGCCGGTGACCTGGGTCGACGAGCGCTACAGTTCGCTGGAGGCCCAGGCCGCCGGCGCCAGGCCGGGGGCGCTCGATCACGAAGCCGCCCGCATCATCCTGCAACAGTATTTCGACCAACTCCCGCTATGATCTCCAACGTCACCCTCGACGCCGAGGCGCTCTACCGCGCGCTGCGCGACCACGTGCAAGGGATGCTGTCCGCGGCATCGGGCTCTGCCTCGGGCGGCGCGCCCTGGTCGATCGCCGGCATCTATTCGGGTGGCGCGTGGATCGCCGAGCGGCTGGCGGCCGATCTGCAGCTGCCGCATTATGGCGTGATCAATGTGGCCTTCCACCGCGACGATTACGCGAAGAAGGGCCTGCACAGCCAGGCGCAACCGAGCACGCTGCCGTTTTCCGTGCAGGACAGCCATGTGCTGCTGATCGACGATGTGCTGGCCACCGGCCGCACCATCCGCGCCGCGGTCAACGAACTGTTCGACTACGGTCGGCCCGCGCGCGTCGCGCTGGCCACGCTGGTCGATCGCGGCGGCCGCGAGCTGCCGATCGGGGCGGACTTCGTCGGCGAGCGGATCACGCTGCCGCGCGGCACGAACCTGGTGTTGTCGCGCGAAGGCGAGGGGGCCGGCATCCGTTTTTCCTTTGCCACCGAAACGCTGAACGGCAACCACGATTCCGCCGCCGGCTGACCGGCACGCATTACCGCAGTAGAGAACGAGCACACAAGCCCGAGCCAGGGCAAGCACCAGCACAAGTACCAGCACCCGCGCACCCGTACCGAGCCAAACCGCACCCGCCCACGCCTCACCCATGACCAAGACGTTCCGCAACCCGCAGCTCACCAGGAACGGCGAGCTCAAGCATCTGCTGTCCATCGAGGGGCTGTCGCGCGACATGATCACGCACATCCTCGACACGGCCAGCCAGTTCGTGTCGCTGTCGGACTCCGACCGCGACGTCAAGAAGGTGCCGCTGCTGCGCGGCAAGAGCGTGTTCAACCTGTTCTTCGAGAACTCCACGCGCACCCGCACCACCTTCGAGATCGCCGCCAAGCGGTTGTCCGCGGACGTGCTGAACCTGAACATCAATGCCTCGTCGACCAGCAAGGGCGAATCGCTGCTCGACACCATCAACAACCTGTCGGCGATGTCTGCCGACATGTTCGTGGTGCGGCATGCCAGCTCGGGCGCGCCCTACCTGATCGCCGAGCACGTCGCCCCGCACGTGCACGTGATCAACGCCGGCGACGGCCGCCATGCGCACCCGACGCAGGGCCTGCTGGACATGTACACGATCCGGCATTACAAGCAGGACTTCACCGGGCTGACCGTGGCGATCGTCGGCGACATCCTGCACTCGCGGGTGGCGCGCTCGGACATCCACGCGCTGACCACGCTCGGCGTGCCCGAGGTGCGCGCGATCGGTCCGCGCACGCTGCTGCCGTCGGGGCTGGAGCAGATGGGGGTACGCGTCTTCCACAACATGGAAGAGGGCCTGAAGGGCGTCGACGTGATCATCATGCTGCGGCTGCAGAACGAGCGCATGAGCGGCGCGCTGCTGCCGTCGGCGCAGGAATACTTCAAGGCCTTCGGCCTGACGCCGGAGCGGCTCGCGCTGGCCAGGCCCGACGCCATCGTGATGCACCCGGGGCCGATGAACCGCGGCGTCGAGATCGATTCGGCCGTGGCCGACGGTCCGCAGTCGGTGATCCTGAATCAGGTCACCTTCGGCATCGCGGTGCGGATGGCAGTGATGGGCATCGTCGCCGGCAACAACGACTGAAACGACAAAAGCGCGATCCGCCAGGCAATCGTCGGCCTGACGACGGCCGCCAGGCACCAAAACAAGCCGCAATGGCAAGCGATAGCAAGCGACACGATATGAAGATCCACATCAAGGGTGGCCGCCTGATCGACCCGGCCGGCAATATCGATGCCCAGCAGGACCTGTTCCTGGCCGCCGGCAAGATCGTCGGCATCGGCAACGCGCCGGCCGACTTCCAGGCCAACAAGACCATCGACGCCCGCGGGCTGATCGTCTGCCCCGGCCTGGTCGACCTGTCGGCCCGGCTGCGCGAGCCGGGCTACGAGTACAAGGCCACGCTCGAATCCGAAGTGGCCGCCGCCACCGCCGGCGGCGTCACCAGCCTGGTGTGCCCGCCCGATACCGACCCGGTGCTCGACGAACCGGGCCTGGTCGAAATGCTGAAGTACCGCGCCCGCACGCTGAACCAGACCCATGTGTACCCGCTCGGTGCGCTGACGCTGGGCCTGAAGGGCGAGGTGCTGACCGAGATGTCCCAGCTGACGGAAGCCGGCTGCGTCGGCTTCTCGCAGGCCGAGGCGCCGATCCGCAACACGCAGGTGCTGCTGCGCTCGCTGCAGTACGCGCAGACCTTCGGCTTCACCGTCTGGCTGCGGCCGGAAGACCCGTATCTCGGCGGCGGCGTCGCGGCCAGCGGCGCGGTCGCGTCGCGGCTGGGTCTGTCGGGCGTCTCGGTGATCGCCGAGACCGTGCGGCTGCATACGATCTTCGAACTGATGCGCTCCACCGGCGCACGCGTCCATCTGTGCCGGCTGTCTTCGGCGGCGGGCATCGAGCTGGTGCGCCAGGCCAAGCGCGAAGGGCTGGCGGTCACCTGCGACGTCAACATCCACCATGTCGGCCTGACGGACATGGACATCGGCTACTTCAACTCGCAGATGCGCTTCTCGCCGCCACTGCGCAGCGGACGCGATCGCGACGCCATCGTCGCCGCGCTGGCCGACGGCACCATCGACGCCCTGTGCTCGGACCATACGCCGGTCGACGACGACGAGAAGCTGCTGCCGTTCGCCGAGGCCTCGCCGGGCGCGACCGGCCTGGAACTGCTGCTGCCGCTGACGCTGCGCTGGGCCGACGAACACAAGGTGCCGCTGGTCAAGGCGCTGGGCCGCATTACCAGCGAGCCGGCCCGGGTGATCGGCCTGCCGGCGGGTCGCCTGACGGTCGGCGGCGCGGCCGACGTCTGCCTGTTCGATCCCGAGGCGGTGTGGAAAGTCGAGCGGCGCACGCTGAAGAGCCAGGGCAAGAACTCGCCATGGCTGGGCTACGAGATGCGCGGCCGGGTCACGGCCACGCTGGTCGGCGGCCAGCTGGTCTATGAACTGGCCGGCCAGCCGCGCAACGGCGAGGCGCAGGCCGCCCGTTGACGTCACGGCGCCGCGACGCCCTTCGCCTGCCGACGCCCCTCGCCCGCATGGCGAGAGAGGGGCCCGCAGGAGAGGGCAACAGTTGCTGGCAAACCGCCACCGACCCCATGACGCCGACATTCCCCTCCCCGGCATGATCGCCCTGCGCAAGCTCGCCCTCTGCCTGCACCTGCTGCGCGGCCTGCTGACCTGCGCGGTCCTGTTTCCGTGGATCGGCAAGGCATCGCGCCAATGGCATATCCGCCGCTGGTCGCGCCGGCTGCTGCGGATCTGCGGCGTCGATGTCGAGCTGATCGGGCCGGTGCCGGAGACCGGGCGCGGCGCCATGGTGGTCGCCAACCATATCTCCTGGCTCGATATCTTCGTGATGCACAGCTGGGAGCCGTCCCGCTTCGTCGCCAAGTCGGAGATCCGCGACTGGCCGTTGATCGGATGGCTGTGCGCCCAGACCGGCACGCTGTTCATCGAACGCGGCCGCAAGCGCGACGCGCATCGGGTGCTGCACGACATCACCGACTGCATGCTGCAGGGCGACCGCGTCTGCGTGTTCCCGGAAGGCACGACCACCGACGGCACCGACGTGCTGCCGTTCCACGCCAACCTGATGCAGGCGCCGATTTCTGCGGGCCTGCCGGTGTTGCCGGTCGCCTTGCGCTATTGCGACGCCGCCACCGGCGAACGGACGGTGGCACCGGCCTATATCGGCGACCTCACGTTGCTGCAGACGCTCGACGCGATCCTGCAGGCGCCGCCGATCACGGCGCAGGTCGCATTCAGCCTGCCGCTGCAGGCGGACGAATGCGAGCGGCGTGCCCTCGCCGAGCAGTCGCGCGAAGCGGTGCTCGCGCTGTGCCGGCAACTGCAGGGCGAACCGGACGGCGACGCAGAGGGCGAACCGGAAGGTGGATCGGAGGGCGGATCGGTGTTGCCCGCCGGCGACCCGTCCGGCACCCCGGCGCAAACCACGACTACCGGCAGTCCGGCCTGATCGTCGGTGCGCCAGCGCACCGACCTCCCCGGCAAGGGGATGACAATATCAGCCTAAAGGATCACAATATTGCGGGCAATCGACCTGGATGACCTCGCGGTCCGCCGGTTCGGGCGCCAGGCGGGCGGCGGTCAGCCGGCCGCCCCAGACGCAGCCGGTATCGAGCGCCATCAGGTCGGGCCGCATCACCAGTCCCAGCGTCGACCAGTGGCCGCAGACGATCGTGGTGTCCCGCGTGCGGCGTGCCGGCACATCGAACCACGGCAGGAAGCCGTCGGGCGCCTTGCCCAAGCCCTCCTTGGTCTTGAGGTCCATCACACCGTCGACGGTACAGAAGCGCAGCCGCGTCAGGGCGTTGATCACGACCCGGTGCCGCTCGATGCCGCGCAGTCCCTCGTGCCAGCGGTTCGCCGCATTGCCAAAGATATCCGCGAGAAATGCTTTCCAGCCCGGTCCCCGCAGTTCGCGCTCGACTTCGCCGGCCAGTTCCAGCGTCTGTTCGACGGTCCATTGGGGCAGCACCCCGGCATGGATCAGCAGGAAGCCCTCTCGATAGAGCGCCAGCGGCCGATGGCGCAGCCAATGCAGCAACTCCTCCCGGTCCGGCGCGTGCAGGACGTCGTCCAGCGTGTCAGACGAACCCGGATTGCGCACGCCCGCGGCGACCGCTAATAGATGGATGTCGTGGTTGCCCAGCACCGACTCGGCCCGCTCGCCCATCGCCCGGACCCTGCGCAATGTCGCCAGCGACGCCGGTCCGCGGTTTACCAGATCGCCGACGAAGCAAAGTGGCGCATCGTCGGGGATTTTGGTGACAAGTTGTTCCAGGGAAGGGTCGCAACCTTGCAGGTCGCCGACGGCGTAGGGGCAGGGGAGTGGCACCGAGGAATGGGGCATAGAGGTAAAAAAGAGAGCCGGAGGCGGCTTTTTGTCGATTGTAAAGAGGGGGGGCGTGAGCCGTTACAACAGGCTACAAAAAGATGACCGGCCCGGGTAACCCCGGAGGGGCGCTCGGATAGAATACCGCCACTTCTGAGAACACTGATGATCCTGCCGTCCCCCCAACGGATCAAGGCGGGCGCCGGGCTATTGTCCCGTTTTCGAAACATATCGATAGTTAGGGAGAAAGGGGTTTGCCGCACATTCTCGTGACTGGCGGCGCTGGTTTCATTGGCGCCAATTTCGTTCTGAACTGGCTGAGCAACGCCGACGCCGATAGCGTCGTCAATGTCGACAAGCTCACGTACGCCGGCAACCTGAAGACGCTCGCGTCGCTCCAGGGCGACCCGCGTCACGTATTCTCGCGCACCGACATCTGCGATCGCGCCGCGCTGGACCGGCTGCTGGCCGAGTATCAGCCTCGGGCGGTCCTGCACTTCGCCGCCGAAAGTCACGTCGACCGATCGATCCATGGTCCCGGCGAATTCATCCAGACCAATATCGTCGGCACCTTCACGCTGCTCGAGGCCGTGCGTTCCTACTGGAGCGGCCTCGACGACGCCCGCAAGGCCGCCTTCCGCTTCCTGCACGTGTCGACCGACGAGGTGTTCGGCTCGCTCGGTCCTAACGATCCGCCGTTCTCCGAGACCACGGCCTACGCGCCCAACAGCCCGTACTCCGCCTCGAAGGCCGGCTCCGACCACCTGGTCCGCGCCTACCACCACACCTACGGCCTGCCGGTCCTGACGACCAACTGCTCGAACAACTACGGGCCGTATCACTTCCCGGAAAAGCTGATCCCGCTGATGATCGCCAACGCGCTCGGCGGCAAGCCGCTGCCCGTCTACGGCGATGGCCTGAACGTGCGCGATTGGCTGTATGTGGGCGACCACTGCTCCGCGATCCGGGAAGTGCTCGCGCGCGGCCGGCTCGGCGAAACGTACAACGTCGGCGGCTGGAACGAGAAGACGAATCTGGATGTGGTCCACACGCTGTGCGACCTGCTGGACGAACTGAAGCCAAAGGCCTCGGGCTCCTATCGGGACCAGATCACCTTCGTCAAGGACCGCCCCGGCCACGACCGGCGCTATGCGATCGACGCCCGCAAGCTGGAGCGAGAGCTCGGCTGGAAGCCGGCGGAAACCTTCGAGACCGGCCTGCGCAAGACGGTGCAGTGGTATCTGGACAATCAGGCCTGGGTGCAGGATGTGATGTCCGGCGAATATCGGAATTGGGTGGCGAAGCAGTATGCGGCATAGCGCGGCGAATGCGCCCACGCTTCTTGTCCTTGGCAGCAATGGACAGGTCGGGTTCGAGCTGCGGCGTAGCTTGAGCCCGCTCGGTCCTGTCGTAGCGCTTGACCGCACCGCGTGCAACCTCGCACGTCCCGACGAGATCCGGCGCGTCCTGCGTGAAGTGCGGCCCGATGTAGTCATCAATGCCGCGGCATACACCGCCGTGGACAAAGCTGAATCGGAAGCTGAACTCGCCCATGCGATCAACGGCACAGCGCCGGGCGTCCTGGCCGAGGAAGCGAAAGCATTGGGCAGCTTGCTGGTGCATTACTCGACCGACTATGTGTTCGATGGCGCGAAGGCGGCACCGTATGTCGAGACGGATTCACCCAATCCACAGTCCGTCTATGGGAAGAGCAAGCTGGCGGGTGAACAAGCCATTCTGGCTGTCGGTGGCGACGCACTGATTTTTCGCACCTGCTGGGTGGCTGGCGTCCATGGCGGTAATTTCGCCAAGACCATGCTGCGGTTGGCGCGTGAGCGCACCAGTCTGCGTGTGGTGGCCGATCAGCAGGGCGCGCCGACGACGGCTTCCTTGATTGCCGATGTCACCGCGCATGCGATCGCACGTCGACGCTTCTCGAACGCCGACGTTGGTGCGATGACGGGCGTATTCCATCTGGCAGCCTCTGGCGAGGCAACCTGGCATTCCTATGCGAGCGAAGTCGTGCGGTACGCCGCCAGTCGAGGCGCAATGCTGAAGGCCGGCGTCGACGCCATCGAAGCAATCTCCACGGCCGAATATCCGCTGCCGGCGCCGCGTCCACGCAATTCGATGCTGGATACCAGCAAATTGCGGCAGTGCTTCGGCATTTTTCTCCCGGATTGGAAGAGCGGGGTCCACCATATGCTCGACCAACTCCTGCATTGAACTGAATATGCGCAAAGGCATCATCCTGGCCGGGGGTTCCGGCACTCGCCTCTATCCGATCACGCGCTCCGTGTCGAAGCAGCTGCTGCCTGTCTACGACAAGCCGATGATCTACTACCCGCTATCCACGCTGATGCTGGCGGGGATCCGCGACATCCTGATTATTTCGACGCCGGAAGACACGCCGCGCTTCGTCGAGATGCTCGGCGATGGGGCGAGCTGGGGCATCAGCCTCCAGTACGCGGTACAACCTTCGCCCGATGGTCTGGCGCAAGCCTTCATCATCGGTCGCGACTTTGTCGGCAATGATCCGTCGACACTGATCCTGGGCGACAACATCTTCCACGGTCACGACCTGGTCGCTCAATTGCATCGCGCCTCCGCCGCTACCGAAGGCGCAACGGTATTCGCCTATCACGTGCACGATCCCGAGCGCTATGGCGTGGTGGAGTTCGACGACGACTGCCGCGCGGTGTCGCTGGAGGAAAAGCCTGCCAAACCGCGTTCGAACTATGCCGTGACGGGCCTGTACTTCTACGACAACCAGGTCTGCGACATCGCGAAGGAGATCAAGCCCTCCGCGCGCGGCGAGTTGGAGATCACGGACGTCAACAAGCGCTATCTCGAACTGGCGCAGCTCAACGTCGAGATCATGGGGCGCGGCTACGCGTGGCTGGATACCGGTACCCATGATTCGTTGCTCGAGGCGGCCAGCTTCATTGCGACGCTGCAAAACCGGCAGGGTTTGATGGTCGCATGCCCGGAAGAAATCGCTTATCGGAGCAAGTGGATCACTGCCGAGCAGATCGAACGACTGGCCGAGCCGCTCGCCAAGAATGGCTACGGGCGGTATCTGCGCCAGATCATTTCTGAAAACGTTCGCTGATCCCACCATGAATCTGACTATTACGCCGACAGCCCTGCCTGAGGTGCTGATTGTCGAACCCAAGGTGTTCGGTGATGAGCGCGGCTTCTTCTACGAAAGCTTCAATGCGAAGGCCTTCGCGGAAGCCACCAGCATCCGCTCGACGTTCGTGCAGGACAACCACTCGCGTTCGGTGCACAACGTGCTGCGTGGCTTGCACTATCAGATCGGTCAGCCGCAGGGCAAGCTGGTGCGCGTTGTCGTTGGCGAAATCTTCGATGTCGCGGTGGACTTGCGCAAGAGTTCGCCGACCTTCGGCAAATGGACGGGTGTCTGGCTTTCTGCCGAGAACAAACGTCAATTGTGGGTCCCCGAGGGGTTCGCACACGGCTTCCTTGTGACTTCCGACGTTGCGGAAGTTCTATACAAGACGACCGATTATTACGCACCCGAATGCGAACGCAGCGTTCGCTGGGATGACGCTGAACTGTCGATTGCTTGGCCAGTGGACGGCGCCCCGATCGTGGCCAACAAGGACCGTCTCGCCGGCTCGTTCGCGGAGGCTGAGTACTTCGAATGAACAAAGTCCTGCTTATTGGGGGCGGCGGTTTCATCGGTGCGCGCTTGGTGCAGCACTGCGTAGCGGCCGGATTGTCGGTGCGTGTCGCAGATGTCGTGCAGCCGGCGGCCGTACCGAAGATCGCAGACAAGCCTGTCGAATATGTCGTCGGCGACTTCGATCGGCCTGCAGATCTAGATCGCATGCTCGACGGCGTGGACGCCGTGGTGCATTTGGTGCATCGCGCGATGCTGCTCGGGCTGGACTCGAGCATGCTCCAGGAAATCGAGCGCAACGTCGCGCCGACGGTGCGACTGTTCGATCGTTGTCTTGCTGACAAGCGCGTGCGGCTTGTATTCGTTTCTTCAGGCGGCACCGTCTACGGGGAGCCGGCGCAGCATGCACCCATCTCGGAACGGTCAGTACTGCGGCCGATTTCGGTCTATGGCACCTCCAAAGCCATGATTGAACAGGTGCTCGGTCTGTATGCGGCCCAGCGAGGCCTGCAAGCGATTGTCGTGCGGCCGGGGAATGCATACGGCGCGGGTCAGCAGCCGTTCAAGGGCCAAGGGCTGATACCCACCGTTATGGCGTCGGCGCTGCAAGGCAAGCCGGTCACGATCTATGGCGACGGCAGTGCGGTGCGGGACTATATCCATGTCGATGATATCGCGCGAGGCATCCTTGCGGCGATCCAAACCGGACGCGCGGGTGAGACCTACAACATCGGCACTGGCTTGGGGACGTCGATCAATGCCCTGATCAACGATTTCATTCAGCCGGCTATGGCTGGCCATGGTGTGCGAGTCGATCTGCAGTATGCGCAACCACGCGGAGTTGACGTCGCCTACAACGTGCTCGATCCCACCAAACTTGCACAGGACTGCGGCTTCCGAGCGTCCATTGGCCTTAGGGCCGGCATTGCCCAGACTTGGAATTGGATTCTTAGTAGTTACGGCGGCGCACACGATAGATAGTCGATGCTGTTCACGCGATAAGGTGCCGCCTGGATCGCGACCGCACGGCACTCCACCGGCTGGATTTAGGGTCGACGACCACGGGCCACAGTACGTTGCGCTGCTGCTGCGACGACGGGCGCCAACGAACAAGGTATTTGCAAAACGTATGAACCCACACCAACCGCTTTCCGTATCGCCATGGGCAGCCGTCGGCTCCGTATGGCGCAATCGAGGCTTGATCAACCAGATGACGCGACGCGAGATTCTCGGCCGATATCGCGGCTCCGTCATGGGGCTAACCTGGTCGTTCTTCAATCCGATCCTGATGCTGGCGGTCTATACCTTCGTTTTCAGCGTGGTCTTCAAAGCTCGCTGGGGAGTGGGCACGGAGGAAACCAGAACCCAGTTTGCGATCGTGCTGTTCGTCGGCATGAATATCTTCGGCCTGTTCGCAGAAACGCTGAACCGTGCCCCCACGCTGATCACCTCGAATGCGAACTATGTCAAGAAGGTGATCTTTCCGCTCGAGGTTCTGCCGGTGGTCGCTGTCGGTGCAGCGTTGTTCCACACACTGATCGGTGTGATGGTACTGATTGCGGCGCTCGCAGTCACGCAAGGCAGCATCCCTGTTTCCGCGTTGGCGCTGCCACTGATCATGGTGCCGCTATTGTTGTTCTCACTCGGGCTGGGATGGATCTTCTCGTCGCTAGGCGTCTATGTCCGCGATGTCGCGCAGACCGTCGGTATCGCGACTACCGTCATCATGTTTCTCTCGCCAGTGTTTTATTCCGTTAACGCTCTGCCGGAGGCATATAGGAAGGTGCTGCTGTTGAATCCCTTGACGTTCATCATCGAACAGGCGCGTGCTGCCATGGTGTTTGGGCATTGGCCGAACTGGCTCGAACTGTTCGTCTATACCGTCGGAAGCGGGTTCGTCGCATGGCTTGGCTATTGGTGGTTCCAGAAGACCCGCCGGGGGTTTGCCGATGTCCTCTAACGATTTCGCCATTTCGGTTGCAGGGGTCAGCAAGCGCTACGAGCTCTATGACACGCCTCGTGATCGTCTGAAGCAATTCGTCATGCCGCGTCTCGCCTCGATGGTGGGCGGGCGAGCCGGCCCCTACTTTCGGGAGTTCTGGGCGCTGCGTGACATCTCCTTCAATGTGCGCAAGGGGGAAGCCGTCAGCATCATCGGCAGCAATGGCAGCGGCAAGAGCACTTTGCTCCAGATAATCACGGGTACGCTTTCGCCGACAACCGGTCAGGTGCAAACGCAGGGCCGCATCGCGGCGCTACTCGAACTGGGATCGGGATTCAATCCCGATTTCACGGGCCGTGAAAACGTGATGCTCAACGGCGCGGTACTTGGGTTCTCCAACGAGGAGATCTTGCGCCGTTTCGATTCCATCGCGGCATTTGCGGATATCGGTGAGCATATCGACCAGCCCGTGCGCACCTATTCGAGCGGCATGCTGGTACGGCTGGCGTTCGCGGTTCAAGTGCAGCTGTCACCCGATATCCTGATTGTCGACGAAGCGCTGGCGGTGGGGGATGCACTGTTCCAGAAGCGCTGCTACCAGCAGATCGAACGCCTCCTTAACGATGGTGTGACGCTTCTATTCGTGTCTCACGACCAGGAAACAGTTCGTACGCTAACCAATCGGGCCGTCTTGTTGAATTCAGGCCGTATGACTGCGATCGGCAATTCCTCCGAAGTCGTGCTCGAGTATCGAAAATTGTTGCACGAGCGGGAGTCCGCGTACTACAGCAAGATTGCGAATGAGTTGAAGCAGCGCGCGGCGTCCCAAGCGGCGGTCAGTCAGGCGGCGCCCGCGCCGGCATTGGCTCTCGCCGGTGAACAAGTGGAAGCAGACGAGACGTCGTTCGCCGAGATCGCCCCACTAGTAGCGCCTGCCACGGCCAGCGCAACGTTGGGGCGACTTGAGTTTGGCGATGGGGGAGCAACCGTAGTCAGCACCGAGGTGCTCGATGAGAATGGCGAGCCCTGTACCGTTTTTCATCCTGGCGAGAAGGCACGGATTCGCATTGTCTTCGAGACCACACAGGCGCTCGAACACCTCAATGTCGGCGTCCGCATTCGCAACAAGGAAGGAATCAAGATCTATTCCTGGGGCACGCTGAATCAGGACATGCGCGTGCTAGCCGGTCTGCAGCGCGGCGAGGTCTTCTGGCACCGGCGGTTTCAGGCCAATGAACGCGTGGCAGTCGAACTTGAGTTTCCTTGCGCTTTGGGATCCAACCTCTACGAAGTACAGAGCACGATTACCTACGAAGCGACGCCGGACTACATGTCTCAGCGACAGCTGCATTGGGTCGACGAAGCCGCGTTCTTCCAGGTGCTTGTCAAGCGGGATGAGAATTTTTTCGGTGGCATCGTCGACCTAGGCATGCGGGCCGCATTCTGATGCTTCGGCGTCGCAAAGCTGCACGGCCGTCGTCCATCAATATTCGTACAGGATTCCTCAGTGAGTACAACCGATATTTCATCCCTCACCAGGCAGGTGCTGGCATTCTGCGGCCCTGGGAAGGTGCTGGATATAGGCCTTGCGCCGGGCAACGTGTCGCGCGAAATTCGGCGATTCGGTTTTCACGGCGAGTCTTTTGAGATCAGCTTGCAAAATGGCGGATCCGCCTCAGGCATATCTTCGGCACTGCGACTCCCGTTCGCTACGGAGGCTTTTGACACTGTCGTCGCCAGCGACTATCTGGAAAGACTGGACGAGGATCAGATCGCGCCGGCACTGCAGGAACTGCGTCGAGTCGCATCCCGATTCATGTTGCTGCGTGTGCCCACGGCACAGCTTTCCGACGGCCAGGAGCTATTGCGCAGCGTTGGCAGCCGCGCTTGGTGGGAGGCCGCCTGTTTTGCCGCCGGTTGGCGCAAGCATCCGCGGTATTACGTAGCCTCCGACTATGCGAGTCTGCAGCACGATGACCCTTGGATCGTGATTCCGCTGGAGAAGATTCCGGATACCGCCTTGCAGACGTATCCGCTCGAACGGCTGCGCGAGGAGCGCGACCTGCATATGGATATGCTCCGCGAAAGCGGCAGCCGCTCAGACGCACACGTTTTCCGCTATCAATTTGCCGCGCGCTTCGTCCGTCCTGGTGATGTAGTGCTGGACGCAGCATGTGGACTGGGGTATGGCAGCCATTTGATCTGGACCGGGACCAAGGCCAGAAAAGTGATCGGAATAGATGGCAGCGAATATGCGGCCAAGTATGCATCGAGCAATTTTTGCCAAGCCGACACCGGGCTGGAGTTTCGCGAAGGTTTTTTGCCGCAGTGTCTGCACTCGATTCCAGACAACAGCGTGGACCTTGTGGTCAGCTTCGAAACGCTGGAGCACGTTGAGGACCCGGAAGCATTGCTCGCGGAATTCGATCGCGTATTGGCGCCGGGCGGGCGCTTCATCGGAAGCGTGCCGAACGACTGGAGCGACGAATCGGGGGACGATCCTAATCCCTTTCACCTGCATGTCTATACGCTGGAGAAATTCCGCCATCAGCTGCGCGCACGTTTCGCGGTGGAAAAGCTCGTCAGTCAGACGGCTGATCGCGTGAAGAAGCTTGGAGCCAAATGCGAATGGGTTCGCCGCCCCCGCGCTCTCGTGGAACTCGACGATGCGGACTCCGAACCGATCGAGGCGGAATGGTGGCTCTGCGTGGCGATGAAAAGCCCATTTTCCAACGGCGACGTACCATATCAGGAGCGGCATTTTACCGAGTCGGAGCAGCGCGCCGCCGGTCATGCTCTTGCCTTCGGGCGCGACTACGATAACCCATGGCTGGTCCGGGCTATGATCTCGATCGGCTTGCGCACCGAGTCTCCAGCTCTGCAAGTGGAATGGGCGCGACGGGTACTGACTTCCAGCCCCCCGGATAGCGCGGATCGAGGCGCCGCCTTGGCGATTCTTGCCTACCGTTTGCTGGACGAGCAGCCTGCTGGCGATGCAGACGAGCTATGCAAGCAAATTCAGGAGTACGTGGCGAAATCCCCGCGCAATCCAAACGCCAGGCGCTGGGTGATTTCGCTGAACTACGTGCTTGCGTTGTTGCACCTGGAGTTCGGCCGCAGATCGGAAGCGCAGGCCGCGCTCGCTGATGTGCTGCGTGACGACCCAGCGGTTTACAGCGTTACGCTGCTGACCAAGGCTGTCGATGCGGCCTGGCTACTCGGTTCCATGTACCAGGCGGATGGCAAGTCCGAACTGGCCCGTGAGTTGTGGCGTAGCGAAGGGCTTCGCTGGATGAAGGCAGTCGGGCGATATATGAGCGTGGTGCCCGATCAGTATGATCCGCCCACCTTCGAGCCGCGCGAGATAGCCTCCGTGGTGCGCAAGATCGGCCGGTTGCTGGCGGGCGCCAAATTTGCCGACCTAGCGCGGTCGCGCCCCTCGGTATATCGAGCCGAAATAGAGGAGGATGCATTCGCCACGCAGGCAAGGATCGACGCCATGGCTAACGAAGGCAAACGAATGGCCGCCGAGATCAACGAGCTGCGACTGCATCTGGATGCGGTGCTGGAAGGCAAGACGTGGCTGGAGCAGAACCGGTTGCGCACGATGACGTACGTGGGGGACTTGGAAGCGCGGCTGCGTGATAGTGAAGCGGAGATTGTACGGCTGCGAGGCATGACCGGCGAGATCGATGATCTGCAAGTGCGGCTGAATGCCGCGCTGGAAGGCAAGGCGTGGCTGGAAGAGAACCGGTTGCGCACGATGACGTACGTGAGCGACCTGGAATCCCGCCTGCGGGACAGGGAAGCGGAGGTCGTGCGGCTGCAAGAAATGGCTGGCGAGATCAATGAACTGCGAGTGCACCTAGACAATGCGCTGCAAGGCAAGACGTGGCTCGAAGAGAACCGCTTGCGCACGATGACGTATGTGGGTGACCTGGAAGCGCGGTTGCGTGAAAGTGAAGCGGAGATAGTGCGGCTGCGAGCCGAGAACAAGGGGTCGAAGATTGCTCCTGAGAGCGACTAACTGTGCCATGTCGCGCCCGTTTCGGGGGCACGGGTATTACACAAAAACAATATTCAATCATCCGATATGCAGGTTTCAACCATGACGGGAGATTCACCGGCCAACGCGGCCATCAGCGCAATCATGACGTTCCACAGCGAGAAGGTGCTGGCTCATTTCGCATTGTTGGGGCTGGAGCGCATGCGTGCTGTTTCTGACAGTCACGGTATCGTGACACAGCTTGTTGCGGTGCTTGACAGCGCTGACGATGAGACGGTTCGTATCGTGATGGAGCACCCGGCCATCAGAGAGAACGACCATATCCTGCATGTGCGGAACGCCGATCTCGCATCGTCTCGCAATGACGGTATTGCGCAGGCCACGGCGCCTTATATTGCGATCCTTGATGGTGATGACTATTACTGCGGCCACTGGTTCGTTTCCGCTCTGCGCAGGGCACAATCCGCGTCGGAAGACGTTATCGTCCATCCGGAATTGACGATCTCCTTCGGCGCTGTCCACTGCGTCGCCGAAACCTTTGACATGGAGTCGGGGGACTATCCCCTCGCTGGGTGCATGATGGACCATCCCTGGATCTCATGTTCCTTCGCCAAGCGCGACATTTATCTGAAGCATCCCTATCAGCCGACCAACCTTCGGACCACCGGGTTCGGCTATGAGGATTGGCACTGGAATGTCGAGACGCTCGCTCATGGCGTGCGCCACGTCACCGCGGCGGGGACGGCGCTGTTCTACCGCCGCAAGACGTCATCGATGGTGGTCGAGATGGTGCAGAGTGGCGCGACAGTGCGGCCCAGCCGCTTCTTCGACGAGCCGGAGCGATGGCCGGGAGGGTTCGCGTGCGCGGAGGAGCGATCGTGAAGCAGTGGAGCAAAAAGGCCTTGCGGGCACTCTGGCGGTCTGTGGTCAAGCCGCTGGTTCGGCTGTTGCCACCCTCCAGAAGCGACCAGATCGAAACGCTCGTGCATTACGCGAAGCTGACTCTGGTTGGCGGGCATTCGATCCCGTTCAGGTCGTTGGACGCCCAGGCGAAGCAAGAAGCCGTTTCAATGCCGGCGACAATGCCGGACATTGCCCCAGAAGTCGCCGACCAGCTGATCGCTGATGACGAGCTGCCCGAAGATCCCATTCCTGTGTCCGTGCCATTGACGGAGGTGAGCGCAGAGGAAGCGCCGATAATGCCGTCGTGGGTTATCCAGGAGATGCGAGAGCTCGCCGAGATCGAGCCATCCCTGTATCCGACGCCGGAGCTGCTGTGGTCGTTCCAGCGCTACGTCACGCCCGTCCGGCCCAGTGCCGGGAACGTGTATGCCGCATGCTATCCGACAGTGCGTGATGCACGGCCCGACATGATTATCCTGGCGCCTTGGCTGAAGCGGGGCGGGGCCGATCAGGGCATCCTCCATCATGCCGAAGCGGCGGTGGCGGCCGGGAAGTCGGTGGTTGTGATCACCACCCTCGACGCCGAATCGCCCTGGGCTGGCCGTCTGCCAAAGGGCGCGCACTTCCTGCCGCTGGGAACCCTTGCAACAGGGTTGACAGCCGACGAGCAGAGGGCTGTGTTGACGCGGATCCTGCTGCAGTCTTCCGCGAGCACGATTCATCTGATCAATTCGCCGCTCGGATGGGAAGTGGTTCGTTATCACGGCAAGTCGCTGCGTGCTGTCGGCAAGTCCATTTTCGCCAGCGTCTTCTGCGATGACTATGACGCCAATGGGGTCCGATGGAGCTACGCACAGCTCTATTTTCCGAGCTGCCTGCCTTATCTCGACGGGGTGTTCTGTGACACCGAGTACTACCCGCGGGAGTTGATGCAGCGGTATGGCGCCCGGAGGGAACTGTTCCATACGCTTTATTTTCCGCATGCGGTGGGGGCATCGCCGCGATATCGGGCAGGCCCGACAAGGTCCGTGCTGTGGGCCGGTCGGTTCAGTCGACAGAAGCGTGTCGATCTGCTGGAGGCAATTGCAAAGGCCATGCCGGATTTGCAATTCGAAGTGCACGGCTGTGGCACCACGCCGGATGAGGATACTACTGCCAAGCGGCTGACCGCGCTCGGCAACGTCCGCGTCAGCGGATCTTTCGAGTCCCTCGATCGCATTGCGGGGGAAGGCCGGCACGGCGCCTTCCTCTATACCTCGGCATGGGACGGCCTGCCCATTGTGCTACTAGACGCCACCGCCGCGGGGCTGCCCATAGTCGCGTCCGAGGTTGGCGGAGTCGGCGAGTTCATTTCCGACGCCACTGGCGTCCCGGTGAAAGGCACGGACAGTGTAGAAGGCTATGTCCGCGGGCTTCGCCTGCTGATCGACCGGCCCGAGGAAGGACGCATCCGTTGGGAGCGCGCCGTTCAATTGCTGGAGGAGCGGCACACCGCAGCGCATTTTCGCTCCATGGTGGAACGGATCCCCGGCTATTTGTGATGACGCGACCAAGGTACTGGTCGGGGCGGCACGACGTTCGGGCCGTGCTTCACGCGTGGGCTCCAGTCGTGTATGTGGGACACAGTGCGTCGCGCGGGAACGCCAGTGATCGGCGTCGCGAACATCCGGAATCCGGCGCAGAAAACACAACGATATGACATCGCAAAACCGCATCCTTGCCATCGCGCGCTATCTGTACCACCGCATACCGTTGCCGCAGACGGTCAAGTGGCGCTTGCGCGAACGGCTTGGTCCATTGCTGTTGGCATTGCGCAAAGCCGATCTCGACGGCGACCTGTTAGGCAACCTGAAGGATGCATTGAATCCTTTTGTAGCCAGGAACGGGTTCGATCAACATGCCGCGGAGTGCGCCGCGCTGCGGCTGTATGCCGATATTGCAAGCCATTGCCAAGTGCATGGGCAGATGACGCACGTCATAGCGCTGCCGTTCCTCGGCAAGGGCGGCGCAGAACGCACCGCCCTTCAGTTCGCCCGCGCCATAGTCGCCACCGGGTCCGCACGCAGCGTTGGCGTATGGGTCACGGATCGAGACATGGTGTCGGCCGAATTGGCGTTACCTCCCGGCGTCCAGCTAATCAACTTTTGGAAATACTGGCCAGCCGAAATCAGCGAGGAAGGACGTGTGACATTTCTGCGCGATTGCCTGATGACGCTACGGCCCGATGTTTTCCACGTAATCAACAGTGATGTCGGTTGGAAATTGATCTGCCGCGAGGGGACGCGCCTGAAGCAGGCGATACGGTTGTTTGGCAGTATTTTCGCGTTTCAGTTCACGGCAGACTTTTCATCGCGCATCGGCTATGCCGAATACTATTTGCGCGATGCGATCGACTCGCTCGACGGCCTGTTTAGCGACAATGCGCGATTCCAAAACGATGCAATCGAACTCTATGGATTGACGCGAGCGCGGGACAAGTTCCACCCGGTGTACAACGCCTGCCGCATTGCCGAAGACGACTGGCGGGAGCGGGCGCGTCATCGACTGTTGCAAATGCAGGGCACGTTGTCAGGGCCGCTCGATGTACTTTGGGCCGGCCGACTTGACGAGGAGAAGCGCGTCGACCTGCTTTACGAGGTCGCGTCGCAATGCCCTGATATCCGTTTTCATGTTTACGGCGAAAGTGTCGTTGGCAATCCGTTACGGATGCCGAACCTAGAAAACCTGTGCTACCACGGTCCATTTGCTGACCCAGCTGACCTGGTCCGGACAAGGACGTATGACGCCTTCCTGTTTACGTCGCGGTGGGAGGGAATGCCCAACATGCTGCTGGAGGTAGGAGCCCTCGGTGTCCCCATTGTCGCTCCGGACGTTGGCGGGGTGGGCGAGTTGATCGGCGAGTCCACCGGGTTCCTGGTGCCGCCAAAGCCTACCGCAGCCGACTATGCAAATGCGCTCGCCGGGATCGCCTTGGACCGTGGGCTGGCTGCGCGCAAGGCGGAGCGTCTGCTTGACGTGATCGAAACCCGTCATACGTGGGCAGCCTTCTTGGCGCGGATGGGCAGTGTGCCCAATTATCTCTGAGGCATCGTGATGAATGCGACCACTCAACCGACTGCGGCGACTGCGCTCCCTCTCGTGTCAGTCATTGTCCCTTGCTACAACCAGGGACAGTATCTCGAGGACGCGTTGCAATCGATCGAAGCTGCGTACCGTGGGCCGCTGGAAGTCATCGTCGTGGATGATGGCAGTACTGAACCGCGCACCATTCGTGCGTTGCAAGAAATCGAATACACTCACGCTGCGGTTCATATCCTACGCCAGGCCAACGGCGGTCTCTCGAGCGCGCGAAATGCGGGCCTTGCTCGTGCCAAGGGCATCTTCGTCCAGTTCCTCGATACCGATGATCTGCTGGTGCCTGGCAAGATCGATCGGCAAATCGAGCATTTCTCGATCGTTCCGCGTCTTGATGTCTCCATTTCGGACTATATGCTGTGCGATGAGACTCGCACCTCGTGCAGCAAGGTGGTAAGCGCGATCTCCACGTCAACCTTCGAATTGGCGGACTTCCTGTTCCGCTGGGAACGTGGCCTGTCAATTCCGATTCACTGCGGGCTATTCAAGCGGGAAACGCTTGACGCTGTCCGGTTCGATGAGTCGCTGCGCGCGAAGGAAGACTGGGTGTTCTGGTGCACGCTTAAGTTGCGTCACGCGAAGATGGCCTATTTTCCCCTAAGAGGCGCCGTCTATCGCCAGCACGATCAAAGCATGCGTCGCTCTTATCTCCGGATGGGCGATAGTTGGCTTTGCGCAGCGGCGAAAATTCGAGGAGCGATGCCGGCGAACCTGTATCCGGGCTTTATGGACGCCGCGGTGGCTTGGCATGAGCAGTGTTATCGCAAACATCCGAGCTATGCCGAGGAACTGGCGGCATCGGCTCAGCATGTCAATTGTCCGTCACAGGCCGAGGAATCGCCTCGGACTCCGGAGGCGGCAACTGTGACGGCGGTACACGATGACAGTCGTGTGCGTGAGTTGGCTAGCAAATTTGCCGCATTGCCCGTCCTAGACGGTACACCACTCATTTCGGTAGTCATCCCGATCTTCAATCATTACGAGTTTCTGTTCGCGTGCCTGGATTCGGTGGCCACGCAAACCTCGAGGAATTTCGAGGTGATCTGCATAGACGACGCCTCCACCGATGGCCGCGTCGGGCCGCTGCTGGACGCGTTGGACCGAAGCTCGCCTCGTTTGCGCATCCTTAGACGTGAACGGAATCACGGTATTTCCGCCAACCAGAATGAGGCTGTGCGCGTCGCGCGCGGCGACTATATCGCCTTTCTCGATTGTGACGATGCGCTGCCCGAAACCGCGTTGGAGGTGATGGCTGCAGAGATCGGCAGTTATCCGGACGTCGATTATTTCTTCACCGATCGCATCGATATCGACGACAACGGCGAAGTTATCCGACACGCCATCTATGGGGGTTACGATAATATCGTTCCGTCCGCTGATCGCGATATCCGGGAAGACCTGCTCGATGGTATGGTTGCGTCGCATCTGAAGGTGATCCGCCGCGCCGCTTATCTGGAGGCCGGCGGCACCACCGACCGCTTTTCCGGCATTCAGGACTGGGAGCTCGCCCTTCGGGTTGCGGAGTTCGGCCGCTTCCACTACATTGCGCAACCGCTCTACCGACATCGCATCCACACAGGCTCGGTATCGCGTTCTGACTCACGGCGCCAGTTCTACAAGTCGAACGTGCTGCGGCGCGAATACCAACTGAAGTGGCTGATGCCGGCGGGGAACGATGCGCAGGGGATACCGCGACCAGTGCAGCCGGTCATTTTCACCGATACCGCATTACCCAGTCCGACGGCACTACGGGCCATATGGCGAAGTGGTGGGCGTTGTCATGCAGTGCTTGGCCCGCGCTGCTCTCCAGTGGCGCTCAATTTCCTGCGGGAATTCAACTCCTATTTCGACCGCATCATTTTCCGGGATACTGCGAGCTGGGTGGCATTGATCGGCTACGTCTGGGGTGACGTTCTGCGTTCCGCGGATGCGGTCGAGAATGGAGCGACGCCACGCCTCTCGGAGTCGGACCGTCAGGCTGCCGTTCAGTACGCATTGTGAACGAGCCCGTGCTGACAATCTCCGTCGTAAGTCACGGGCAGGCTGGTGTCCTGACTCCCTTGCTGTCCCAATTGGGCCAGTTGGCAGCTTCGATGCCATTGCAAGTCATCGTCACCGAGAACCTACCGGGCCATCGGACCGCGATAGACGAGTTCACCGTGCGTGGATATCGATTTGACTTTATTGCAAACACTTCGCCAAAGGGCTTCGGTGAGAACCACAACGCTGCTTTTTCGCGATGTCGTGGACCGTATTTCTGTGTATTGAACCCCGATCTTGTGCTGCACAAAAACCCTTTCCCGCCGCTGATCGCTCAATTGGCGCGCCAACCCGGCATAGTGGTTCCAACTATCGTATCGCCGAGCGGGGATGTGGAGGACAGCGTTCGGCGCTTACCGACCATGACAAGCCTGCTCGGCCGTATCATGGCGCGGCTACGGGGTGCCAAGTCCCCCTCCGATTATCAGTCCGGCGAAGATGTCAAGGTGGATTGGGCCGCAGGCATGTTTATGGTGTTCAATAGCGATGTCTATCGCGAACTGCGCGGATTTGACGAGCGCTTCCACCTGTATTGCGAAGATGTCGATATCTGCCTGCGGGCCTGGTCGGCGGGTCACTCGGTAGTCCGCCTGGCAGATGTCAGAGTCATTCATGACGCCCGTCGGGACAGCCACCGCCAGTTGCGATATCTGCTCTGGCACCTTGGAAGCTTTGTGCGCTTGTTCACATCGGGAGCTTATTGGGCCTTCCGGCTGCGTAGAATGCGAACCCGGAACCCTATTAGTTGACGATAATGTACGACTTCTTCTGGGTACCCTCCTTTACCTTTCTGGTGTCCGTGCTGGCTGTGCTGTTGTTGCGACCTTTGGCGACGATGGGCGGCTTGCTCGACAGGCCGGATGCCCGCAAGCGACACGAAGGGGCGATACCGCTCGTTGGCGGCATCGCGGTCACTGTCGCCGTCTGGGTTGGCTGCCTGCTTTTTCTCCGCACCCACGGATACTACGTTGCGCTGCTGGGCGGGCTAACAGTGCTTGCCTTTATCGGCCTGATGGACGATCTGCGCGGGCTCGCACCGATCACAAAGCTCGGTGGCCAATTGTTCGCGGTCATCCTAATGACCTCTTGGGGCAACGTCTATCTCGATTCACTGGGCGATCTCTTCGGTCGGCGCGAGATCGAATTGGCGAACTGGGGAATCCCGCTGACGCTATTCGCCGGTGTGTCTGTGATCAATGCGATGAACATGACAGATGGGTTGGACGGTCTCGCCGGCGGTCTGGCGTTGATCATTTTCGCCTGGCTTGCCTATCTCGCTGGCGAGATAGGCAATGGTGCTGCACAAAGGGTTTGCGTCGTGTTTTGCGGCGCGCTGCTCGGCTTCTTGATCTTCAATATCCGCAATCCGTTCCGAGGCCGGTTCAAGGTCTTTCTTGGCGACGCCGGGAGCTTAATGCTGGGATTCGCGATCCTATGGTTTGCGGTAGAGCTCTCACAACCGAGATACAACGGCGGCGTCCGCGTGCCACCCGTCGTAATGCTGTGGGTTTTCGGTGTCGTGCTTATCGATCTTCTGGTCGTCGTGGTCCGGCGGACTCTCAAGCTCCGAAATCCTCTGTCGGCGGATCGTACCCACCTTCATCACGTACTCCTCCGGTTGGGCATCGGCCAGGACGTCATCGTTCTCATCATTCTCGCCAGCAACGCTGTAATGGGTCTCATTGGTGTCGCGGCATGGAAGAGCGGTGTGTCAGAGCAAGTATTGTTCCTGCTGTTTCTCGGTTTTACCGCATTCCACCTATTTGTGATGCGTAACGCCTGGCGATTCATACGAGTAGGGCGCCGTGTAATTGCGCGGGCCCGTGGCCGCTGACCTGACGGCATCCGGGACAAGCAGCTTGTTCCGCAATTTTCCAAGGGGCCCATTGACCGCGTGGGTCCTATCTGGACCCCTCGATCGTTCAATTCATGGCTCTGCAATCCTGACGCATTCAGCGTATGAAGAGAACCAGGTCACCTTAAAGTTGGGCGGGCTTTGGGTCTGGGGTTTCGGCACAAGTGTAGCTGGCCATGGCGTAGGCCGATCCGTCAAGCCAGGGATAACACGGCCACTTCCGTAAGGCTCAGGTACATAAGTCGGCATTTGATCCAGGGGCCATGCCACTTGCATCCTGTGCTGAACCGCAATGCCTCGCCCCCGCAGAGAAACTTAACGGAAGAGCGTTCCGACTGGGCATCGTGCGCGCCGGTTTTAAGCGGCGTCCGCCAGGGAGCCGGTGACCACACTGCAGGTCCCGGGTGCCGCGATGGATGGCTGCGGGAGCGTCTGCAACGTTTCCGGGGTGAACCATAAAGTCGGAGGCGCCGGTCCATGGCAGTTCCCTCCGACCTTTTGGCGGATGGTCCCACAATCCTGTTTCCAACGACAATCGACCACGGACATGGATTCCGGAGAGGGATATGTGGCTTTCCGGGCAAGAATGGCTGAAGCGGAAGTGCTGTGGCAAGCAACGCACAATTGGTGTTTCCTGTTGTTTGCGGCCGTGTAACGGTCATGGAGTCACAGGGCCATCGCAATGGAGGCCGCAGCATGAATCGCCACCTTTCGCACTTTGCCACGCCAACTGATCTCCTCCGCACTCTGTACGGGAATCGCGACCTAATCCTGCAGAAGGCGCAGCGTGAGGGGATAGGATTGCTACAAGGACTCCGTGATGAGTGCGGCGTGGTTATTCTTCAACCCGTGCTGATGCTGGCGGTATATAACCTTCGTAGTCTCGGAACGGTTCAATGCGTGATGGGGATCGGCGGTGATCGCACAAAAAAAAGTTACTTCGCCATCATGCTGTTCATGAGCATGATCGTGCACGGCTTGTTTGCAGTGTGGATTACTCGCTCACCAAGCTTCATCACGTCGAACATCGACTACGTCAAGAATGCGGTGTCTCCGCTGGAGATCTTGGCGCTGGTTGCGTTCTGCACATCCTTGTTCAACTCGTTGATCGGACTGCTGGTCCTTATGGTTGCGCAGCTACTGATCAATCACGCGTTGCCGTGGAACGCGGTCTACTATCCCCTGGTGGCACTACCGCTCACCCTCGGCTCAATGGGGTTCGCCGATGTCCTCTGACGTCGAAGTGCTCGACGCGATTGAAAATCCGACGCCACAGACGGTTGCAACGGAGGCGAGACTCTACGCGATCCGCGCGATGGGCCTGGGCAAGCGCTACGAGATCTACGAATCCGGGCGTGCTCGCTTGAAGCAGTTCATCTTGCCAAAGTTGAGGCGGCTGGCCGGCATGCGCGCCATCGACTACTTTCGGGAGTTCTGGGCGCTTCACGATGTGTCGTTTGGGATTCGCAAGGGCGAAACGGTAGGCGTGATTGGGCGAAACGGGTCGGGCAAGTCCACGCTTCTGCAGATCATCTGCGGGACCTTGACGCCAACACTGGGCACCGTTGAGACCCAGGGCCGGGTATCGGCGTTGCTGGAGCTGGGCGCCGGCTTCAATCCCGAGTTCACCGGGCGGGAGAACGTCTATCTCAACGGCGCAATCCAGGGCTTCACCAGGTCCGAAATGGACGCCCGCTTCGACGACATCGCTTCCTTCGCCGATATCGGCGGTTTCATCGAACAGCCGGTTAAGACCTACTCCAGCGGCATGTACGTTCGCCTCGCCTTCGCCGTAGCGATCAATGTCGATCCCGACATCCTGATCGTCGATGAAGCGCTGTCCGTCGGCGACGTGCGCTTCCAGGCCAAATGCATGAAGCGCATCAAGAACCTGCAGCAGAACGGTACGACGATCCTCTTCGTCAGCCACGACGTCGGCTCGGTGCGGACCTTGTGCGACCGCGCCATCTGGCTGGACGAGGGCAGGCTGCGCATGGACGGCGATGTGTTCCCCGTGACGGGCAGCTTCATGGCGCACCTGTTCGAGGGAGACATTGCGGAACTCGAAGAGGCAACAATGGGCGCAGCGGTCGGGTCGCCTCACGACCATGCGGAAGCCGAGAAGGGCTACGACACCAAGCCGGTCACGCACTGGGGCTCGCATATCGGCTGTATTCGGAACGCCGGCATTTACGGGCGGGACGGACGGCGAGCCGATGTCTTCGAGCTGGGCGAGGAAATGGAAGTGCGCATCGACTTCCGTCCGCCGCAAGTCGTGGAAAGAGACGATCTCAGCGTGGCCTTCTCGATCAAGGACCTGAAGGGGAGCGACCTCATCGTCTCTTCGACGCACGACCAGAGGCGCATGCGTTTCGCGTCGGACAACGGCATCTATCGCGTTGCCTTCCGCTTCCGCAATCCGCTTGTCACGGGGCGGTATCTGCTCGTCGCGGCGGTCGAGAACCGTGCCAGTCCTGCCATTCACTATTACGAGTACCTGGAGGGAGCGCATTACTTCTCGTCCTCGGCCCCGGCGCGCCTGTTCGGCGTGTTCCAACCGGAAATCACCCAGGAGCTGACCCGTGTATAGGGATGACATCGAGATCAACGACAAGCAGTACTGGGACCTGCGCTTCGAGACGGATTGGGACGAAAGCCAGGGGCGCCAGCAATCCCGCTATTTCGCGCGGGTGGCCCTCGACAACCTGCCGTCCTGGTTGGTGCAACTCGCGCGTGCCCAGCGAATGACGATATGCGACTGGGGCTGCGCGGAAGGGGATGGTACAGACGTCCTGGCCGGCTACTTCGGAGCGGGGAGCGTCACCGGCGTTGATTTTTCCGATGCGGCCATCAGGAAGGCGGCTTCCTTTTACCCGCAACTCAAATTCCTGGTGGAGGACTGGGTGACGGCGGCCGCGCCATCGCAGCAGTACGACGTCGTGTTTTCGTCCAATACCCTGGAGCATTTCCATGACCCGCATTCGACATTGCAGCGCTTGATGTCGGCGGCCAGCAAATGCGTGGTCCTGCTTCTGCCGTACCGGGAGTTCGAGCGGCATCCCGAGCATCACCATACCTTCGAGGCATCGAACCTGGCCGTAGCGCCGTCGCGCGAGTACGCGCTCGTTCATTCCATCGTGATCGACGCCAGCCGGCATCAACCCTGCTACTGGCCGGGCCTTCAAATCCTGCTGGTCTACGCGCGCACCAGCTTTCTGGCTGATAGCGGCGTCGTTCTCAAGGACCTTAGCATCACCGATGAACATGCTACCGCGCTGTGTGACCGCCTGCTCGATACGGAGCAGGAACTCGCCAGGCGCGATGCCAGCATTGCGCAGTTGAACGATGCCGTGGGCGAACGTGAGAGGCGGATCTTGGGGCTTGTGGGTGACCTGGAAGCGGAGAAGAAGCGATCGTCCCGGCTTTACGCGCAGGTAGCCGAGGGGCGGACCGAACTCCAGCGCATCCGCGATGTGCTGGCCACCCGCGACCAGGAACTTCAGGGAGTGGCGCGGGAATTGGCGACCATCAAGGCTACCAGGGGATGGAAGTACCTCACGGCACTGCACCTTGTGCGCAAGCGGGTCCTGCCTGAAGGGTCGTTGCGTTACCGCGGTGTCCGCACCGTCTATCGCAGCGGACGGTTCCTCGCCCGCTGCGCGCGAAATGCGAACCGTCGCAATATCGGACTGTTCCTGAACTACATGCGGCTATACGGCCCACGGGTCGCGCTGGACAGGACCAGGACATACCTGTCTCGCGCGCAGAGCTTTGCGCCGACGGAGCAGGCGGTGGCGCGCGTGGATGTACGTGCGAACGGGCGTGCCGACGAGTTGCTCGCGTATCTGCGCGACAGGCAATACGCGGGGGTCTTTGTCATGGGCTCTTGCTGCATGGGGTGGCATGAGGTCTTCAAGCAGCGGCCGCACCATATTGCCGATTACCTGATGTCCGCCGGCTATCTGGTGCTTTGCGCAATGAACCCGGTTTACCAGGATGACTTCACGGACTGCATCAAGCGCGACGGCGAGCATCTCTTTCTGGTCAATTTTGACGATCGTGCCATCTGGCGTGAGTTCATCGAGTTGCTGGCGGTGGAGAGCCGGGCGCCGCTGTTCTATCACCTGGTTGGGACGGAGCCCGGGACTTCGCTGCAGGATATCGAGCGGCTGAAGCGGCTGGGCTACACGTTCATGTACGACTTCATCGATGAAATCTCGAAGGACATCAATCCGGGGATTTCGGATTTCTGTCTGCTGCGGCACGAGTATCTGTTGCGCGACGAGGACGTGCTGGTAGTGGCGTCGGCTGACAATCTCTATCGGCAGTGTGCCCGTTACCGCAAGCGGAACCTGATTTGCGCGCCGAACGGCGTGCGCCTCGAGGACTGGACGCTGGAAGACAACCCTCCGGTTCCGGAGGAGATCCAGGCGATCGTCGACGAAGGCAAGCCGATCGTGGGCTACTACGGGAGCTTTGCCGCGTGGATGAACTATGAGTTGATCAAGGCACTGTCCCGGGCGCGTCCGGATGTGAACATTGTCATGATCGGCTACGACTACGAATGGGGAAAGGGCGCCTTTGCCCAGAGCCGTATTTCCGAGCTTCCAAACGTCCACATTCTGCCCGCCCAGAAATATCACCGGCTCAAGTATTTCTCGCGGTTCTTCGATGCCGGGATCGTACCGTTCCGTGAGTACGAGCTGACCAAGTCCGTCTCGCCATTGAAGATGTTCGAGTACATGGCGCAGGGCATTCCCGTGGTGACCAGTGGCATGGACGAGTGTCGCAAGTACGAATCCTGCCTGGTCGCGGACGACGAGCAGGATTTCGTGGCCAAGGTCGGCCACGCCCTCACGCTGAAGAACGATCCGGAGCATCGCGCGAGGCTGCGCAGGGACGCAGAGGCCAATACCTGGGCATCCCGGGCCAAGGCAATCGAAACGTCCATGCTGTCGATGGTCCAGGCCACGGACGGAACATTGCTTACGGTCGTGGTTCCGACCTACAACATGGAGGCGCTGCTGCCACGGTGCATGGAAAGCATGGTGGCGCCCTCCCAGTTTGGCCGGCTGGAGGTGATTGTCGTCAATGACGGTTCGACGGATGGCTCGTTGGAATTGGCGCGGAAGTACGAAAGAAAGTACCCGGGCACCGTCAGGGTCATCGACAAGGAGAACGGCGGACACGGCTCATGCATCAACGCCGGCATTCGCGAAGCAACCGGCAAGTATTTCAAGGTTGTCGACGCCGACGATTGGCTCGATCCGGTCGACCTCACCGAGCACATGCACTATCTGGCAAAGGTGGACACCGACATGGTGGTCACCAACTACCTGCGAAGCTTCGACGGTGGCCGCAGTGAGTTGGTCTCCTATGCCGAACGGCTGGAGGAGAAGGTCTATGAGTTGGCCGACTTCTACAGGCAGGTGATGGTCGACAACTCGAGCCTGTCCTACGCGCACATGCACGCCATCACGTACCGCACGAGTTTGTTGCAGGACAACGACATCCGCATCACGGAAAAGTCGTTCTATGTGGACCAGGAATATATCGCCTTCCCGCAGAAATTCATCCGGAAGGTCTCTTACGAGAATCTGGCGCTCTACCGCTACTACATAGGTAGGCCGGGACAGTCGGTGGCGCCGGACGTGGCACGCAAGCGCGCGCCAGACAACCACAAGATCCTGCGAAACATCATCTCGCTGTACGAGTCATTGCCCGAGAGTTCGGAGCGGCGGCCTTATCTGCTGAACATCGCTTTTCATCACGCCTGGTTCTACCTGACCTACAGCGATGACGACACCGCGAAGCGGGAATTGATGCAGTGGTGGCAACGCACCAACTGGGCGATCAGCAACGAGCTGAATCGGAACTTTCGCATCCTTTGAAGGAGCGGCCATGAAGAGGATCGCTGTTGCGGGTGCCGGTCTGTCGGGCGCAGTGATCGCGCATGAGCTGGCACTGACAGGGGAGTACGAGATCGAGGTCTTCGAGGCAAGGAACCATGTCGCGGGGAATTGCCATGCGGTACGCGATTCCGAGACCGGCATCATGATCCACAAGTACGGCCCGCACATCTTCCATACGAGCAACGAACGGGTCTGGAAATACATCCAGCAGTTCGACGAATTCATGCCATTCACCAACCGGGTGAAGGCCATCACGCAGGGGCGTGTCTATTCCCTGCCGGTCAACCTGCTCACCATCAATCAGTTTTTTGGCAAGACGTTCTCCCCGGCGCAGGCGCAGGCATTTCTCGAATCCCAGGCCGACACCACCATTGTCGAGCCGAAGACCTTCGAGGAGCAGGCGCTGCGCTTCGTGGGCCGCGAGCTGTATGAGGCCTTCTTCAAGGGATACACCATGAAGCAATGGGGAATGCATCCGTCCGAACTGCCGGCCAGCATTCTCAAGCGGCTGCCGGTCCGGTTCAACTACGACGACAACTACTACGCGAGCAATTTCCAGGGCATGCCTCGAAACGGGTACACCTACATCGTGGAGAAGATGCTCGACCATCCCGCCATCACGGTGCACCTGAATACCCCCTTGTCGCGCGACATGGCAGGGGGATACAGGCACCTGTTCTACAGCGGACCAATCGATGGCTGGTTCGGCTATTCGGAAGGGCGGCTCGGATACCGAACGCTGGATTTTGCCGAAGAGCGCCATCACGGCGATTACCAGGGCAATGCGGTCATCAACTACGGCGATATCGGGGTGCCGTGGACACGCATCTCCGAACACAAGCATTTTGCGCCGTGGGAAAGCCACGAGCCCACCGTGATCTTCAAGGAGTACAGCCGCTTGTGCGAGGAGGGCGATACGCCTTACTACCCGATCCGCCTGGTCAACGAAAAGGCGCAGCTGGCCCGATACATCGAAAGAGCGCAAGCGGAAAGAAGCGTGACGTTCGTTGGCCGGCTCGGCACCTATCGGTATCTGGATATGCACGTGACCATCGCCGAAGCGCTTGACGTGGTGGGGAAATATCTCGCCGCCACGACCACGGGCGAGGCGATGCCGGCGTTCGTGGTGGACCCGATCTGATCGACCGGCGTTCACTCCACTGTCCATCCCTCTCGTATCGGACCTGCCATGAAACGAAAGATCCTTTGTGCGGTGGGTACCCGTCCCGAAGCCATCAAGATGGCCCCTGTCATTCGGGCCCTCGCGAGGGAGCCGTGGGCCGAGGTGCGGGTATTGGCGACCGCTCAGCATCGCCACATGCTGGATCAGGTTCTGAAGATCTTCAACATCGAGCCCAATATCGACCTCGACATCATGCGGCCCAACCAGGCGCTGACCACGCTGACCGCCAGGCTGCTGCTCGATCTGGACGACGCTTTGCAAGCCGAAAAGCCGGAGGCCGTGCTCGTGCAGGGCGATACGACCACCGTCATGTCGGTGGCGCTCACCTGCTTTTATCACCGGATTCCAATCGGACATGTCGAAGCCGGGCTTCGAACCGGCGACATGGCAAATCCCTTCCCGGAAGAGATGAACCGGGTAGTGGCGGGGCGGCTGGCGCAATGGCACTTCTGCCCGACCACCAGTTCCAGCGAAAACCTCAGGAGAGAAGGGATACCGGAGAAGGCCATTTACGTCACCGGCAATACGGTGATCGACGCCCTGCTCGATGTGTCCGCCCGCTGCGATAGCGCAATGCCGGCGGTCGGCGAAGGACGTCGCCTGATCCTTGTCACTTCGCATCGCCGGGAGAATTTCGGAGAGGCGATGAAACAAACATTCTGCGCGGTGCGTGACATCGCCAACAGCAATCCGGATGTGGAGATTCTGTATCCGGTGCATCCGAATCCGAACGTCCATACACTGGCACACCAGATTCTCGGCGGGCATCCGCGCATCACGCTGTGCGAGCCGCTCGACTACCTGCCGTTCGTCGCTGCGATGAAGAAGGCATACCTGATACTGACCGACTCCGGCGGCGTTCAGGAGGAAGCTCCGGCCCTGGGCAAGCCGGTGCTGGTGATGCGCAGGGAAACCGAACGCCCGGAGGCGGTGGTCCAGGGTGTCGTCAAGCTGGTGGGCGCCGACTACGAGGCAATCGTGTCGAACACGCAGCGGCTGCTCGACGACTCCGCTGCGTACGCGGCAATGGCGCGCGGTGTCTCGCCATACGGGGACGGGCGCGCCGCTGAGCGCATCGTCAACGTACTGCGCGAGCGCTATGCCGGATAACATGCGCCTGCTCTATTTCGCTCCGGTTCCGATGGCCAGCTACTGGCAGCGGCCCCATTATTTCGTCCACCACATGGTGACGAACGTGGACGCCGAAGTGCTGTGGGTCGATCCTTATCCGACACGGTTGCCGCGCCTCGCCGACTTCGCGCTGTTGCGCAAGGCATCCGTTGCGCGGCATGTCCCCGTGAATCGCGTTGCGACACAGCGGGCAGGCGGGCTGCCCATCGAGCCCCTTGCGGGTTCGGAGCTGATCAATCAATTCTTCTGGCGTGTGGCCTGGCGGCGATGCGAGCAGTTTTGCTTGCGAGGACCGACTGTCGTCGGTGTCGGCCGGCCGTCGAAACTGGCAGTGCGCGCTTTGCGAACCTTCGACGCGAAATGCCGTTTTCTAGATGCCATGGACGACTATCCGCTGTTCTACCACGGGATATCGCGTCGAAGCATGTCCCGGGTGGAACGGCAGATCGCCGATATGGTTGATGTGGTGATCTGCTCGGCCCCCGGCCTGAAACAGAAATTTCTAAGGATGACGGCGGGAAAAGCCGCGGTGGACGTGGTTCCGAACGGCTACGACATGAGCAGACTCCCGCCCGCCGACGCCTGTACGCGCCGGGCCGGCGCCGCGATCGGATTTGTCGGCACCATGGGGGAGTGGTTCGATTGGGACCTTGTCGTGGAACTCGCGCGGGCCCTGCCGGAGCAACAGGTGCAGTTGATCGGCCCGGTACGCAGCCGGGCTCCGTCCTTGCCCCCGAACGTTCGCGTCTCTCCGGAATGCACGATGCATGAAGCGATCGAACATTGCCGGACCTTTGCGGCCGGCTTGATCCCATTCAAGATCAACGCGCTGACTGCATCGGTCGATCCTATCAAGTTCTACGAACTGCGGGCCCTTGGCGTGCCGGTGTGGACATCCGCCTTCGGAGAAATGCAGCGTCGTATCGAGGGCGGGCAGGCCGAACGGATCGAAAAGGGCATGGATTGGCGCTCGCTGTGGGCGCGAACCACCCGTCAGTCGCCCTCGGCAAGCGACATCGCGCAGTTCCGCGAGCAGCACGATTGGCAGGGCCGCTTCAACCACGCGGTCACGCTGCTTAGATCGAGGACGCGGGGCTGATACTCCGGCCCTTCGCGTCTGGCCCCGCGAGAAGTGTTGCCCATCGCTCGCCGATCTCGCGTCCATCGTACCCCGCGGCGAATGCCCGGCCCGCTTGCCCCATTGCCATGGCGCGATTCGGCTCGCGAATGAGCGTGCAAACCGCGGTACCGAAGGCCGCGGCATCGTCCGGAGGGACGACGATCGCCACCTCGCGGCCGCTCAACAACTCCCTGGGCCCCGTTTCGCAATCGGTCGACACGACGGGCAATCCGAACGCCATGGCCTCCAGCAACACGAGCCCGAAGCCTTCATAACGAGACGGAAGGCAAAACAGGGACGCCTGCCGATACAGGGGTTCCAACCCCTTTCGTGCGGGCAGGAAGCGGACGCATGGCTGCAGACCCAATCCATCCCGCAGCCTCACCAGTTCATCGCGCAGCTCTCCATCGCCGACGATATCGAGCCGCCAATCGGGACAATGTCGATGGACGAGCGCCCATGCATGCAGCAGGACGTCGAAGCCTTTGGCATGGGTGAGGCGCCCGACCGCCAGGGCCACATTCGACGTCGCCGGCACCGTCTCGCGTGGCATGGGAAGCGGCAACGCGTTCGGAATGACCACGACGTTCCGGCACCGAAGCGCGGTTTCCCATTTGCGGCGATCACGATGGGTCAGGACGACGACATGCTCGCAGGTGCCGACGGCCAGCCGCCGCGCCAGCCGTCGTGCCCGTCGCCCGAGATCCTGGTCGAAATTGCAATGTTCCCAGGCGATGCGCCGCACGCCGAGGCCCACGCAGGCTGGCAGCGTAAACAACGTCAGCATCGTATCGACTTCAATCAACACCTCGATCCGATGCCGCTTCAGATACCGGCGAATACCGAGGACCGTCGACAGATACCGCGTCTTGAACGACGGCCGCTGCGCGAACAGCGCATCGTGTCGCACTGCCGGTTCGAGTTCGAAACAGCTCGCGGCGTCCCACAGGCTCAGGATATGCACCGTGTACCCGCGCCGCGCAAGCTCGTTGGCGATCACCGCGGTCATGCGCTCGGCGCCGGCGAATGCGTTCAGCGTTCCGGTCAGGAAGCACAGGGTCGGCTTAGTGCTCATGCGCTGCCCTTGCCGTTTGCAGGAACGTAGCCGTCCGGCAGCGCCACCACAGCGCGAGCCCGATGACGACCGCGAATCCGTTGGCCAACGCATACCCTGCGACCGCACCCCAGATGCCATAACGCGGCACCGCGATCAGGTCGAAGACCAGGATCATCGCCAGCGTGCCGGCCCATTTCAGCGCGACCCATTCGGGCTTGCGCAGATACACCGGCAGCAGGGTCAGGCCGACATCGACGAACACCAGCGCGGTGGCGAATGCGGCGACGCGCAGCAGCCCGACGGCCGCGCCGAACTGTTCGCCATAGAGCAGATGGATGATCCAGTCGGCGGCAGCGGCGATTACCGCTGCGCCGGCCAGGCCCACCGCGCCGAGCAGCAGCGCCAGGCGTCCGACATTGCGTCGTGCCGGGACGGGATCCGCTTGCCCGTAGACATAGACCGGCGCGGCGCCGGCCGCGATGATAGTGGCGGCGGCGGCGTAGTTGTCGAGGATCTGCATCGTCGCCGCGTAGGCGCCGAAGTCGGCGAGCGGCACCAGCGGCTGCAGGATCAGCTGATCGACGCGGCGCGCGGCCATCATCATCATGAAGCTGGCCCAGAACAGCGTGCCGCCGCGCAGCAGCTGGCCCGCCAGCGTGGAATCGACCGCGATGCGCCGGTGCGGCACGCGGCTCAGGTAGTAGCCGGCAAGCAGCAGCGCCAGCACTACCGCCTCGACCGCGAAGGCGCTGGCAAACGCCGGTGCGGCGCGGCTGCCGGCGGTGAACAGCAGCGCCACCATGCCGGCCTTGAGGGTCAGCGAAATCAGGCTGAACACGGTGGCCGGCCGGTTGTTGGTATGCGCCTGCATCCAGGCACCGACCACGCCAAACGGTTCGCGCAGCAGGATCGCGATGCCGAGCAGCAGC
>Ga0065721_10049409_pt1 | contig 34931 bp, 33 predicted proteins | sample Mesricmetagenome_FD_59108 | JGI IMG/M metagenome (GOLD analysis project Ga0065721, IMG submission 59108) | Mesophilic microbial community from rice straw/compost enrichment Sample: eDNA_1 v2 (version 2) | ecosystem: Engineered > Solid waste > Grass > Composting > Bioreactor | place: USA: Davis... | reverse complement strand
GGTAGTCCTCAGGAATGCGGTAGCGGATGGTATCTCCGTAGGCATTCGTCTTTTTGACCAGGAAAATCCGATACAGCTCATCATTGCGATATTTATGATCCTCGCCAAATTCATACGTGTTGCCATCTACGGACAGCGTCACAATATGTTTCTCGCCAAACTCCCCGGAAGGCTGGCGGTAGGATAACATGCCGGCATTTGGCTTGTACGGCGTATTCACCCATTCCCCTTTGATAGAAGAAGACTCAAGAATCGTCCCGTCTTCCAACGTAAAAATGTAGCGCTTTCCCTCACTTACCGCACCGCATGTATATTTGGAATCATCCGACCGGAACGTGCACTTCGCGTTTTCTTTGGACACTTCCTGAAACTGCGGAAAATTAAAGCTCCACCCTTCCGGCAAACCATCGTTGTTTCCTTGCAGCGGAGCTGTTTTGTTTTTGCCTGATGTGGAAAAGTAAATCCTTTCCGTCATCGCATCCAGCGACGAGTAGCGGCGCTCGACCGTCAAGTCCATGCCGTGCTTGCCTTCCAGTTGCACATCCACTTCCTGCACGTTTGCCGCCCGGTACAGCTCATCCACCGGATTGTCCGTATTGGTGCGCTGGTATTTGTAGGTCAAGCCTTCCGTTTCAAACATGGCATCGGGGATGCTTGCCAGTGCAGACGCGGCTTGTGTGGCAGACGCTGCGCTTTCTGTCGCTTGCGCCTTGCCTGCTGGCGAGAGCGCTTTTTTCGCCGCAGCCACCTCCTTGCCTTTTTCGTGCAAAGCGACAACCTGTGGTGCATACGCCGCCAACTGCTTTTTCTCGGCTGCCGTTAGGCCGTCCATCTTCTTCTGGAACGCCTCGTCCAGCCATTGATACTTGTCGACCTGCTCGTTATGCGACAAAAACTGGTCGAGCTGCGGGTGCACATACGCCGCAAGTTGCAGCAATTTTCTGTCACCAGTCTGGTACAACTGCCAGACACTTTCGGCTGAAAGCGGCCCCCACTCCAGCTTCATGACCTCTGCCTTTGTGTAGGTCGGCTGCTCATCCGGCTGCTTTTCCTTTGCTCCCGCTCCGGCCTGCAAAGCTGCCTGATAAGCGGAAAGCCATTTCTTCGTCGTGGCGCTTTCATCCGCAGCACGGGAAGCTGCCTGCTTCGGCAAAAGATTCGCCTCGGCAACAGCAATGTTCGGCATGAGCAGCGAACTGGTCAGCACGACGCTTGCTATCTTTTTGATCCAACGATTGTGTCGCATCATATCCCCCCTCTTATTGATGAATGAGTTTGCGTGTGAGATTTCCGTTTCCGTCATACGTATACTCGGCCAAAACCTTGCCGTTTTGCTTGATTTGTACAAGCTGCCCTTTGGCGTTGTAGATGTATTCCACTCCCAAATAACGGGCTGCGAGTCGCGCATGCACCGCACCGTTTCCTGCCGCTGACAGAACGACGTAATAATCTTGTCCCTTTTGCATGGACAGTCGCACCTTGGAAAATGGCGGCTGATCCCCGTCGTCATTGGCGGCAATCAGGCGCGTGCCCGCGTAATCCTCATAGATGGCGAGCTGCGTATTGCTTGTCCCTTCCGCCGGATTGTCGCCGTAAAAGCTCGTATACAGCTCGAAGCTGCCTGAGGACGGCGGTGTAAACTTCACGATTTTTTTCGCGCCTGCCCCAAGATTGAGATCTTTGGGAGCATTCATGAAAAACGGTTCCGTGTCGGAAAACTCAATGGCAAACGGCCCTGCTACCACGTCCGCATCCATCCCCGCTACCTTGGCTTTCGGGATGGTGACGAACAAGTTCTGGACGCTGTGCTTGCTCTCGTGCGTGGCTGCTTTCCCCGCAAACTGAATCGTCAGCATCGAGTTGCTGTTCCTTGTGACAACTGGCGTAAGTCCAGCCGGAACGTTGCTGACAGACACGGCACTCGCTGCGTCCGAAGTCAAAATTCCGTTGCTAATCGTGACGACCTGTTGTTCCGCGAGGCTGCCGTCGTTTGCAGCCGCTTCATGCAGCACAGGCGAAGCCACCGTTGCCTTCGTATCCAGCGCCGCTGTCAATCGGGCGTGAACGCCTTTTTGCTTGTCGTAAGAAGAAACCCACACAAAATACGTCACTCCCGCTTCCAGCGGTGTGTTGATTTCCGAAAAAAGCTCGCCCGGCGTTGCTTCGTCATTGATTCTCACCACTTGCTGCAGCTTTTCGTCGCGAGACACGAGCAGAACGGTATCGAACAGCGGCCCAAATCCGCCGTACGGACTTGTGTACAGCCGATAGTTGCCTGTTACAGGAGCCGTGAAGCGGTAAGCCGGCACTTCTCCGGCGGGCAAACTGATATCGACAGGCTGATTGAGCGAAAGCACCGCCTTCACATCGCTGAGCAAAAGCGTGTATTCCGCAGTTTCGCTAAAGTAACGGTCCATGCTGAACACGGAAAAATAATACGTCTTGTTCGGCTCGATCTGGAATGTGATGATCTCGTCTTGCCCCAGTGTCGGCTTCATGCTGGTGCCGATCGCCTTGTTTGGCGCTTCAATCACAACCAGGTCGTAGTTCACGTCGTCAGGAACATACAAGGTAACCGTTGCCTGTCCGCTTTGCGCTCCCGAATCGTAGCGATAAATATCAGTGTCCTGCTTCCACGACAGCTTGGAATTGTACATATTTCCTCGCGTAATCGGGTAAGCACTGCCAACATCGTCGTTCGGCTCAAACGGGTCCAAGACGGCGGCGGCAGTAGCAGTAGCATTGACAGCAGCAGCATGCAATTTCGCCTGCTTCGGACTGTTTTTTCCCGTCCTGGCAGCGGATAACTCTGGCATGAGCTGCTCCCAGTAGGCATCTGCCTTTTCGTTGTACGTCTCAACCAATTCGGCAAGCGGTGTTTTTTGAACCGACAACTGATTTTCTACAGCCGCTTGCTTTGCAGCCCGTTCCGTTTGACCAGGCGCTTCCTTAATTTGATGAAGCGCTTTGGCCTGCTCGAACAGCCTGGACGCTTCCTCGCCAATTTGCTTGGCAAGCGGCTCGTTGTTCTTCTTGGTAGCGACCTCCTGAAAAAAGTCGAGCGTCTGCGAAAGCTTCAACAACTCCTGATCCAGCTGGTAGATGTCAGCCAGTGGATCTGCTGCTGCCGTAACCGCCCTTCCCGGAAGGCAAACGACTGTGATTACAGCCAGCAGTAACAGCAGCACAAACGATTTTTGTTTCATGTGTCCTCACCTCTTCCTTTTGGCTTTCGTTTTGCTTTCGTGGTTTCTCTGCCCCCACTGCGCTGCGTCTCTGCGCTCGTACGCTGGCGCAGACACTTTTTCGTTCAACGTGTCCACCTCCTTCCATATATGGAACACTTGTTCTTGTTTTCGTTTGTATAAGCATCTTAATGTACAAAATACTTGTATGTCAAATGCGAAATACAATATTTTCATACATACTTTTTTTCTTTCTTGTCTTTTAGTACAATATAGTTGTACATCTGTAACGGAAGGACTGGCGCTCATGCTATCTCAGCGCTTACGCACAGCTCGCAAAGCGAAAGGTCTGACTCAGGAAGAGCTGGCCGAACGTGTCAGCACGACCAAGGGCACGATCAGCAACTACGAAAATAACCACAGCACCCCTCCCAATGACATGCTGATGCAGCTGGCAGATATTTTGGAGGTTACGACCGACTGGCTTCTGGGACGAACCGAAGACGGCGCTGTTTATGTGGCTTCTTCGTCTGCGCAGACAGGCCAGCGTTCACTGGACGAGCTGTTGCAGGAGAGAATCGACGACCCGGACGACTACTATTTTCTCGATGGGTATCTGGAAGCTTCTGAAGAAGAAAAGAAAGAAATCCGCCGCTACTGGTACGACCTGAAAAAGCAGTGGAAAGCTCGCCAGGTACGCGAATCACGCCCGCCTTCCTTGTTTGACATCACGGAAGAGCTGAAAAAAAAATAACCCCACAGAGGGGTTTTCTTTTCGACACAAAACAGAACGTACGTTCCAATTTTTCAGGAGGTTCCTGATGCACTTTTCCCTTTTACAAGAAATCGGCAAACCGCAAACCTGGCTGGAAAGCCGCGTCTATCTTTTGCTGCGCCACCATGGCATGGAGCTGCCCGAACAAATCAATCTCGCGCAACTGTGCGAAACGTACGGCATCGAAATCCATTTCATCAACGGCCGCAGCCGCGCCCACGCCCATCCCAGCTTGCCGAATCGCTACATCATCGCGGTAGATGAACGTCTCGACCCTGCGACCCAGCGGGTAAAAATCGCGCATGAGCTTGGGCACCTGCTCCTGCATGAAGGAGTACAGCCGCAGTCCAGCGAATGGATGATCGATTGGCAGGAATCGCAGGCGAATCATTTTGCCGAGCACCTTTTGCTCCCGCTCTTCATGATGGGCTCTGTGCTTGCGGATTGCTCCCGCTACCAGGCACCTGTGCTGTTGGCCAGCCGCTTTCAGGTCCCGCTTGCTCTCGCGCGCACCCGCTTTGACCGGATTCTCAGCCGCCTGTACGCCAAAGGCTTTCCCGTCTACGATTGATTGATAGACCGTCCAGGCATTTTTGACCATCTTTTCGGAGGCGATTTTTCGTGAAACGAATCTTTATAGCGGGAGACGCTTACAGCAGCCGTTTTTTCGAGCTGCCACTCGACCAGGATGAGGAATTGTCGCTGCGTCCGTCCATTGAAGTGGCGAGCTATCACGTGGCGCGATTCGCTTTGATCATGCAAGATGACGGTCTTTCCGGCCTCGGCATTTTTCCCGGAGACGCTTTGCTTATTTCCGACTTCTCCATGGAACCGATCAAAGACAGGCCCGTCCTGATCAGGCAGGAAGGCCAGTTTCTCGTCCGCATCGCAACAGATGTCAATCCGGTAGAATGCTTGTTTACGACCACGCGTCCGACAGACGAACCGCTCCTGTTACCTTCCGAAAACATCCGGATTACCGGAGTCGTTTCCGGCATTATCTCTCTTTCGGGGAATGACGTCTGACAGGAGCCAATCCTTGATCGCCGCTACCGTTTGCTGCCACTGCTCCTGCGGAGTGATGGCAGCAGGCTGGTCGCCTTCCTGCGCGCCATAGCTGCCGACCTGCGCGTGATTGCCGCCCTCGATTGTCATGAATACCGCATTCTCTGGCAAAAATGCCTTGCTGGCCGCAAACTTTTCCCGATTCACCACGCCATCCCGCGATCCGAGCAAGGACAAGACGGGTATTTCCGCTTTTTGCAAATCTCCCCGTTTGTCCGGATAGGCTCCCAAAAAGAAGACGCCATCGATCCGATCGAGGTGTTGGACCGCAAACCGGGCTGCCATGGCTCCGCCCAAAGAGTGCCCGCCGATCACAAACGATTGCTTGGGATATGCTTTCAACACTTGATTGGCTCGCTCGACATCGCTGATAGCCAAATTCAGCGGCATTCTCGCTACGAATACCCGATATCCGGAACCAGCCAAAGCTCGTGCCAGCGGTGCATAGCTCTCCGATTTGACCAAAGCACCTGGATACAGGATCAGCCCTGGCTCCCGGGCTTCCCCGCCTTCAAAAGCAATCCAGTCCCCCGTATCGATAACGGTGATGCCTTCCCCGCCCTGCATCGCATCTTTGGCAGCCTGATCGTGCTGGTAAGGACGCAAATACCAGATCGCCGTACACGCTCCTACAAGCAAAAGCAAAACCAGTGCCCTGCGCCATATTTTCCGTTTGCGACTCATCCCGCCACCTCGCTTCCGGTCCCTTGTTACCTGCTTCTTATTATGCCTCCATTTTCCTTTCCATGTACGTCATTTGCATTTGCGGATTCGCGGGCTACACATACTGAAAGCATGACGCTTCCCATGCCGCGAAACGTTTGCTACAGCGATGGCAGCGACAGCAGATCGTGGGCTTCTCCCTGCTCTTTTGCCCAGACATGAAAAAAGGCGCAGTCTGTTTCTCTGCCCCTTTTCCTTCGCTCATTTTTTCTCCTTTTGCCGCTCCCGAAAACGGCGTACCTTCATCAGATTGCCGCACATTTTATCGTCGCACCAGCGCCGCACCCGGTTCCGGCTTTCATCGTAGAACACCCAGCGGCAGTCCTCGTTGTCGCAAATCTTGATCCGCTCCAGATGGGACGGAAGCAACAGCGTGGCAAAAGACCCGGCGATCCGCGCCATGACCAGTGGCCATCCTTCAATCGCGCTATGCCATTCCTGCGCATAAGTTGCTTCCTCTTCACCAGGCACGACGCGAACGTAAAACGGAGCTTTTGCCAGCGTCTCGTTCAGTTGCTCCAACTCCTCTTGCAGCAATGCCTCCCCGCTGACCACCTTTTCCAAAAGCATTCGCATATACTCGCGAAATTGCACAAGAACAGCGACGGTTTCCTCGTCAAGCGGCAGCGGTGCCTGCAATTGGTGCTCTTGCAAAAACCATTCCTGCCATTCCCGCTTTGCCAGGCGATTTTCCTTGCGGCCTGTCCCGCGCCAGTCACGCCAATCGCTGTTTAAAAAATCGATGCATAGCCATTGCACACTTCTCTTCCCCCATCTATTTTCGCTTCTTGTAGGTAACACCAACATATGGTAAGATCATCTTGTAACCACCAAAATTCATTTTGAACGTTACAAACTTCTTCTTATTGCCATTATAGCGCTTCACCAATCTGTTTGACAGACGAGGAGGAAACACATGAATCGGATGGAATTGCTTGTTCATGAATGGGAGTGCACGTATGACAAAGAAGATTGGTATCCGCCGCTCAAGCACGCCCTGGATGGCGTGACCGTGGCCCAAGCCAGCTGGCGTCCCGAAGGAGAGGCAGCGAACACGATCTGGGAAAATCTCAGTCATCTGCTCTATTTCAAAGAGCGTTTGCTGCACCGTCTATCCGGTACGGATTTTCCTGGTACGGCTGAGACGAACGATGACACCTTCCAACCATCCGGAGCGCCAGACGACGAAGCAGCTTGGCAAGCGGCGGTGCAGCGCATGGAAGAAGTACATCGCGGCATTCATGAAAAGCTCCGCTCCCTTTCCGGCGATGCATTCGATCAGCCGCTGCCCACCATCTCCATCGGGCAAAGCGTGATGAGCATCATTTTGCACGACGCTTTTCATACGGGACAAATCGTGCAAATCCGCAAGCTGCAAGGCTCCTGGCCTGCGCGCAGGTCATTTTTGTAGCCCTTGCTCCCACTCTAGCAATATTTTGCAGCACAACTTTTTTCATTGATTAATAACGATCAATCTTATATAGTTGATAAATAAATCAACTTCATACATGTTATCCTCATCTTTCACGGTGAGGGTAGAGGTCGCGGCTTTTATGTCATCCTGTACGAGATTCAGAAGAAATCTATGACTCCAGGAAAGGGAAAAGCCGCCGAAGCTCATATCGCATCTCTGTGCGCGTGGGCTGGGGCTGTACCCGAAAGGGACAGAACTGTCACGTTTGCTTGCCGGGCAAACGTGGTGTGCTATCTTCAGTGAAGGCTTGGTGGGGATTGGATGATACCGCCCTATGCCGTTTTTTGGCTATTGGCGGTTTTTTCGTTTCCGACCGACCTTCTCAAAATCTTCGAAAGGTCGTGCAAGCATCTTATGTCACAGAATCAACTGCAACGTGGTTTGAAAGCCCGCCACCTGACGATGATCGCCATCGGCGGCTCCATCGGTACGGGCTTGTTCCTGGCGAGTGGAGGCTCGATTCACGAAGCCGGACCAGGGGGCGCTTTGGTCGCCTACATCGCTATCAGTATCATGGTTTACTTTTTGATGACCAGTCTTGGGGAAATGGCCGCCTTCATGCCTGTATCCGGCTCCTTTTCCACCTACGCCACCAGATTCGTCGACCCGTCACTCGGCTTCGCGCTTGGCTGGAATTACTGGTACAACTGGGCAATTACGATTGCGGTCGAACTGTCAGCCGCAGCTCTCATTATGAAATACTGGTTCCCGGATACTCCCGCCATTTTGTGGAGTGCCTTGTTCCTCGTCCTTATGTTTGCTCTTAATCTGTTGTCTGTCAAAGGCTACGGCGAATCCGAATACTGGTTTGCCTTGATTAAAGTAGTCACCGTCGTCGTCTTTATCATCATTGGTATTTTGATGATCTTCGGCATTATGGGTGGCGAAGCAGTCGGCTTCCAAAACTTCACCAAAGGCGATGCACCGTTCAATGGCGGCTTCATGGCGCTTCTCGGCGTCTTCATGATTGCCGGGTTCTCGTTCCAGGGAACCGAGCTTGTAGGGGTGGCCGCTGGTGAGAGCGAAGACCCTGCGCGCAATATCCCGAAAGCGATCCGCCAGATTTTTTGGCGCATCTTGCTCTTCTACATTTTCGCAATCTTGATTATCGGGTTGCTCGTTCCTTACGACAATCCGAATCTGATCAGCGGTGATATTACCGATATTGCCATCAGCCCGTTCACGATCGTCTTTGAAAAAGCCGGCTTTGCCTTCGCCGCCTCTGTGATGAATGCGGTCATCCTCACCTCCGTGCTGTCTGCCGGCAACTCCGGCATGTACGCATCCACCCGCATGCTGTGGGTGCTGGCGAAGGAAGGAAAAGCGCCAAAATGGTTTGCCAAAGTCACTCGCAACGGCGTCCCGATCAATTCCTTGATCATGACGGCTGCCATCGGTGCGCTGGCGTTTCTGTCTTCCCTGTTTGGAGATGGCGAGGTGTACGTATGGCTTCTGAACGCATCCGGCATGTCCGGGTTTATCGCTTGGCTCGGCATTGCCATCAGCCATTACCGCTTCCGCAAAGCGTACCTGGCCCAAGGCCGCGACCTGCGTGAGCTGCCATACCGGGCGAAGCTGTTCCCGTTTGGCCCGATTTTCGCCTTTATCATTTGCTGCGTCGTCATTGTCGGCCAAAACTACTCGGCGTTTATCGGCGGCGAGATTGACTGGAACGGCGTGTTCGTCTCCTATGTTGGCTTGCCGCTGTTTTTGATCGTCTGGCTTGTCTACAAGTATACGAAAAAGAGCAAGCTTGTTCCGCTCCATAAAGTAGATTTCAGCATGGACGAAAAATAAATAGCTTTGCCAAACAAGTCATTGCAGGCTCCCTCACGTCGAGGGAGCTTTTTCTTTGTTTCATTTTATTTTTCCGATCAACTTTCTTATGATTACATATTGACGAATGTAGACTGGAAATATATACTGTTCATGAAAATTTGATAATGAGAATCGTTATCGACAAACTCTTTTCCTATTCCCAAGGAGGCCCCATAATGAAGTCCAGGTTATCGAAGCATCTCTACAGCACTACACTGGTTGCCGCGCTTCTTGCAGGCAATACTCATTTGGCTATGGCCGCTCCTGCAGTCGTTGCAGCCGCAGAACAAACCCAGACCGCTCCTCTGTCTCTTCACGGTGCGATCGAGCAAGCATTGAAAACCAGCATCGATCTTGAGCTGCTGCAAATAGATTACGATGTTACGGAATATGAAACGCTCTATACGCTGCGAGAAAAAGCGGCCATCCAGCTCGAAAACGTCAATACGCTCGATGATGCCAAGAAAAAATACGAAGACGCTGCCAAAGCGAGAAAAGACCTGGCGCTTAGCGAAGTCACTTTGAAAACCTCAAAAAACAATTTGCAGTTGCAAGTGCAAAAAGCGTATTTTGAAGTCTCTTCTCTGGAAGAAAAGATCAAGCTGCAAAAGCAAAGCATCCAACGCCAATACTGGTCGGAGAACGACGAAGCGAAAGAAAAGCTGTCCGCTCTGGAAACCAGCTACAAGCAGGCATTGGCCAAACTCAACGATCTGCTGAACGAAAAAAAGGACAAGTCCTGGCGCTTCGAAACCCGCGAGCTGTCCGCACCGCTTGTTGCCACTCTGGAAGAAGCCAAAGCGCAAGCCTACAAAAAGCGGCCTGACATGATGAAAGCTGTCGCCGAGAAAGATTTTGCCGAAGTCAAAGTTAACTACACGAAAGATTACACGCCCATCAGCACCTATAAAGGCAAAGTAGCCGTCAAGCAATTGCGCAAGTCCGACCTGGTGCTGGAACGACTGAAGCAAAAAGTCGATCAAGAAGTAGCCGACTCTTTCGAAAAGGTCGCCGCGGCGAAAAAAGCATTGGCTGAGAGCGTCCTTGCCAAAAACGAAGCAGCCAAGCAATACCAGCAAGCTTTGTCGGATTACACGAGTCAAAAAGCAGCCTTGAAAGACTTGATCGAAAAAGAAGCAAGCCTGTTTGCAGCAGAAACCAAAGCATCTGAATCGCTCTATCAATACAACCTTGCTGTCAGCACATTGGATCAATCGATCGGTTTCTAATATTTCGCTTCACGTAATATTTTTTCGTCATTTTCCCTCCTTTTTATCTGATGAATTAGGCAGCAAGCTCCAGACTGCCTTTTATATAGATCAGCGGCTCTCTCCTCTTTACTTTTGACCAAGCTCATAGCAAGAAAGGCGTCCGCTATCTGGATGCCTTTCTTGCTGCACGCTGCCTTTACACAAAATTTGTAAATTATTTAAACTCTTTGATTGATAAATGATGTTTTCTATCATTCCAACTCTCGATTTCGTATTGACGAACATCAGGTTGGAAATATATACTGTTCATGAAAATTGATAATGATTATCGTTTTCATTACTCGTGAAATGAAGGAGGCTTTGTAAATGAAGTCCCGGTTGTCCAAACATCTTTACAGCACCACACTGGTCACTGCTCTTTTTGTCGGCAGCTCGCACCTGGCTCTGGCAGCCCCTCTCGCAGCGGCGGTGGAACAAACAGCAGTAGCTCCCCTCTCTCTCGATCACGCTGTTGAGCAAGCATTGAAAAACAGTGTTGACCTGGAACTGGCGAGACTCGATTACGAAACCACTCGCTATGAGTCTCTCCTGACCCTTCGAGACACAGCGGCAATCAAAAAGGATGACGTCAATTCGCTGAGTGAAGCTTCTGACAAGTACGGAGATGAAGCTGAAGCGAAAAAAGATTTGCTCGTCGGTGAAGCTTCCTTTGCCACCAAGCAAAACGCTCTGCGCCTCGATGTCCAAAAAGCATATTTTGAAGTTCGCGCCCTGGAAGAAAAAATCAAGGTGCAAAAGAAAAGCATCCAGCGCCAATACTGGGCCGATGACAATGACGCCAAAGACAAGCTGTCCGCTCTGGAAAGCAGCTACAAGGAAGCATTGGCCAAGCTCAACGGCTTGCTGAATGAAAAACAGGACAAAGAGTGGTTGCTGCAAACGAGCGCACTGACCTCTGCCCCGCTGAATACAGTGGAAGAAGCTCTTGCTCTGGCCTACCAAAAACGCCCTGACATGATCGAAGCCGAAGCGAAAAGAGAGTACGCCCAAATCAAAGCCGATTTTACGGCAGAATACTCCGCGGGAAGCACATATAAAGGAAGAATCGCGCGCAACGACCTGCGCAAAGAAGAGCTGCTGCTGCAAAGCCTCAAACAAAAAGTGAGTCTGGAAGTCAGCGATTCCTACGAAAAAGCGGCAGCTGCCAAAGCTGCACTGACAGCAAGCAACGCTGCCAAAGAAGAAGCTGCCAAACAATACGAACAAACTCTTTACGATTACGCCAACAATAAAAAAGGCTCTTTGAATGACCTGATCGACAAAGAAGCAGAATTATTCGAATCCGAAACCAAAGCTGCCGACGCTCTTTATCAATACAATCTGGCTGTAAGCGCCTTGAATCAATCTGTTGGTTTCTAAAACTTCGCAATACGAAATAATAATTTCATTTTTTCCTATACGACCATTCCCATTGTTGTAACAGGCTGCTCCTATCAACCAGCCGCCTTTTCTACCATATACATGCATACCATTTTCGGTCGCAGCCAACTGCGGCCACTCCCATACGAGCAAGGCTTCATTCAGAAGATGAAGCCTTGCTTTTCATATGGGGCAAGCTTTCTTTCGTGAAGCGAATCCATTCGCGCGTCGCATACGAGAGATAGGCGTTTTTGCGCCAAATCATCCCGAGGTGCCATCGGATCGTCGGATTGACCAGCGCAAGACTGTGAAAACGGCGCGGGTCCAGCTCCCGGCAGATCGTTTGGGGCAGCAAGGTAATCCCGACATTGGCTGCCACCATTTCCGAGAGAAAGTCCCACTGAGAGCTTTTGTACATGACCGCAGGGTGAAAGCCGACTCGCACGCACTCGTCAATAATCCGGTTGTGCAAGGAAAAGTCTTCGTGAAACAGCAAAAAGCGCTCCTGCGCAAGCTCGATCAGCGATACCTCCTGCTGCTCGGCCAATGGATGAGTCGGGTGAACCACGACGCGAATCTGCTCGTTGACGAACGAGTACGACTCAAAAAGCGCTTCATCTGTCGGCAGCAAAACGACACCGCTGTCCAGCATCCCCGATGCGACATCTGCCTCCACTTTTTTCGATCCGACTTCCAGCAGCTCCAACTCGATCCCCGGATACTGCTCGCAAAACTTCCCGATGACTTTTGGAAAAAAGCTCGCTCCTACCATCGGCGGCAGCCCGATGCGAATTTTTCCGCGCTTTAGCTCCATCAAATCTGCCAGCCTGATTTTCATATTCTCGAACGATTTCACCATGACTTCCGCCTGAGAGAACAAAACCCATCCCGCATCGGTCAACGTGATGCGCTTTCCGACCCGCTCAAACAGCTCTACGCCAATTTCCTCCTCCAGATTGCGCACCATCTTGCTGATCGTCGGCTGGGTAATATACAGCGACTCTGCCGCCTTGGTGAAGCTGCTATGCCGCGCTACCTCCAAAAAGTATTGCAAATGGCGAATGTCCATCCGCTCTTCGCTCCGTTTCTTCTATAGATAAGATGAATGTTACTCATTCTATATATGCATTTTACCTATGAAAAAAGCTGATGTACACTTTTCCCAAAGGGAGAGGACCATCATGAAAAGACTGATTATCATCGCGGGGCAAGTAGCATTTTTCATTCTCATGTCTGTTTTGATGAACCTGCTTGTTTCTGCGCTCGGCTGGAAAATCCCCGGCAGCATCCTGGGGATGTTTGTTGTGTTTTTCTTGCTCCAGGCCAAAATTTTGCGGCTGGAATGGATTGAAACCGGAGCCGCATGGCTTTTGGCAGAGCTGCTGTTGTTTTTTATTCCGCCGTCTGTCGGCATTGTCTCGTACCAAAGCCTGATGCTGCATGAAGGGCTGCAAATTGTTCTGATTATCGTGATCGGCACTGCGTTCGTCATGGTCTGCAGCGGCTTGATCGCCCAAAGCATCTCGAAGCGGAAGGGGCATACACGCTCATGATGACCGGACTGATTGGCTTTTTGCTGACTATCGTCATTTATTTGACGGCCAAACGGCTTTATCGCTATAGACCGATTATGCTCTTTTCGCCTATCTTGTTCACACCGCTTCTGCTGGTTGTCCTGCTGCTGTGCACCCAAATCCCTTACGCTGATTACAACGAAGGGGGAAAATGGCTGGCGTACATGCTCCAGCCTGCGACTATCGCCTTTGCTGTGCCACTCTACAAGCACTATCCTTTATTGAAGAAACACGCGGCACAAATCATGATCAGTGTCGTGTCCGGCTCGGCGGTGGCCGTCATCTCCTCCGCTGTGCTCGCTTTGCTTTTGCATACCGATCAGCAAGTGCTCTACAGCCTTTTGCCGCGTTCCATCACGACGCCAATCGCCATGAACGTATCGCAAATGATCGGGGGCGTTCCTTCGATTACCGCCGTGCTCGTCTTGATGACCGGAGTGCTCGGTTCCATCATCGGGCCGTACATCATTGCTTACTTGCGGATTTCCGATGATATCGCGCGCGGTGTCCTGCTGGGCACAAGTGCGCACGGCGCAGGGACGTCCAAGGCGTTTGAGATCAGTCCGATCTCAGGCACTGTCTCCAGTATTTCCATGATCGTAGCTGCGCTTGTCACACAGCTCGTCGCCACGATCGTCATGTCGTCATAAATTTATCCGAAAAAGCAATGCTGCTGCATAAAAAAGAGGACAGCGCTACTGGCACTGTCCTCTTTGCTGTTTTCCTCGCCTGCCCTACTGCAATCGTCCCATCAGGCGCTCCATCCGATCCAGCGCCTTTTTCAACTGCTCCATGGACGTCGCATACGAGCAGCGAATGTGGCCTTGTCCGCTCTCGCCAAACACGTCTCCCGGCACGACTGCCACTTTCTCCTCCATGAGCAGCTTTTCGGCAAACTCGGCGGAGCTAAGTCCTGTTGCCGTCACAGACGGGAAGGCGTAAAACGCTCCATCCGGTTCATGGCACGTAAGTCCGATCTGGCGGAAGCCATCGACTACGTAATTGCGGCGCTGACGGTAGCTCTCGATCATTCGCTCCATATCGGCGCGGCCATGGCGCAACGCTTCGAGCGCAGCCATCTGGGCCATCGTCGGCGCACACAGCATCGTGTACTGGTGAATTTTCAGCATGCCCGCGAGCAGATCAGGTGTGGCACACACGTAGCCGAGCCGCCAGCCTGTCATGGCAAACGCTTTGGAAAAGCCGGAAATCAGGATCGTCCGCTCTTTCATTCCCGGCAGAGCCGCGATGCTGTCATGCATCCGTCCGTACGTCAGCTCTGCATAAATCTCGTCGGAAATCACCAGCAGGTCGTGCTTTTCAATAATCGGTAGAAGCGTCTTCCACTCCTCTGCTGTCATCGTGCCCCCTGTCGGGTTGTTCGGGTAGCAGAAGATGATCGCTTTCGTGCGCTCTGAAATATTCGCTTCCAGCTCTTGCGGCGTCAGCTTGAACTGGTTTTCCATCGTCGTTTTCAAAAACTTCGGCACGCCGCCAGCCAGCCGGATGACAGGCTCGTAGGAGACGTAGCACGGTTCTACTACCAGCACTTCATCACCCGGATCGAGAATGGCACGCAAGGCGATATCAATCGCTTCGCTCGCTCCTACGGTTACGAGAATCTCCGTCTCCGGATGATAGCTGACCGAGAAGCGCTCCTCCAAATACTTTTGAATCTCGACGCGCAGCGGGAGCATGCCCGCATTGGAAGTATAGGCAGTGTGTCCGCGCTCCAGCGAGGAGATAGAAGCTTCGCGCATGCGCCAAGGTGTGACGAAATCCGGCTCCCCAACCCCGAGCGAGATGACCCCTTCCATCGATGCCGCCAGATCGAAAAAGCGGCGGATGCCCGATGGCTTCAAAGATGCGACTGTAGACGACAAGCGATTTTTTTTGACTGTCAATTGTGTACTCACGGCGTAACCACCATCCTGCGATCTTCGTCACGATCTTCCAGCTCAATGCCATCGTGCTTATAGCGTTTCAAAATAAAGTGCGTCGCTGTCGATACGACGGAATCGAGCGTTGACAGCTTTTGCGATACGAAGGTAGCGACCTCTTTCATCGTCTTGCCTTCCAAAATGATCGACAAATCGTAGCTGGCGCCAGACATCAAGTAGACGGCCTTCACTTCAGGGAAGCGGCAAATGCGTTCGGCTACCTCGTCAAATCCGACATCGCGCTTGGGCGTCACTTTGACGTCGATCATGGCGTTGACGTAAGGATGATCCTCCACGCGCTCCCAGTTGACCAGCGCCGGATATTTCACGATCACCTTTTCTGCCTCCAGCTCGGCAATCGCCTGTTCGATTACCTCCGTAGGCTCTGCCAGCATTTTGCCGATTTGCTCGGCGCTCATGCGGCTATCCTCTTCCAAAAGGTGCAACAGCTCCCTTTGCTTCAAGCGATCCATTCCCCACCACTCCTATCTCTTTTTGGCAAAAATCAAAAAGCCCCAGCAACCTGATCCATGCTTTCATGAATCGGGTTGCTGAGGCGAAGGTATCGCGGTACCACTCAGCTTTTTTGCCTTTCTCGCAAAAGGCAAACTCGTGCAGTCTTGTCAAAAAGACATGCGCCCCGTAACGCGGGGAAAACGCTGCTTTCTACTGAACCGTTCAAAAGCAGGGCTCCAAGGTGGCTTTCAAAAAGAGTTCGCGGCCGCCCTCCCAGCAATCAGGCAGCTCTCTGGTCGTCAAATCCCTTTTTTACTTTCCTTTTCACAGCCATGTATTTGTGTGCGTATCGTTGTTTGCTTGAATGTCTCAGATTATAAAAAGGTTTTTCGTTATTGTCAACTGACAACTTCATGGGTGGAAAGTCCGATTTCTATGGCATAATGAGAACAAACATGAAAATTTTGGCGAGAATCCAAGCCTATTGTAAGTGGGGAATCACATGAAAAAAAGCATCGGCGTCATCGATCTCGGCTCCAATACAGCCAGATTGGTCATTTACGAGCAAGACGATTCGGGAATGGTAGCAGAGATAGACAATATCAAATACAGCTTGCGATTGAGCAACCACCTGCGTGCGGGCAGACTGGACGAGGAAGGCGTTGCCAAAACGTTGACAGCGATGCGCCAGTTCAAGAAACTGCTGGACGCGCGAAAAGTCACCCAAGCCATCGGAGTTGCCACCGCAGCAGTTCGCCAGGCGGAAAACGGCCGGGAGCTGACAGCGGCGATCGAGCGGGAAAGCGGCATTTCCATGCGTGTATTAAGCGGCAAGGAAGAGGCGCGATACGGCTATCTCGCCGTCTTGAACAGCATGCCTGTGGACGAAGGAATCACCATCGACATCGGCGGCGGCAGCACAGAGGTTACTTACTTCCGCGACCGCCAGCTGATCGAAAGCCACAGCTTTCCATTCGGCATCGTGACATTGACCAGTCAATTTTTCCGCGAAGAGGTTCCGAGTGAGGAAGAATTTGCGCAGCTTCGCACCTTTTTGGCCGATTCGCTTGCCACTTGTCCCTGGCTTGCCGACCGCCACTGTCCCGTCATCGCCATCGGCGGCACAGCGCGCAATCTGGGCAAAATTCACCAGCGCCAGGTTCACTACAGCATGGACAGCCTGCACCATTACCCCATCCAGGCAGATGCGGTAACGAACATTTTGAACGCCCTGCGCAGGCTGCCGCTGGAAGAACGCCGACAAATCCCTGGCGTATCCAAAGACCGCGCCGATGTCATTCTCGCGGGCATGGCGGCTTTTGAAAGCTTGCTTCACTACGCGCAAAGTGATTGCCTGCTCGTAAGCAACAAAGGGCTGCGTGACGGGGTGTTGTACGAAACCGTCTGGGGTGAACAGCCGCCTGCCTCGACCGCCATCGTCCGGGAGCGCAGCGCCTTGCAGTTCATGAACCGCTACCAGGTTGACCAGCCGCATTCGCGCCATGTGCGCGACCTGGCCTTGTCGCTGTTTGACCAGTTGCAACAGCATGCGCTCCATTCGTTCGGCGGATTCGAGCGGCAGCTTTTGGAAAACGCCGCCCTCCTGCATGACACCGGACGCACGATCAACGTCTACGAAGCTTCCGAGCATACTTTCTACCTGCTGTCCAACGTGCTGATGGCAGGCTATACCCATCGGGAACGGCTGCTGCTCGCCATGATTGCGTCCTATAAAACAAACAAGCTGGCGCAGAGCCAGATTGCCCGTCACCCGGATTTGCTCGGCAAGCAGGACAAAAGTCTCGTAGAGAAGCTGGGCCATTTGCTGCTTTTTTCCAGAGTGCTGGATCGCTCGATGACCCAGGCGATCAGCGCCGTCCGCCTTGCTTCAACAGGCGGCGAGTTCGTTTTGTCCTGCACGGGAAAACAGCCGGATTTGCTCGAGTATTCCTTGCTCGATGAGCCGCTGTCCAAGCTCTCGAAAGCTTGGAAAATCCCGCTGAAAGTCGTCGTGGACGCGTAGCCCCGACAAAACTTAACAATCGCTTAACAGTAGACTGCTATACTATTCCTTGCCAGTTATGATCTATCTTTTACTATGCGAAAAAGGTTGGTTCATGATGAAGGATTTTAGTATTCCAGATTATTATATCAACCGGGAATTAAGCTGGATCGCTTTCAACGAGCGCGTGCTTTTTGAAGCTTCCAATCCAGACAATCCGCTTTTGGAGCGGCTCAAGTTCATCGCGATTGCCAGCAGCAATTTTGACGAATTTTTCATGGTCAGGGTGGCAGGTCTAAAGGACCAGGTCAAAGCCGGCTTCACCAAGCCGGACAACAAATCCGGGATGACGGCAAACGAGCAGCTGTTCGCTGTGTGGGATCGCACTCATCTGGTGATGGAACGGATGTACTCGATCCTCAAACACCAGATTACGCCGGAGCTGAACAAGGCGGGAATCCGCTTTTTGCAGGCAAATCAGCTGAGCGAAGAGCAAGCCGTATTCGTGCGCGCCTTTTTCCATCATCACCTGTATCCGGTGCTGACTCCGATGGCCGTAGATGCCAGCCATCCGTTTCCCATGCTGTTGAACAAAAGTTTGAATCTGGCTGTCTTGCTGGAAGACACAGAGGAAGAAAGCGAAGGCCCGCTGTTTGCTGTTGTGCAGGTGCCGTCTGTCTTGCCGCGTTTTCTGGAGCTGCCTTCCCTCGATGGCGAGGATCATTTTATCTTGTTGGAAGACGTCATCGCGGAGCATATGGACAGCCTGTTCCACGGCTACAACATCGTCGAGGTCAGTCCGTTTCGCATCACGCGCAACGCCGACTTGACTTTTGACGAGGACGAAGCCGATGACTTGCTGGAAGCGATCGAACAAACGCTAAAAAAACGCAAGATGGGCGAGCCTTCCTGCCTGGCCGTCTCTTCGTCCATGAGCGCATACTTGCAAGCCACTCTGCAAGACTGGCTCGATCTCACTGACAAAGAAGTGTACTGCCTCGATGGTCCGCTCGATCCTGCGTTTTTCTTCCGCTTCCATGCGCTGGCAGGCTACGACCATTTGCGCTTTGAACCGCTCGATCCGCAGCAGCCGCTTGATTTGGCGAAGCAGGACGAGGATTTATTTGCGGTCATCCAAAAAAGGGACGTGCTGCTGCACCATCCTTACGAATCTTTTGAGCCGGTCATCCGATTTGTCCAACAGGCCGCGAACGACCCCAAGGTGCTCGCAATCAAGCAGACGCTGTACCGGGTCAGCGGCGATTCCCCGATCGTCAATGCTCTCCTCCAAGCTGCGGACAACGGCAAGCAAGTCACTGTCCTGCTGGAGCTGAAAGCGCGTTTTGACGAGGAGAACAACATCGTCTGGGCCAAAAAACTGGAGAACGCCGGATGCCACGTCATCTACGGCTTGGCAGGGCTAAAGACTCACAGCAAAATCACGCTGGTCGTCCGCTCCGAGGGCGATAGCCTGCGCCGATATGTGCACCTTGGCACGGGCAATTACAACGACAAAACCGCAGGCGTGTACACGGACATGGGCATGTTTACTTCGCGTGAACAGGTCGGGGCAGATGCCACCCACTTTTTCAACCATCTGTCCGGCTATTCCCACCCGCCAAAATGGGAGGAAATCGCCACCGCTCCTGTCGGATTGCGCGAAGCGTTCCTCGATCTGATCGAAGGCGAAATTCAAAATTGCCTGGCGGACAAGCCTGCTTACATCACCGCCAAGATGAATGCTTTGACCGACAAGGAAATCATCGAAGCGCTGTACCGCGCCTCGTGCGCCGGGGTGAAAATCAATCTGATCGTCCGCGGCATTTGCTGCCTGCGTCCAGGCATTCCCGGCGTCAGCGAAAACATCCGGGTCACGAGCATCGTCGGCAGATATTTGGAGCATAGTCGCATTTACGCCTTTTGCAATGGCGGCGATCCAAAAGTGTTCCTGTCCAGCGCGGACTGGATGACTCGCAATATGATCGCCCGCGTCGAGATTTTGTTTCCCGTGGTGCAGCGTGATCTGAAGGAGCGGATCATGCACGTCCTGGCTACGATGTTGCAGGATGACGCCAAGGCCAACGTGCTCATGCCAGACGGCACGTATGTGCGCGTGCAGCCAAAAAACCTCTCGCCTCTGAACAGCCAGCTATTTTTCTGGGAAGAAGCTGTTCAGTCCAGCCAGCCGTGCCAGTCCGCTCCGTCGCTTCAACAGCGATTCAAACCGATTACCGCCCCGTTGGAAACCGTCTCGCCTTTTTCATAAACGAAGCGCCTGAGCATGAGCAGCTCAGGCGTTTTTTGCGTTCGTTCCAGCGTCAGTTATTGGAAAAATATTATATTGTCATATTGACATTGTTAAAAAGACATTATAATATAAACATAACAGGATCGACCAGCACATTACAGAAAGGATGCGATCGTGAGCATGCATCGCCTGTCAGCCAAACGCCTCTTTTTTCGCACCAAGAAGCATCGCTCGCCAGACGGGCTTCCGACCGATATTTGTCTCTTTACCATCCTGTCCGTTCCGCGTGCAACCAAAACCAAATCGTTGCCGCACAAGCAGCTGGCTGTTCTTTTGATCAAGCGCAAAAGCGACACCTACGGGGAGCAGTGGGCTTTGCCCGGCGGCTTTTCCAAGGAAAGCGAGACGCTGGATGAATGCGCCTACCGCGAGTTGAAGGAAGAGACGAACATCGACCGCGACGTCCACATTGAGCAGTTGAAAACATACTACAAGCCAGGTCGCGACCCGCGCGGCTGGATTCCGAGCGTCGCGTACGTTTCCCTCGTTCACGAAGATTTGCTCAAACATGCGCAGGCTGCCGACGACGCTTCCGATGCGCAATTATTTCCCATCGAAGAAGCTTTCGCTCTCAACCTGGCATTCGATCACCGCGAGATTTTGACGGACGCTTTGCAGCGCGTGCGGGAAAAAATGCTGCAAACGAACATCGCCAAAGCGTTCCTGCCTGAGCGGTTTACGCTGAGCGAGCTGTTGCAGGTCATCGAAACAGTCGTGCCCAGCTTCAAAGTGAACGATCGGGGCAATTTTGAACGCCGCCTGCTCGCCACTACGAGAAGGCAAGGCATTCTGGAAGCAGCAGTAGATGATTCGGGCCAGCCTGTTTACTCGACCGAGTATTCCAACTCTCCCGCCAAGCTGTACCGCTTTTCCGACTTCATCCCGACTGCCATGATTTACTGACAGGCTTACCCACATTCACTTCAGGAGGTTTTTGCCATGAAATCCTTGATTGTGATCGACTATACCAACGACTTTGTCGCGCCAGACGGTGCCCTGACCTGCAAAGAACCAGGGCAAGCTATTGAAGGACGCATCGGCGAATTGATCCGCGATTTTCTCGCAGAAGGTGATTTTGTCGTGATGGCGGTGGACGCTCACAAGGAGCAGGACCCGTACCATCCGGAAACCGGGCTGTATCCGCCGCACAACATCATCGGCACGTCCGGCAGGAACTTGTACGGGAGCATTCAAGGCATCTACGAGGAATTTGAGGACACCATCTACTGGATGGACAAAACGCGCTACAGCGCCTTCCAGGGCACTGATCTGGCCTTGCAGCTGCGGGCGCGGGGCATTAGCGAAATTCATCTGGTTGGCGTCTGCACCGACATTTGTGTCTTGCACACGGCAATCGAAGGTTTCTACCACGGTTTTCGCGTCGTCATTCACGAGGACGCCGTCGCCAGCTTCAATCCGGTAGGGCACGAGTGGGCTTTGGGACATTTTCAACATCAACTGGGCATAGCCGTTGTGAAAAAATAACATCTGGCAGGCATGGACACCCAGATGCACACGGGAGGTTACGATCATGCGAATCGGCATATACGGAAGCAGCTTTGATCCGATTACTTACAGCCATCTGTTTACGGCAGCTACTGTCGCGCACAGAAGACGTCTGGACAAAGTCATTTTTGTCCCTTGCTCCTCCAAACGCCATGACAAAAAAATGCAGACGGAGGATGTCCATCGTCTGCACATGTTGAAGTTGGCGCTGGCCACCTGCGAGCATAAGACGAACCAATTCGGGCAGCCGCTGTTTGAAATTTCCACGGTGGAGATGGATGCCCTGCCTGGCGAAACATACACGTACGACACGATGGTCCATCTGCAAAAGAAATATCCGAACGACGAGCTGTTTTTCATCATGGGCTCGGACCTGCTGGTAGGACTGTCGAACTGGGGCAATGCCGAAAAGCTGGTCTCGCAGTTTCAGTTCATCGTCATGTCGCGGGAAGGGTACCCGACCGCCGACCTGATTGCCGAAGACGCGCTTCTGCGCAACCACGACGAGCATTTTCTGATCATGAGCAAAGGCATCAACATGGGCATCAGCTCGACTTACATCCGCGATGAAATCCGCAAAGGCGGCGACCCGAGCTTCCTGCTGCCAGATGCGTGCCTCGCGTACATTTACGAGCAAGGCATTTACCGTGAGCAGCGGGTGTAAGACAGGGCGAGCAAGAAAGGTAAATCTTTCATTTTACAGACAATGAAAACGCCAAACGACAAGCTGACGTCGGTATCCACCTGACGTCAGCTATTTCCGTTTTTTGTCGTCTGCGAATACTGTCACGCTCATTACAGCAAAAGCACCTGTCAGCCCTCTAAAAGCCTAGTCATGTTTAATATCGTCAATCAAATACTTGTTTCCATTTTGCACTAATTTGAATTGTACATTCACGTCATACTTTTGTTTAACATCTGCCTGAAAATAGTCATACTCGATTCCGGTAAACTTGACGATTACGCTCTGATCGTTTTTCTGAATGTCCACTTTTAAATTTTCGTCAATCGCTTCCAGGCCTTTTTCAAATCGCTCTCTTTCAAAGGTCTCATACGAACCATCAGTAGCCGCTCTAAAGAAGGAGTCAAATATTTTTTCAGATGCTTCTGGTGTAAAATATTTATTTAGTCTTGAAGAAATAACATCTTTTACAGCGCCTTCTGCTTTCGGCTTTCCATTTGCTAGACGAGTCAAATCGTCTGTCCAGACTTGCAGTTTCCTAAACCAGTCCCAAATATAAACTGGTTCTTTTGAGGCTAATACACTGTCATCCAACTCAGAAGGAGCGTAGTCTTCCAGGAGAGAAACAAGCAACTCAGCGTTTGCTTGTGTCAATATATCTTTCGTGCTTTCTTGTGTAGTCGTGTTGACATTGGCACTAGCAGTAAACTCCTTTTTTTCCACGCCTTGATTATCGGCAATTGTGTTATTAGAAGCACAACCTGTTACACCCAAAACAAGGCAAGCAATAACAAGCAAGCTTTTGGAAGCGATATTTACTCTGTTCATTCAATCTCTCCTATTTCTTAAAGTAAAAGTCTTTAGAAAAAACTTACCTAACCCGAGAATCACTCTTCCTGTTTTACAAGTAAAATATTACCATTTCCGAGACTCAATATGAACATTCTTACTTTACTTATCACCATTACTCTCTTGCATAAAGCACCCCCGAAGCAGGTTGAACAGCCGTTTGGCAAAAAAGAAAAAAGAGAAGCCCGATTCGTTAAATCGTCGGACTTCCCTTGCTTTTGCTTCATCTCGTATTCTTCAAACTACCATCACGACACTTGATCTTTGCGCAAATAACGCTCGAAATCATCGGTTGCCAACGGTCGGCTGAACAAGTAGCCTTGGCCGTGATCACAGCCGTTTTGCTGCAGGGCGGCCGCCTGGTCGTTCAGTTCGATGCCTTCGGCAATTACGTTCATGTTCAAGCTTTGCGCTATGGTCACGATGGCTTTTACGATCGCTTGGCTTTCCTGGTTATGGTGAATATCGCGGATGAACGAGGCATCAATTTTGATCGTGTCCACCGGCAAGCTTTTAATATAGCTAAACGAGCTGTAGCCTGTCCCGAAGTCATCGATGGAAATGTGGATGCCGATATCGCGAATTTGCTGCAAAACGGCCGTAGCTTCCTCCATCTTCACAAAGATGCTTTCTGTAATTTCCAGCTCCAGCCACTCCGCAGCCAGCTCTGTCTCCGCTAAAATCTGCTTGATCATCTCGACAAGGTCTTTTTGATAAATTTGCCTCGCCGACAAATTCACCGACACTTTCAGCAAGTAGCCTTGATCGTGCCAAATTTTGTTTTGGCGACATGCTTGCCGCAAAATCCATTCTCCGAGAGCAATAATCATCCCCGTCTCTTCGGCAATCGGGATAAACCGATTCGGCGGTATGACCCCAAGCTCCGGGTGAACCCAGCGCACGAGCGCTTCCATCCCCGTCAGCGTATCTGTCGCGATGTCTATTTTCGGTTGGTAGTAAATTTGGAACTGCTCTTGCTCGATCGCTTTGCGCAGCTCGTTTTCCATCAGGATGCGCTCCAGCGACTTGGCTTCCATCGTCGGATCGAAAAAGTCGTATCCGTTTTTCCCGCGCGATTTGACGGTGTACAGTGCGGTGTCCGCCCGTTTGAGCAAATCGTCGGCGTTATCTCCATCCTGCGGGTACAGCGCAATGCCGATGCTGCACGACACGTTGAACGAGTGGTCTTGAAGGATAAACGGTCGTTGCAAAGCTTCCATGATCTGATTGGCCAGCGCGGCCGCTTCTTCGCGATCCGCCAATTGGCTGAGCAATACGGTAAATTCATCTCCGCCCAGCCTCGCGACCACATCGGTGGGCCGCAGACACGCCTTCAGGCGATTGGCTGCTTCCACCAGCAACAAATCCCCTACATCGTGACCGAATGAATCGTTGACGTCCTTGAAGCGGTCCAGATCGAGGAACAAGACGGCCAGATTGGACTGAAAACGTTTGGCTTGCATAATTTCCCTGCTCAGGTGCTGGGTGTACATGCGCCTGTTCGGGAGATCGGTCAAGGCATCGTGATAGGCCAGATGATGAATCAGTTCCTCCGACTGTTTGCGGTCTGTAATATCTCGAGTGACAAACAGCAGCTTGCTCACATTGCCCAGCTCGTCCACAATCGGATTGATCTTGCTTTCGGTCCAGATCGTTTCTTTTCTGCTCGTCTGAATGCGGCATTCCACCGTGTACTCTTTTCGCGTGGAATACGTATGTTGAATCGCAAAAGCCATAATATCCCGGTCATCCTCGACAATCCACTCGAACAGATTGTGAAAACGCTCGTCCGGAACATCGTGGTCAAAAACGGCCTTGTGAGCCGGAGACAAGTACAAAAAATCTCCTTCGGCATTGACGATACTGATGATGTCGGATGTATTTTCAGCGATGAGTCGGTACAATTCCTCGCTTTTTCTGACTTCCTCTTCCATATGTTTGCGCGCCGTGATGTCGTTGCGAATGGAAACGTATTGATAGATTTTCCCCTTTGTATCCACAAAAGGCACAATGGTAGTATCAACCCAATACAGACTGCCGTCTTTCGCCCGATTGCATATTTCTCCCCGCCACACTTGCCCCGAGCCAATGCACTTCCACATTTGCTTGAAAAATGACTTGGGATGGTGCCCGGAGTTGAGCAGGCGATGATCTTGCCCGATCAGCTCACTGCGACTGTATTTGGATATCCGGCAAAATTGCTCGTTTGCCCGGAGAATAATCCCGCGATGGTCTGTGATCGCCAGGATCGTCGACTGATCTAGTGCATACTTTACGTCAGCAAGCTCTCGCAAGACCACTTTCAATTCCCCGTCCTTTTCCTGTAGCAATTCTTCCCATTCTTGTGGGGTCAAGGCTTCCATCAATTTGCTTCTCATCCTATCACCTGCTTGCGCTCATGCACCGTGCACGACGCCGATAATTTTACCAAATTTTGTTTGCCGTCAAAGCAAAAACAAAAGGAGTAACTTTCGCACTGACAAATTCCTAGATTCTCAAAAAAAATGACCCTCTTTCAAAGGATCTGAATATGTTGGCGACAAGTTTGCTTCATTTTACCATGTATTGCTTAAAGATCAACATCCACGCATGCGTCAGAAGCGACAGTTTTGCAAACTTCCGTCACCAGACTGACGTTTTGCAGCTTGTCCGGTTTAAAGCCGCAGGCAACCTGCAAAAACGTTAGCTCCGTTTCCGCCGTTTCGCCCGCCTGGCCCGTCTTGTCGGTCTAACCCGTCCCGCCTGTCTCGTCCGTCTATTCCGTCTCTTGAGCCGCAAACTCCCCCGACTCTCCCCCACGCCCCATGTATTCGTCTCGCTTTGCTTGTTGATGACATTCACAACATTCCCGCTGTTTCCGCCGCCTGAACCGGAAAAGGATTTGCTGACGCTTTTAGGAGAGTTGTTCGCCGTATCGCCAAAATTGACAGTACCCGAATTGTTGGTAATCTGTACATTTCCCACATATGTCGGCACTCCTCTCCCTCCTGCCCTTGTGCTTTTGGACTACTTATACAGTATGTTCGGCAAAACTCGCCTGATTGGACGATGGTTGATAGGTTCCACAAAAAAAGTCTCCCGCATGACAACTGCCACACGGAAGACTCGAATTTTCCCCTTTTATTCGCTCTGCTTTTATTGCGCGGTGTATCCGCCGTCTACCAAAAGGCTTGTCCCTGTCACAAAAGATGCATCGTCACTGGCGAGGAACAAGACTGCCTTCGCGACTTCCTCCGGCTTGCCGAGCCGTCCCATCGGATGCAAGGAAACGAGATGCTCGTTCATTGCTTCATTGCGTCCGGCAATGAGCGGCGTATCGATATAGCCTGGGCACACGGCATTCACGCGGATGCCTTGTTTCGCATACGTAATGCCCAACGTCTGGCTGAGCAGCTTCACGCCGCCTTTTGCCGAAGAGTAGGCAGTAACTCCCGCTTTTCCGGCATGGCTGTGAATCGAGCCGCAGTTGACAATCGCTCCGCCCGTTCCTTGCGCCAGCATTTGCTCGATGACGTATTTATCGCACAGAAACACACCCGTCAGATTGATGTCGATCGTTCTTTGCCAATCGTCGGTGCTGAGCAGATGCGCAGGAGCGTCCTTGGCGATCCCGGCGTTGGCGAACAAAATGTCTACCTGGCCGAACCGCTCCACGGTAGCGTCCACCATGTGCTTCACTTCCGCTTCTTTCGTCACATCTGTCTTCACAAACAACGCTTCGAAGCCAGCTTCATTCAACTCTTTCGCCAGCTCGTCGCCACGCGGGGAAAAGTCGGCAATGACGACCTTTGCCCCTTCCTGCGCGAACAGACGCACCGTCGTTTCCCCGATCCCGCTTGCTCCGCCTGTCACGATTGCCACTTTATTTGCCAGTTTCATGATTGTTTCCCTCCGTTTTCAAATGGATGCTAACGCACAGGAGATGAACGCGCTGTTCCTTCGCCATCGCTGACGAATCCCGCCCCGGTTACGTGGGCAGACTCGTCAGAAGCGAGGAAAAGCACCATATTGGCTTGCCTTGCTTCTATTATAGACCTGCTTTATATTCAATCATATGCAAACATACTTAGTGCAGATTAAGTATAGCTAAAGGATGGAGGAATCCCATGCATCTGGAACAGCTTGAATACATCGTGGAAATCGCCAAGGCAGGCTCTTTGACCAAAGCAGCGCAAAACAAGCATGTCACGCTGTCCGCCATCAGCCAATCCCTCTCCAGTCTGGAAGCGGAGCTGGGCATCGCCCTGTTCACTCGTTCCCGTCTCGGAGCTGTTCCTACATCCGAAGGTCGAGTCATTATCAAAAAAGCTTTCGAGGTGCTGAGCAAGATCGAGGAAATTCAGGAGGAAGCGCAAAGCAGTGCCAATACGCTCAGCGGCGAACTGAGATTGGCGACCATTCCCGGCCCGATGGACTTGTTGGTGAACGCCGTGTCCAGCTTTAAAAAGGACTACCCGCAAATCCGCATCGAGATCGCCGAAAAAGGTTCGCAGGAAATTTTGGAGGACATCGGGCAGGACAAGCTCGATATCGGCCTGATTATTATGTACGAAGGTTTGCTGAAAAAAAGCGCCGGGCAAAGGCTGAGCTTCGAGCCTGTGCTGGAAGGCAAAATGGTCGTGGGCATCAGCAAAAGCTCGCCGCTCGCCTTCCAGGAGTCTGTCAGCCCCGAAGAGCTGCGGCGGCATGCTTTCGTGCTCTACAACGACGACTACGTCAAATGGTTTGTCGCAGACTTTGCCGCCAAATACGGCCCTGTCGATATTTTGTTCACGACAAACAACACGGATGCCATCCGCAATGCCGTGCGGGAAAATCTCGCCGTCACGATCGGACTGGACTATTCCTTCATGCACGACCCGCATTTGCAAACGCTGGACATGCGCACTCTCGATCTCGACATTCCCGAGCAGCAACCCGTTCACCTAAGCTGGGTCCGATCCTCGGAATGGCATTTTTCCCGCCTGGCAAAAGGCTTCACGGACCGTCTTCTGGCGGATTTGAAAAAGAAAAAATTCGGGCCGCTGTCCTGAAGACAGACGACAACCTGTGCCGTCCAGCGCCAAAAAGGCCGCCGTACACGGACGGACAGCCTTTTCGCCTGCTTTCATCTCGTCTTCCTATTCCACTCCCGCCTGAAAAGTCCGGGTAATGGAACCATCGATGATCAGCGCAGATTTCGCCTTGACCAGCTTGTTCTCATACGTAAAATCCTTGCTGGAATAGTTGACGATGACTTGCAAGTCTTGTCCGTAGACGGCCTTTTGCACCAACCTGTCCTTGGTCAATACGGCAAAATCAGTCATCGGGCGTTGCACGGCTTTTTGATGGAACGGCGTCCAGACTTGCAAATGCCGCATGATCGTCTCTTTGTTGGACTCCCAGACGCGGTTGTCCAGATGGTAGAGCGGCGGCACGTTGTACAAAAGCTCGCCAAGCATGCGTGTGCCGACCTCGCCTTTGATTTTCAAGCTGCCCCATTCCCAATGATGGCTGGTAATGACCGACTCGTTGTACACGAGTTTGAACAAAGGCAGCGAGTACGCAGGATCAAGGTAGACATGCCGGTATTCGTCCTTGAGCGGAACCTGTTTGGCATAGCGCTCGGGAATTTCGCCCGCTGGCGACCAGTAGCCGCCTACATAGTACGGACTGGTCTTGTTTTGGCGCATATCCGGGTCTGACCAGCGAATGACCGGAGTCTCAATCCCGTGGGCGTAAGCGATGCTGCCGCTGGCAAAGTCATTGCCCGTCTCCGATCCGATCACCATGTCCCATTCGTCGCGGATGTAGTTCATCCGCGCAAGCTTCGCCTGCATATCCTGCTGCTGTGTAGTCGTATGCTCCTTGGAATAATCGTCGTGGAACTCCCCGGCGGCGTCCACGTCGATAAACCACGAGTTAAACCGCACGCCAGTCCCCATGATCTCACTCATTCTCTGCTTCACGCTGGGCAACGACAAAGTCGGATTCAACAATCTGCCCCGCTGCAAAAACCCGCCTTTTTTCTCCCCGTTTTTCTTCGCAATCGTCGCCTTCTCATACAAGCTTTTGTCCGCGAAAATCGCTGTGTTCCAATCCGGATTCTCTTCTTTATGAATCGAATGGTAGGAATCGTAGGTCGCGATCAAATAGCCGGCATCGTTCGCTTGCCCGATGAACGCAGGCTTCATGTAGGCAGCCGTCCAGTCTGGCAGACCGATCCAGGCGCGCGCAATGCCTGCCTGTTGCATTTTTTGCAACAGCTTGAGGGAATCGGTATCCCCCCATTGCTCCACAGCGGGAACGGCATCCTGCAAGACGCTTTTCAGCAATCGCTTGTTCAGTTCGTACAACTCGACTTCATCGAGTTGCTCCACGCCTTTTGCGATCAGCGCTTTTGCCTTGCTGTCCGCGATACCTGCAAACAGCTGCGGATTGTAAAAGTCGCGGGAGCGCAGCGCGTAGTTGAAGCCGTTCAAAATCGCCTTCCTTTGATAGGCAGCGACGTAATCTTGCTTCATGATCTCTTTCAGTTGCGCAATGCTCTCCTGCCCGTCCTCCTTGTTGGCGACCAGAAGCTTGACGAGCCAGTTCGTGAAGTCTTTGCCCAGCTTTTTAGCGAGCATCGCCCACTTGACGTCGTCCTCCGCCAAAAACGTTTTGTTCCATATGTAGAAATGCGGTGCTCCGTACAGCTTTTCCACGTTCGGATTGGCGGCCGCCTTTTGTGCGAGAGTCGTGAACTCGCCCTGATTTTGGATGATTTGCTTGTACAGTCCGGCAATCTGCACCGGGTCATTGTCGGTCACGTACAGGCGGAAGCTGTACGACTTGTCAGGATTTATCGAAGGAAACTCATGCGTGAACTGCATCGAGATAGCCGGGTCGGCGGCAAAATCGAGCGTGTTGTTGAACATGTTGTCCACCATGTAAAAGATGGCGAACTTTTCCTGGTTCAAGGCGAAAAAGCGCATGGAAAACGACTCGCTAAACGACAGGCTCTCCTCCCGCAAAAACGACTGCCAGGCTTTGTCTGCCGCCGGAATCCATTTGCCTTCCCCGAGCGGCAGCATATAGCTCTGAGCCTTTACTTGCGGCCAGGAAAAGCTCTCCGCTCCCGTCGAAGTCAAGGAAATTTGCAGATGGTCTGCCTCTTTCGCGATCTTGACTTGCAGCTTGTCGTCCGGGTAGTTCCAGCTCACTTCCTGTTCACTCTTGTGCAAATTCTCGACCCGGCGCGCTGGCAAAGGCTCTGACGCCCGCTCCCGGCTACCGCCGCTTTCGACAAAAAGCTCAAACGTCTCCGGCTTCACCTCAAAAGAAAACGGCAGCGCTTGCTCCGGCTGCTTGGCAAGCTGTTTTTGTCCTCCGGCTTGCCCCGCTGTTGCAGCGCCTGTCTGCTCGGATGTTTGCTGAACTTGCGCGGTACTCTCACACCCGCTTGCCATTTGCAGCAGCAAGGCGAGAACGATTAGTCGCGGAATATGTCTTTTCATGGTTCCCTCCATTATCGAATGACTACATACATCGTATTACGATGTTTATGGCCGCAGGAAGCGTGGAGAAAAAGAACGACCTTTCCTCCTGCTATTTCCTGCGCTGACGCACCTGCTTTTTCATCAGGAAAATGTGGAAAACGGCTTGTCCGTCCCAGCTTTGCCCCGTTGTTTGTACACAAAAGCCGCGCCTGCGCGAAACAATCCGTAGCCGCACAGCCCGCCAAGCACATTCAGCAGCAGATCGTCCACATCAAAGCTGCCCAAAGCAAGCAAAAACTGCAAAAACTCGACGCCCAAGCTGGCAAACAAAGCGGTAAAAAACACGCGATGAATGCTTTGGAACGATAAAAACAACAGCGGCAACAGCAATCCGAACGGCACAAACAGCGCGATGTTCCCCAGCAGATTGTAAGCGATCGTATACACGCTGTAATGTTCAAAGTGGAGCACATAATCAAAAAGCGTCCGCATTGGCAGCGTGTTCTGAAAAATATGCGTATATTCAGCCGCACCGTATTGCAGCATCCGCGCTTTCCAGTCCAGTGTAAACGCCCTGCGGTGCCATCTGTCCGGGGAGAGCAGCAGCAAATAGCAGCTCACCGCCACATACAGTCCAAACAAGCCAAGAACCCACTTCCTCACGTACTTGTCGATGAGCGGCATAGACATCGCAAGCTGCCTTTTCAGGATGTCCACAGGCCCGAAGCGCTGGATCGTCAAGGAAGCAGCGTCCCGCTCCGTATGTCCCGCCTCTTCGATCAGCTCCTGCTGCATGCTCGTCAGATGGTCCAACAGCTCGTCTTTCATATCTTGCTTTTCTTTGCGCGAGCACGGCAAATCCCGAACGACCTGGTCGACGTATTCTTCCAGTTTCACGTTTTTACTCACTTCCCTCGTTGCAGAGTGCAACCAGTCTCGTCAGACTCTGCCAATCTTTCATTTTGGCAGCAAGCAGCTTCTGCCCTTCCCCGGTGATCCGGTAATACTTGCGGCGGCCGCCTTCCTTGGATTCTCCCCAGTACGACTCCACCGCTTTTTGCGTCTCCAGCCGCTTCAAGGCCGGATAAAGCGTCCCTTCGCCAATCTCGTACATCTCGTCACTTTTCTCCCGGATTTTTTTGGCCAACTCGTAGCCATACTGATCCTTCTGGGCAATCAGCGAGAGCAGCAACAGATCGATGCTCCCTTTTAACAACTCCTTGTTCACAGTAACAACTCCTTCGCGAGCATGAATAGAGAGTAGCACAATATACATCGCAATACAAGGTACTTAAAAAAGGCAAATCCAAACAAAATATTTTTGATTCTATGTAATTATTGACAAAAATAAAATAGGTAATATAGACTATTTTCGACAACACTTTTCATAGGTCGACAGATTTATTCAGAAAATTCCTCCTTGCTCTACAACCAGATGATAGGTCCAAAGAACAGGGCGGAGGGAAGATGTCCTGAGCACTGCTTGCAGATCAACGTTCATTTTGTGACTTCATTCTCTCAAACTGGAGGAATTAACATGCTTGCTACCCTTCCAAACATCGCTCTTAACACGGTTCTCTTGGCTCATTTTATTATCGGTGTGCTATTTCTATATGCCGAATACAAGTTTTTGAGTAAAATAAAAGCCTCTAAGGAATAGAAGCCATAGATGCAACATGAGAAGCATGTGAAGCAAGAGAAGCAAAAGCAAAAGGAGTTTGCACCGCAGTGAAATCATTTTTTCGCCAAATGTTTTCCCGACAAACAAAGACCGAAGAAGAGCCCAAGTACAAGCAACTGGATTCTGACTTGATCAAAGCAGCCCGCTACGATCTGGAAGCCAATCACCTCTATATCCAGTTTCACGATGGCCGCGAATTTGTCTACTGCAAGGTCTCCCCGTATGCCTATAATGCCTTCCTGAATGCTGATTCGTTCACTGATCATTTTCATGCCTTCATCAGTCATCGTTATTTGCACTACCAGGTTATGTAGAAGCGCGATAACTGGACTGTAAAAAGCCCTCCGGATACATTCCAGAGGGCTTTGCGCGCGTCATCTATAGACTATTTTGTACAGCGGTTTGCATAGCCTACAGATTCATTTGCAAAATTTCTCTGTGCTCTACAACCAGATGATAGTTCCGAAAGAACAACGCAGAGAGAGGATGTCCAGAGTGCTGCTTGCAACTCACCGTTCTTTAACGGAGCGCAATATCTGGACTGTTCATTTATGACTTTGTGCTTTTTTCGCTAATTGATCGACATAATCCACAATGATTTTTTTAATCTTGTCATTTCCGTAACCACGTGTAAACGCATTTTCTTTAGGCCAGTACAAAATGCGAAAACTGGAGCCATCATGGAGATAGATGATTACCGTGTATTCTTGGGGCTTGGGTGGCAGACTCTTGTAAATTTTTTTGAATGGGACATGATCCAGTGATAAAAATTCGGCGGCAAATTGGGAAGTATCCTCATCTGATAAATCAACTGAATACACCTTATCGTTTTTGTCAATGTATTCCAAGGTGACTTTCTTCACTTTCCCTGAGATATCGAAAAGATCCCCTATTTTTTTCGCATCTGGATTTTCTTTTGCCTCATAGAGTTCATTCCCCACAAACAGCCGGAACTTTTCTGAGTATCCTTTGACTTGATAAATCGGTGTTCCAATCTCGGCCCAGGTTGCGTCCCCATTTTTTATGCGATAGCCCAAGCAAACATTTCCGTTTACCTTGAAAGAAACTTCGCCTACTTTCTTGCCGCGTTCCAAACCTTTTGTATCAGATTCGTAATTGCGGAGATACTTTAGGTCGTTCCACATTAAAAGGGCATCATATTCATCGACTATGATCTTGCATTTTTGCGTAGTCGGCTGACCGCTATTGATCATGGTTTTTTGCGTGGACATGAGATTACTGGGAAGATGTGTCGTGTCATTCAACAAAAGCATTATCGTCAGGGGGATTAACGCAAGATTCATTGCACGCCCTCCATTACCTTGATCTAAATTCCAAGACGCATCCATTACCAATTTGTTACGTATTTCCGCGATGTATTAAAAATCCGAATGGATGTTCTCCAATCGGATCTAATGTTATTACTCAACTAACTTGTATTTTTTGACTACCTGTTCTTTTAACTGGTTATAATGTTCAATCTGATCTCCAAAATAATCAACTTCGCTCAAATCATTATATTCAAAGTTTTTTCGTATGTTTTTTCCATTCTCATGGATTCTGTTATTATATTTACCTTGATACAAACCAGCAATTGCATAGCCTTTTTTATTTTTTACCGGTTTTAAAAACAAGGTGTATGTTTCGTTTTCGACCATAAGACTATACCCATTAATAGTAAAATAGGCGCCGTTTTCATCCACGATAGCAGGTTCGTATACGATAATATTGTCGTTTTTCTGGAGATCTCCTTCGAATACCTTTTTAATTTCTACAACGGAATCTGAACGGAATACTTTGCCTTCGACTAAGTTAGAAGGTATCGTTTCTCGCTCTCCAGTAAACGTGGCGTGGACGATTATCGGTGCATCTTCTTCCAGCTCACTCAAATTACTGAACGGCATAACTTGCCCATGATAAGAAATGATTTTTTCGCTTTTTCTCGCATCGACAGTCAAATAATTCGATGTCCATAGTACTAACCCAGCGGCTAGAGCAACCGATCCCGTCATTATCCATTTTTTCATGATATTCGATTTACACCCCTTAATATTTCCATTGTAGATTGCTGACATCCAAATCTGTGGGGCTAGTAAGAGTCCCTTTTCCGCCTACCATTATTGAGTCTGTATTAGCAGGCTGATGCTCCAATGCATATACGTGCCCAAATTCATGTATTACTGTCTTTTTTCGATTGGTAGGGCTAAAATCTTGGTCTTTCATATTATCATAAGATAAAAGCACCACCGATGCGTCCCACCGACTGTTGTAGCTTGTGTCTTTGCAAGCACCGTTACTATTGTAGTTGCAAGGTAACATAATCCCAGGCAAATCTCCTAGATGAGGATTGTCATCTGAATTAAAAATCATCAAGTCTGGACGGTCACTGATCCAGGACACCTTTTCAAAGCCGAAATTAACATCGTCTATAGAGGAATATTCGGAAATCGCCCAATCGATCTCCTCTGAAAACAAACTTTTAGCGCTAGGGGCTACCATATATCTTAAATTCTGAGTAACTGACAAATTCTTAAATCCCCCGCCAGAGTAGAATGCTTTTGCTCCAGTGAGCGGACCCGATGCAGAGACAACAGAACACAACGATATAGATAATGCAATCATCAACGCAGTTATATTTTTCCTTTTATTCATAATACACCCTCCTTTACAAGGATAATTAAATCATATAAGGAAAATTTTGCATATAAAATATCTGCTACAAAAAAGGGTTACATCTAAGCGAAATGTAGTGCTGATTCGTTCACTGATCATTTTCATGCCTTCATCAGTCATCGTTATTTGC
>Ga0065721_10049408_pt1 | contig 34939 bp, 30 predicted proteins | sample Mesricmetagenome_FD_59108 | JGI IMG/M metagenome (GOLD analysis project Ga0065721, IMG submission 59108) | Mesophilic microbial community from rice straw/compost enrichment Sample: eDNA_1 v2 (version 2) | ecosystem: Engineered > Solid waste > Grass > Composting > Bioreactor | place: USA: Davis... | reverse complement strand
CCCGGCCGTAAAATTCCATGAAATCGATTGCCTCGGCCGTATCGGCGTCAGCCTCGGGCCATGTCTTGCCCGCTTCGTAGACGAGCCATGCCGAGAACTCGTGCTTGCGTCGTCTTAGGAGCGCTGCGGCTTTATAGAGCAGACGCGCTCTAGCGCCTCCGCTCGTCTTCCTCCAGGTGTCGAAGACGCTTGCCGCCGTCTGAATCGCGCGATCGGCGAGCTCTTGATCCGCCAGGCTGACTTTACCGACGACCTGCTCGAAGAATGAAGGATTAATCGACGTTAGCGTGCGGGAAGTCACGATGCGCTCGCCTCCGATTACGATCGGATAGTGTAGTCCGAGCTCGGACTCCACGCGCTGCAACGCTCCCTCGAAGGCTGCCTTGTTGTCCGGCTTGGAGAAATCGGTAAACGGTTCGTTCCGAAACGGCGTCATCATCTCGGATCCCATCCTCTCTGGGTCGGTGTAAGGCTTATACATCAGCATATGCACCGAATAGGTGGGACGGAAACAGCCGAGCGCTAATAAATTAAGGTAAGGGGGGTGTGCATATGAATGCGCCTGAATCGAAATCAGGTGACGTCATGAGGCAAACCGACCGGTACGGCGCGCGCAACTACGAACCGCTGCCGATCGTGATCGCGAGAGGGGAAGGCGTATGGGTGTGGGACGCGGAAGGCAATCGCTATATGGACTTGCTTAGCGGCTACTCCGCTCTTAACCAGGGACATCGCCATCCCGCGATCATTCAAGCGCTGAAGGACCAGGCCGACCGAATTACGCTGACGTCGCGGGCGTTCTATAACGACCAGCTGGGACTATTCCTTGAGAAGGTCGCGAAGCTAACCGATAAACAGACCGTCCTGCCGATGAATACCGGCGCGGAAGCCGTGGAGACGGCTATCAAAGCGGTACGCCGCTGGGCTTACCGGCATAAAGGCGTCGCGCCCAAACAAGCCGAGATCATCGTATGCGAAGGCAATTTCCACGGCAGGACGATCACGGTTACCTCCTTCTCTTCCAATCCGGAGTATCGGGACGGCTTCGGTCCCTTCACGCCCGGTTTCCGGCTCGTTCCGTTCGGAGATATCAAGGCGTTACGGTCCGCGATCAACCCGAACACCGCAGCGTTCCTCGTCGAGCCGATTCAGGGCGAAGCCGGGGTCATCGTCCCGCCTCCGGGCTATTTGCGGGAAGCGAAGCGACTATGCGAGGAGCATAACGTCCTGTTCGTCGCCGACGAAATCCAGACAGGCTTCGGCCGAACGGGCAAGCGATTCGCGTGCGATTGGGAGAACGTCGTTCCGGACGTGTTCATCTTAGGTAAGGCGCTTGGCGGAGGCGTGCTGCCGATTTCGGCCGTCGCGGCCGATCAAGCCATCCTCGGCGTCTTCGAACCGGGCTCGCACGGCTCTACGTTCGGCGGCAATCCGCTCGCCTGCGCGGTCGCGGTCGCAGCCCTCGACACGATCGAAGCCGAGCGGCTCGCGGATCGTTCGCTTGCGCTTGGGCGCTACTTGCTCGATCGGCTGAAGCAGCTGCGCAGCCCGCTCATCCGCGAAGTCCGAGGCGCAGGCTTGTTCGTCGGCGTAGAGCTGATCGTACCCGCCAGGCTGTACTGCGAGCGGCTGCTTAAGCTCGGCTTCCTATGTAAGGACACGCACGAGCATACGATTCGGGTCGCCCCTCCTCTTGTGATTACGAAAGCCGAGCTCGATTCCGCGATTGCCGCTATACATTCGGTGCTATCCGCATAAGGCTGTGGAGGTGTGTGCGATGGACCTAGGAACGAGAATATTCAGGTCGCTGCTGCTATCACTAGCCGGCAACAGAATCGCCGAGAAGCTCGCGGCCAAGTACGGGCTTAGGTTAGGCGCGAACCGGTTCATCGCCGGTCTGACGCAAGACGAGGCATTGGTACGGGTGCGCGAATTGAACGCTCAAGGTATAGGCACCACGCTCGATCATCTGGGAGAAGGAATCCGCTTAGCCGCCGAAGCATCAGGCTATCGAGACGAATACATTCGGCTGTTGGATAGCATTCACGATACGCAAGTCCAAGCCACAATCTCTCTTAAACCGACGCAAATGGGATTGAAGCTGGATTCCGAGCGTTGCTACGCCAACATAAGAGACATCGTCGCTGCCGCTCGCTCGCGCGGCAATCTCGTTACGCTGGATATGGAGGATTCGACGTGCACCGACTCGACGATCGGCCTGGTCAGGCGCCTGCGCACGGAAGGTCTGAACAACGTTGGCACCGTTATTCAAGCGTATTTATATCGTTCGGAGGAAGACGTTAGACAGCTAACCCGGGAAGGCGTATCGCTCAGACTAGTCAAAGGCGCTTACAAGGAGCCGAGAACGCTCGCCTACCCGAAGCTTGCGGATGTCGACGCTAATTTCCTTCGTTTGATTAAGCTTCGTCTGGATAGCGGCGCCTACACCGCGATCGCCACGCACGACGAGCGCATCATCGATTGGACGAAGCGTTACGCCCATGCCGAAGGCATCCCGGTCGATCGCTTCGAGTATCAGATGCTGTACGGCGTTCGACAGCAGCTGCAGCAACGGGTGGCCGACGAAGGTTACACGGTGCGCTGCTATGTTCCGTATGGACGAATGTGGTATCCGTATTTCGTTCGACGTCTCGCCGAGCGGCCGGCGAACGTAATGTTTATCGTGAAAAATCGATTTCGGCGATGAACACGACGAAACCGAGCGGAATAGCTTCCGCTCGGTTTCGGTTCGTCCAGGCTCGATCCTGCAGTTGTAAGCGCCGCTGGTCAGCGGGCTGGCAGCGCAAGCTGCAACGTACAACGGGTATACGTGTTCAGTTGCTCGTCCAATCGTTGCGAGATTCGGAGAACGTTCGGGTTGCCTAGCTCGCTACCTTGAATAGAATACGCCAATACCATTGCGCTACGCAATCGTTCGATCCGGCGTCTTACTTTCAACAGTTCGCGTTCCATGCTTCTCCACCTCCTCGATTTAACAGCTTACTGCCAGCGATACCTTCGAGCGATAACTTAAGTCTACTAAGAGTGTATTATGTAGGTTACAGGATAAAAGTTAGAAAAGTATGAGCTATTTGTTAGAATTTGACGACAAACGGAAGAGGCGAACGTTCCGGGGAACACCGCTTGCGTAGGCGTTAATCCCGGAACGATATCGCCTTTCAGTCGAACGCCTAGGCCGGTTACTCTTGCGGCATCCAAATCCGATAGTTGCCGCTTAGCGCCAGCATCGAGAACATGTACAGGCAGTTATCGTAGTATCTTCTAACGCCGGTCCGCACCGGCGTGTTCCAGAACAGCTCCACGCTGGATCGCGCATGCGGTCCGTTCGCTGCCAGCGAAGCCATCGCGTTCGTCGCCAGCAAGCCAACCGGATGAAGCGACTTCTCTTCGAACGGCTCTCCCGCGATCGTATATCGGCGATAATCGTCAGGAGACTTGTCCGCGAAGAATGCCTGAATCTTATTCGCCTCTTCAACCTCCCACTCGTCGCCTCTAAACCACTCGTAATCGAGGCCGACGTTGGCCGCAACGCGATAAGAATCGCTGAAGAAGTGGCCGAAGCCGCGTTCGTTGTTCGGCGTCCCGTCGTAGTGCGCGTATTCCGGCGCCAATCCGGTGACCGGATGGCACGAGATTTTCAAATATTCGCGGCTCGCCCGGGCGGCGTCCTTCCAGAACGCGCGATCTTCCGGATATGCCCACAGCGCGAACAGCTCGTAGTAATGCGGAAGGTGGTAAGAAGGGTCGGAATACTCGCAGTTCGGAATGAACTTGATGAGCTTGTTGTCCGGATTCCACATCGGATGGCCTACGCCGTCTTCGCCTTTATGAATAATGACGCGAAGCAGCTCGCGCGCTTGAACACTGTAATTCAGCGGCGCTTCCCCGTCGCCCCAACGGTGGGAGGCGAACAGCAGCGCAAGCGCGAAAAATTCTTCTCCGTCCGGCGCCGGTCCGTACGAATTTTTCGTTCCGTCCAGCTGGCACGACCATGCGAAGTAACCGGCGTTATCGCCTTCCGTCATGAACATGTATTTATGCGTCCAGCGCCACACTCGGTCGAAGATGTCCTTGCGGTCCATCTGCACGGCCATCATCATGGCGTAAGATTGGCCTTCCGTCCTTACGTCGGTGTTGCCGGTGTCCATGAAGTAACCCATGTCGTCCCCGGCATCGTAATAGATTCTCGTATCGTCATCGCCTTCGAACAGGGCTTCCCACGTCTGCTTAACGCGTTCGTTGATCTCCTGCTCCGAATAGCCGTATTCCTTGAACAAATTCCGGTATTGACCGGTATGAAACGAGCCTCGCAAGTTAGTCATGCTGGAATCCCCTCTCTGTGCTTGCAACCAACTTCCATTATAAGCTGAGCATAGCATCCTCTTATTTAGGAAATTAAAGCTTGTACTTAAGATACTATAGAATCGTAAGCGCTTTTATACGCGAAATGGCAGCTGTCCCTAAATTGCATTAACCTGAACGAATAATCGTACAAAGACGCGCATGTGTACTCCGGGGCCGAGATCCTGAAAGAAATATCGTACAAAGTCGCGCATGAAATAGTCCAAACTCGAAATCCTGAATGAAAAATCGTACAAAACCGCACATGAGCTATACCGGCCCCGTGATCCTGAACGAATAATCGTACAAAGTTGTGCCGCAAAATACGCGAAATGGCAGTACAGGGTTAAGAACCCCGTAACCGCCATCTATACGTAGCCCCCTTGTCTTGCGGCACCGTATACCCTATTCCTTCACCTTCAACCGTCCGTCCGTCTCGACAAGCTCGATGAACACCGGGCGCTCGTCCGGCGTGTTGTTCGGCGTATGCAGCGCCAGCATCGGCACTCCTTCGAACGTGCGGAAAATCATGCCGTGACCGCCGTCGCTGTCGTACAGCGGCTCGGGATCCTGCGTCCACGGGCCGAGAATGCCGCCTGAAGCCGAGCGGGCTATCGCCTGCGCGTAGCGTCCTTGCCGGAAGCTGGACCAGAGGAGCAGCAGCTCGCCATTGTCGCACCGATACGCGAACGGACCGTCGGTGACGTAACCCGTGCCGTGCCGCGGCGAATGGACCGGATCGACCCAAGTCGCCTCGCTCGCCGCGAACAATTCGATCGGCTCGCCGATTGTGCGGTCCAGCTCCGGCGACAATTGCAAGGCGCATACCGTGCCGTTCTTGATCTGCACCCACTCGTGGCAGAACACGATCCAAGGCGTGCCGTCGCCGTCTACGAACAACGTGCCGTCTAGACACTCCCAATCTCTCGGCGTGACAGGACCGTCGCTATGCGGGCGGAACGGACCCAGCGGGTTGTCCGCGATCAGAATTTGCGTTCCCCGGCAGACGCCGTCCGCCTTGAACGTCGCGAACATGAAATATCGGCCGCCGTACCAATGTACCTCCGGAGCCCAATAGTTCTTATCGGACCAGAAATCCGGATCCGGACGAAAGGCGGGGAACGGTCCTTCCCAGTCGACTAAGTCCTTGCTCCGGTACGCGTCGAACCCGATACCCTTCGCTTTCCAGATGTCCGGGTCGGTGGAACCGAATAAGTAATATAGACCTTCATTGTCTTCTCTCAACACGAACGGATCGCGCATTTGAATGTGATCTTTCGTCGGCATGTTAGGCTCACCTATCCTCGTCTGTACAATTATTCGTAGGCCGGCAACACGACGCCCGGCGCGGATTCGACTTCGAGCCTGCCGCCTGCGTACCGCAGCACCTCGTTGCCTTCCGCGCGAAGCTCCAGCGAATCGCCGCCGTACAGCAACCAGCCTTCCGTCGGTCGGATGGTCATGCCGACTACGCTGCGCAAGTGTCCGCTGCGGTCGGTAACGACCCGAACGCCCGCGGGGAATTGGCACAGCAGCTCGCCGTTACGGTAGATCACGCATTCCTCGCGCGTATTGTGCAGCTCGAACACGACTCCGTCAACGGTGCGGCTGTATGCCGTCTCGTCCGCAAGCTTCGTGCCGTGATCGCGCGTCTGCGGCATTAAGCCGGTAAACCAGAGCTCTCCGTTATTCGTCGGCAGGATGCCGCATAGCCGCTCGATATAGTCGAGCACGCACAAGATCGCCGGCGAATACGTCTCGGTGAAGCCCTCTTCGCCCGTCCACGGGCTTAAGCATTGGCCGAACCGCTTCATGTTCGACATCGCCGATACGATCGGCTGCAGGATCCACGTCAGCTCGACGTGGCGTCCGTGCAGCTCGAACGCGTGCGGGGCCCGGATCAAGCTTAGGAAGTTGACCGCCCCGCCCCACGTGTTATAGCTCGAGGACGGATCGAAGCGCGGATCGTCCATCGCGATCGAGGTCAGCGGATATTTGGCGAAAAACTTGCGAGAGTTGAGCAAATATCTTCTCAAGGAAGACGAGAAGTACGTGTCGTCTCCGACTTCGGACGCTAGCACGCGCAGCAGAACGTCGGATTGAATCCGAATGAACGAGCCGTTCGCGTCCCGATCGTAGAAGAATCCGTCATCCTCGTGATAACAGTGGTCGATCAAGCTTTGAAGAGATTCGTTCGCCTTGCTCGTCCAGCGCTCGGCCATGTCCTCCATGCCCAGCTCCGCTGCCATCAAGGACAAATACTTGCGACTGCAATAGACGCTGGCCGTTAAATCCGGAGCCACAAGAGGCAAGCCCGGCACGTGCGGATCGAACCTCGCGGGATCGTCCTCGTACGGCGTGTCGGGAATGTGCCAGAACCGCGGCGATAAGTCGTGGCCTGTATCGAACGTGCAGAACGCCTCGACGCCGCCCGTCCCCCGCGTATTGCGATATTTGGCAAGCCACTCGTCGTACCGCGTCAGCGCCGTATACATCTGCCGCAGAAATTCGCGATCGCGTCCGTTCACCCGATAATGCGTCCACACGCTTCTCGCGGGCGGCGTAACGAGTTGAATTTGCTTGAATACCGGGCCGCTAGCCGTCACTTTGTACGGGAGCAATCCGTCCTCGCGCTGGAGAACGGCGAACTGCTCGAACGTCGACTCTGCCGCTTCCGGGCAAAATCGGGATAGAATCTCCGTATTGATCGTCCCCGTGCTCTCCAGCCAGCAGCCGAAGTATACGCCGCCTTCCTGCAGGATCGATCGGCCTTGCGCATTCGGCTTCACGCAATCCGCCAGCTTGCCTAGAGCCGCGTAATAGACGTTCTCCAGCAGCTCCGGTCCGACCGCGAACTTAACGCCCGACCGGACGAATTCCGCATGAAGCGCCTGTCCGGTTTCCGTTCCGTGTACTCCAGTCTTATTGATAATGTCGATGCCTCGTAATCGATCCAACATCGTGCTCATCGCTGCTTCCCCCTAGCTCGCTCATTTACCTTTTGTATTCGGAAGGGCTGTAGCCGGTAATCGACTTGAACACTTGACTGAAATACGTCGAGTTCTGGAAGCCTACCCGTTCGCTGATCTCGTACACCATGTATTGGCCGGTTTCGATCAGCTCGATCGCCTTGCGTATCCGGTATTTATTGAAATAAGTGACGAACGGCTCGCCCGTCACTCTCTTGAATAGCTGGCTTAAGTAATTGCGGTTCACGTGAAGGCTGGCGGCAATCCGCTCTAGCGATATGTCCTCGTGATAACACTTTTCGATATAATCGTGAATGACCTTGTCGACGAGCGCGTGGCTTTTCTTGCCGCCGTGCTCCTCCCGGATTTGGGCGAGCAGCCTCGTCACCGTATCGTCCATCCATTCCGTCATCGGCCGGACGGAGCCGTGACGGCCTAGCTGCATCAGCAGCTCCTCGAGTCCCGCCTCCGCATGCTCCGCATGCGTGTCGGACGTCTGTAGAGCCGTCCACAGAGCGCTAGCGACCCCGGCGCAAACCCCTTTGCAGACGGGCAGCGACACGTTGCCCGAAGCTAGGTCGGCCTTGATCGCGCACCACAGCTCCTCTACCTGCTGCCATTGCTTGAGGAAGATCGCGTCGTGCAGCCTGCGAACCTCGTCCATCGATAAGATGCGTCCCGCTTCGGGCTTCACGGAACCCGAGTATGAGTAGACGCGGTTCCATTCGTTCATCTCCGCGATCTCGACCGCGCTTCGGCTTTCCAAGTAGGAGTCGATGAGCCGTTCATACCCTTCCTTGCCGGTACCCAGTCCCGCCAGCGCGGACAGCTTCATATATTGAAGAATATTGTCCAGCATCGCGTTCGACGTTCGCATAATGAACGACAATCCGCCGTCATCGATGCGAGCGTCCGGATCGCCAAGGAAAATAACGACGAATTCCTGATCGGAATATTCCAGCACTTCGGCCGTCATGCCGGGCTGCTGCGGAAGGTTCTCCTCCAACACCTCGCGGATGATGTTACCGGTACCGAACCTTAGCAGCTGCCAATCGCGCTCTTCGCGGCGAACGGTCACGTCGGAACGAACCAAGCTCAGCGTCAGCGCCCGCACCGTCGTCCTCTCCGGCAAACCCATGAACGCGATCCGATCGCGAGGCAATTCCTCGGCGCGGTATCGCGTCGTGACTAAATCCCGGAAGAACGCATCCTTCATCGAACGCTGCACGATCTCCTGCTGCTGCAGATAGCTGGCAAGCAACTCGTCGTGCTCCTTAGGCTCATTGAGCATCTGCAGCACTTCGCGAACGACGAACTCGATCTCCGCGATGCTCGGCGGTTTAAGCATGAAATGGTGGACGCCCGAAGATACCGCCTTCCGGGCGTTCGCCAGATCGTCGTATCCGCTAAGAATGACGATCGGAACGTTCGGGTCGATCTTACGGATTTCCTCCGTCAATTGGAACCCGTCCATCACGGGCATATAGACGTCCGTAATGACGAAATCCGGCTTCAGCTCGCGGTACTTCGCCAAGCCTTCGGCGCCGTCCGATGCCGTGCCGATGATCCGCACGCCCATATCGGACCAGGGAACGTGCTTCAGCAAGCCCCCGATCACGTATTCGTCGTCATCCACCAATAGAATCGTATTCATCCGCTAAGCTCCTTCTCAGTTGCTCCATTTCCTCCTCGTAACGAACGATAGGCAATCGAATGACGACGCGCGTTCCGCCGCCCTCTCCCGGAGTGACCTGCACCCCGTACTTCTGACCGCAGTACAGCTGGATGCGGTCGATCACGTTGCGAATGCCGATGCCGCCGGTCTTCGTCGCGTCGAAGCCTTCCGGCACGCCGACACCGTTATCGGTAATGGTGACGAACAATTGCTTGCCCGCCCCGTCGTCTCTCTGCTCGAACAACACTTTAACAATCGCTTTGTCGCCTTTTTGCCAATTGCCATGAATCACCGCGTTCTCGAGGAAGGGCTGCAGAATGATTTTCGGCACGATCGCGTCATGCAAATCTCCATCGGCTTGCTCCTCGTACGAGATATTGAAGTTCTGCCTGTACTCTTGAATAACCATATAGCAACGGGCATGCAGCATTTCGTCTCGTACGGCGACGTACCACTTGTCGTTGCTGAGCCCGATCCGGAACAGCTTAGACAGCTGCTGCACCATCTGGCTAATCTCGTGCGCGTTGTAATCGAGCGCGCGCCAATGAATCAGATCGAGCGTGTTATATAGGAAATGAGGCTTGATCTGCGCATGTAGAAGCTGAATTTCCGCCTCTCGGCGGTCGCGGTGCTCTTGGTTCAGCCGGCCGATCAGCTCTTTCAACCGGTGTACCATGCGATTGAAGTGCGTCGTCAGGTACAAATACTCCTGAATGTTCGACGCGTTCATCCGGACGTTGAAGTCGCCCCGTTCGACGGCGCGCATCCCTTGTACCATGCCGTTGATCGGCGACGTCAGCCTCCGCGACACCCAGAAGGCGAGCGGAATAGACAGCAGAATGAGCCCTCCGAGTAGGCTGATGAGGAGCATCCGGATTTCCTTGCCAGTCTGTACCAGCACGTCTCTGGAGATCAGCTGCTGCAGCATCCAATATTCCGAGTTCTCCTCGGTTTGAATGACGCTGTAATGTGTCCCCGCGATTTCCTGCGTCTGCGCAGCTTTCCCTTCCCGGATCTGCGCCTCGAAGCCTTCGGGAAGGATCGAAGCGATATAGTTCCCTCTGGAGTCGCGAATCACGTAATAGTCGTCGTTGATCGTCCCGGATTCGTTGCGAGTCAGAATTCGGAACAGCTGCCTCTCGGGAATGTTGATCTTCACGATGCCGAGCAGCTTGCCCCGGTCGCCGGATATCCGGTGCACGTAGCTGACGACGCGAACGGGGCGGCCGCTCTCCAGCTTGTCGTGCGAGGATATCCAGAAGCCGTCCGCCTTGTCCAGCCGCGATAGCCAGCCTTCGGAATCCGCTTCGGACATGTCGTGCAGGGCGGTGCTAGGGTATTCCAAGTAGCCCTTCAGCCAGTCGGTATATAGCTCGATCGACTCTAAACCGGCCTTTACGACCGTCAGCCTCTTGAGCTCGTCGTCCAATTTCCTCGCCTTCGACACGAAGTCGTACACGCTTTCCGGCGGAGAGCCGAGCGTCTGCTGCACGAGAGAATTGGTAACGGCGAACAGTGCCGTATCTTGGATCGCCGCCACGTAGTTGGATAGATTCTGAGATTTCTCGCCGAGCAGCTCCGACTTCGCGTCGCGGATTTCCCGGTACGCGATGTTCGAATACGTCTCGTAATAGACGAAGCCCGATACGAGCAGTAACAGGCTGCATAACCCGACGAAACAGACCATCATCAGCGTGAATAGTTTCGTCGGATATTTCACCAGTTTGCGCATCGGGCTCATTCCTCTTCAGGTAGTCGTCCTATTCTAGTTTTCTTACAACCCTCATTTTATCCTTTAATACCGGTCGTAGCGATCCCTTGAGTAAAGTATTTTTGTCCTAAGAAGAAAATGGTCAAGCTTGGCACGATCGACAATACCGACATCGCGAACACCGCGCCCCAGTTCGAGCTGCCGCTTGAATCGAGGAACAGGCGCAAGCCGAGCGGAACCGTGAACTTCTTAATGTCGCTCAAGTAGATCAGCTGGCCGAAGAAATCGTCCCACGTTCCCATGAACGTGAAGATGGCGGCCGTAATCAGCGCCGGCGAGCTAAGCGGAAGAATGATCCGGAAGAACAGCGTCGTCCAACCGCAGCCGTCGATCTTGGCGCTTTCGTCGAGATCCCGAGGGATGCCGCGGATGAACTGCACGATCAGGAACACGAAGAACGCGTCGCCGAGGAATTTCGGAACCGTCAGCGGCAGGTACGTGTCAACCCAACCAAGCTTGTGGAAAATAATGTACTGCGGAATGAGCGTCACGTGCCCTGGCAGCATGAACGTACCGAGCATAAGCGCGAAAAACACTTTTCTGAGCGGGAACTCGATGCGGGCGAACGAGAAGGCCGCCATGGACGAGCTCAGCACCGTGCCGATGACCGCGATGATACACAGCATCATGGAGTTCAGGAAGAAGCTGCCGAACTGAATGTTGCGCATGCCGTTCCAACCATTGGAGTAATGCTCGAACGTGAACGCCGAGGGCCACAAACTCTTGGAGGTGAAAATTTCCGTCGTCGGCTTCACGGAGGCGCTCATCAGCCAGAAGACCGGATAGAGCATCAGCAAGCCGCAGCCGAGTACGATTACGTGGAAGAGAACCGTTTTAATCTGTTTATTCATCGTAGATGTCATCGATTAGTCCCTCCCGTCAGAATAGTACACCCAGTAACGGGAAGATAAGAACAGCAGACCGGTGAACGCCGCGATAATGACGAGCAGGAGCCAAGCCATTGCCGACGCGTAACCCATCTCCATGAACGTAAAGCCTTTAATGTACAGATAGAGCGAATAAAGTAACGTCGAGTTGATCGGACCGCCCGTGCCTCTGCTGATAATGAACGCTTTGGTGAACGTTTGGAACGATTGGATCAACGTAATCGTCAAATTGAAGAAAATAACGGGCGTAAGCAGCGGCATCGTAATGCGCCAGAATTTGCGCATGACGCCTGCGCCGTCCACGGTCGCGGCCTCGTAGAGCTCGCCGGGAACCTGCTTCAAGCCTGCAAGGAAGATGATCATGACGGAGCCGAACTGCCATACGGACAGGCCGATCAAAGAATAAATCGCGTATCTCGGGTCGGCGATCCAGTTATGCCCCTGAATTCCGAGGAAAGCGAGGCCATCGTTGAAGATGCCGTTCTGGTCGAATACTTGCTTCCATAGCACGGAGATCGCGACGCTGCCTCCGAGCAAGGACGGAATATAATAGATCGTACGGTAGAAACCGAGGAACTTCATGCCTTGGTTCAGCAGGACGGCTAAGCCGAGCGCGAACGCGAGGCGGAAAGGCACGGACAGGAACACGTACTGCAAGGTGACCTTGATCGAGTCCATCATTCGGTAATCGTCCGTGAACATCGATTTGAAGTTATCGAGACCGATCCATTTCGGCGTGGTCAGCAGGTCGTAATTCGTGAAGGACAAGTAGAACGAAGCGCCGATCGGGCTTAACGTGAGACAGAGGAAGCCGATCAGCCAAGGCAAGAGGAACAGATAGCCGGCTAAGTAGGTTTTATATTTCTGCATCTAGTTTGCTCTCCAATCTGGAGGACAAAGGGAGCCGCGATCCGGCTCCCCTATCCTGTTTCTCTAATCGGTCCGGCTTATTGCACTTTCGACTTCGCGATCAGCTTATCGACCTCGGTCATGAATTCGTCTACTGCCGCATCGACGGACTTCGCATTGAAACCGATTTTCTCGGTCGTCAGCTTCATCAGGGCAATCAGCTCGTTATCGACAGGGAATTGTACCCAGTTAACCGGAGGCGCAGTGTCGGCTACAAGGGAGATGTAGTCGTACATCACTTGGTCTACCGGCGTAGCTTGAGCCGCAAGCGTATCGCGGATTTTGCCTGCTGGAGGCACGCCGCGCGTATTGCCGAGAATGACGCCGGCTTCAGGATCGTTAACCATGAAGTCGATGAATTTCGCGACGACTTCAGGATGCTTCGTATCCGCATAGGCGGTAATGTATTGTCCGGAAAGCGGAGGAACCATGCCGCTGCCCGCAGGGCCGCTCGGGAACATCAACAGGCCTAGCGTGTCTTGGGTCAGCTGTTGCCAGCCTGCGAGCTGGGAAGCCGAACCGGCTTGGATCGCGACTTGACCTTTGACGACGAGCGTCGTGTCGGCTGCAGTCGGCGGGTTCGCCACTTGCACGTCGGCAGGTACGACGGCGCCAGCGGCACGAAGGTCGGCCCAGAACGTAAACCAGTTGACCGCGTCTTCCTTCTCGAAGTGACGTTCTCCGTCGAAGTCGTACAGCTTCTTGCCGTAAGCGCCAAGGTACGACGCGAATGCGCCGGAATCGCTGGACAGGTCGTAGAGAGCGTAATTGTCTTTGCCGAGCTTCTCGGACAATTGGATCGCTACGTTCTTGAGATCGTCGTACGTCCAGTTGGCGCCCGGAATCGGTACGCCCGCTTTGTCGAACAACGCTTTGTTATACATCAAGCTGGTCGAGTTAACGCCGAGCGTGACGCCGTACAGCTTGCCGTCGAAAGTAGCGGATTGAACGAGACCTTGGTTGAAGTCGGAGAGGTTAATCGTGCTTCCGACGTAAGGCGTCAGATCGAGCAAGGCGTTCTTGTCTACGTATTCTTTGATGTTGCCGCCCATTTGGATCAGGTCAGGCGCGTTGCCTGCGGCAATTTGCGTATTCAGCTTGTCCATGTAGCCGTCGAAGCCGGAATATTCCGGCGTGATCGTCACGCCTGGATTTTTCGATTCGAACAGCTCGATCGCTTTTTGAGTTTTCTCGTGGCGCTCGTCGGAGCCCCACCATGCCATGCGAAGCTCGACCTTCTCTCCGCTAGCGGCTTGGGATGCCGCCGCTTGGCTGGAAGCCGGCGCCGCGCTGGAGGCGCTTGCATCATTCGAGTTGTTATTGTTGTTACCGCATGCCGATAACAGGATTGCCAAGGTAAGCATAGATACTGCTGCACTTTTTGTCTTTAACATGAATCTAACCCTCCTTGAAGTTAACTGCACCTTTATTGTAAAAGAGCAGGACAATGATAGACATAAACAAAAGTAAGCGATTGCTTAAGAAAAATCAGTAGTTTTCTATAGTTGCTTGCTGCAGCGGTGCGTGGTAACGCTAATTCGGCTCTCTCCCGGAAGTACGCCTCAGTAACGTTGTGTGGTAACACTAATTGGACTCTCTCCCGGAAGTACGCCTCAGTAACATTGTGTGGCAACACTAATTCATCTATCTCCCGGAGGTGCGTCTCAGTAACGTTGTCTGGCAACGCTAATTCGACTCTCTCCCGGAGGTGCGCCTCAGTAACGTTGTGTGGAAACGCTAATTCGACTCTCTCCCGGAGGTGCGTCTCAGTAACGTTGTGTGGCAACGCTAATTCGACTCTCTCCCGGAGGTGCGCTTCAGTAACGTTGTGCGGCAACGCTAATTCAACTCTCTCCCGGAGGTGCGCTTCAGTAACGTTGTCTGGCAACGCTAATTTGATTATCTCCCGGAGGTGCGCCTCAGTAACGTTGTGCGGCAACGCTAATTCGTCACTCCCCCCGGAAGTGCGCCTCAGTAACGTTGTCTGGCAACACTAATTCATCTATCTCCCGAAAGTGCGCCTCAGTAACGTTGTGTGGCAACACTAATTAGACTCTCTCCAGAAGGTGCGCCTCAGTAACATTGTGCAACAACGCTAATTCGCCTCTCTCCCGAAGGTGCGTCTCAGTAACATTGTCTGGCAACGCTAACGAAAAAATAGGGACTGCCGAGTCATGCTCCCATGACCAACGGACAGTCCCCATATTACCAGAAAAGTTAGTTGTGGAACTTCACGAGCTCGGCGACTTTGACCGCTTGGCCCGTGCGGATCGAGCGGTTGGCCGCGATGCCCGTCAAGATCGAGCGCGCGCCGTCGACGTGGTTCGCCGCGCGATTGAATTCGTCATGGCTAGGCGTGCCGAACAGGTCGTTCAGCAGCACCGGGTCGCCCCCGCCATGACCGCCTTCGCCTTCTTCGATCTCGATCTCCACCGGCGGCTCCCACTGCGGGAACAGGATGATGCGTCTGTCCTTGAGCGCGCCTTCGAGCGCCTTGCTGCCGCTGCCGTTCACGTAGGATTGCTCGACGATCGTCATCTCCAAGCGGCCTTTCGTGCCGTTGAACGCGATGCGGTAGCCTTCCCACGGCATATAGGCGTTAAGCGAATACGTAAGGATCGCTTTGTTCTTGTAGCGAACCATGACGCCCATCGTGTCCTCGATGCTAATGCCGTCACCGAACACGCTCTGGTCGCGGCGGTAGCCGTCTTCCGCTTCGGCGTCTAAGTACATCTGCTTCAAATACTCGTTCTCGTCCAAGTGAAGCGCGAACGGATCCTTCTTCGCGTATTCGTTGCCGGTAGAGCGCTCGTAGAACTCGGTTACTCCGCGCTGCTCGGCGTTCTCTTTGCCGTAGAACAGCAGGTCGCCGTAAGCGAACACTTCCTCCGGCTGCGAGCCGATCCAGAAGTTGACGAGGTCGAAGTGGTGCGTCGACTTATGGACGAGCAAGCCGCCGCTGTTCCGCTTGTCGCGATGCCATCTGCGGAAGTAGTCCGCGCCGTGCATCGTGTTGAGCAGCCATTCGAAGTGGACGGAGGTTACTTGGCCGATCGCGCCGTCTCTGATCAACTCTCTCGCTTTCGTATGGTGCGGCGCGTAGCGATAGTTGAACGTAACCCGTACGTTACGTCCCGTGCGCTCGACCGCGTCGAGAATGTCTTGGCACTTGCGCTCGTCGACCGTCATCGGCTTCTCGGTAATGACGTCGCAGCCGAGCTCCATGGCGCGAATGATGTACGTATGGTGCGTGCGGTCCACGCTCGTCACGATGACGGAGTCCGGCTTATGCTCCTCGATCATCCGATCGAATTCGTGCGTCTTGTAAGTAGCAACGGGAGCATAGTCGTATTTGTCCTTGAGCAGCTTGTTCGCGAAGTTCATTCTCGTCTGGTTCGTATCGCAGAACGCGACGAGCTCCGATGTCTCGCGGTATTCCGAGGCGATGGCACCGTAGAAAAATTCCGCCCGGCTGCCCGATCCTACGAGTACGTATTTCTTTTTGGCCATGATGCAAATCTCCTCCTGAGTTATAGAATAACGCCGTCTTTGAAAATCGCGATTTCCCTGAAGCCGTTCTTCTCGCCGTTGGTCCGTTCCGTGCCCGATGCCAGACCTAGGACATAGGTTAGCAAATCCTGCGAGAGTTCATCCATGCTCGCGCCGCTAAGCAAGCGCCCGGCATCGAAATCGATCCAATGCTTCTTCTTGGCGGCCAGCTCGCTGTTCGTCGACAGCTTGACCGTCGGTACGGGTCCGCCGAACGGCGTGCCGCGCCCCGTCGTGAACAGCACGATGTGTGCGCCGGCCGCGGCGAGAGCCGTCACCGAGACGAGGTCGTTACCCGGCCCTTGGATCAGATTCAGTCCCGGCTTGCTAGCCCGGACACCGTACGGCAGCACGTCGGTCACGCTCGCGTGCCCGCCCTTCTGCGTGCAGCCGAGCGACTTCTCCTCCAGCGTCGTAATGCCGCCGGCTTTATTACCCGGAGACGGATTCTCGTAAATTTCTTGATTGTGACGGATGAAATATTGCTTGAAGTCGTTGATCAGATGCACGACTTTGCCGAATACTTCCTCGTTCGTCGATCGATTCATTAGAATCGTCTCCGCGCCGAACATCTCCGGCACCTCCGTCAGCAGCGCTGTGCCGCCTTCGGCCGTCACGATGTCTGCCAACCGGCCGACGAGCGGATTCGCCGTAATGCCGGAGAAGCCGTCGGAGCCGCCGCACTTCAGCCCAAGCTTCAGCTTGGACAGCGGAATCGGCTTACGCTCGAAGCGCTCCGCGTACGTGACCAGCTCTTCCAGCAGCTCCATGCCCGCTTCGAGCTCGTCTTCCTCATCCTGCGATCTCAGATAGCGTATGCGGCCTCCTCCGTCGCCCAGCAGCTCCTGCATGCCGGCGATTTGGTTGTTCTCGCAGCCCAATCCGACGATGAGGACGCCGGCCGCATTGCCATGCTCGGCAAGCGAAGCAAGCAATTGCTTCGTAAAGCTCAGATCGTCGCCCAGCTGCGAGCAGCCGAACGGGTGGGCGAAATGGAAGACGCCGTCGATGCCGCGTCCGGCGAACCGGTTCGAGCCCATCCTGGCGAGCAGCTCGCACGTCTTGTTAATGCAGCCTACCGTATTTAAGATCCAAATTTCATTGCGGATGCCGACTTCTCCATTGTCCCGCTCGTAACCGAGGAACGTATGTCCCTTCGGCTGTGGAGCTGGCGTCGGCTGCGGTTCGTACCGATATTCCAGCAAGCCGCCGAGCCCCGTGCGCACATTGTGCGTGTGCACCCAACTCCCCGCGGGAATATCCGCTTGCGCCACGCCGATCGAATAGCCGAATTTGCGCACATGCCGGCCAGCCGGAATCGGCCTCAGCGCCAGCTTATGGCCTCGCGGTACTTCGTCCGCGATCGTAACGGCGATATCGCCCGAAGGCGCGCTCACGCGCAAGCTCTCTCCGGCCTTCAAGTCCCGGAGCGCAACGGCGACGTCGTCGTCAGAATGAAGCAATACCGTATCGCTCATCGCGTTGCCTCCCCTCCTTGTGTCATCCGTCTAATGACTTCATCCGCTAATCCGGGGTACGTGGTTAGATCCTCTCCCCAGATCGCATCCATCGATAATATTTCCTTAACGGTTATCTCCGCGCTTTCGGCCTTCATCCACGCTTGGCGGATCGACTCGAGCAGCGCAGGATCGTCGCGAAGCGCGAAAAGCGTGCCGTCCGGCAATCGCGATTGCGGCGGTCCGGAGATATCCTCCGGCCGGTAGAGGCGAAGCAGCGACGCGAGCGATTCCGACAGCACCGCCGGGGCATTGCCCGTTCGCTCATAATGAGCTTTAAGCGAAGGAAGCAGTCTGACCTTCCACTTCGACAAGCTGTTCATCGCGATATCTGACAGCTTGTGCTTAATATACGGGTTACGGAACCGTTCCAGCGTCGCATTCGCATAAGCCGTCAATTCCGCGTGATCAAGAGGAAGCCCAGGCACGATCTCGTCGAACAGTCCCTGCATGAATTTCGGACCCCACAACGGATGCTCGAGCGCTTCGCGTACTTCGCGAATGCCGTTCACGAGACCAATCGTTGCCATCATCGTATGCGTACCGTTCAATATTCTCACTTTACGGAGCTGGTACGGTGATAGGTCGTCCACCCAGCTTACGTTCAAGCCGGCTTTCGCGAGCGGAAGCTTCCGCTCCAGCTCCGGACTCCCTTGGATCGCCCAGAAGTGGTACGGCTCCGCGGTCGTAAGCATTGGATCCCAATATCCCCATCTTGCGAAATGCCCCTCCGCTTCATCCGCCGGGAAACCTGTCACGATCCGGTCAACTAGCGTATTCAGGAACGCGTTAGCGTCCTTCACCCATGCCTTGAACGCACTGGGCAAGCCCCAATCGTCCGCGTGCTTCAGCACGATCTCTAGAAGCCGCTCTCCGTTGCGATCGAGCAGCTCGCAAGGCAGGTGGACGAGTCCTTTCGCCGGATCGCCGCCGAAAGTGCGGAAGCGGCGGTACAGAAGGGCGGTCAGCTTGCCGGGATACGAAAGCACCGGCTTGCCTTCCTGCCATTCCGACGGCTGATAAGCAAGTCCCGCTTCCGTCGTGTTCGAGATGACGATCTCGAGCTCGGGAGCATCCGCAAGAGCCATGAACGTCTCCCATTCCTCGTACGGATCGATCATCTTCTTCAAGACGGTAATCGTCTCTTGTTCCTCGATGCGCTGACCGTCGCGAATGCCGCGAACGAGCAGCGTGTATGCGCCATGTTGGGCTTTTAGCTGATCCATGTGCGGCTTGCCCGACGGGCGCGGCTGCGTCACCGCGACCGCTCCGTTAAACAAGCCTTGCCGGTTGCATGCTTGCAGCATCCAGTCCGCGAATCCGCGCAGGAAGTTGCCTTCGCCGATCTGCAGCGCTTTGACCGGCAGCTCCCGGTCGCGCTCGAACGACTCGCGCGCTTCCCTCGGCAGCGCATCCGGACCGATCAACGGTATGCCCGGCCTTGCCGTCTCCTGTCCCGCCATGCTTCTTTCAGCTCCTTTAGATAACTCCGAATCGGAAGTAGCGCTCCGCGTTCCGATAGCTAATATCCTGCACGATGCCGCCGAGCCACGCCATGTCGTTCGGCGCTTCGCCGCGCTCTACCCATTCTCCGAGCATATTACACAGAATTCTGCGGAAGTACTCGTGCCTCGTAAAAGAGAGGAAGCTGCGCGAATCGGTGAGCATGCCTACGAATCGGCTCAGCAACCCCAGGTTGGCGAGCGAAGTCATTTGAGCAATCATGCCGTCCTTCGTATCGTTGAACCACCAAGCGGATCCGAGTTGGATTTTGCCGGGAATGCCGTCTCCTTGGAACGAACCGATGATGGACGCCAGTAGATCGTTGTCGTTAGGGTTAAGCGAATACAGAATCGTGCGCGGCAGCTTGCCTTCTACGTCCAAGCTGTTCAGCAAGCCGACAAGCGCGTCCGCCAGCTGGCCGTCGCCGATCGAGTCGTAGCCGGTATCCGGGCCGAGCTTCGCGAACATGCGTCCGTTGTTGTTGCGGCGGGCATGCATGTGAAGCTGCATCGCCCAGTCCCTCTCGGCGTACCATCTTCCAAGCTGCAGCAGCGTGAACGTCTTATAACGATGCTCGTCTTCCCTGCTGATCGTCTCGCCTTGCAGCGCCCTTGCGAATATCGCAGCGGCTTCTTCTTGCGTGCATTGGATGAACGGAACCTCGTCGAGCGCGTGGTCCGACACCCGGCAGCCCGTCTCGTGGAAGAACGCGACCCGGCTTTCGAGTGCCGCTAGCAGCGCGTCATAGCTGCCGATCTCGGAGCCGACGATGCCTTCCAAGCGCTTGATCCACGGCAGGAACGTCGCTGCGCGAATATTAAGCGCTTTATCCGGGCGGAACGAAGGAAGCACCTTCGTATCGATGGTCCGGTCATCGCGAATCGCGACATGATATTCGAGCGAATCCGCCGGGTCGTCCGTCGTGCAGATGACCGTTACGCGGTTGTCGCGAATCAGGTCGCGGACGGACAGCCCCTTGTCGAATACGGTTTTCGTCTTCTCCCAGATGACGGGGGCGTTGGCTTCGTTAATGATCTCCTCCACGCCGAACATCCGGCGCAGCTCCAGGTGCGACCAGTGGTACAGCGGATTGCCGATCGTCGCCGGAACTGTGCGAGCATACGCCAGGAAGCGGTCGTAATCGCTTACACCTTCGCCGCCCGTAACGAATTTCTCTTCTATTCCGTTCGTCCGCATCGCACGCCATTTGTAGTGGTCGCCGTAGAGCCAAGCCTCGGTCAGGTTGGAGAACCTCTTGTTCTCGGCAATCTCCCGAGGTTCAAGATGGCAATGGTAGTCGATGATCGGCATTTGCGCGGCGTAGTCATGATAGAGTCGAATCGCAGTCTCGTTCGTCAGCAAAAAGTTATCGTCCATGAATGGCTTCATACGTGCAGCAATTCCTCCTTCAATATCCTTATACATCCTTATACGTTCTATCATAGGACAATATATGTGCGAATAATTGCTCTATTTTGCTATAATGGGGTTAAATATGATCTTTTTTGCTCCGAGGTGTGTCCATGCAGCCCAAAGAAACGAGTATCGTGCGTTACGGCAACGAAGAGGACGAATTTTATCTCGATCAGGTGCAGCGCTCCTCCCCGTTCGAGCGGAACAATCACTACCATGGGACCTACGAGGTGTATTACCAGCTGTCGGGCCGCCGTCACTACTTCATCAAAGACCGCGCGTACGCCATCGCACCCGGCGATCTCGTCTTCATTAACAAGTACGACGTTCACAAGACGTCCGTGCTCGGCCCGCCGCAGCACGAACGCATCGTCATGAACTTCAGCGACGAGTTCCTCGGCACCGACCATCCTCTGTTTCATCCGGACTTGCTGGGCATTTTCCAACGGGATAATCATCAGTACCGCTTAAAGCCGCAGGAGCAGATGATCGTCGAGCAGTTGTTTCGCCGAATGACCGAGGAAGTGAAACAGCAAGAAGACGGATTCGAGTTATCGATCCGCCTTCTCGTGACGCAGTTATTAGTGTTCGCCCTTCGCTTGAAGCACGCGGACGTCCCCGTTACCGAGGATCCGCTCAGCCCGACGCACCGGAGAATCGCCGAGGTCGTCAAATATATTAACGCGCATTATGCCGACCGGCTTCCGCTTCAGGAATTGTCCGATCGGTTCGGCATGAGCCCCTCTTATTTGAGCCGCACGTTCAAGTCGGTCACCGGCTTCACGTTGGTCGGCTACCAGAACTTGACGCGCGTACGCGAAGCGCAGACGCTGCTCGCCCGGACGGACGCCCGCGTGACCGACATCTCCGAGCAAGTCGGCTTTGAGCAGTTCGCGCATTTCAACCGGACGTTCAAGAAAATTACCGGCACGAACCCGATGCGCTACCGCAAGTGGAACGGTTAGAAATGGCGATACCAGAAAATCGCCTTCTCGTTCGCGGTCGGAAAGTTGGCATATAACCGCGTATCGACGCCTCCGATCGCGAAACCATTACTCGCATAGAACCGGCAAGCCGATACGTTAACGTCTTGTGTCTCTAGCATGAGACCGCAATAACCATTCTGTCTTGCCCACTCGGTTGCTTGGGCCAGCAATGCGGCTCCAACGCCTCTCCGTCTATGGGAGTTCGCAATCCCAATATCCTCGATCATCGCGAACCCGTTCCAGTTGGCGCGCAGCCGGATTCGGCCTATGCAATCGATGCCGTCGTATCCTAGAAATACGACTTTATCCGCGTCTTCAATATAACTAAAGTCTATTTCTTCGTCTGCATACTTTTTGAAATATGGTTCAGCGAACTTCTCCTCCGAATAAGTCCATTCGTCATTAGCATACTTGGGAACGATACGGCCCGTAACCATGAACCCATCGTTCGAACGGTTGTAATCACCTATGTTTGCAAATGACATTCTAACGATCGTTTCCGGCATATCTCTTCTCCATCCAATTGACGTATAATGCCCCTATTCTCTTCTTATTCGTTCCACGGCTTCTATAATCCTCGCTCCCACGAATAAAAAAGCAGGCTCCCCTTCCGGGAAACCTGCTGCCGTCACGCGCTTATTTCTTTACTTTAATGCCAAGAGCATCTGCGAGCTTGTAGAAAATCTCCGTGTTCTCATACACGCCCGTGAACAAAGATGCGCCCGCGCCCGTCGCCGTGACCGGAATGTCGACCGCCGTATGGCCCGACGTCGTCCAGTCGACGTAGAACGTTTCCTTGGAGCCGGCGATCGCGAATGGTCCGTCTTCTTTGGAGATTCCATCCCCGCTCTCGTCCTTGTCGTCCTTCGCTTCGATCGCGAGGCCGCCGGTTTCATGGTCGGCAAGCACGATCACGAGCGTGTCCGGATGCTTCTTCGCGTAGTCCTTTGCGACTTGAACCGCTTTATTCAACTGCGCTCCAGAACGGATGACTTGCTTGGCGTTGTTCGCGTGCGCCATCTCGTCGATCGCTTCTTCTTCGACCATCAGGACGAAGCCTTTCTTGTTCGCAGACAGCGTATCGATCGCCTTCTTCGTCATATCGGGCAACGAGACGACGGGATCGTAGACGTCACCTTGGCCTTCTTCTCTCTGCTGGAACATCTCTTCGTTGGCGAACAGGCCGAGCAGCTTGCCGCCTTTGGCACTTCTCATCTCGGCCGCGTTCGTGACGTACGAATAGCCGAGCTGCTTCGCTTTCTCTACGAGATTGCCCTGCGTGCCTTTGCTTTTCTCAGACGGATCTTCCGCCGGTTCGTCCGGATACGCGCCGGGGGTGCCGGCCGGGAACCAGAAATCCTCGCCGCCGCCCAGAATGACGTCGAGTTTGGCTTGGGTCAAATATTGCAGCGCGATATCGCTTTGCTTGGACCGGTCTTCGACATGCGCGCCGAAAGCGGCGCCCGTCGCGTCCGTCACTTGGCTTGTCGTGACGACGCCGGTCGATTTGCCGATTTCCTTCGCATATTCCATGATCGTCTTGACCGCCTTCTTGTCGGCGTCCATGCCGATCGCGCCGTTATACGTCTTTACGCCGCTGGCGAAAGCCGTAGCCGCAGCGGCCGAGTCCGTCACCGGAATCGTCGAGCTCGAGTGGAACAAGCCCGCGTACGGCATGTTATCCATCGCAAGCTCGCCTTTCTCTCCGGCTACCGCCAAGCGGATCGCATCACGCGCCGCTCCTCCCATGCCGTCTCCCACGAACAGAATGACGTTCTTCGCTTTCGCCGATGCGGCTCCCGTGCGCTAAACGGTTTGCGTTGCCGCGACGCCTCCCGCGACGATGACGGCCGTCATCGCGATAATGCCCGCTTTGAATCCGAATCTCTTAGACACCATGATTTCTACGCCTCCTATGTATCGAATCTACTATAGGTTAGCGCCGGATCATTAACGGAATATCGCCGAGATGTTCGGGAAATGTAAAAAGTCGGCTACAGGTTCACGTCCCAACGATGTCGGAATTGCGCAAGCTTCGGATGCACGGATCTAGGTTCGGCGGACAACCACAACCGAATGCGGACGATCCATTCTTCGAACGAGGCGAAGGAGGCGAATAGGTTCGCCGTCTCCGGCGTCATATACACGATGTGCGGCGCGGGCAACGTTTCCGTCAGATGCCGAAGCGCGGAGTCGATCGGCGTGTACTTTTTCCGTTTGCCTTCCCACCCGTCGATGGACATATTGCCGGTTCCGAACTCGTCCAGCCATTGCTGCAGCCTCTTCTCTCTTCGGTAATACGGACTGACCGGCGCTTTGGACATTCTTCTCGCGGTCTCCTCGTGAATCGGATATAAGACGAAGCGCGCGAATGAGCGGTCCTTCGCCAGCGCAGCGGCAGCCGCGATCTCGACGTCCTCCGTATCCTCGAACGTATCGTAATAAATCAGCGTACCCTTGGCCCGATCCGCCGGCGGCTCATAACCATAGGGCACGCGCTCCGCAACTTTTCGCAGCACCATTATTCCTCCTTCCGTTCCTCTAAGCTTTGCCAATTCGCCCTCCGGTAAGCCGTCGGCGATTCGCCGCTCCATCTTTGAAAGTGCTTCGAGAAATACAGAGAATCGCCGTAGCCGACCGAGCCCGCGATTTGCTCGACCGATAAGGCCGTGGACAAGAGCAGATGCTCGGCTTGCTCCATTCGCACATCGACCAAGAACTGCTTGGGGGATTTGCCCGTGAATCGCTTGAACAGGTTGGAAAAATAAACCCGGTGATACCCCAACTCATCAGATAAAGACTCAATGGAGATCGGCTGCGAATATTGAGTATTCAAGTACTCGGCCGCGTACCGCATGCGCTTCTCCGAGTCCGACATCCGGGCTTCCTCGTCGCCGACGCTTACTTGGTTCTTCTTGCCGAGCTCCGCCAGCAGCATTCTCAGATAACCCGAGCATTCCAGATCGGCGAGACGATGAAGGTCTTCGGACTGCAGCGCTTTCCTCATGCTTTCATAATACCCAAGTATCCGCTCGTCCGCCCCGCTCACGATCGGGCGATCCGGTGTTATGCCGAGCGTTCGCAGCAGGCTTCCGGCCATTGATCCGTTGAAACCTACCCACGCATAGGACCAAGGCTCCTCCGCGTCGGCCTCGTAGGCGAACAACTCTCCCGGTAGGATGACGAACGTATCCCCGGCATTACATTTATACTGCTTTCCTCTGCAGTTGAACGTCCCGTATCCGGATAATACGGTATGAATTAAATAATAGTCGAGGACGGCGGGACCGATTCTATGCCGTCCTTCAGGACGTCCGTATCCGCTGAACAATACGGATAGTTCGCCAGACATGCGATTGGCGTTAATGCCGATCTCGTATTCGTGATGCTCCGGAATCATCCGCATCCCTCCTCTGCCACCGATTATATCAAAACCCTTACGTTCGTCCATACGAACCTGTATTTTATCCATAGGCTTCCGCCTCGTTCGGTCTTATAGTGAAAGTAATTCCACTACCAATAAGGAGAGTCCGCCATGTCCAGAATCACGTTCCTCGGCGCGGGAAGCACCGTCTTCGCGAAAAACGTGCTCGGAGACGTCATGCAAACTCCGGCGCTGCAAGGCTTCGAGATCGCCCTGTTCGATATCGATCGTCAGCGACTAGCCGATTCGGAGCAAATGCTGCTGAACCTCAAGCAAACGTCCGGAAGCACCTGCGAGATCAGAGCCTACAACGATCGCAAGGAAGCGTTGCGCGGAGCGAAGTACGTCATTAACGCCATTCAAGTCGGCGGATACGATCCTTGTACGATCACGGATTTCGAAATTCCGAAGAAGTACGGCTTGCGCCAGACGATCGCGGATACGATCGGCATCGGCGGTATTTTCCGCAATTTGCGGACGATTCCGGTCATGCTCGATTTCGCGGCGGACATTCGCGAGGTATGCCCGAACGCGCTGTTCTTAAACTATACGAATCCGATGGCCGTCCTTACGAACGTCATGAACACGCACGGCGGCGTCAACACGGTTGGACTGTGCCACAGCGTGCAAGACTGCATTCCGCGGCTGTTCCGAGACCTTGGCATGGACAAGACGGGCGTACAGGCCAAGATCGCCGGCATCAACCATATGGCTTGGCTGCTCGAAGTATCGAAGGACGGAGTCGACCTATATCCGGAGATTAAACGTCGCGCGGCCGAGAAGCAGCAAGAGAAGCATTGGGACATGGTGCGCTACGAGATCATGTTCAAGTTCGGCTACTACAACACCGAATCGTCGGAGCATACCGCTGAGTACCATCCCTATTTCATCAAAAAGAACTACCCCGAGTTGATCGAGCGCTTGAACATTCCGCTCGACGAATATCCGCGGCGCTGCGTGGAACAGATCGAGGGTTGGAAGAGAATGCGCTCCGAACTCGTGAACAACGTGAAGCTCGAGCATTCCCGTTCTCATGAGTACGCTTCTTACATTATGGAAGCGATCGAGACCGATATACCGTTCAAGATCGGCGGCAACGTCATGAATACGGGCCTCATTACAAATCTGCCACGCGAAGCTTGCGTCGAAGTGGCGTGCCTGGTCGATCGGAACGGCGTTACGCCGACGTTCGTCGGGGACTTGCCTCCGCAGCTCGCGGCGCTGAACCGCACGAATATCAACACGCAACTGCTCACGATAGAGGCAGCGATTACGGGCAAGCGAGATCACATCTATCATGCGGCCATGCTAGATCCGCACACGGCGGCGGAGCTTTCGCTGGACGACATCGTCTCCCTGTGCGACGACTTGATCGAAGCACATGGCATATGGTTGCCGGAGTTCCGGTAAGGACAAAGGAGCTATCCCCACAGGTCAGGAATCGTGACCGGGGAACAGCTCCTTTGCTGCTTTAAACGTTATTCAGCCGCGTATGCGCGAATGCTTCGCGATATGCGGTCGGCGTTACGCCGGCCAGCCGCTTGAACCACTTGGCGAACTGCTTATCGTCGTCGATGCCGACCTTCGCGGCGACCTCTTTCACATGCAGCTGCGTGCCCGCGAGAAATTCTTTGGCGGCTTCGAGCTTGATGTTATGGATGTAGGAGAGCAAGCCCGAGCCGAATCTACGCTTGAACATACGCGAGAGGTAGTCTTTGTTATAGCCGACGTGAGCGGCGATCTTCTCGACGGTAATGTCCCGGTCGAGCGCGTGCATGCGCGTCCATTCGAGCAGTACGGGTAGTCTAGGGTCCATCGCGTCCAAGCGTTGCGAGTCCTGCAGCTGCTCGGCTAGCTCGATGAGCAAGCAAGTAAGAAAATAGTCTCCCGCTCTCGTCATTCGATAGCCGCCGTTCGCCGCATGAAGCAGCTGCCGGGCCAGAATGTGGACGCGGCTCTGATTCGAGCATTGGGCGTAACGCGGAATGTGAGCGTCCGGCTCGCCGCCCTGAACGTCCGGAATCAGAAAATGAAACCAATAGAAGGAGACTCCCGGAGAAGACAATCGATACCCGCGATGACGTTCACCCGGCATCAGAAATAGGATATCCCCGGCTTTCACCTCGTACATCCGCCCGTCCGCCTCTAGGAACACAACGCCAGACACTCCGATGATCAGCTCGTAGTCCGCGATCGTCCGGTCCATATGCGACCACGTTTCATCGGACATGAACTGTCCGCCCATCTGCAGCCGGTAAGGCTCGTTCAAGTAGAGGGGAATCATCTGAACGCTGCTCCTTTCTCCTATTCGCAAACCTCTAACATGAGGTCAGTTTTTGACACCTATTATACCCGATCGTCTACCGACAGGCGATAGCCGCATCTACTATGATAGATTTGCAGCATCATTAACCATTCGGAGCGTGACAGTTATGGCTATCGTCAAACCATCCTCTTCGGCTACTCCTCTCGATCTAAGAGGCGTGTCCATCCAAGACGACTATTGGTCTTCCTTCATCGGTTTAGTTAGAAACACCGTTATACCGTATCAATGGGAAGCGCTCAACGACCGGCTCCCGGATACGGAACCCAGTCACGTGATGAAAAACTTCCGCATCGCGGCCGGCCTGGAACAAGGCGAATTCGGCGGCTTCTTCTTCCAAGACACGGATTTGTACAAATGGCTGGAAGCCGTCGGCTACTCGCTCGCCGCCGCACCGGATCCCGATCTGGAGCGAATCGCCGACGAAGCAATCGAGCTGCTCGAAGCGGCGCAGCAGGATGACGGTTATTTGAATACCTACTTCGCGGTAGCGAAGCCCGGCCAGCGTTGGACGAATTTGCTGGATTGCCACGAGATGTACACGGCCGGTCATCTCATCGAAGCTGCCGTCGCTTATTATCAAGGCACTGGCAAGACGAAGGTGCTGGACGTAGCCAAGCGCTTCGCGGACCACATCGATTCGCTGTTCGGAAGCGAGCCCGGCAAGCTGCGCGGTTACGACGGCCATCAAGAGCTCGAGCTCGCGCTCGTGAAGCTGTATGAAGTGACCGGCGAAGCGAGATATCTGAATCTCGCCAGCTTCCTTATCGAAGAGCGCGGGCAGCAGCCGCACTTCTTCCTTGCGGAATGGGAGCAACGCGGCCGCGTTAGCGCTTGGTCTCCGGGCGTCGTTCAGAAGAATCCGCCGGCGCTCGCTTACCACCAAGCGCATCAACCTGTCCGCGAGCAAGAGGTTGCGGTCGGACATGCGGTCCGCGCGGTGTACATGTATACGGCAATGGCAGATCTTGCGCTCCATAAAGGCGACTCTAGTCTGCTCGATGCCTGCCGCCGCCTCTGGCGCAATATGGTCCATAAACAAATGTACGTGAACGGCAGCATCGGCTCGACGCATCATGGCGAAGCGTTCACGTTCGATTACGACCTGCCGAACGACACGAACTACTCCGAAACCTGCGCTTCGATTGGGCTTATCTTCTTCGCCCGGCGCATGCTGCAGCTAGAAGCTAAAAGCGAATACGCCGACGTCATGGAGCGCGCGCTGTACAATACCGTTACCGCTGGCATGGCGAGCGACGGCAAAAGCTTCTTCTACGTCAACCCGATGGAAGTATGGCCAGCCGCCAGCGAAGGCAATCCGGGCAAGCACCATGTCAAGTCGGTCCGACAACGATGGTACGCCTGCGCCTGCTGTCCGCCGAACGTCTCGCGACTGCTCTCGTCGCTCGGCCAATATATCTACACGGCGAGCTCCGATACGTTGTACACTCATCTGTACATCGGCAGCGAAGCGAATGTTAAGCTGGCAGGAAGGAACGTCAGCGTGAAGCTGGACAGCGCATTGCCGTGGAAAGGCGACGTATCGCTAAAGATCGGCGCTGCGGACGGCTCCGGAGCATTCACGCTCGCGTTGCGCGTTCCGTCATGGTCGACGGGCTCGACGTTTGCGATCAACGGCAAGTCTGCAACGCCGGATATTCGTGACGGCTACGCCTATTTCACCTGTGATTGGCAGACCGGCGACGTTCTCTCCGCCGAATTCGCGATGGCGCCTGAGAGAATCTACGCGCATCCGAACGTCCGCGCGAACGCCGGCCGCGTCGCGCTGCAACGCGGACCTCTCGTGTATTGCTTAGAGGAAATCGACAACGGAGCGCCATTAGCCAACATCGTGCTTCCGGCTGACGCCGACATCGAGGCTACGACGCTCGGAAACACCGTCGTCCTGCAAGCAGACGGCTTCCGACAAGTCGTGCCCGATGCTGATCAACTATACCGCACCTCCGCCCCGCGTCTCGATAAGCAGCGCATAACCGCCGTTCCCTACACCCAATGGGGTAATCGCGGCCAAGGCGAAATGCAAGTGTGGGTTCGGGAGAAAATGTAGCTTTTAATTGCAAAGAGGCAGTCCTGCAGGTCAGTCGTTGACCCGTCTGGACTGCCTCCCTTTTGCGTTACCACACAACGTTACTTCGGCTCACTCACGGGACACCGATGCATTAGCGTTATCACACAACGTTACTTCAGCTCACTCACGGGACACCGATGCATTAGCGTTACCAAACAACGTTACTTCGGCTCACTCACTGGACACCGATGCATTAGCGTTACCACACAACGTTACTTTGGCTCACTCACGGGACACCGATGCATTAGCATTACCACACAACGTTACTTCAGCTCACTCACGGGACACTGACGCATTAGCGTTACCACACAACGTTACTTCAGCTCACTCACGGGACATCGACGCATTAGCGTTACCACACAACGTTACTTCGGCTCACTCACGGGACACCGGGCATTAGCGTTATCACACAACGTTACTTCGGCTCACTCACGGGACACCGATGCATTAGCGTTATCACACAACGTTACTTCAGCTCACTCACTGGACACCGATGCATTAGCCTTACCACACAACGTTACTTCAGCTCACTCACGGGACATCGAAGCATTAGCGTTTCCACACAACGTTACTTCGGCTCACTCACGGGACATCGACGCATTAGCGTTACCACACAACGTTACTTCGGCTCACTCACGGGACATCGACGCATTAGCGTTACCACACAACGTTACTTCGACTCACTCACGGGACACCGACGCATAAAAATAACCCGGAAGCGGAAGCCCGCTCCGGGTTATTCACATTCCTACTTCAACTTCAACACAACGACCGATGCAGCAGGCAGGCTAACCTTCAGCTTACCGCCCTTCAGCTCCGCTCCGTTGAACGGCTGCGGCGCAACGGCGTTCGTCTGATTGAACGTGTTGTGCGCGCGGATATCGCTGGCCGCGAGAATGGTGCCTTCGTACGAGATACTTCCTTCGCTGCCGCGAAGCTCCACTTCGATGTCCGTCGCTTCAGTTGGGTTCACGTTGTACAAGCTCACGTGAACGACGCCGTCCTTCTTGGAAGCCGTTACGCCCACTTGCGCAAGAGAGCCTTCCTCCCCTTCGAAGCCGTACTGCCCGAATTCGCCATGGACGGCGAGCGCTTCCGCGTCCTGATGGACGTTGTACATCTGCAGCACATGGTAAGTCGGCGTGCGCAGCATCTTGGAGCCCTCGGTCAGAATGACGGCTTGCAGTACGTTAACCATCTGCGCGATGTTCGCCATCTGTACCCGGTTGCAATGCTTGTGGAAAATGTGCAGGTTTACTGCGGCTACGAGAGCGTCGCGCATCGTGTTCTGCTGGTACAGGAAGCCCGGATTCGTGCCCGGCTCGACGTTGAACCAGTTGCCCCACTCATCAACGATAATGCCGACGCGCTTGTTCGGATCGTAGCGGTCCATCTCCGTGCTATGCCGGGTGAGCAGCTCGTCCATATAAGTCGCCTTCTTCATCGTAACGAACCAGTCGCGCTCGCCGAATTCGGTCGCCGCGCCTTTGTCCTGCCACGTGCCAGGCACCGTGTAGTAGTGCAAGCTCAATCCGTGCATATGACGCTCGGATTTCTTCATCAGCACTTCCGTCCAACGGTAGTCGTCCGTGTTCGCGCCGCCCGCGATTTTGTAAAGCTTGTTGTCCCCGTAATTGCGCGCGTACGTCTGGAATTGGTTGTACAGGTCCGCGTAGAACTCCGGCAGCATATTCCCGCCGCAGCCCCAGTTCTCGTTGCCGACGCCGAAATACTTCAGCTTCCAAGGCTTATCGCGGCCGTTCGCCCGGCGCAAATTCGCCATCGGCGAATCGGCGTCCGACGTCATGTATTCGATCCAGTCGGCCATCTCTGACACCGTTCCGCTGCCGACGTTGCCGCAGATGTACGGCTCGGCGTCGATCAGTTCGCACAACCGGAAAAACTCGTGCGTACCGAAATGGTTGTTCTCGACGACACCGCCCCAGTGGGTGTTGATCATCATTTTGCGATTTTCTTTCGGGCCGATGCCGTCGCGCCAGTGATATTCGTCCGCGAAGCAGCCGCCCGGCCACCGAAGAACCGGGATTTTCAACTCGCGCAACGCCTCGATGACATCGTTGCGGAAGCCTTCCGTATTCGGGATTTCCGAATCCTCACCGACCCAAATTCCTTCGTAAATGCATCTGCCTAGATGCTCTGCAAAATGTCCATAAATGTTGCGGTTAATCGTACCGATGGTCCAATCCGCATGAACGACCGCTTTCAACATAACTCGATTCCTCCTCGATATAATTGGCTCTTCGTCGGGCTCGAACTAACTCACCCTCGATAAAATTGGTTCTTCGTTGGGCTCGAACGATCGTCCTCCAACGCAGTGATCTCCCATTGCTTGCGCACGGCCTCATTCGGATGCGGGCAGCTTTGGTTCTTGAATTTGGCCCGGAACGCGACCAAGCAGCCGCAATGCATGCACGTGGATTCATAAGATAAGCTTGCGCATTGCCGGCATACTTCGAGCCTTAACGCGTATTGCTTGTCCGACACGCTATCTTCGGCTTTAATCTTCGATAGCATTCGCGCGATTTGCTCCTCGTCGACTTTCACGCTGGCTCTGCAGCCTTTGCAGTTGTCGGTAACGTCGATCGCGTCCACCAGCCTATCTCTATCGTAATCACATCAAATTGTAGGGGATTGCCCTTAGGACAACAATCCATTATGATGGTTAAAAACTGACCTATCGTGCTTTTTGTCGATGCGAAGGAGACGTTGTTGCCAGATGCTCGAATTAATTAAATGCGGCTATCGTTATACGTATGCGAACGGTCTTACGATATCTCGTCCGGGCGGTGCGGGAGACTATGCTTTCGTCTTTTTCAAAAACAAATCCGAGGTTGTGCTTAACGGCAAGTCCATCATTACCGACAGCGATACCTATATTCTGTATCGACCGACTACGCCGCAGTTTTACCGGGAGTACGATCTCCCATACATCGATGATTGGTTCCATGCCGTAGGCTTGGAGGATTTGCTCGAGGAACTGAACTTTCCGCTCGACACGCTCATTCCGGCAGCCGATCCGCTGCTCATCTCGAGAAGCATCATGGAGATGCACCGGATTAAGAAGATGGGAGGCCCGCACACGGCACGGATTCTCGATTCCGAGATTCGCTCGCTTCTTCTTAAGCTGAGCAACCTGCTCGAGATGTCGTTGCTCACCGAACGGCCGAACCGCTATTTCCGCCAGCTCTCCGAGCTGCGGGACGAGCTCTATAATGCCCCGCACAATCATCCGTCGGTCGAAGAACTGGCGGCCCGCATCAATATTAGCAAGTCTCACTTTCAACACCTTTACAAGGATCTGTTCGGTTGCTCCGTCGTTACCGACATGATCAACGGTAGGCTTGAATACGCCAAGTACTTGCTGCAGAACAGCTCGTTAACGGTGTCCGCGATTGCGGACAAATGCGGCTACGAGCACGAAACCCATTTTATGCGCCAATTCAAGAAATTCGTAGGCTTAACGCCCGGACGGTTCAGATCGATATCAGACAAAAATCCCCTGCAAGCCTGACGGCTGCAAGGGATTTCTGTTTAATGATTCGGTTTGTCCTCTATGACTTTAACGGCGTTCGTGATCTCACGAAGCACGTCGGACTGCAGCTGCGCCTCTTGATAGATCGCTTTGATATAAGCTTCGCCTGCCTGGCTGGATGTATAGTGCGGCGGCAGATGGTTAAGCGTCAGCAGGACGATGTCGAGCTGGCATTTGTCGCAGGCGCATTTGAGCAAGCCTGGTTTGACGAAGCGGTCTTCGAACATGTTGCCGACAATGGGCTCCATCACGTTCATAATGGACGACTCGCGCGAGAAATTCATCAAGCACTCTCCTAGCTAGCCCTGCTAAGGGATTGATTGTGTCCTATTATATCACATAGGTTAAAGCTTCAGGAGAGGCTCCAGCATCACTTTCCGTCCGTTCTTCGCGCTTTCGAGCGCGCCGAGCACCATAGCCATGCTATACCGATTGTCCCTGCAATCCGTCTCGGCGTGCCGCCCCTGCTCCAATGCCAGGAACATCTCGTCCAAGCAGCCGTGATGCCCTGTAGACGCTCCTTCGGTCGCGTCAGGCTCCGGATCGATCCGAACATAATCCCGAATAAACTTGCCCTCCTGCGGACCAGGCGCCAGCACTTCGGCGTAGGGCAGGCCTTGGTCGTCCCATATCGCGGTTCCTTTATCTCCAACGATCCGCCACTGCGCTTCCCAAGTCGTCGGCGCCCCTTCGGCGCACCAAGAGCCGCGATAGTTGAATACGGAACCGTCGGACATCTCGAATATGCAGATCGCGGATGCGTTCCCTGCATACCACGAGCCCTTAGGATTGAACTCGTGACAATAGACGGACACCGGATTCGCGCCGGAGATTAATCTCGCTTGATCGAACGTATGAATCGCCATGTCGAGCAGCAAGGGGCTTTCCATCGCGTCCCGGAATCCCCCGAAATGCGCACCGATGAAAAAATCCGCACCGATGAAGCCGACTTGGCCAATCTGATCGGAAGCGATCATCCGGCGAAGCGTGCGAATACGCGGATCGTACCTGCGGTTCTGCATGACCGCGTGCGTTCGTCCCGTTCTATCCGCTATCCGGACGATTTCGTTGCACTCTTCCAGCGTCTCGGCGAGCGGCTTCTCGCCGAACACGTTGCAGCCGAGTCTCATCGCCGTACTCGCGACTTGGAAGTGGCTAGCCGGAATCGTGACGTCGAATACGACGTTCGCCGCCGTCTTCTCGATCGCCAGCTCAAGCTCCGTGAACGTCTCGCAATTCAGCCCTTTCTTCTCCCGCATCGTCTCCGCGAACTCTAGCTTAATGTCCACTAAAGCGACGATCTCCGTATCAGGCCGCTGCATGGCGTAATCGATCCATACGTTAGACATTCCGCCGCAGCCGACAACGACCACTCTATGTTTAGAAGCCATGCGCAGATGACCGCCTTTCCTATTGTTTAGAACAAAGCACTAACCGCAATGTTACGCAGCTTCCGAGTCACCGGCATCGTTCCCGCGTCTTTCCGGTTCGCCATGAACAATAACGTAAAGTTCTCTTGCGGGAAGTTGGCGAAGTAAGCGCCCAGCCAGCCGTCCCATCCGTACTCTCCCGCGGAGCCGATCATCCCTGCCTGAGCGGGATCGGTCATGACGCGCATCAGATTACCGTAGCTGTGTCCACGCAGCCTATGCCACGATTCGAAATTGATCTGCTGCCGGGCGGTTAACGTCGCGGAAGTCAAATACTGGGCGGTTCTTGGCCGCAAGAGGCGAACGCCGCCGATGCTGCCCTTACCTAGCAACATCGTCGTAAACCGCGCCGCGTCGTCGATCGTCGAGACAAGGCCCGCTCCGCCCGATTCGAACGCCGGATCTCGGTCCATTCGATTATTGATGCCCAAATGATTCCCCCGATATGGCGTTAATTCACCTAGTCCGTCATTCTCATACGCAGTGACTAACCGTCCTCTATTCGCCTCTGGAATCCAGAAGCCGGTATTCTTCATGCCTAGCGGCTCGAAAATTTCGTTGCGCAAGAACGTCCCGTAT
>Ga0065721_10049407_pt1 | contig 34947 bp, 46 predicted proteins | sample Mesricmetagenome_FD_59108 | JGI IMG/M metagenome (GOLD analysis project Ga0065721, IMG submission 59108) | Mesophilic microbial community from rice straw/compost enrichment Sample: eDNA_1 v2 (version 2) | ecosystem: Engineered > Solid waste > Grass > Composting > Bioreactor | place: USA: Davis... | reverse complement strand
CGAGCACAGAGCCTTCGGGTCAAGCGCGAAGGTGACGATCTTTGGCCTGGCCACAAGACGGCTTTCGCGGTGGAAACCCGTTTCTGCCCAAAACACCGCGCTGCCCTCGGACTTGCTCCGGGGGCCATTGTCCATCTCTGCGGAAATCTCGGCTGGTCCTCGGGTCAGGCCCGAGGACAGCATCGTGGACAAGGGGGGGCTACGACGCTCCCACAACCCGCGCCGCCGCCTCGACCGCACCCCGGCCGTGCGGTATCCCCAGCGCGCACAGGCCGGCCTCCATGGCTCCGAGCACGCCCATCACCATATGGGCGTTGACGTGGCCCATGTGACCGATGCGCAGGTAGTCGCCATAGGCGGGCTCGCCGGGCATGGCCATGCCCAGCCCGATGCCGAGCGTCACGCCCGCCTCGGCTTCCAGCCAGCGCCGCAGCGCCACCGCGCCGCCATTGGGGATGGTCGCGGCCGTCACCGAATGGCCCCGCGCCGCCGGGTCGGCGACGTTGAGGCCGATGCCGGAGCCGTCCGCGCCCCAGGCGTCGAAGGCCGCCCAGATGGCGGCGGCCAGCCGGGCGTGGCGGGACCAGGCGGCCTCCAGCCCCTCCTCGTCCAGCAGCATGGTCAGCGCCTCGTGGAGGCCGTAGAGATGCTGGGTGGGCGGGGTGCCGCCGAAATGGTGCCAGTATTCGGCGCCGGCCACGCGCGGCACGGCGCTCCAATAGGGCGTCGCGAGGTCTGCCTGCTGCGCCCGCGCCAGCGCCTTGTCGGACAGCCAGAGCAAGGCCAGCCCCGGCGGCAGCATCAGGCCCTTCTGGCTGGCGCCGACGATCAGGTCGATGCCCCATTCGTCCATATGCAGCGCGTCGCAGCCGATCGAGGCGATGGCGTCCACGGCCAGCAGGGCCGGGTGCCCCGCGGCATCGATCGCCGCGCGGATGGCGGCGATGTCGTTCCGGACGCTGGAGGCGGTATCGACATGGGTGGCCAGCACGTAGCGGATCGCGTGGTTCGCGTCGGCCCGGAGGGCGGCGGCGAGGCGCTCCGGATCGGCGGGGCCGCGGCCGAAATCGAGCACCTCGACATCGACGCCCATGCGCATGGCCGCGCCGGCCCAGCCGGTGCCGAACAGGCCCGAGGACAGGCTGAGCGCCTTGTCCCCGCGCGAGAACATGTTGGTGATGGCCGCCTCCCAGCCGCCATGGCCGTTGGCGATGTAGATGGCCGCATGGTGCCGGGTCCGCGCCAGCCGCCTGAGGCCGGCAAGGATGGTGCCGGTCATCTCGATGATCTCGCCCTCGTAGATGTTGGGCGAGGCGCGGTGCATGGCGTTGAGCACGCGATCGGGAATCACCGAGGGGCCCGGGATGGCGAGGTAGGAACGGCCGGTGGTAGCAGGCATGAGGAGATCCGGGAGGCAGGTTCGCCCAGCCTAGTCCAAATGTCCCGCCGGGTCATTCCCGCGCCAGCGGGAACCTCCGTTTCGGAAATGTCCCCCCTCTTGCCACGACTCATAAGTCTGTGCTTATGTGACTGCATGAGCGAAACGGAAATCTTCAAGGTCCTGGCCGATCCGACCCGACGCGCCATTCTCGAACGCCTCTCCGGCGCCGAGATGACGGCGACCGATCTGCGCGCGGGCTTTGCCATCACCCAGCCGGCCATGTCGCAGCACCTCGCCGTGCTGCGCGGGGCCGGCCTTGTCAGCGAGCGCCGCGAGGGACGTTATGCCCATTACCGCATCGCGCCGGACGGTTTCGCGCCGCTGCATGACTGGCTCGCCCGGTACCGCGATTTCTGGCCGAGCCGAATCGACAGTTTGAAGGACCTGCTCAAGGAGATGGACCAATGAGCGACGCCGAGACCGAACTGGTGTTCGAGACAATTCTCGACGCGCCGCCGGAGAAAATCTGGCGGGCGCTGACCATTCCCGAATATCGCGACCGCTGGTTGCAGAAGCCGGATGGCGTCGAGCTCGATGTCGTGACGGCAAACGATAGCAGTCTGCTAACATATCGGTGGCAGGAGCGGCGTTCCGGCGATGAAAATCGCATCGAAGAGAGCTTCGTCACCATCGAACTCACACCGAATGAGAACGGCACGACGGGCTTCCGCCTGACCCATGCCCCGGTTTTCGTCCCGATGGCCGCCAACAACAACGAGGCGGCGCCGGTCCTGATGCGCGCCGCCTGATCTCCCGCCCTAAATCATTGAAACAAAAGGAGGTCGCCCATGCGCGACATGATGCAGCTCGTCCCTATGGTCATCGAGCAGTCGAGCCGCGGCGAGCGCGCCTTCGACATCTATTCGCGCCTGCTGCGCGAGCGGATCGTCTTCGTCAACGGCCAGATCGAGGACAACATGGCCTCCCTGGTCAGCGCGCAGCTTCTGTTCCTCGAAGCCGAAAACCCCAACAAACCCATATATTTGTATATAAATTCGCCTGGAGGCGTCGTTACCTCGGCCTTGGCCATGTACGACACGATGCAGTTCATCAAGGCCCCGGTCGGCACGCTGTGCATGGGCATGGCCGCCTCCGCCGCGACCCTGCTGCTGGCGGCCGGAAAGGCGGGCATGCGCGCCGTTTTGCCCAATGTTTCCATCATGTTGCACCAACCCTCGGGTGGCTATCAGGGCCAGGTGACCGACATCATGATCCATGCGGAGGAGAGCCTGCGCCTCAAGCGCCGCACCAACGGCATCTATGCCCGGCATTGCGGCCGGACCTATGAGGAGGTCGAGGCGGCCCTGGAGCGCGACCGCTACATGTCGCCCGAGGAGGCGAAGGCCTGGGGGCTGGTGGACCATGTCTACACCGACCGGTCCCAGCTGGAATTGCCGGGACCGGAAGCGGTGCAGTAACAAGCGCTTAGTGGGCGTCCATCACCGGTTCGGAATGGGCATACTGCTCGCCCACGCCGAACAGGCGGCCGTTCTCGGCGATGAGGATGCAGACCAGCGCCAGCGCGCCCATGCAGGTATAGCCGATGGCGGCCGGCACGGTGGTGCCGTCGAAGAACTGGCCGATGGCGCTGCCGATCAGCGCTCCGCCCACCGTCTGGATGAAGCCGAAGACCGAGGCGGCGGTGCCCGCCACCGCGCCCAGCGGCTCCATGGACAGCGAGTTCATGTTGGAGGCGGCCCAGCCGAAGCTGAACATGATGGTGCTGAACAGGGCGAAGAACAGCCAGAGCGGCAGGACGCCGCCCAGGGCGAAGGCCAGCCAGAGCGCCGACACGATGGTGAAGGTCAGCATGGCGCCGTGCGACAGGCGCCGCATGCCGAACCGGCGCACCACCCGCGAATTGGTGAAGGACGACACGGCCATCAGCCCGGCCACGGCGGCGAAGGCGACCGGGAAGTAGACGCCCAGCCCGTAGATGTCGACATAGATCTGCTGGGCCGAGGTGATGAAGCCGAACAGGGCGCCGAACAGGAACATGCCGGCCAGGCCGTAGGAGATGGCCACCCGGTTGGTGAAGACCAGGCGGAACCCGTCGAGCACGGCGCGCAGGCTCAGCGGCCGGCGGCGCTCCGGCGGCAGCGTCTCGGGCAGGCGCAGATAGCTCCAGAACCAGAAGGCCAGCGCCAGCAGGCCCATGAAGATGAAGATCGCCTGCCAGGGCCCGGTCAGCAGCAGGATCTGGCCGATGCCCGGGGCGATGATGGGGATGGCCATGAACACCATGAAGGTCAGCGACATGACCTCGGCCATCTCGCGCCCCGAATAGCGGTCGCGCACGACGGCCTGGGCGATGACGCGCACGCTGGCGGCGCCCATGCCCTGGATGAAGCGGAGCGCCAGCAGGACGGTGAAATTGGGGGCGAAGGCGGCGACGATCGCCGCCACGACATAGACGCCCATGCCCGCCAGCAGCGGCGCGCGGCGTCCGAAGCGGTCGGTGAGCGGGCCGAAGGCCAATACGGCGATGCCCATGCCCAGCATGTAGGCGGTCACCACGAACTGCCGCTCGTTCTCGTTGGCGATGCCCAGGGCCTCGCCCATATAGGGCAGGGCGGGCAGCATGACGTCGATGGCCAGCGCATTCAGCGCCATCAGGGCGGCGACGAGGGCAATGAATTCAGGGCGCGAGAGAACCCGCGTAAAGTGGTCTGGCATGGCTGAAACTCTTCAAGGCCACAGGATGGCGGCCGAAAGGAATGGCCGGACCATGAACCTGTTGGCGGGATTTGGCAAGCCTTGGATCGTCTGCGGCCGATGGACGGATCAGGCGGCCTTGAGGGCGAAATTGGCGTCGCTGCGTTCGTTGATGGGGATGTGGACGGCGGCCGATGCCAGGCCCAGGAGGATGCCCAGATACCAGACCAGGTCGTAGGCCCCGGTCAGGTCGTAGACATAGCCGCCCAGCCAGACGCCGACGAAGGAGCCGATCTGGTGGCTGAGGAAGGCGATGCCGTAGAGCATGCCCATGTAGCGCGGCCCGAAGAACAGGCTGACCAGCCCCGCCGTCAGCGGCACGGTGGAGAGCCAGAGCAGGCCCATGGCGCCGGCGAAGGCATAGGCGGTCACCTCGCTGACCGGGATGAGCAGGAAGGCGGCGATGGCGACCGCGCGCAGGAAATAGATCGAGGCCAGCAGCATCTGCTTGGGCAGCCGGCTGCCGAGCCAGCCGGACAGCAGCGAGCCGGCGATGTTGAACAGGCCGATGACGGCGATGGTCCAGCTTCCCACCTCCGGGCTCAGGCCGCATTCCACCAGATAGGCCGGCATGTGCACGTTGATGAAGGCGAGGTGGAAGCCGCAGACGAAGAAGCCGACGACCAGCAGGCGATAGGAACCGTAGCCCCAGGCGCGGGACAGGGCCTGCATGAAGGGCAGGTCGGCCTGGCCGGGCACGGATTCGGCGCGGCCGCGCAGGGCGGCGGACAGCGGGACGATCAGCAGCAGGATCATCGCGATCCAGACCAGCGCCATCTGCCAGCCGAAGGCGGAGATGAAGCCCTGGCCGACCGGGGCGAAGATGAACTGGCCGGCAGAGGAGGCCGCCGTCGCCACGCCGAAGACGAAGCTGCGCCTTTCCGGCGGGACGACGCGGCCGAAGGCGGCCATGACCACCCCGAAGGAGGCGATGGCGATGCCCACGCCGGTGACGATGCCGGCGGTCAGGGTCATGGTCAGCGTGTCGGGCGAGAAGGCCATGCCCAGCACCCCGGCGGCGTAGACCAGCCCGCCGAACGCCAGCATGCGTCCGGAGCCGTAGCGGTCGGCAAAGCCCCCGGCAAAGGGCTGGGCAATGCCCCAGACCAGGTTCTGCACGGCCATGGCCATGCCCCATTGCTCGCGGCTGAGGCCGAGATTCTCGGTGACCGGCAGGGTGAACAGGCCGAAGGCACCGCGGGTGCCGAAGCCGATGGCCGCGATGATGCAGCCGGCCACGATGATCAGCGGCAGCGGGATGGCGGGACGGGCAGGGGGAGCTGGCATGGCGGCCTCGGAAGGGATGGCGGCAATCTATGCCTGCGACATCATCACGCAAAGCGATTTTGCTGAATGATACCCATCAGCAGCGCTGATGGGTTGACCTTTGCGTCAATCGGCTGGAGAGGAACGGTCAGCATTGGAGTTAGCCGTGATCCGCCATATCGTGTTCTTCACCGCCCGGTCGCCAGACAATCTCGATGCGATTTGCGAGGGATTGTCCCTCCTGGCGACCATTCCGCATTCCTTGCGCTTCGAGGTGACACGCAACGCCAAGGTCGACCAGATCGGCAACGAGGTCGACGTGGTGGTCTATGCCGAGTTCGCCGACGCCGAGGCGCTGGCCGCCTACAAGGCCCATCCCACCTATGCCGAGGCGACTCGGAGGGTGCGTCCGCTGCGCGAGCTGCGGCTGGCGGCCGATATTCCCGCCGCCGAATGAACGAGGGCCCCGCCGGCTCGCACCGGCGGGGCCCTGAAAATCAGGTCCGGAAGGATCAGGCGCTCTGCTTGACCGTGATGCCGGCCTGCTCGAGATGGCTCTGCAGCTCGCCGGACTGGAACATCTCGCGGGTGATGTCGGCGCCGCCGATGAACTCGCCCTTCACATAGAGCTGGGGGATGGTCGGCCAGTTGGAATAGGCCTTGATGCCTTCGCGCAGCTCGTCGCTTTCCAGCACGTTGGCGCTGGCGTAGTCGACGCCGAGATAGTTCAGGATCTGGACGACCTGGCCGGAAAAGCCGCATTGCGGGAAGTCGGGCGTGCCCTTCATGAACAGGAACACGTCGTTGTTCTTCACCTTGTCGTCGATGAAGGCGTTGATATCGGTCATGGGAGGAGCCTTTCGGATAGCCGGGTTCAAGGGCCGGTTGCAGCTGCCTCTAGATAGGTCAGGATTGGGGCCGTGTCGAGACGTCCGAACTTCGGCGGGCGCCGGTCACGCACCGTTGCCGAGGCGCTTTTCCATGCGCATGGCGGCGAGCGGCAGGCCGCCGCGCGTCGCGATCTCCACCGGCTCGACCGCCGCATAGTCCATGCGGGCGTAGAAGGGACGGGCGGTGAGGCTCGCCTGGACCCGCAGGCTGGTGGCGCCCTGCTCGGCCAGATCGGATTCGGCGGCTGCCAGCAGCGCCCGGCCGAGGCCCATGCCCTGGTGGTCGGGATGGACGTAGAGCCCGCAAATGGTGTCGCCGGCAAAGCTGCAGAAGCCGACGGCCCTGCCGCCGGCGACGCCCACCACGCAGCGCTCGCGGCTGCGGTAGACCTGGCGATAGCCCTCGGCGGTGAGGCCATGGGCCCAGCTTTCGCGCACGGCCCGGGAATAGGGCTCGGCCGCCAGGATCGCCGCCTGGTGCGCGGCGAGCAGCCATTCGGCATCGTCGGGCTCGAAGGGGCGGACGACGAAGCTCATCCCAGCCGCCCGGCGACCCAGGGATGGCTGGCGCAATCCTCCACCGTGTCGAAGCAGACCGCCTCCCAGCCAGCCTTGCGGGCGCCGGCCACCACCGCCTCGCTGTCGTCGAAGAACAGCGGCGGCTCCGTGCCGCCGCCGATCCTGTCATCGACATAGGCGTAGAAGCGCGGGTCCGGTTTCCTCGCACCGATGCGCGCCGAATAGAAGATGTCCTCGAACAGGTCGCCCAGCCCGAGTACCGACCACAGCCAGTTGGCGCGCAGATGCTCCTGGTTGGTCGCGATGTAGAGCCGCACGTCGCCCCGCGCCCTCAGGCGGCGGACGATGTCGAGCAAAGGCTGGTTCAGGTTGGAATCCTTTTCCAGCCAGTAGCGCGCAAAGGTCATGGGGCTTCCTCGGTAACCCAGCGCCGGCAGGCGCTTTTCCAGCGCGTCGGTGAAGGCCATCTCGCCCACGATCACCTTCTTGACGAAGATGTCGAAGATGAACTCCCGGCGCAGCCGGTCCGGGTCGACGCCGGTATCGGCCAGCAGGTCCTTGTCCCAGGGGACCACGCGCGCCGGATTGGCATGATAGCCGTTCACCAGGACGCCATCGACGTCGAAGATGATCGCCCGGCTCATGCCGAATTCATCCCGGCGGCGATCTTGAACGCATGGCGCAAGCCCTTGCCGGCAAGCGGCTCGTCGCCGAAGCGGGCGATGACGTGCAGATGGGTGTGGTTGACGGTCTGGCCGGCCACGGCGCCCACGTTCCAGCCCAGGGTGAAACCGGCCGGCGCGTGCCGGCCGAGCAGGTCCCGCGTCGCGGCCAGGGCGGCTGGCAGGTCGGCCCATTCCTCCGCGGTCATCTCGAAGGGGGTGGGGCTGTGCCGCTTGGGGATGACCATGGCGGCCCGCGGCAGCTCGGGGTCCCGGCTCATCAGCGTGTAGAAATGGCCGGTTTCATGGACCGGGCTGTCGTCCAGCAGTCCGTTGCCGCGGCAGAACCGGCAGGCGGGCTCGGTCATCGCGCCTTGCCGGGCATTGCGCCAAGTCCGGCAAGCACCTGGGCCGGAATGCCGAGATCGCGAATCACGTCGGCATGGCGGCGGAAGCCCAGCAATTCGCGCTGGACGAAATAGGCCCAGACCGCCTGCCGCGCCTCGTCCAGCCCGCTTTCGGCGTCCGTTCCGCGCCTGAGGTCGGCAATGGCCTTGACGACCCGCGCTTCCGCGGCGCCCAGCGAGCTTGCCCGCTCGGCGGCGATCTCGTGCTCGAGGGCGGCGGTGCCGGCCTGCGGCCGCACCATGCGGATGAGGTCGAGCGAGTCGCGCAGCGAGGACATGGCTATTCGGGCACGCCGGTCTGCAGCGCCAGGGCATGGAGGGCGCCGCCCATGTCGCCCTGGAGGGCGGCATAGACGAGCTGGTGCTGCTGCACGCGGGACTTGCCGCGGAACTGTTCGGAGATCACCGTGGCGGCGTAGTGGTCGCCATCGCCGGCCAGGTCGCGGATTTCCACCCGGGCATCGGGCAGGGCGGCCTTGATGCGGCGCTCGATCTCGTTGGCGTCCATGGGCATGTCCGGTCTCCTGCACGATATCTGAAGCCGGAATAGGGCCCGGCGCATGCTCCTGATATGGCATGCGGGTGGGGAGGCATCAATATCGGCTCGCCTATTGCGCCGGCGCCTCGCCCTCTTCCGGCTCGACGACCGCCCCCACGCAGCAATCGGCGTCGGCGCGGGTGGAGAAATTGGCGATGATGAAATCGACGATGGGCCGGGCCTGTGCCGCCACCTCGGTGGCGAAGATGCAGTCGAGCGCATAGCCGCGCCCATCGGTCACCGTTTCGGTATGCACCACGGTCAGCGGCACGCCCATGGGCGAGTCGGTGCTGGTGCCGTCATAGACCAGCGCGGTGGCGTTCTGGAACGCCGCGGTGCCCTTGCTGCCCAGGGCGAAGCCGGGGAAGGTCTCGGACCAGGCGGCGACGATCTCCTCCTCGTTCAGCTCGGAGAGAGCGGCCTCAGCGGTCCAGCCCGTGTCTTCCACCGGCACGATGGTCAGGTCGCATTGCAGCGGGGCATTGGGGTGGTTGATGGTCAGCGGCTCGCCGGCGCCGCCCGAGGCGATCATGGTATCGGGATAGATCAGCGTATAGGGCTGGTCGGGCAGGATGGAGCGCGTGACGTTGACGCTCTGCGCCAGCGCAAAGGCCGGCGCCAGCCCCAGGCTGAGGCCCATGGCCAGCGCCACTCCCCGATTCCGCATCATCCCGTCTCCATCCTTGCGATATGCCGTCTCCGAGAGCCAGCTAAGCGTCCCAAACCGAGGCGATCATATGGCAGCGGGACACAAAAGCCAGATCACCCCTGCATGTAGCTGGGGAACCAGCCTTCATGGGCCGCGGCCAGCGTGGCCACGGGCACCGGCCGCGCCGCGCCGAGCACGAGGTCGCTGCCGCCCGTGGTGCCGATCCAGGGGGCGTGGATGCCCAGCGCCTCGGCCTGCTTCCACAGCGCCACGATCTCCTCGCCCTGCGGGTCGAGAGCGAGCGTCACTAGATAGCGTCCCTGGTCCTCGCCGAAGAAGGTCAGGATGGGGTCGTTGCCTTCGACATCGGTCACCCTCGCGCCGAGGCCGCCGGCAATGGCCATCTCGGCCAGCGCCACGCCCAGCCCGCCATCGGAAAGGTCGTGGCAAGCGGTGACGACGCCGGAGCGGATGAGCTTGCGCACGAAATCGCCAGTCTTCCTCTCGGCGGCGAGGTCCACATGGGGCGGGGGGCCGTCCTTGCGGTCGAACAGGTCGCGCAGATAGATCGACTGGCCGAGATGCGTGCCGCGCTGGGCCGGGCCGCCGATCAGCAGGATGGGCTGGTTCGCGGCGGCGAAGCCGATGCCCACGCTCTTTTCCCATTGCGGCAGCAGGCCTACCCCGCCGATGGTGGGCGTCGGCAGGATGCCCCGGCCGTTGGTCTCGTTGTAGAGCGAGACATTGCCGGACACGATGGGGAATTCCAGCACCCGGCAGGCTTCACCGATGCCCTCCACGGCCTTGACGAACTGCCCCATGATCTCGGGCCGTTCGGGGTTGCCGAAATTGAGGTTGTCGGTCGCCGCCAGCGGCTCGGCGCCGGTCGCGGTCAGGTTGCGCCAGCATTCCGCCACGGCCTGCTTGCCGCCCTCATAGGGGTCGGCCTCGCAATAGCGCGGCGTCACGTCGGAAGAGAAGGCGAGGCCCTTTTCCGGGTGCCCCTCGACGCGGATCACGCCGGCATCGCCGCCGGGCCGCTGCATGGTGTTGCCCTGGATCAGGGTGTCGTACTGCTCGTAGACCCAGCGGCGCGAGGCGCATTGATGTCCGCCGACCAGCGCCAGCAGCGCCTCGGCCACGTCCATCTGCGGCACGTCGTCCGCCGCCAGCGGAGCAGGGGGGGTGGGCGCGATCCAGGGCCGGTCGTATTCCGGCGCCTCGTCGCCCAGCTCCTTGATCGGCAGGTTGGCGACTTCCTCGCCCTGCCAGATGACGCGGAAGCGCAGGTCGTCGGTGGTCCTGCCGACCGTGGCGAAGTCCAGCTCCCATTTCTCGAACACCTTGCGCGCCGCATCCTCCTTGTCGGGGTGCAGCACCATCAGCATGCGTTCCTGGCTTTCGGACAGCATCATCTCATAGGCGGTCATGCGCTCCTCGCGCACCGGCACCTTGTCGAGGTCGAGCTCGATGCCGAGGTCGCCCTTGGCGCCCATCTCGATGGCCGAGCAGGTCAGCCCGGCCGCGCCCATGTCCTGGATGGCGATGACGGCGCCGGTGGCCATCAGCTCGAGGCAGGCTTCGAGCAGGCGCTTTTCGGTGAACGGGTCGCCCACCTGCACGGTGGGGCGCTTCTCCTCGATGTCGTCGCCGAATTCGGCCGAGGCCATGGTGGCGCCGCCCACGCCGTCGCGCCCGGTCTTGGCGCCGAGATAGACCACGGGCAGGCCGACGCCCTCGGCCTTGGAGTAGAAGATCTTGTCGGTGTCGGCGAGCCCGGCCGCGAAGGCGTTGACCAGGATGTTGCCGTTGTAGCGCGCGTCGAACTCCACCTCGCCGCCCACCGTGGGCACGCCGAAGGAATTGCCGTAGCCGCCGACGCCCGCCACCACGCCGGAAACCAGATGCCTGGTCTTCTCATGCTCGGGCGCGCCGAAGCGCAGCGCGTTCATCGCCGCGACCGGCCGGGCGCCCATGGTGAAGACGTCGCGCAGGATGCCGCCCACGCCCGTCGCCGCGCCCTGGTACGGCTCGATATAGGAGGGGTGGTTGTGCGACTCCATCTTGAACACCACGGCCTGGCCGTCGCCGATATCGACGACGCCGGCGTTCTCGCCCGGGCCCTGGATCACGCGCGGCCCCCTGGTCGGCAGGGTGCGGAGCCATTTCTTGGAACTCTTGTAGGAGCAGTGCTCGTTCCACATGGCCGAGAAGATGCCGAGCTCGGTATAGGTCGGCTCGCGCCCGATCAGGTCGAGGATCTTGCGGTACTCGTCCGGCTTGAGGCCATGGCTGGCGACCAGCTCGGGCGTGATGGCGATGTCGTTGCGCAGGGTCATCAGGAAGGGGATCCCAAAGTCGGAAGGCCTAGGAAACGGCCGACCGGCGCCCCAGCGCCCGGTCGATGCCGATGACGAGGATATGCAGCAGGCTCAGGCCCAGGGCGACCAGCAGGACGTTGACGGCGACCTGCCCGTAGCCGAGCTCGAAGGCGTTGAGGGTGGGGTAGGGATAGACATCGGTGAGGGCGCCGCGCGCCATGACGTAGGCGAGATAGATCAGCGGCGGCACCAGCATGGCGGGCGCGGCGGCGAATGCGAGCGCGCCGTGCCTCTGCGTCACGCCCCACCAGAGCGCGTAGAGGATCGGGGCCATATAGTGCAGCAGGTAGTCGCAGACCAGGAACAGCCCCTCGGGCTGCCAGACGGGGCGCAGCAGCACGTGGTAGAAGCCCATCACCAGCAGCATCACGCCCACCATCATGCCCCGCGTCGTCGGCCGGCGGAACCAGCCCAGCCACCTCCAGCCCGTCAGCGCCGACAGGTAGACCAGCGTGATGGCGATATTGGTGAGGATGGTGAAGAAGCTGAAGAACTGCACCAGGGCGGCGGGCAGGCTCATGCCGGTGGCGAGATAGGCCGGAATGGAGATGGCGAATTGCAGCCCCAGGGCAAAGGCGCCGAGGAGGAAGCCGGCCAGGGTGAGGAGGCGGTGCAGGGGCGACAGGCCCGAAGCCATGGCGTGCATGGCCCTCATGCCACCTGCTGCAGCACGGAGGCGAACAGGGCCCGTCCGTCGTCGCCGCCATGGGCGGCCTCGATCAGGTTCTCCGGATGCGGCATCAGGCCGAGCACGTTCTTTTGCTCGTTGAAGATGCCGGCGATGTCGTGGAGCGAGCCGTTGGGATTGGTGCCTTCGGCATAGCGGAAGGCGACGCGCCCCTCGCCCTCGAGCCGTGCCAGCGTCTCGGCATCGGCGAAATAGTTGCCGTCATGGTGCGCCACCGGGCAGCGGATGATCTGGCCCTTGGCGTAGAGGCGGGTGAAGTCGGTATCGGCGTTCACCACCTCCAGCCTTATCTCCCGGCAGACGAATTTCAGCGAGGTGTTGCGCATCAGCGCGCCCGGCAGCAGCCCGGCCTCGATCAGGATCTGGAAGCCGTTGCACACGCCCAGCACCTTGACGCCCCTCGCGGCGCGGTCACGCACCTTGTCCATGATGGGCGAGCGGGCGGCGATGGCCCCGCAGCGCAGATAGTCGCCATAGGAGAAGCCGCCGGGGATGACGATGAGGTCGACATCGGGAATGTCGGCATCCTGGTGCCAGACGATGGCCGGCCGGACGCCCCCGATCTTGGTCAGCGCCGCGATCATGTCGCGGTCGCGGTTGAGGCCCGGAAACACGATGACGGCCGCCTTCATCGCTCGATCCTTTGCTGTCAGGGATGCGCGAGGCCCTTGTGGTGAGTCTTGCCGCAAAAGGCAAGGGCTTCCCGCCTGCCGCCGCCATTCCGGACAGGAGAACGAGGCCGCACGCGCCGGGCCGTCCGGCGCGTTCGAGGCCGCTATTCCGCCGGAACCGGCGCCGGCTGGCGGGCGGTCCGCGTGCCGGGCAGGTGAGCCCAGCCGGGCCGCGCGAACAGGAACCTGCCGAGCCCGGTCTTCTCGGTCAGCCACCACAGCACCAGCGGGGCGGTGATCGCCACCGCCATGGTGACGAGGCTGACCAGGTTCACCTCCTCGATGCCGAAGCGCAGCAGCAGGGTGCGGGCGATGCCCATGGGCAGCACGAAGGCCACATAGACCACCAGCGATCTGGCGCCCAGCCAGCGCAGCCAGTCCATGGCGGGAATGCGGACCAGCAGGGCCGCAACCATGCAGATCGCCGCCGAGCCGGCCAGCGCCAGGATCAGGTGCAGCCCGGGCAGGCCCGCCCAGCCCATCTCGATGTGCACGGGGTCGAGGCGGAAGCCCGGCGAGAAGACCAGCATGGCGTTGACCGCGGCCCAGGCCGCGAGCACGCCCAGCGCAGCGGGCACATGGCCCGAGGTCCAGTCCGCCAGCCGGAAGAGCTGGGGCGCGAACATGGCGCCGGCGTGGAAGAAGACATAGTAGGCGGCGAACTGGTCGATCAGGTAGCTGCCGGTGTGGATGCCCGCCATCTGCAGCACCGCCGCCACGGCCAGCACGCCCCATTGCGGCGCGCGGATTTCGTGCAGCAGCTTGGCGACGAGGCCGAACACGCCCAGCATGTAGATGAACCAGAGCACGCCATAGGGCTCGATCACCGCCCAGGCGAGATAGGAGAGCGCCCCTGCCGGGTCCCGCCCCACCAGCGCGGTCTTGAACACGATGTGGATCACCGCCCACAGCGCGTAGAAGTAGAAATAGTGCACCACCCGCCGGTCGGCATAGGCCTTCCACGGCCGGGCGATCACCTGGCTCAGGAACAGGCCGGAGATCAGGAAGAACTCCGGCATGCGGAAGGGGGCGGCGAAGGCGATGGTCCAGTGCAGGAAGCCGGTCCGGCCGGTATCCTCGCCCACGCTCGAGGCGCAATACATGATGACGACGAGGAAGATGGAAAGGCCCTTGGCCATGTCCACCCAGTCGAGCCTCTGCCTTGCGCCTTCCATTGCCACGCTCCCGCGATCCGTCTTGCGGCAATGGTAGCGCGGCGGGCGTTGCGGCAGGTTAAAACCTGCGCATACCCTTAAGGGAAATGCTTAATTGGTAAGGATTTAGCTAAAGGCTTCGGGTCAGACCGGCACGGAGGCATAGGCCGCGAACAGCAGGCCGATGGAAGCGAAGAACATGACCGAGAGGGCAATGGATTTGCGCATGATAGTACCGTCCTGCGCCAATGGGCGGCGCGACAATCGTTATCGCCGTCAGGCGTTAATTTGAGATTTCGATCGCGTAGTTTTCGATCACGGTGTTGGCGAGGAGCTTTTCGCACATCGCTTCGATCTGGGAACGTGCGGCTGCCGCGTCGGTTCCCTCGATCGACAGGTCGAACACCTTGCCCTGGCGGACGCCGCTCACCCCGGCAAAGCCCAGGCCGGCCAGCGAGCCTTCGATGGCCTGGCCCTGGGGGTCGAGGACGCCGTTCTTGAGCGTGACGATGACGCGCGCTTTCATGCCGGTCCCCGACTACTGCACCAGGCGCGGACCGGTGGTCAGCGCGTTGTCGTTCTCGACGAGGATGCCCAGGCGCTGGGCCACTTCGCGGTAGTTCTCGATCAGCCCGCCGAGATTCTCGCGGAAGCGGTCCTTGTCCATCTTGTTGCGGGTCTTGATGTCCCACAGGCGGCAATTGTCGGGGCTGATCTCGTCGGCCAGCACGATGCGCATCAGGTCGCCCTCGTAGAGGCGGCCGCATTCGATCTTGAAGTCCACGAGCTGGATGCCGACGCCCATGAACAGGCCCGTCAGGAAGTCGTTGACGCGTACGGCGAGGCTCATGATGTCGTCGAGCTCGGCGGGGGTGGCCCAGCCGAAGGCGGTGATGTGCTCTTCCGACACCATGGGATCGCCCAGCGCGTCGTCCTTGTAGCAGAACTCGATGATCGAGCGGGGCAGGCGCGTGCCGGGCTCGAGGCCCAGCCGCTTGGCCAGCGAGCCGGCCGCGTAGTTCCGCACGATGATCTCGAGGGGGATGATCTCCACTTCCTTGATGAGCTGCTCGCGCATGTTGATGCGGCGCAGGAAGTGGGTGGGAATGCCCAGGTCGTTGAGCTTGGCGAAGACGAACTCGGAAATCCGGTTGTTCAGCACGCCCTTGCCGTCGATCACCTCGTGGCGGGCGCCGTTGCCGGCGGTGGCGTCGTCCTTGAAGTATTGAACCAGCGTGCCCGGCTCGGGACCTTCGAACAGGATCTTGGCCTTGCCCTCGTAGATTTTGCGTCGACGGTTCATCTCGGTTCCGCTGCCATGGGAAGGAGGGGTGAGTAGGGCCGCTTCATGCGCCAGATCGGGGCGGAAATGCAAGGACTTTCCTCGGGCGGGCGGGGCATGGGCATGCGGTCGCAGCCCCTCGGCGCGCCGTTGATTTGCGCGGCCGAACCGCCTATGTCCAAGGCTGGAGCCGGTTAGCGGCAGACCAGAGCCAGACGGGAGAGACCATGAGCGGGTTCGACGAACGCAAGAAGGGCCAGGAAGCCAAGTTCGCCTTCGACGCGGAGAAGAAATTCAAGGCCGAGGCGCGCCGCAACAAACTTCTGGGCATCTGGGCCGCCGAATTGATGAGCCTCGATGCGGAGGCCGCCAAGGCCTATGCGGCCGAAGTGGTGGCCGCCGATTTCGAGGAAGCCGGCGACGAGGACGTGTTCCGCAAGGTTTCGGGCGACCTCAAGGCCAAGGGCATCAGCATTGCCGACGAGGTGATTCGCCAGAAGATGGCCACGCTGATCGCGGTGGCCAACGAGCAGATCGCCGCCGAAGGCTGAGCGGTCCGACAGGCAGAGGAAGGCCCCGCCGGCAAGCCCGCGGGGCTTTTTGCCGGGCAGCGGCAAGCCAATTCAGGGGCGCCCGGGCACCGGCATGGCCATGCCGATGGAGGCCGGCATGACCGGCTCGAAGCCGTATTTCGCATAAAGATGCCGCGCGTCGCCATCGGCGATGAGGCTGACATAGGCGCCCGCCGGCGCGTGGCTGGCCAGGTGCTGCATCAGCGCCGCCATGATCGCCTTGCCGAGGCCCTTGCCCTGATGGGCCGGTTCGAGGGCGATGTCGACGATCTGGAAGGCGGTGCCGCCGTCGCCGATGATGCGGCCCATGCCCACGGCCCGGCCGCCATGCCGGACGGTCACGCCGAACCAGGTGTTGGGCAGGCCCTTTTCCGCCTGTTCCCGTGTCTTGGGGCTGAGCCCTGCGGCGACGCGCAGCCGCAGATAGTCGGCGGCCTCGGGCGCGCCGGGAACGATGTCGTATCCCGCCATCACAGCCTCTGCATCAGCCGCGTGAACATCAATAGCCCTTCGGGCCAGGGGCCGTGGCCGGAATGGACATTGATGTGTCCGGCATTGCCGGCGCGGTGGAAATCCGAGCCCCAGGCGCCGGCATAGTCGGCCGCGCATTCCAGCGAGCAATAGGGGTCGGCGTCGGAGATCACCAGCAGCGAGGGAAAGGGCAGGGGATCGCGCGGCACGGTGCCGAAGGCCCGGGCCTCCTCGGGCAGGGTGAGGTTGCCCTCGAGATCGGGAGGCGACACCAGGAACGCCCCCTTCACCTTGCCTTCCGGAAAGCGCGGCGCCGCCTGCACCAGCGCGATGCAGGCCAGCGAGTGGGCCACCAGCACCACGGGCCGCCCGGCCAGCTCCACCGCCTTGACGATGGTGTCGGTCCAGTCCTCGGGGTCGGGATCGTCCCAGTCGGCCTGCTCGACGATGGCGGCGGTGGACATCTTCTCGGCCCAGCGGAGCTGCCAGTGCCCGGGCCCGGAATTGCCCAGCCCGGGCAGGATGAGGATGTCGCAATCCGCGATCCTCATGCGCCGAACACCCGCGCGAAGATGGTGTCGACGTGCTTGAGGTGGTAGCCGTCGTCGAACATGGCGTCGATTTGTTCGTCGCTGAGAGTCACTTGCGGATCGTCCTTGAGATATTGCGCGAACAGGCCCGTGCGGTCTCCGCGATGTTCCCAGACCTTCATGGCGTTGCGCTGCACCGCCGCATAGGAATCCTCGCGGCTGTAACCCGCCTGGGTCAGCGCCAGCAGCACGCGCTGCGAATTGTGCAACCCGCCGAGCAGGTCGAGGTTCCGGCGCATGTTCTCCGGATAGACCACCAGCTTGTCGATCACCCCGGTCAGCCGCGCCAGCGCGAAGTCCAGCGTCACCGTGGCGTCCGGGCCGATCATGCGTTCCACCGAGGAATGGGAGATGTCGCGCTCGTGCCACAGCGCCACGTTCTCCAGCGCCGGGGTGACCATGCCGCGCACCAGCCGGGCGAGGCCGGTGAGGTTTTCCGTCAGCACCGGGTTGCGCTTGTGCGGCATGGCCGAGGAGCCCTTCTGGCCGGGCGAGAAATATTCCTCCGCCTCCAGCACCTCGGTGCGCTGCAGGTGGCGGATCTCGATGGCCACCCGCTCGATCGAGCTGGCGATCACGCCCAGGGTGGCGAAGAACATGGCGTGCCGGTCGCGCGGGATCACCTGGGTCGAGACCGGCTCGATGGCGAGGCCGAGCTTCTCGGCCACATAGGCTTCCACCTGCGGGTCGATATTGGCGAAGGTGCCGATGGCGCCGGAGATGGCCGCGGTGGCGATCTCGTCGCGCGCCGCCACCAGCCGCGCCCGGTTGCGCGAGAATTCGGCATAGGCTTCGGCCAGCTTCACGCCGAAGGTCGTCGGCTCGGCATGGATGCCGTGGCTGCGGCCGATGGTGATGGTGTGCTTATGCTCCTCGGCCCGGCGCTTGAGCGCGGCCAGCAGGGCATCGATGTCAGCGAGCAGGATATCGGCGGCGTTGCGCAGCTGCACCGACAGCGTGGTGTCGAGGATGTCCGAGCTCGTCATCCCCTGGTGCACGAAGCGGGCGTCCGGCCCCACGATCTCGGAAAGGTGGGTGAGGAAGGCGATCACGTCGTGCTTGGTGGTGCGCTCGATCTCGTCGATGCGGTCCACGTCGAAGCCGTAATGCCCCAGCTCCGCCTTGCGGGCGTTCATCACCTCCCAGATTTTCTCGGCGCTTTCCCTGGGCACCACGCCCAGCTCGGCCAGCTTGGTGGTGGCGTGCGCCTCGATCTCGAACCAGATGGCGAACCGGTTCTCGGCCGACCAGTTGGCGACCATTTCGGGGCGGGAATAGCGCGGGATCATGGGTTTAGCCTTGATGGGTCAGAAGTTGATTCAATGGGCTGCGGGGCCGGATGCCGGCGTTCAGGCCACGATTCCCGTCGCCGCCTCCCGGATCGCCTTGATCCGCCCGGCATAGCGCGCCGGATCGTTGCCGGCGAACACCGCCGAGCCCGCCACCAGCACATTGGCTCCGGCATCGACGATGGCGCGGGCGTTCTGGGCGCTTATGCCGCCGTCCACCTCGAGATCGATGTCCCGCCCGCCGATCAGGGCCCGGGCCTGCCTGATCTTGTCCAGGCTCTGGGGAATGAAGCTCTGCCCGCCGAAGCCGGGATTGACGCTCATCACCAGCACCAGGTCCACGTCGTCGATCACGTGCTGGATCGCGGAAACCGGGGTCGCGGGATTCAGCGCCACGCCGGCCTTGACGCCCAGCGCCCGGATCGCCTGCAGCGAGCGGTGCAGGTGCGGGCCGGCCTCGGCATGGACGGTGATGATGTCGGCGCCGCCCCCGGCGAAATCGGCGAGATAGGGGTCGGCCGGCGCGATCATCAGGTGCACGTCGAACACCTTGTCGGTCAGCCCGCGGACCGATTGCATCACCGGCGCGCCGAAGCTGATATTGGGCACGAAATGCCCGTCCATCACATCGACATGGATATAGTCCGCGCCGCCGGCGACGATCGCCTTCACCTCGTCCCCCAGCCGCGCGAAGTCGGCCGACAGGATGGAGGGCGCAATGCGGACGGGACGGGTGGACATGAGGCACCTCAACCGGAGGAGAGTCCGGGTGCTATAGGGCCGGACGGGGCAGGGGGCAAGGGCGGAGGTCCGGCCGGCCGTCCCCAGCCCTTCCGTCTCGTGCGGGGCCGGCCCGGAAAGCCGCCCTCACAAAGGCGCGATGCGACCGTGCGGCTCATTGCTTTGTAACCCCGCCGCGCTACACAGGAGCCGCGTAAAGGAGCAAGCGTTTGGAATTCTCCCTGCCATTGGTGATCGGCGCGGGCGTGCTGAGCTTTCTCAGCCCCTGCGTGCTGCCGCTGGTGCCGCCCTATCTGACCTATATGAGCGGGGCGAGCTTCGATCAGCTGCGCGCCGGATCCGGCTCGGCCGGCCGGCTGCAGCTCCGCGTGGCGGTGACCTCGCTGTTCTTCATCCTCGGCTTTTCCCTGGTCTTCGTCACGCTCGGGGCCACCGCCACCGCCTTCGGCCAGGCCTTCCGCCAGGCGCTGCCCGTCCTGACGCCGCTGGCGGGCGTGCTCATCATCGCCATGGGCCTGCATTTCCTCGGCGTCTACCGCATCGCCATTCTCGACCGGCAGCTGCGCCATCAGGGGCCCGGCGTGGCCTCGGGCCCCCTGGGAGGATTCCTGCTCGGGCTGGCCTTCGCCATCGGCTGGACGCCCTGCATCGGGCCGGTCCTCGCCGCCATCCTGTCAGTCGCCGCCAGCCGCGACACCGCCTGGGAGGGCGCCTCGCTGCTCGGGCTCTATTCGCTCGGGCTCGGCATTCCCTTCTTCCTCGCCGGCATCGCCATCGGTCCCTTCCTTGCCTTCTTCAACGGCTTCAAGAAGCACCTGGGCACGGTGGAGAAGGTGATGGGCGGCCTGCTGGTGGTCACCGGCATCCTCTTCCTCACCGGCGATTTCACCCGCATCTCCTACTGGTTCCTCGAAACCTTCCCGGTGCTCGCAACCTTCGGCTAGGCGGTAAGCGCGGCTTAACCGTGAAGCGATTTTCGCGCGCGAAGCTCTTTTCGCGCCACGATTTTCAGGGCTGGTTTACCTGGGCCGGGCGACAGTGAGGCCCAGTTTGGACGGAGGCGCGAGAGCCGTGAACGCCGACAGCCCGCCGCTCTTTCAGGCGGCAGGACCGATCGCCGCACCGGGCGAGGCGGCCGTGGCCGCCCCCGCCGCGCTGCGCGGCGAGATCAATGTGCGCATCACCCGCCGCATCGAGGACGTCGAGGCCGTCTGGCGCAGCCTGGCCGAGCGCTCCATCGAATCCCCGGGCCAGAGCTACGATTTCATCCGCCTCTGGGTCGAGGACCGCAAGCTGCCCCTCGAGGCCCAGCGCTACGTGGTGGGCGAGGTGGACGGGCAGCCCGTCGCCCTGTTGCCGCTGCATCGCAAGCGGGTCCGGGGCATTCCGGTCTTCACCTGGTTTCCGGGGTCCAATGTCGGCTGCTATGCCCCGGTGGCCGACTACGACCGGCTGGCGGCGCTGGGCATTCTCGGCCGCGCCGCGCTCTGGCGGGCCATGACCAGCCAGTTGACCGGGGCGGACCTGGTCTATCTGCGCTCCATTCCCGTCGAGGTCGGCGGCTATGAGGGGCTGTTCGACGAACTGGGCTCCTCGCTCGCCATCGAAACGCTCTATCGCGCCGAGTTCTCCTCCTGGGAGGAGTGCGACCGCGTCCAGCGCAGCCGCTCCCGCCGCAAGCACGACCGCCAGCAGGGCGACCGGCTCGGCGCGCTGGGCCGCGTGGAATTCGAGGAGATCGCCGATCCCGAGCGGATGGAGCAGGCGATCTGCACCATGTTCCGCCAGCGTTCGGCCCGGTTCCGCGCCCAGGGCATCCGCGACACCTTCGTGGCCGACGGGCTGATCGGCTTCTACCGCAATGCCGCCCGCCCCGGCTCGGGCCTCGACGTGCGCCTGCATGTGCTGCGGCTCGAAGGCGAGATCGTGGCGGTGCGCTACAACCTCGTGCATGGCGACCGCATGTTCTGCCTCATCTCCTCGATGAGCGACGATCCCACCATCCAGGGCGGCTCGCCCGGCAAGCAGTGCCTGCTGCGTGTCATGCAGACCGTGTTCGACCAGGGCCATGCCGTTTTCGACATGGGCTCGGGCTTCACCGACGAGAAGCGCCACTGGTGCAACCGGCAGATTCCGCTGCGCCAGCACTATATCGGGCTCACCCAGCGCGGCCTGATGATCCTGGCCGCCCACCGCGCCTTCCAGCGCCTGCGGGCCTGGGCCAAGGCCAATCCGGCCGTCAAGGCGGCCCTGCGCGGCATCCGCCAGGCGGCCGACGGCATTCTCGGCCGGCAGGGATCGGGGTCGCCGAAGGGCTCAGATCAGCTTTAGCCCCCTCAGGGAGGCATGGCCGGATTTGCCGATGATGATGTGGTCGTGCACGGTGATGCCGAGAGGCTTGGCGATGTCGGCGACCTCGCGGGTCATGCGCACATCCGCCGACGAGGGGGCTGGGTCCCCCGAGGGATGGTTGTGCACCAGGATCAGCGCGGTGGCGGAAAGCTCCAGCGAACGCCGGATGACCTCGCGCGGATAGACCGGCGTGTGATCCACCGTTCCCACCTGCTGCACCTCGTCGGCGATCAGCCGGTTCTTCTTGTCGAGGAACAGCACCCGGAACTGCTCCACCGTCTCGTAGGCCATCTGGCTGCGGCAGTAGTCGATGAGCTGCGTCCAGGACGACAGGATGGGCTGTTCCCGGTCGATCTGGTCCCGCCCGTAGCGCTGGGCCACGGCCTGGATGACCTTGAGGTGGGTTATCGAGGTGGTTCCCAGCCCCTTCACTTCGGCCAGCCTCGCCGCGGACGCGCCGAGGACCGCCGAGAAGGAGCCGAAACGCGAGAGCAGCTCCTTCGCCAGGGCCTTGGTGTCGCGCTGGGGCAGCACGATATGCAGCAGCAATTCGAGCAGCTCGTAGTCGGCCAAGGCTTCGCCGCCCACGGCGTTGAACCGTTCCCGCGCGCGTTCGCGATGGCCCAGATAATGCGGCTTGGCCGCTTCCGACAGGCCCCGCTCCTCGGAGTCCTTGGCGTCCGTCACTGCTGCGCCCGTGCCGCCAGCGGGTTGAAGAGCCCCCCGGGAGAGAGCGTGAAGATCTCGCAGCCGGTCTCGGTGATGCCGATGGAGTGCTCGCACTGGGCCGACAGGGTCCGGTCGCGCGTCACCGCGGTCCAGCCGTCGGAGAGGATCTTCACATGCGGCCGGCCGAGATTGATCATCGGCTCGATGGTGAAGATCATGCCCGGCTTGAGCGGCGCGCCGGTTCCCGGCGTGCCGAAATGCAGGATGTTCGGCTCGTCGTGGAACAGCCGGCCGAGCCCGTGGCCGACGAAGTCGCGCACCACGCTCATCCGCTCGCCCTCGGCCACCGCCTGGATGGCGGCGCCGATGTCGCCGGTGGTATTGCCGGGGCGGGCCGCGGCGATGCCGGCCTCGAGGCTGGCATAGGTGACCTCGATCAGCCGTTCGGCCTTCCGCGAGATGGTCCCCACCGGATACATGCGGCTGGAATCGCCGTGCCAGCCGTCCACCACCAGGGTGAGGTCGATATTGACGATGTCGCCCTCGCGCAGCGGCCGCTCGTCGGGAATGCCGTGGCAGACCACATGGTTGATCGAGGTGCAGAGCGAGTGGCGATAGCCCTTGTAGAAGATGGTCGCCGGCACCGCGCCGTGATCGCGGGCGAATTCGTAGGCGATTCTGTCCAGGGTGGCGGTCGGCACGCCCGGCTCGACATACTCGGTCAGGATATCCAGCGCCCGGGCGGTCAATTGCCCGGCCTTGCGCATGCCGGCGAAGCCTTCCTCGCCATGCAGCGGGATGACGCCGGGGGTGCGGCGGGCCTTTGCCGGCGCCTCGACATAGGTGATCATGCAGAACTCCGAAGCATGCCTAAAGCTAGTCGCTTGCGGCGGCGAATGAAAGGGTCTGCGGCCCCCGCCTTGACGATGGGGCGGCGGCTGGGCATTGCTGTCGGTCCAGCTTCACGGACGAGCCCCATGTCGAGCACTTCCCGCGTAACCGCCGGCCTTCTGGTCATCGGCGACGAAATCCTTTCCGGCCGCACCAAGGACGTCAATATCGGCGCCGTCGCCGATTTCTGCACCGATCTCGGCATCGACCTCACCGAGGTGCGGGTGGTGAGCGACGAGATGGATGCCATCGTCGAGGCCGTCAACGCGCTGCGCCAGCGCTATACCTATGTCTTCACCACGGGCGGCATCGGCCCGACGCATGACGACATCACCGCCGACGCCATCGCCAGGGCCTTCGGCGTCGCCCTGCCGATCAACGCCCAGGCGCGCGCCATGCTGGAAAGCCGCTGGAAGCAGACGGGCACCGAGGTCAACGAGGCCCGCCTGCGCATGGCGCGCATTCCGGAGGGGGCCGACCTCATCGTCAACTCCGTCAGCGCCGCCCCGGGCTTCCGCATCGGCAACGTGCATGTCATGGCCGGCGTGCCGGTCATCATGCGCGCCATGCTGGAGGCGCTGGCGCCCACGCTCAAGGGCAGCAAGAAGGTGGCTTCCGTCACCGTCAGGGCGGCGGTGGGCGAGGGCACGGTGGGCGGGCCGCTGGCCGCTCTCCAGGCCGAGTATCCCGACGTCAAGATGGGCAGCTATCCGCAGATGGGCCGCGACCGGGTGATGACCGAACTGGTGCTGCGCTCCGCCGACGAGGCGCGTTTGGCCGAGGCGGCCGGCAAGGTGCGCGCCATGGTGGCCGCGGCCCACGAGAAGGCCGGCGTCGCCCCGCCCGATGCGGAATGATTGGCGATACCGCGCGGCTTTGCTAAGGACGAAGACATCAAGCGTTACCGGGCGCCGCCCGCAAGGAGATCAGCGTTGAGCCATCCCAGCCAGAAGTCCTTTCCCGTCACCTGGGACCAGTTTCATCGCGACAGCCGCGCGCTGGCCTGGCGCCTGACGGGGTTGGGCACCTTCGATGCGGTGGTGGCGATCGCCCGGGGCGGGCTCGTCCCCGCCGCCATCGTCGCCCGCGAGCTCAATATCCGCACGGTCGAGACCGTCTCGGTCAAGAGCTACGACCACCAGAATCAGGGCGGCATCCGGGTGCTGAAGGAGATCAGCCAGCCCGTGCTCGAGATCGCCCGCGGCGGCGGCAAGATCCTCATCGTCGACGATCTGGTGGATACCGGCAACACCGCCCGCGTGGTGCGCGACATGCTGCCCGGCGCCCATTTCGCCACCGTCTACGCCAAGCCCAAGGGCCGCGAGATGGTCGATACCTTCATCACCGAGGTCAGCCAGGACACCTGGATCTTCTTCCCCTGGGACCTCGACGTCGCCTATGTCGCCCCGATCTCCGGCGCCACGGATTGAGGATGGCGGGGAGTGGCTGGTCTCAGGCACCAATCTGGCATGAGGGCGCGCACGGGAGCCGTTGAAACTGCGGGCGTGGTGGAACTGGTAGACACAAGGGCCTTAAAAGCCCTCGCCGCTAGGCATGCGGGTTCGAGTCCCGCCGCCCGCACCATGCAATTGAGGATCGGATGATCGAACGCATCGAAACCGGCATCGCGCCGTCCCCGGCGCCCATCAGCGATGCGGTGCGCGCCGGCCGGCATCTGTGGCTCGTCGCCATCGCCGAGGACCCGGCGACCGGCGAGATCGTTCCGGGCGGCATCGAGGCGCAGGCGCGGCGCTGCATCCAGAACCTGGAGATCGCCGTCAAGGCGGCCGGCGGCACATTGGCCAATCTGGTGATGGTGCAGATCTTCCTCGTCGATGCCGCCGACGCACCGGGCATGAACGCGGTCTACAGGGAGTTCTTCACCGCCCAGCCCTATCCGGTGCGGGCGACGGTGGTGGTGAAGGAGCTTCTGGCCGGGAACCTCAGGATCGAAATGACAGCCACGGCGGTACTGGACTGATGCTGCTCAAGCGCGACCTTCTCGAAGACATCAAGGCCGGCCGGGTGGACCTCGTCTTCCGGCGCTGGAACCGCCCCACGGTCAAGCCCGGCGGCACGCTCAAGACCAAGGTGGGGCTGCTCGCCATCAAATCCGTCACCGACATGAGCCCGGACGAGGTCACCGACGCCGAGGCCAGGCGCGCCGGCTTCAAGGACGTCCCCGATTTCCGGCGCTGGCTCGACACGATGAAGGAAGGCAGCCTCTTCCAGCGCATCGAGGTCGGCTATATCGGCGAGGCGGAGTAGGGGAGGCTTCGGTCCGCTTCCGCGGTATGGTTCTCGCGAATGCGGCCTAAAACGGCGTCGGGGCCACGAAGGTCATGAATTCCCCCGTCGTCGGATGGGTGAAGCCCAGCTCGGCGGCGTGCAGTTGCAGCCGGTCGGCGGCGAGGAAGTCCTCGCCCTCGGCATAAAAGGCATCGCCCAGAATCACATGGCCGATGGCCTTCATGTGGACCCTGAGCTGGTGGGTGCGGCCGGTCAGCGGCACGAGCTTCACCCGCGTCGCCTGTTCCTCCCGCTCGATCACCTGCCATCGGGTCTGCGCCGGCCGGCCATGCTCGTGGTCCACCTTCTGGCGCGGCTTGTTGAGCCAGTCCGTCGCCAGCGGCAGGTCGACGAGGCCGGTATCCGCCTCGACGATGCCCGCGACCCGGGCAATGTAGCTCTTGGTGGTCTTGCGATGCTCGAACTGGCTGCCGATGCGCCCGTGGGCGCGCTTGTTGAGCGCCAGCACCAGCACGCCGGAGGTATCCTTGTCCAGCCGGTGGCACATGCCGGCCGTGGGCCAGGTCCGGCGGGCGCGGTACTCGATGCAGTCCCACAGGCTCGGATCCTTGCCCGGCACGCTCAACAGGCCGCTCTGCTTGTCCACCACCAGGATGTCGTCGTCCACGTGGATGACGTTCAGGTAGGGTTCAGTCGGCGGAAAGTAATCGAGAAGCGTGGGCATGGGACCGGGCATGAGGCCCTTTAGCAAAACTCGGCCCATTTGACCAACGGGTCCGATTCCGGCTTGGCTGGGGCGACCCGTCACACCGAGCGCTGGGGGACGACAGCATGTGGGATTTCTCGATCGGCCGGGCCCTGGGCCTGATGGGGCGGACATGGCCGTTCATCGCTTTCCGGATGGTGGTCTATTTCGGCATCGCCGTGGCCTATGTGCTGGTCACGGGCGTCGGCGCCGGGATCGGCTGGGGCGTCGGGGCCTTCGGCGATGCCGATTTCCAGGCCGCCGCGGCGCTGTGGGGCGGCGTCGCGGGGTTCGGGCTCACGGCCGGGGTGCTCTATTTCCTGCGCGAATACATCCTCTACATCGTCAAGGCCGGCCATATCGCCGTCCTGGTCGAGCTGCTCGACGGCAGGCCCGTCCCCGATGGCCGCGCGCAGATCGAGCATGCCGGCGGGGTGGTGAAGCAGCGCTTCGGCGAGGCGAGCGTGCTGTTCGCGGTGGATCAGCTGGTCAAGGGCGTGCTGGCGGCCATCACCGGCATCGTGCAGGGCATCGCGTCGTTCCTGCCCGTTCCCGGCCTCCAGCAACTGGTCGGCGTCATCCGCGCCTTCCTGCGCATCGCGGTCGGGCTGGTGGACGAGGTCATCCTGGCCTATGCGATCCGGACCGGCTCCAGCAATCCCTGGGGTTCGGCCAGGACGGCGCTGGTGCTGTACGGGCAGAACTACAAGGTCATGCTCAGGAACGCGGCGTGGCTGACGGTCTTCACCTACGGGCTGGCCTTCCTCGTCTTTTTGGTCATGCTGGCGCCCGCCGCGGCGCTGGTCTGGCTCATTCCGGGCGCCTGGTCGGCGGGCGGCTTCGTGTTCGCCATCCTCTTCGCCTGGGCGGTCAAGGTGGCGCTGATCGAGCCCTTCGCCATCGCCTGCCTCATGGAGGTCTATTTCAAGACCGTGGAAGGCCAGGCACCCGACCCGGCATGGGAGGAGCGGCTGTCCTCGGCCTCGCGGAAATTCGGCGAGCTCAGGCAGAAGGCCGCCGGAGTCGCCGGCACGGGCGGTTTCGGCGGAGGCTGGCCGGGGCGGGGGCAGATGCCGCCGAAGTGATCCGGGCGCGGGGCAACCCGTGCCGCGCCTCGGCGTTTCGGCATCGGTTCTTAAAGGAGACCGTCATGCACAAGGATGAAGTCAAGGGCGCCGGCAAGCAGGTCAAGGGCGCGGTCAAGGATGCCGTCGGCGGGTTGACCGGCAATACGAAGCTGCAGGCCGAAGGCAAGCTCGACAAGGCCCAGGGCAAGCTGCAGCAGAAGGCCGGCGAGATCAAGGACGAGGCCCGCAAGGCGCTGAAGCGCTGATCCGCGCACGTCCCGAAGACGAAGGGCCGCCCATCCGGCGGCCCTTTTTTATTATGGCTGCGGGCCGGCCGGCAGCGGCAAACAGCGTGTTCCCGCCGCCGCCTGCCCGCTGTAGGATCGCGGTCATGCAAGCCGCGATCTTCGATACCGCACTGGGCCTTTTCGGCATCGGCTGGACCGAACGCGGCCTCGTCCGCGTGCTGCTGCCCGGGCTGGACGAGGCGGATCTGCGCGCCCGGCTCGGCGGAGAGGGGAGCGGACGGGACGATCCTCCGCGCGTCATCGCCGCGCTGATGGATCGCATCGAAGACTATGCCGAGGGCGAGGCCGTGGACTTCTCGGATGTGCCGCTCGATCTCGCCGGGGTGCCGGATTTCCACCGCCGCGCCTATGCGCTGCTGGCGCGGGTGGGCTGGGGCGAGACCGTGACCTATGGCGAGCTCGCGCGGCAATTGGGCGATGTCGGGTTTTCCCGCGCGGTGGGCCAGGCCATGGGCGCCAATCCCGTGCCGCTGGTCATCCCCTGCCACCGGGTGCTGGCCAGCGACGGCCGGCCGGGCGGGTTCTCGGCGCCGGGCGGGGCGGCATCCAAGCTGCGGATGCTGGCGCTGGAGGGCGTTGCGGTCGGCGCGCCGCCCGGCCAGATGAGTTTCGGCTTCTAGGGGCGGTCCATGGTTTATTCCTTCACGCAGCGCTCCGGCGTCGGCCGCCAGCTGCGCGGCATCGCCGGCGAGCAGATCGGCAAGGCCGTCGTGGACTGCGCGAAGTCGGAGGATTTCGTCGCCACGGTCCACAGCCTGCGCCGGCGCTGCAAGCGGCTGCGGGGCCTGCTGCGCCTGGTCCGGCCGCAATTCGCCGGCTATGGCGAGGAAAACGCGGCCTTCCGCGACGCCGCGGCGCTGCTTTCGGGCTCGCGTGACGCCGCCGTCATGGCCGAGACGTTCGAGCGCCTTTGCGGCGGCGGTTCGCCGCCCTTGGCGGCGGAGACGCGCGACCGCATCCGCCAACGGCTCGCGGCCCACGCGGCGCAGGTCGCCGAGGGGACCGAGCCGGCGGCCATGCTGGGGGCGTTTGCCCGGCGGATGCACGAGGCCGAGGCGCGCCTGAAGCGGTGGCGGATCGACGGCTCGGGCTTTGCCAGCCTGGCGCCGGGCCTTGCCCGGGGATACCGTGACCTGTCCGGGCGGATGCGGGTGGCGATGGCCAGCCCCGGCGCCGAGTCCTTTCACGCCTGGCGCAAGGCCGTCAAATATCACGGCCATCACGTCAGCCTGTTCCGCAGATGCGCGCCGGACCTGCTGGAAGGCCGCATCGACCTGCTGGACCGGCTGGGGGAACTGCTGGGCGACCATCACAACCTGGCGGTGCTGCTGGCCTGGACCGAGCGGAACGCTGCCGGCCTGCCCCCGTCCGATCGGCAGGGCCTGGCCGAGGCCGTCCGGGCGGAGCAGGCCGATCTGGCCGGCCGCGCCTTCGCCCTGGGGCCGCAATTGTCCGCCGAGCCGGTGGACGGCCTCGTCGAACGCTTCCGGGCGCTGTGGGCGCTCCTGCCGAAGGAGGCGTGATTGGCTCTCGAGATCGAGCGCAAGTTCCTGGTGACGGGGGAAGGGTGGCGACAGGCGGCCACCGGCAGCAGCCGCATACGGCAGGGCTATCTGTCGACGAGCGCCAAGGCCACGGTGCGCATCCGCCTCTTCGACGAGCGGCGCGCCGTCCTCACCCTCAAGGGCCCGCAGCGGGGCATCGCGCGGGCCGAGTTCGAATACGAGGTGCCCCTGGACGACGGGCGGCAATTGCTGGCCATGTCCCGGCCGCATGTCGTCGAGAAACGCCGCTATCGGGTGCCGCATGGCGGCCTCGTCTGGGAAGTGGACGTGTTCGAGGGGGCGCATCTCGGGCTGGTGATCGCCGAGGTGGAGCTGGCATCGGCGGACCAGGCGGTGGACCTTCCGGCCTGGGTGGGCCGGGAGGTGAGCCATGACGACCGGTACGCCAATGCCAGCCTGTCCCGGCATCCGGGCGTTCCCCCCGTTGACCCCCGCGGGGCGTGAGCGACCATCTGCTCATCGCGCGGAGGACGCGGGACCATGGAGACCTTGTACCGTCTCCCGTTCCTCGAACGGTGCGTTCGTCGCTCGTTTGACCTCGATCATGGCAGCCGCCGCCGAGCTGTCCCACATAAGGGGGACAACCAAAGGAGACTGACATGACCAAGGATTTTGCCGGCAAGGTCGCCTTCGTCACCGGCGCGGCTTCGGGGATCGGCGAGGCCATCGCCAGGCAGCTCGCGGCGCGGGGAGCCAAGGTCGTCGTGGCCGACCTCAAGCTCGAAAGCGCCCGGAAGGTGGTCGACGCCATCAAGGCCGATGGCGGCGAAGCGGCCGCCGTCGCGGTCGACGTCGCCGCGGCCGATCAGGTCGAGAAGGCGGTGGAGTTCGTCACCGACACCTATGGCGCGCTGCATCTGGCGGTGAACAATGCGGGCATCGGCGGGGCGGCCGCGCCGCTGGGCGACTATGGCCTCGATGACTGGCACAAGGTCATCGACGTCAACCTCAACAGCGTCTTCTACTCGATGAAATACGAGATCGCCGCCATGCTGAAGGCTGGCGGCGGCGCCATCGTCAACATGGCGTCCATCCTCGGCTCGGTGACCTTCCCCAATGCGCCGGCCTATGTCACGGCCAAGCACGGCGTGGTGGGCATGACCAAGTCCGCCGCCGTGGATTATGCGAAAAAGGGCATCCGCGTCACCGCGGTCGGGCCGGGCTTCATCGACACGCCGCTGCTGGCGGCGCTTCCGAAGGAAGCCTACGACGCCTTGGCTTCCACCCACCCCATCGGGCGGCTCGGCCGGGCCGACGAGGTGGCCGCGCTGACGCTGTTCCTGCTGTCGGACGCCGCCTCCAACATCACCGGCTCCTATCACGTGGTGGACGGCGGCTATATCGCGCAATAGGGCCGGCGCAACGCGCCTCAAGGAGTTCGCGCCCGAACTTTGGACGTGTCGGGTGTGCAGTCGGCCAGGACGCCGTGCTGCCCCCGGGCTCGACCCCGGGGGGTCTGCTAAGGCAGGCACGGTTTCAGCGGGCATGGCAATCGGCCATCGGGGCAGGCCCGAGGGCGGGGATGGTTCAGGGTCCAAAGGAAACACCTCCATAAGTCCCTGCGCTCGGGAGCGCGCAAGCGCACCCAGGTGGGGGAGGGAGGGCAGTGGTCTGGCTACTGCCAGCGCCGGAACGTCTTGAGGTGATCGAGCGCGCCGGTCACGGTGCGCACGATCTTCTCGACGCTGTCGGTGACGGGCACGGAGATGACGTTCTCCGCCGCCGGGTCGGGCACTTCCAGCGTGGCGAACTGGCTGTCGAGCAGGCTGGTCGGCATGTATTCGTGGCTGCGCTTGGCCATGCGCTCGGCGATCACCGCCCTGCTGCCGTCCAGATACACGAACAGCACCGGCTCGCCGGCCTTTTCGGTGATGAAATCGCGATAGGCCCGCTTCAGGGCCGAGCAGGCGCCGACCGCCACGCCCTTCTTCCCGGCCGCTTCCTTCAGCGCCGCCGTCAGCGCTTCGAGCCAGGGCCAGCGGTCCGCGTCGGTCAGCGGCGTGCCGGCGCGCATCTTCTCGACATTGGCTTCGGGGTGGTACTTGTCCCCGTCTAGGAAAGGCGCGTGCAGCGCCCGGCCCAGGGCCGCTCCCACGGTGGATTTTCCCGAGGAGCTCACCCCCATCACCACGACGATGCGGGCGGGATCAGACTGTGGCCGTGAAGGCGCCATCGACATAGAGGATGTGTCCGTTGACGAAACGAGAGGCGTCGGAGGCGAGGAAGACGGCCGCCCCGCCCAATTCATCCGGCTGGCCCCAGCGGCCCATGGGCGTGCGCGTCTCGATCCAGGCCGAGAATTTCTCGTCCTTGAGCAGCGCCTCGTTCATCTCGGTGGCGAAATAGCCCGGGGCGATGCCGTTGACGTTGAGCCCGTGGCGGGCCCAGTCCACCGCCATGCCGCGCGTCAGGTTGGCCACTGCGGCCTTGGTGGCGGCATAGGGCGCGATGGAGGGGCGCGACAGCTCGGAAAGCAGCGAGCAGATGTTGATGATCTTGCCGCGGCCGCGGGCGATCATGTGCCGGGCCACCGGCTGGCTGACATTGAACACCGAGGTGAAATTGGTGGCCACGATCTGGTCGAAGCGGTCCGGCGGGAAGGCGTCGAGCGCGTTGCGGAACTGCATGCCGGCATTGTTGACGAGGATGTCGATGGGCCCGATCTCGCCTTCGATATGGGCGACGGCCTCCCCGACGCTGTCGCGGCTGGTGACGTCGAAGGCCAGCGCCGCCACCTCGGCCCCGGTCTCGGCCAGGTCGGCGGCCGCCGCGCCCAGCGCGACATTGTCGCGGGCGTTGAGCACGATGGCGGCGCCCGCTCCGGCCAGCGCCCGGGCCATGGCCAGGCCCAGCCCGCGGCTGGAGCCGGTGACCAGGGCGCGCCTGCCGCTGAGATCGAAGGACGAGAGCCCCGGTTGCATGGTCGATCCTGTTCTCGGTCCGCTGCGGAATGCTGCCGGGAGTGTTAGTGGAGCGATCGGCCGCATGCAAGGCATTCGGCCGACGCTTCCATACCAGTTGTGCGATCTGGCCGAATTTTGTGCATCCGGCCCTTCCTTCGGGCGGCGGTTTGTGTTCAGTTTCGCCGCCGCCCGCCATGCGTGGCGCGCATGGATTTGACGGGAAGACCTCGGAAGGACGAAGAGCATGTCGGCAGCGGATATTGGCCTGATCGGGCTTGCGGTGATGGGTTCCAATCTGGCGCTGAACATCGCCGAGAAAGGCTATACCGTCGCCGTGCACAACCGCTCGCCGGGACGGATCGACGAGTTCGTCGCCGAGGCGCGGAAGGAAGGCCTCGCCGACAGGACCATTCCGCAATACGACCTGGCCGGCTTCGTGCAGGCGGTGAAGGCGCCGCGCTCGATCATCATCATGGTCAAGGCCGGCAAGCCGGTGGACGACATGATCGAGCAGCTCCTGCCGCATCTCGAGCCGGGCGACGCCATCATCGAGTGCGGCAATTCCCTGTTCACCGACACCCAGCGCCGCTTCGACTATCTCAGGCCCAAGGGCATCGGTTATCTCGGCGTCGGCGTCTCCGGCGGCGAGGAAGGGGCCCGGCACGGCCCCTCCATCATGGTCGGCGGCTCCAAGGAGCAGTGGCACAATGCCGAGGCGGTGCTGACCGCCATCGCCGCCAAGTTCAACGGCGAGAGCTGCTGCGCCTATCTGGGCGAGGGCGGGGCCGGCCACTTCGTCAAGACCATCCACAACGGCATCGAATACGGCGACATGCAGATGATCGCCGAGGTCTACGGGGTGATGCGCGACGGGCTCGGCATGTCGGCGAAGGAAAGCGCCGAAGTCTTCAGGAAGTGGAACGAAGGCCCGCTCAACTCCTATCTCATCGAGATCACCGGCCATGTGCTGGACGCCGTCGACGAGCAGACCGGCAAGCCGCTGGTGGACCTGATCCTCGACAAGGCGGGCCAGAAGGGCACCGGCGTGTGGTCGGCCATCGCCGCCCAGCAGATGGGCGTGCCGGCCACGGCCATCGAGGGGGCGGTCGCCGCGCGGTCCATCTCCTCGCGCAAGGCCGAGCGCGTCGCCGCCGAGGCCATCTATGGCAAGCCGAGCCGCGCCCGGACCGACGTCACCCTGGCCGATCTCGAAAAGGCGCTTCTGGCCGGCAAGATCGTCTCCTACGCCCAGGGCTTCGCCGTCATCGCCAAGGCGTCGGAGGAGAACGGCTGGGCCCTGCCGCTGGCGACCATCGCCAAGATCTGGCGGGCCGGCTGCATCATCCGCTCGCGCTTCCTCGACCAGATGAGCTCGGCCTATGCCAAGGGCGAGGCCACCAACCTGCTGGTGGTGCCGGACTTCGTCGAGATCATGAAGGCGGCGCATCCGAGCCTGCGCAAGGTGGTGGCCGCGGCCGCCATCGGGGAGTTCCCGATGATCTGCCTGTCGGCGGCGCTCTCCTATTTCGACAGCTACCGCCAGGCCCAGGGCACCGCCAACCTCATCCAGGGCCAGCGCGACTTCTTCGGCGCCCACGGCTTCGAGATCGAGGGCCGGGGCAGCGACCTGCACGGCAAGTGGCCGAGCACGCTCGGCAAGTAGGCCCGCCTGCCTAGACGAAGCCGATCCAGCGGCCCGCCGACAGGACGGCGAGCCAGAGCACGATCGACGCCGCCGCCTGCCAGCGCAGGCCGGCGGCGATCTCGTCTCCGGCGACCGCCCGGCGCCAGGCCGGGCTCCGGTCGACCAGCAGGGCATTGAGGATGGCCAGCGCCAGCAGCGCCATCTTGGCGAGAAAGGCGGGATTGGCGATGTAGTTCGCCGGCTGCACGGTGAAGAGCATCAGCCCGGTCGCTATCGCCAGGGCCGCGCCGAGCTTGGCCGTGCCCGACAGGAAGGGGCCGAGGGCCTGCACCGGCATCTGCCGCGCAATGCCCAAGAGCCGCGCGTCGAGGGCCAGGATGGGCCCTACCAGCAGGGCAATGCCGAGGATATGGCCGGCATTGACGGCGGGATAGAGCACCGGCGACATGCGCAGCGCCGTCGCGCCCGGCCAGTTCGCCAGCAATTCCAGCATGCCTATTGCGGAATCCGCTCGGGGTAGATGTCGAATACCTGTCCGTCGACGGTGATGCGGACGGCCTTCATGCGGGGCGAGCCGTCGGCATCGCGATTGCCCAGCGCGACGATTTCCTGGCCTATCTCCGCCGATCCCTCGACGAAGCCGGCGCGTTGCGTCTGGGCGGGGTTGCCCAGCTCCACGGTCCAGATTTCACCCTCGGCATCCACCTCGATCACCGGATGCGGCGGGGCGATGGTGATGGCGGTGATCGTGCCGGTCAGCTCGATCATCCCGGCCTCGGCCCAGCTCCAGCCGTGATGGGCCAGGGCCGCGCCGCCCAGGGCGGCAACGGATATCGTAATGCTAGCGAGAAGGACGAGAGTGCGGCGGATACGAGAGGCGATCATGGCAGTCTCCTGTCGTTATGCTACCACAACCGACAATGGAGGGCGCCGATCCGCTATCGCCAGTCACGAATCTGCGACTAGTCGAGGCTTCTGAACATCACATAGCTGTCCACATAGCCGTGGACGGGATGGTGGAAGGCCTTGGGCAGGGTGCCCACGATCTCGAACCCCAGCTTCCGCCACAGGGCCACGGCGCCTTCATTGGTGGAGACCACGTGGTTGAACTGCATGGCCCGGAAACCGCGCTGCTTCGACCGGTCCAGCGAATGCAGGCACATGGCGCGGGCCACCCCCTTGCCCCGCGCCTCGGGCGCGGTCATGTAGCCGCAATTGGCGACATGGGCGCCCCCGCCGGCCTGGTTGGCCATCAGGTAGTAGGTGCCGGCCACGGCCCCCCCGATCTCGGCGACGAAGACCTCGTGCGCCGGCATGAACCAGTAGGCCAGCACCCCGGCATCGTCGAGATCGCGGCTGACCGCATAGGTCTCGCCCGCCGCCAGCACCGGCTTGACGATGGCGAGGATGGCCGGGCGGTCGGCTTCAGTGGCGGGGCGGATGCTGATCTCGGTCATCGTCATCTATCGGGGCGATACGCAATTGGCCCGGCGGGGGAGTCTCCGGCACATGGGGATGGTCGGCCACGCTCGGCCGGTGCCCGAGCTCGAACCGCCAGGCGGCGAAGGCGAACAGGATGAGCGCGGCCGCGACGCTCAGGCTGGCGGCGATGAAGGGGGCGCCGGG
>Ga0065721_10004321_pt1 | contig 34966 bp, 30 predicted proteins | sample Mesricmetagenome_FD_59108 | JGI IMG/M metagenome (GOLD analysis project Ga0065721, IMG submission 59108) | Mesophilic microbial community from rice straw/compost enrichment Sample: eDNA_1 v2 (version 2) | ecosystem: Engineered > Solid waste > Grass > Composting > Bioreactor | place: USA: Davis... | reverse complement strand
GAGCCATTGCTGAGCGAGCCAGGTCGACCACGGCAGGATGCGAGGCGTGCGCCAGACGGATTGCCCCAGATTCTGCGCATGCTGGGCATAGCCCAGCCGCAGCGCATGCGCGAGCCTGCGGCTCGCGGTGAGCACTGTGACACCCTGATCTAAAAGCGAATGGAGCCGCAATGCCCCTTAACTCATGACTGGCGGACGACCTTCAGATCCGGCGCCGCGCGTGACACAGGCTCGGCCCCATCGGCGTAGCTGTCCAACAGTTCCTCCATGCGGCGGAACACGTCGGCCAGCACTTCGGGCCGCGGCAGATTGGTGATGCGGAAGTGCGTCTTGTAAGGCGTGTTGAAGCTGGTGCCCGGCGCGAGCAGCACGTGTTTGTGCTCGAGCAGGTCCATGGCGAAGCGCTGGTCATCGAAGGCCGGTAGCACGCCTGGCTTGACGCCGATGAACGCATAGATGGCGCCGCGCGGCGCATGCACCTGCAGGTACTTGCTCCTGGCGACGCCGTCGAGAATGGCCTGGCGCGATTCATACAAGCGACCGCCCGGGCGGGTCAGCTCCAGAATGCTCTGGTAGCCGCCGAGCGCGGTCTGCACGGCCCACTGGCCCGGCACGTTGCTGCACAAACGCAGCGATGACAGCTTGTCGAGCGCGCTCAAGTATTCGCGAGCCGACTCGACATCGCCCGAGAACGACACCCAGCCGACGCGATAGCCGCACGCGCGATAGACCTTCGACAGACCCGACATCGTGGCGCACAGCGTGTTCTGCACGAGGGTCGCCATCGGCACGAACTTCGCGTCGTCATAGACGATCTGGTCATAGATCTCGTCGCAGAACACGACCAGGTGATGTCGCTCGGCGATGCGGGCGATCGCTTCGAGCGTCTCGCGCGAATACACCGCGCCGGTCGGATTGTTGGGATTGATCACGACGATGGCCCGGGTCCGGCTGGTGATCAACGCCTCGATCTCTTTCGGATCGGGCTCGAAACCGTTCTCGGCGTGACACGGATAATGCACCGCCCGGCCCCGATTCAAATTCACCGCCGCCGTCCACAACGGATAGTTCGGCATCGGCACGAGCACTTCATCGTCGGTAGACAGCAAGGCACGCAGCACCAGGTCGATCAGCTCGCTGACGCCGTTGCCCATGAACACTTCATCGGCGCTCACGCCACGCACGCCGCGGCTCTGCTGCTGCATCACCACCGCTTCGCGGGCCGGAAAGATGCCCTTCTGGTGGCTGTAGGCTTCGCTCGCCTTGAGATTCTCGATCATCGCCAGCCGCATGGTCTCGGGCGTGCGAAAGCCGAACACGCCGGGATTGCCGATGTTCAGCGGGATGATGTCGTAACCCCGGCGCTCCATTTCATGGGCGCGCCGTGCCAGGTCGCCGCGAATTTCATATTTCACGTTGGCGAGGCCGGCACTGGGGCGGATGGTACGCATGATAGTCGGCACTGACTGTTGAACTGGCCCGGGAAGATAACAGAATCCCTGCGCTCAAAGTGCGCACAGAGTCATAGGAAACCAAGGATTACAGCCGGCCTCGCGCCTGCTCGGATCGGGCAGCACGGACCGGCTCAATGCTCGATCAGCAGCGAGCCGAACCCCTCGATCTTGTCCTCGATGCCCGTGCTGCGCAGTGCATGCCAGTAGGTACAGGTGTTCACCGCGAGCACCGGCTTGCCGAGCCAGCGTTCGGCTTCGGCGGCGATCGAGGCGAACGCCAGGTTCGTGCCCACCTGGAGGATCAGTTCGACGCTGCTGTCGTCCACTTCGCGGACCGCCCGGCGCAGGCGCTCGGGCGACTCGTGGGCCATCAGCAGCGGGCTGTTGCTCTTCAGGCCCAGCAGGTTCACCACTTCGAAGCCGCTGTCGGTGAATGAACGGCGGACCTGGGCGTCGCCCGAGGGCATGTACGGCGTGATGACGCTGATTCTGCGGATCCCGCCATAGCGCTGGATGGCGGCCAGGCAAGCCTGCACGCCGAGGATGACCTTCACCCCGGCGCGCGCCTCCAGGTGCGCCTGGACGGCGTTCGCGTCCATGACGCCTTCCCAGAAGGTCTCCGCGTTCATGCCGAACACGACCGCCGAAGGCGAACAAGCCATGACCGCGTCGAGGGCGCCTTCGATGTTGCTGCGGACCTGTCCCATCATGGCGACGAACTCGCTCTCGGTGCCGACCGGCGAGTCGGGAATCACGACGCGGGCCATCTGATTGGTGATGCCGCGCGGGCGCATGGCATCGAATTCCGGCTGGACGATGGTGTTGGTCGCCGGGGCGATCACACCGAATTTCAGACGGGGAGCAAGGGCATCTGGCATGGGGACGCAATGTGCTTCGGGTTGAGGCCGCGCAGTTTAGCCGGTTGTCGACCGCTGCCACCGGTCACCGCATTCCACTTCTCGAAACACCCCGGCAACTTCGGCACTTTTCCCCTGCGGAACATGGCAGTACGCGACACCATGTCGATTGACTCGAAAGCTGCGTTCCAGTAGCGTGCCCGGCCGCTGCGGCGGCCTGCAGCCCCTCTCCTATTGCTGGATTTATCGGAGCCGAAGTTGAGCAAGATTCTGGTGGGCCTGAAGCGCGTGGTGGACTACAACGTCCGCGTTCGCGTCAAACCCGACGGCACGGGTGTCGTGACCGACGGCGTCAAAATGAGCATCAATCCTTTCGATGAGATCGCGCTCGAAGAAGCGCTGCGCATCAAGGAGAAAGGAGGCGCGACTGAAGTGGTGGTCGTAAGTATCGGGCCCGCCGATACTCAGCAACAGCTTCGCACCGGCCTCGCCATGGGTGCCGACCGCGCCATTCTCGTGCAGACCGACACCCCGGTCGAGCCGCTCGCCGCCGCCAGGATCTTCCTGAAGCTCATCGAGAAGGAAAGCCCGCAGATCGTCCTGCTGGGCAAGCAAGGCATCGACGACGACAACAACCAGACCGGCCAGATGCTGGCGGCGCTGTGGGATCGTCCGCAGGCGACCTTCGCCTCGAAGGTTGAGCTGGAAGGCGCCAAGGCCAAGGTCACGCGTGAAGTGGACGCGGGCCTGGAAACCATCGAAGTCGACCTGCCGGCGGTGCTCACCACCGACCTGCGCCTGAACGAGCCGCGCTACGTGAAGCTGCCGGACATCATGAAGGCGAAGAAGAAGCCGCTCGACACCGTCGCGATCGCGAGCCTGGGCGTCGACACCGCACCGCAGTTCAAGACGACCAGGTACGAGCCGCCCGCGGCGCGTTCGAAAGGCATCATGGTTAAGGATGTGGCCGAGCTCGTCGCGGCCCTGAAGCAGAAGGGGCTCGTGTAATGGCCGCCAAGATTCTCATCGTCGCCGAACATGCCGGCGGCAAGCTCAATCCCTCCACCGCCAAGTGCGTGGCCTGCGCCAGCACGATCGAGGGCGCGCAGATCGACATCGCCGTGTTCGCGGCCGATGGCGCGGCCGTCGCCGCCGAGGCCGCGAAGATCCAAGGCGTGAAGACCGTCCTGACGATCGACAACGCCGCGAATGCCGAACCGCTCGCTGCCGTGCTCGCACCGCAGGTCGCCGCGGTCGCCGCGAACTACACGCACGTGTTTGGTCCGTCGACCACGTTCGGCAAAGACTTGATGCCGCGAGTGGCCGCGCTGCTCGGCGTGGGTCAGTTGAGCGACATCATGGCGGCCGAAGGCGCTTACAAGTTCCGTCGTCCGGTGTACGCGGGCAACGCGATCATCACGGTCGAAGCACCGCAGGACAAGAAGCTGGTCGCGACCGTGCGTACCGCGTCGTTCCAGGCCGCGCCGCAAGGCGGCAGTGCTGCGGTCGAGGCTGCGAACGTTTCAGCGTCGCTGCCCTCTCACACTCGCTTCGTCGAGCGCTCGGCGGCTACGACCGGTCGTCCGGATCTGCAGACCGCGCCGCGCGTCGTTTCGGGCGGTCGTGCGCTCGGCAGCTCGGATAATTTCAAGATCATCTTCAGCCTCGCCGACAAGCTCGGCGCCGCTGTCGGTGCATCGCGTGCGGCAGTGGACGCGGGCTACGCGGCCAACGATCTGCAGGTCGGCCAGACCGGCAAGATCATCGCGCCGGAGCTGTACGTCGCGGTCGGCATCTCGGGTGCGATTCAGCACCTGACCGGCATCAAGGACGCACGCACCATCGTCGCGATCAACAAGGACGCCGAGGCGCCGATCTTCGAAGTGGCCGACATCGGCCTGGTGGGCGACCTGTTCACGGTCCTGCCGGAGCTGGAAAAAGCGCTGGGCTGATTCGCCCCCCTGCGCCGCTGAAGACAAAGGCCGCCGCGTGTCATGACGCGGCGGCCTTTTCATTTCATGTTCTGACGCGCGGACAGCGCCAGAACACCGGGCTGACGGCGCAGAGCGCTCAGAGCTGCGTCAGTACGTGCTCCGCGCTCGACACCTTGAACTCGCCCTTCTGCTCGACGTTCACCTGCTTCACCACGCCGTCATCCACCACCAGCGAGAAGCGCTGCCCACGGATGCCCATGCCGTACCCGGTGGCGTCCATCTCCAGGCCCAGGGCCTTGGTGTATTCGGCGTTGCCGTCGGCCAGCATCTCGACCTTGCCGTCGGCGTTCTGGGACTTGCCCCAGGCCTTCATCACGAACGCGTCGTTGACGGCCAGGCAGGCGATGGCGTCGACGCCCTTGCCCTTGATGTCACCGGCCTTCTCGACGAAGCCCGGCAGATGCTTGGCATCGCAGGTAGGCGTGAACGCCCCCGGCACCGAGAACAGCACGACCTTGCGGCCCTTGAAGAAGTCCTCGGCGCTGATCTTCTGCGGTCCCTCCTGGGTGATCTGCGTGAATGTGCCCGCAGGCATTTTGTCGCCGACCTTGATCATGAGCATCCCCTCGTTGCTGACGTGAAACTGGAACCCGGCATTGTAGTGCCGAATCCGAGTCACACAACCAGGGTTCCGCGTGCTCCGAGAATATGCGAGCGCATCAATGCCGAGCTCCAGTCGCCGTCGCGCGCTTCGAGGGCGCGGACGATCTCCAGATGGTGCGAGGCACTGCGGATCAGGTCTTCATCCTGATAAGTCGCGAAGGACCGCAGCATGTGCGGCACTTCGATCAGCGAAGCCAGCGCGGACACCAGGCGCGGGCTGGCCGCGAACTCGTGAATGCGACGATGAAATTGGCTATTGAGCGCACCGACGCGCTCGAGATATCCCTCCGGCTTCGCCAGCGTTTCGTGATATTGATCTTCGGCGAGCTGACGCAACTCGGCGATGCCCTCGCTCGTGATGCGCCGCGCGGCACGCGCCGCTCCATAGGATTCGAGCATGGCGCGTAATTCATACACGTCATCGCGATCTTCATGGGTCCACTCGGTCACGATCGCGCCCTGGTGCGGGACGAATTCCAACAGTCCTTCGGCGTGGAGTTTTCGCAACGCCTCCCTCACCGGCGTCCGACTCACCCCTGCGACCGCTGCCACTTCCTGCTCGGTGATACGAGCGGATGCTGGATACACTCCGCGCACGATGCGTTCACGAACCGTGTGATACGCCTTGTCCACTGCCTTGGCCATGGTGCTCCTTCAAACATTCGGTGATGGAGACCCGCAATGCGCCGCTGCATATTGATTGGGTATGAACGGGTCTCGTATGAGACCAGTGTATACGCGCCCTTTCATACCAAACAGCAATATACGCACGCCCTTCACTAACTTAAGTTAGGGGCGAAAACCCTGCCGAAGTGAGCCCACTTCGGCAGTTGGACGCTTCAGGCAGAAAGCCCTGTATCAGGCTGATGCTCTTGGGGTTACGACGGGGAAGCCGCCCGCCTTGGAGACCATGCTCGGCACTGCTTTGCCGCGCTGCTCGCCGAGCCAGCGAGCGGTCTCGATCAGTTTGGTGAGATCGATGCCGGTGTCATAGCCCGCGCGGGACAACATGTACACCAGATCTTCCGTGCCGACGTTTCCTGTCGCGTTCGGAGCGAACGGACAACCGCCGACGCCGCCGACGCTGGCATCGAGTGTGTTTACACCGGCGAGTACAGCGGCGTATGCATTCGCGACCGCTGTATTCCGCGTGTTGTGAAAGTGACAGCGAATGGCGACATCGCCGACCGCGGCACGCACCTGTTCGACGAGCGCCGTCACCTGACTCGGAACCGCAACACCGATGGTGTCGGCGAGCGCGATCTCGAGCGGTTGGGACTGCGCGAGACGACGACAAATATCGACGACGCGCGATGCCGGCACTTCACCTTCGAACGGACAGCCGAATGCCGTCGACAATGTCACCTGCATGCGCACGCCCGCCTCGCGAGCGAGCGGCGCAATCTCTTCGATGGTGCGAATGTTTTCTTCCATCGTGGCGCCCTGGTTGCGCTCGCTGAAGCTGTCGGTCGCGGCAGCGACCAGACCCACTTCGGTGCAACCGGCGGCGAGCGCGCGATCGAATCCTTTGCGATTCAACACCAGACCGACATATTGCACGCCAGGGACTTTCGGCAGACCGGCGAGCACCGCTTCGGCATCTGCCATCTGCGGCACCCGTTTCGGATTCACGAAGCTCGCCACTTCGATGCGCTTCAAGCCGGCGGCCACCAACCGACCGATCAGTTCCAGCTTGGTCGCCGTCGGCAACACTTCGGGCTCGCTTTGCAAGCCGTCGCGCGGCCCCACTTCGACAATTTCAATCGCTCGCGCCATTAGTAACTCTCGACTGCTCTCAATGACTTTCGCAAACATCGCCGTCGGTGATCGCGCCCAAGGACGCGCTGCTGACCTCGCGAGCGTATTTCGCGAGCACACCCCGACGGGCGTACGGCGCGGGCGCTCGCCACGCGGCGCGCCGCTTCGACAACTCCTGCTCGCTCAACGCGACCTGAATCTCGCGTGACTGCGCATCGATGGTGATCTGATCGCCATCGCGAATCAGACCGATCGGCCCGCCGACCGCAGCTTCCGGGGCGATGTGACCAACGACGAACCCCCGGCTGCCGCCCGAGAACCGACCGTCGGTAATCAGCGCGACCTTATCCGCGAGCCCCGCGCCCGCAATCGCGCTCGTCGGGCTCAACATCTCACGCATACCTGGCCCACCTTTGGGGCCCTCGTAGCGAATTACAACTACATCGCCCGCCCCGACCTTGCCATCGAGAATGGCCTGCACCGATGCTTCTTCGCCATCGAACACCCGCGCACGGCCTGTAAACGACAAGCCTTCCTTGCCGGTGATCTTCGCGACCGAGCCTTCCGGCGCGAGATTGCCATAGAGCACGACCAGGTGACTGTCGGGCTTGATGGGCTTGTCGAAGGCGTAAACGATGTCTTGATTCTTCGGATACGGCTTCACGCTCTTCAGATTCTGCGCGAGCGTCTTGCCGGTCACGGTCAAACAATCCCCGTGCAGCAGCCCTTCCTTCAACAGCATCTTCATCAGCGGCTGAATGCCACCGATGCGCACCAGCTCCGACATCATGTACTTGCCGCTCGGGCGCAGATCGGCGAGCACCGGCACCTGCCTGCCGATGCGCGTGAAGTCATCGAGCTCGAGCTTCACATTGGCGGCATGGGCGATGGCCAGCAGATGGAGCACCGCGTTGGTCGAGCCGCCGAGCGCGATGACGGTGGTGATCGCATTCTCGAACGCTTCGCGCGTCATGATCTGCGACGGCGTGATGCCCTGCTTGGCGAGCTTCACGACCGCCTTGCCGGCGTTCACGCAGTCCTGGATCTTCTGCTTCGACACCGCGTCCTGCGCGGAGCTGTTCGGCAAGCTCATTCCCATGGCCTCGATCGCGGACGCCATGGTGTTCGCGGTGTACATGCCGGCGCAGCTGCCCGGACCGGGAATGGCCTTGCGCTCGATCTCGTCCATTTGTTTCTTCGTGATCTTGCCGCTGGTGAACGCACCGCGGGCTTCGAACACGGAAATCACATCGAGATGGCCCGGGCCCGGACGAATGGTGCCGCCATACACGAACACCGCCGGCCGATCCAAACGCGCCAGCGCCATCATGCAGCCGGGCATGTTCTTGTCGCAGCCGCCGATCGCGACCACGCCATCGAAGCCCTGCGCGCCGGACACCGTTTCGATCGAGTCCGCGATCACTTCGCGCGACACGAGCGAGTAACGCATGCCGGGCGAGCCGTTGGAGATGCCGTCGGACACGGTGATCGTGCCGAATGTCGTGCTCTTGCCACCGGCGGAGTCGACCGCCGCCGCGGCCGCCTTGGCCAGCTTGTCGATGTGCATATTGCACGGCGTGAGATTGCTCCAGGTGGAGGCAATGCCGATCGCCGGCTTCTTGAAGTCCGCATCCTTGTAGCCGACCGCCCGCAGCATGGCGCGGCTGGGCGCCTGCTTCAGACCATCGACGACTTCACTGGAATAGCGGCGGAAATTGACGGCGGGCTTGGCAGCTTGTTTTTTCGTGGCCATGGTAACGAGCGCGCAAAGAACGATCGGCGACGGCCGCTATTGTAGTGGCCGCCGCCGAAGGCAAGGCAAGTGATTGGCGCAAAGTCAGATATTGATGATGGCGCTCTTCGGTGCGCCTTTGTTCGCGTGCAAACCGGCGATCCGCATGGCCAGCTCCAGCGCCTGCTCATAGTTCAGGCGTGGATCGACCTGCGATTTATAGGCGCGCGCGAGGTCCGCATCCGTCAGACCCCGAGCGCCGCCCGTGCATTCGGTGACATCCTCACCTGTGAGCTCGAAATGCACACCCCCGAGCCAAGAACCGAGTTCGCGGTGGATTCGGAAGGCCGACTCCAGCTCGCTGACGATGTTTTCGAAGCGCCGTGTCTTCAGGCCCGAGGTGGCCGTCTCGGTGTTGCCGTGCATGGGATCGCAGACCCACAGCACCGGGCTGCCGGTGGCACGCACCGCCTGGATCAGCGGCGGCAGACGCTTGTCGATGTCCTTCGCGCCCATGCGATGGATCAGCACGATCCGGCCGGGCTCGTTGTTCGGATTGAGGGTCGCGATCAGACCCTGCAGCCACTCCGCGCTCATCGATGGGCCGACCTTGATGCCCAAAGGATTGGCGATGCCACGGAAGAATTCGACGTGCGCACCCTCCAGCGCCGCGGTACGCATCCCGATCCAGGGCATGTGCGTGGACAGGTTGTACCAGCGCTGCGAGCGCGGGATGTAACGCGTCTGCGCCTGCTCGAGCAGCAGATGCAGCGCTTCGTGACTGGTGTAGAAGCGCGTCGTGGTGCTCTCGTGAATCGGCTGCCCCGAGGCCGCTTCGAAGAAATCGAGCGATTCGGAAATCGAATGCACGACCTTCTCGTACGCCTCCTTGGAAGGCGAATGACGCAGGAAGTCCAGATCCCAGTATTCGGGGTGATGCAGGTCGGCGAAGCCGCCATCGATCAGTGAGCGGACAAAGTTGAGCGTCAGCGCCGAGCGCTCGTAGCCCCGCAACAGCAATGACGGATCGGGGGTGCGCTCTTCGGCCGTGAAGCCCGGCCGATTGACGTTCGCGCCCCGATAGCTGGGCAGGGTCACGCCTTCGCGAGTCTCGGTGTCTGCCGAGCGAGGCTTGGCATACTGACCGGCCATGCGGCCGACGCGGATCACCGGCTTCTTCAGGCCATAGACCAGCACCAGACTCATCTGCAGCAGGATTTTCAGCTTCTTGGCGATCTTGTCGGACTCGCAGTCCTCGAACGTCTCGGCGCAGTCCCCGCCCTGGAGCAGGAAGCGCTCGCCGCGCTGGGCCGAGGCAATCTGCTCTTTCAGCGCCTCGACTTCCCACGACACCACCAGCGGCGGCAGCCGCGAGAGCTCGGCGACGACACTGTCCAGCGCGGCCTGGTCCGGGTAGCTGGCCTGCTGCTGCGCCTGCCGGGACTGCCAGCTGGAAGGGTGCCAATGAATCAGGTCGGGAGTGCGAGTCATAGCGGGCGGCAGCCTAGCACCCGCGCCGGGCGAAGCAAACGGACCGGAGCCGAAATTGCATACAGCTGGGTCAAAAATGCCGGCCGAGGCGGCCCGGACCGGCCCGACGTTTACAGCTCCGGGGCGTCCGGCCTTTAATGACACCTTTGCAGAGCGGTCCCGAACAGCACTCCGGGACGGCAAGGGAGCACGCATGGCGAAGGTTCTGATCCTCGGTGCCGGCAAGATCGGTGCGTTGGTTTCCGGGCTGCTGGCGGAATCCGGCTCTTACGAAGTGCATCTGGGCGACGTGAGCGCCGAGGCCGCCAATGCGGTCGTGAGTGCGCATCGCCTCCCCAACCTCCACGCGCACCATGTGGATGCAGCCAATGCCGAAGCGCTGCGCGCCCAGCTTCAGAAGCATCCGATCGATGCGGTCATTTCCAGCCTGCCCTACTACTGCAACGTTGGCGTCGCCGAAGCCGCGCGCGCTGCCGGCACGCACTATTTCGATCTCACCGAGGACGTCGAAGTCACTCGCGCCGTTCGCAAGATCGCCGAGGGCGCGGGGCATGCCTTCGTTCCTCAATGTGGTCTCGCGCCGGGCTTCATCTCCATCGCGGCGAATGAGCTGATCGGTCACTTCGACGAGCTGCGCGCGGTGAAGCTGCGTGTCGGCGCCCTGCCCCAGCATCCAAACAACGTCTTGAAATATTCCCTGACCTGGTCGACCGAAGGGCTGATCAACGAGTACGGCAATCCCTGCGAAGCGATCGTGGATGGCCGGCGGCTGGAAGTCGCGCCGCTCGAAGGCCTGGAAGAGATCGAGATCGACGGCACGTTGTACGAGGCCTTCAACACTTCTGGCGGCTTGGGTTCGCTCGCCGAGACCTACGGCGCACGCGTGCAGAACATGGATTACAAGACCATGCGCTATCCCGGCCATTGCGATCAGATGCGCTTGCTGATGAACGATCTGAAGCTCAATCACGATCGCGGCACGCTCAAACGCATCCTCGAAAACGCCGTGCCGCAGACGTTGCAGGACGTCGTGGTCATTTACGTCGCGGTCACCGGCAAGCAGGACGGCGAGCTGCGCGAGGAGAACTACGTCAACAAGGTCTATCCGCAAGTGATCGCCGGCCGGTTGTGGTCGGCAATTCAAGTCACGACCGCCTCGGGCCTGTGCGCCGTGGTCGATCTGGTGATCCACAGCGGCGGCAAGCATCACGGCTTCGTGCGTCAGGAAGATTTCCGGCTGCAGGACGTGCTGACGAATCGGTTTGGCAAGCACTACGCCGCGGGCGGCGGCAAGGAAGTGTCCGGCCACATCGTGGTCAGCGGACAGACCGGTCATCAACGCAGGCACTGAGCTGGCGCTCTTCCAGCATCGACTTCGAGGCAATGAGTCGGGCGCCTCTGCCACTCGGGCGGCAGGCTTGATAGCCTGTCGGCTTCGATGCGTCGATTGGAGAGTTCAGTGGCACGTAGTGAGTTCGCGATCGTGGGCGCCGGTGCGCTCGGTTCCATCCTGGCCGCTCATCTGGTTCGCAACGGGCATTCGGTCGCCCTGCTCGCCCGCGGGCAACGTGCTCAGCAGGTGCGTGAGCAAGGGCTTCGGATCAAGGGAGTGAGCGAGATCGCCACACCGGTCGAGGTGCTCACCGACCCGGCGCAACTGCGCGAAACCGGAACGCTCATCATCGCCACCAAGACGCCGGGATCCGAGCAGACCTTGGCCTCGCTCAGTCACGTGAACCTCGATCGGGCGCTGTCGGTTCAGAACGGCGTGATGAAAGACGACCTGCTGGCGCAGACGTACGGGCGCGAGCGGACCTTGGGATCACTGGCCGACACCAGCGGCGAGTTGCTCGCTTCGGGCGAGGTGCTGTTCACGCGCAATGTGAATTTGTTCATCGGCGAGCTGGACGGTTCGATGAGCGACACGGCGCGAGGGATCGTGAAAGCCATCGACGATTCCGGCGTGCGTGCGACGCTGATGCCCGACATCGTCTCGCGCGAATGGAGCAAGTTCGTGGGCTGGGTGGGCTTCGTCAGCCTGTCGCTCACGACCCGCGCCGTCACGTGGCGATTCCTGTCCGATCCGGATGCAGCCCTGCTGATCGTGCGACTGACGCGCGAGCTTGCGTCGCTGGCGAAGGCGCTTGGGATTCCGCTGACGGAGGATCGGGCGATCCTGCCGTTGGGCACGGTGCTCGGTGGCGACGAGGCGCAAGCGGTCGCAGCGGTGCAGAAGATCGGCGCCGACTATCAGACGAAGGCGCCGGAGCACCGCATGTCGGCGCTGCAGGATCTGCTCGCGGGCCGAGCGCTCGAGATCCATGAAACCCTGGGCTATGCGCTGCGCAAGGCGACGGAGCTGAAGCTCTCGTTGCCGCTGCTGGCGGATTTCTATTCGCTGGTCAGCGCGATCGATCGCACGCGGGATCGGTGAGGCGCGCGCTGCTCGTCAGCGCGCAATCTCCATGATGAAAGCTGTTGCGGCGAGCAGGCACGCGGCCGTCCGCACGTGGTTCCAGCGGGTCCAGGGACCCCGATAGGCGTGCCATTGGGATTCGAGGTCGTCGGCCGACGGTGAGACGGCCTCCAGCTTTTCGTTCAGCGGCACGTTGCACACCATCGTGACGCCGATCGCGCCGATCAGATAAAACAACGCCCCGGCGACGACCAGCGGCGAATTGAGCAGCCCGACCAGCAGTGCGACGCATAGCAGTGCCGTACCGAAGAAGGCCAGGAAGAACAGCGAATTCAGGATCGCCCGGTTGATGCTGTTCATCGCTGCCACGGCACCTGCGGCGGGCAGGCGGTCGAAGGCGCGCATCACGGTGTTGGAGAAGACGAAGAACAAGCCGCCGTTGAGGCCACTGCCCACGGCGGCCAGGATCAGCAGTGCGGTCCAGAGATGGGCCTTCATACGTCCCCCGTCCGATCTCACGACCTTACTGCAATCCTGCCTCTGCGGCCACGTTGTTGCGGCATGGAGCAATCGCTTTCAACTCGGTCCTTTACGCTAATGTCCGCTAACGCGTCTACGGTAACGCGGTTGCGGCCCGCCCTGTCCTGCGCATAGCTGCGGAGCTGCAGTTTTCGCTTCGGCGGGGCTCCTGCCGGCGGCCTTGGGCGTAGCCGTTTTGGCGTCGCGGTACCGCTTCGCGTGCGCGCAGCCTGCCGGCGGGTTGGGCTTCTCGGTGTCGTTTCGCGTTGCGTGCGGCCTGCCGCGGAGTTGGCCTGTCGGCTTTCGCTTCGCGTTGCGCGCAGCGTGTCGGCGGAGTTGGCCTGTCGGCTTTCGCTTCGCGTTTGCGCGCAGCCTGTCGGCGGAGTTGGCCTGTCGGCTTTCGCTTCGCGTTGCGCGCAGCCTGTCGGCAGAGCTGGGGCGAGGTGGGGGTCTCGGGAAACTCGCGAGCGTCTTTACTGTCGCGGGCTGTGCGTCGATGGCTGCCGCATGATTTGCTCCGTGGTCGCGTGACGGTCGGTGTCGCTCGCCCTTGACGCGCTAACGCGCTGCGAGCTGCAACGCGCGGCGTCATTTGTACTGCCAGCGTGCAACGGTTTGCTCGAATGGCGGCGGTGGCCGAGGCACTGTGGTTGCGAACTTCCCGAGCCCCCACCTCGCCCCAGCTCGAAGATGCACGTCTCGAAGGCGGCGCGCTTCGCGCGCGAGAGAGGGGCGCGCCCTTGCCCCCACTGAAGAATAGAATTGATCCCGGGAAAATACCCGCTGAAAGATTGGTTGCTGGCAAGTGCTCAAGAAAGATCTGTCCTTGGCCAATGCCACTGAAAGATTGCCCTGGGAAATGCCCGCTGAAGATTGGTCGCGGGCAAATGCCCAAGAAGGATTTGTCCCTGGCCAATGCCACTTATAGATTGGGCCGTGGCGCATGCCCGATGATCGATCGGTCTGTGGCACATGCTCGGCGCATCTGACACTCGACGCTTCTGCGGAAACGCGCGATCTGCGCTCACGAGGCCGGACCGTCCGGGACTCGTGTCCGTTCCTCTCTTTTCTCCATGCCAAACCTCTTGGGGCTCCAGCTCGGGCCGCGACGGGGGCGATTCAAACGACCCCAAGCAAGTGCCTTGCGGCAGCGGACAACTTAGGCTGCCCGTTGCACTTCCACCCTCGCCTTCTCGATCTGCTCGGCGATGCGCTTATCCGACACCGGCAGCACCGCCTTGAGATCCTGCGCAAACAGCGAGACTCGAAACTCCTCGATCATCCATTGCAGCCGATCGAGCTCGGGATGGGTTTCGCCCTTGGGCGCCTGCGAGCGCAGACGTTGGTAAGCCTGTGTCGCGGGCGAGAGCTGCTTCATCAACTCCGCATCGCGTTTCTGATTGCCGGGCGCTTTGTCGAGCCGCCGCGTGAGCGCTTTGAAGTACCGCGGCAAATGGGGCCAGAGCGCAGTCGGCACGCTCGCTGGGAAGTCTCCAGGGACAAGCATTTGCAGCTGCGCCTGCACGTCGGTCCGAAGCGCCTGGAACGTAGGACCTTCGAGTGCCGCGAGCTTCATGCGCGCATTGCGCAGTTCACGCAGCGCTGAGGTTGTGTGCTCGATGACACGATCGGTCACCTCGCCAAAGCGCGCGCGATGCTTGTCCAGCAACGCATCGAACTGTGCGGCCGAGCGCGGCAGCGCGTCCGCCTCGCTCAAGAAACATTCGACGAAACACTTCTCGGCCAACGCCTCGGCAATGGGCCGTGAGTTGTTCAAGCCCTGAGCCAACAGCATCAGCTCGGTGCGCTCCGAGCAACGCTTGCGGGCGTATTTGAACTGCTCGGGCAATGCGAGGATGGCGAGTCGCAAGATGCCCGAACGCAGCATGCCTTCGGCGTCTACCAACGTGGCCGCCTCGGCGACTTCGACACCTTCGCCACGATCACGCAGCGTGGGATAAACAGAGAAGCGCAGTCCGCGCCGCTGCACCGACTCTTCGACCGCGAGATCGCCGAAGTCCCAGCGACGACGCACCCCAGTCGAGGGCGCTGTCTTCTGCGCACCCGATTTCACTTCGGTCTCGCGTACGGCGCGTTTCAGTGCAGCGAGATCCCGGCCCTCGGCGAGCGTCTTGCCATCGAGGTCGGCGACTCGGAAGTTCACGCGTAGATGATCCGGCAGCGGAAGCGCAGCGACCTCTTCCGCCGTCACGGTCGTGCCGCCGACACGAGTGATCCACTCCGCCACGGCAGTATTGAATTCCTTGGACTCGTCGATTTCCGCCGCCGCACGCGCCGCATGCTCGGGGACGGGAACGAACGCTTTTCGGATCTGCTTCGGCAGACTGCGCAACAACTGGGTGATCGTCTCGACGCGCCAGCCCGGAATGGGCCGTGAGAAATCGCCAATGACCGCGTTGCTCAACAGCGGCTTCGGCAGCACGACCGTGACGCCGTCGCTGGCCGAGCCCGGCTCGAAACGATATTCGAGCGGCAACTCGTTCCCCGTGACCGCCAGGACCGGCGGAAACTCCTGCGGAGTGATTTCAGAGGCGTTACGACGGGTGATGTCCGCCATCGTCATGTGCAGCTGCTGGGCGTGACCTGGCGTTCTCAGCCACTTCTCCAGCGCCGACACCGAATTCACGGTCGCTGGCAGCCGCGCCAGATAGAAGTCACACAGCGCCTGTTCGTCGGCCAGGATGTCGCGACGACGGACCTTCGCCTCCATCACCTCGACCTGCTGGCGCAAGCGCCGATTGTGTTTCAGGAAGTCCGCTTTGAGTCGCGAATGGCCTTCGACCAGCGCCTCGCGCACGAATATCTCTTGGGCTTCGCGGGGCGATACGTTGCCGAGATTGATGCGTCGGCGCGAGGACAGCGTCAGGCCATACAAGGCGACTGCCTCGAATGCCGCAACGAAGCCGCGATCCTCCACCCAGTGCGGTTCGCTATAGCTGCGCTTGATCAGATGCGCGCCCGCGGACTCGATCCATTGGGGCTCGACGGCTGCGACGGTGCGTGCGTAGAGACGCGTCGTTTCCATCAGATTCGCGGCAACCACCCACTTCGGCGGCTTGCTCGCCAGCGGCGTGCCCGGTGCGATGACGAATCGCGTGCCGCGGGCGCCGTCGTATTCGCGCTTCTCATCGAGTGCGCCGATGTTGCCGAGGAAGCCGGTGAGAATCGCCTGGTGCAGATTGGCGTAATCCGCAGGCGCACTGTTGGGCTTGAGATCGAGCTCTTTGACCGTCTCGCTGAGCTGCCGATGCAACTCCTGCCACTCGCGGGCGCGCATGAAGGCGATGAAGTTCTCGCGACACCATTTGCGCAGCTGGCTGCCGGATAACTCGGCGACCTGCGTTTGATATGCGTTCCACAGGTTCAGCACGGCAACGAAATCCGAGCGCGGATCCGCGAACGCCGCGTGCTTCTGGTCCGCCTGAGTTTGTGCATCCGACGGCCGCTCGCGCGGATCCTGGGCAGCGAGGAACGATGCGATGACGAGCATCTCCGCGAGGCAGCTGTGATGACTCGCCGCCAGCAGCATTCGCCCGAGCCGCGGATCGACCGGCAGCGAGGAGAGCTGACGACCGAGACTCGTCACCCGACGCTCGTCATCGACCGCCTTCAACTCCTGCAGCAATCGATAGCCATCGTTGATCAGCCGGGTGTCGGGCGGATCGACGAACGGAAAGGCCTCCGGTTCGCCCAGTTCCAGGGCGGCCATCTGCAGGATGACGCTGGCCAGGTTCGTCCGCAGCACTTCCGGCGGCGTGAAGGCCGGCCGCAGATTGAAGTCCTCTTCCGAGTACAGGCGAATGCAGATGCCGGGCGCCTCGCGGCCCGAACGGCCCTTGCGTTGATCGGCGCTGGCTTGTGAGATCGGCTCGATCGGCAAACGCTGCACTTTGCCACGCACGCTGTAACGGCTGATGCGCGCGAGACCCGAGTCGACGACATGCCGAATGCCCGGCACGGTCAGCGATGTCTCGGCAACGTTGGTTGCGAGCACCACGCGACGGGAACCGTGCTTCTCGAAGATCTTTTCCTGATCGCGCGTCGACAACCTCGCGTACAGCGGCAGCACTTCGGTGCCGTGCAGGCGCGCTTTGGAGAGCGCATCGGCGGCGTCGCGGATCTGTTTTTCGCCCGGCAGGAACACGAGCACGTCGCCCCGATCCACTCGATCCAGTTCCTGGACTGCGGCGACGATGCCCTCATCGAGGGACAGTTCGTAGTCGTCCTCGTCGGTGCCTGTTAGCGGCCGATAACGCACTTCGACGGGATAACTGCGGCCGGACACCTCGATGATCGGCGCGCCGCCGAAGAACTCAGCGAAGCGCTGCGGATCGATGGTGGCCGACGTGATCACGACGCGCAGGTCCGGGCGCTGCGGCAGCAGGCGTTTGAGGACGCCGAGCAGGAAATCGATGTTGAGGCTGCGCTCGTGCGCTTCGTCGATGATCAGCGTGTCGTAACGGCGCAGTAACCGATCGTTCTCCAGCTCACGCAGCAGGATGCCGTCGGTCATGAGCTTGATGCGGCAGTCCGGGCCGGTGCGATCGTTGAAGCGCACCTGGTAGCCGACCGCGCCGCCGACCGTGGTTTGCAGCTCTTCGGCCAGCCGATTCGCGATGGCGCGAGCGGCAATACGCCGGGGCTGCGTGTGGCCAATCACACCGAAAGTGCCGCGGCCGGCTTCCATGCAGATCTTGGGCAACTGCGTCGTTTTACCGGAGCCGGTGGCACCGCAGACCACCACCACCTGGTTTGTTTGTAACGCCTTTGCAATCTCTTCGCGATGCGCGGTGATCGGCAGGCCAGCGTCGTACTCGACGCGCAGGGGCAGCGCTTTGAGTCGCTCGACGGTCGCCACCGATGTCTCGATGGACTGACGCAGGTTATGAACGGCACCGTCGGGCTCCGCGGGCGGAGTACGGCGCGCGAACAGGCGATCCAGCTCCCGCGACAGACGCGGCCGGTCGGCGAATCGCGTGTGGGGCAGCTGCTCGCGCAGCGCCAGCAGCGCCGCGGTGTAAGAGGAATTCGGGGTACTCATCGCGCAGCCGACTTGTATGCGATTGCCCCGGGAGGTTTCAAGTCAGACCGGCGCTATTTTAACCTCGATCCGGGCGCCGCCGAGCGCCGACTGATCGATATCGATGCGGCCGCCGTTGAGCTCGACCAGCTCGCGCACGACGGACAATCCAATGCCCTGCCCGGCCACGCGCTCATCCAGTCGGGCGCCGCGTTCCAGCACTCGGGCGCGCGATTCGAGCGGAATGCCCGGACCGTCGTCCTCGATCACGATGCGCAAGCCATCGCGACGGGCCGCCGGACTCACGACCCGGTCGGCGGTGATGCGCACGGTGGTCCGCGCCCACTTGAAAGCGTTATCGAGCAGGTTGCCCGCAATCTCCGTGAGATCTTCGCGGTCACCCGTGAAGGTGCAACCCTCGGCCACGGCCAATTCACACGTGAGGCCGCGATCCACGTAGACCTTCAACAACGCGCCACGCAATGCTTCCAATGCCTCGCGAACGTCGGTCGGCGCCGAGCCGAGGCCAGTGCCACCGGCGGCGGCGGCGCGACGCAGCTGATATTTGACGATGTCATCCATGCGCCCGACTTGCTCATCCAGCTGCCGAACCACGCTCAACTCGCGGCCGTTTTGACTGTTGAGCAGATTGCGCATGACCGCGAGCGGCGTTTTGAAGCTGTGCGCAAGATTGCCGAGCGTGTTTCGATAGCGCGCGAGGCGCTCGCGCTCGCTGCGCAGGAGCGCGTTCAAATTGGTGGTGATGCCGAGCAGCTCGCGTGGATAGCCGCCACCGAGCTCGGTGAGATGGCCCGCTTCGATGGCTTCGATTTCGCGTTCCACGCGCCGTAGCGGCGCAAGCATTCTTCGCGACAGCAGCGCGAACGCGCCCAGCAACAGCACCATCAGCGCCGCGAACCAACCAAACATCCGGCCGCGCAGACGAGCCAACTGCGCGTAGTACGGTTCGAGACTCTCCGCCACGCTATAGACGAACGAGCGCGTGACCCGATTCCGGAACTGCCACTCGATGCCCATGCTGAGCGACAGCACGGGCGTGCCATCGGCTCGCCGCAGCTCGCCGAAACGGCGCTCGCCGACCTGCACGTGCGGGAATTCGAGCCCGGTGCCGGTCAGGGATTTCGAGCGCCAGCTGGGCCGGCCGTCACTGCGCAGGATCTCGCCATACAGCCCCGAGCCCGGGTTGTCGAAGCGCGGCTCGGCGAGCTGATCGGCACGCAGCCCGCCGCTGGAATCCTCTTCCGAGGCCGACAGCAGCGCGATCACCTGCACCTCCAGCCGATCCTGGATGGCGCGCCGGCTCAGGTCCTGGAACACGAAATCCAGGGCCAGAATGGTGACGCCAAAGAACAGGATCAGCAGGATGCTGACCGAGACGAGCAGTCGTGTGCTGAGCGAACGCGGCTGCATCGTCCTCGCTACACGAAACTCAACTCGTGCCCCCCCAGGCACAGGGAAGTGCCCGCCGCCCCAGGCGGCGAGCGCAGGGGCAAAAGTCGCGTCTTTTGCCCGCTGCGCCCACAGCGCGAGTGGCAGGAGGCCCGAGTCGCTGTTTCATATCAGGCGGCAGCGGTATCGCGCTGAAGGGCGAAACGGTAACCCCGGCCGCGCAGCGTCTCGATCGGCTTGATGGTCTCGTCCGGATCGAGCTTGCGCCGCAGGCGACCGATGAACACCTCGATGGTGTTGCTGTCACGGTCGAAGTCCTGCGCATACAGCCGCTCGGTCAGCTCGCTCTTGGAGATCACCTCGCCGGCGCGATGGATCAGGTGGTCGAGGATGCGGTACTCGAAGCTGGTCAGATCGACCTTGCGGCCATTGACCGTGACCTCCTGAGTCCTCGGATCCAGCGATACCGGACCACAACGCAGCACGGGCTGAGCCCAGCCGCCCGAGCGCCGCAACAGCGCCTGCACGCGCGCCAGCAGCTCCTCGAAATGGAAAGGTTTGGCGACGTAGTCGTCGGCGCCGGCCTGCAGTCCTTCCACCTTGTCCTGCCAGCGATCGCGCGCCGTCAGGATCAGGATGGGAAAGCTCTTGCCTTCGGCGCGCAGCGTCTTGATCAGCTCCAGGCCAGGCAGCTTCGGCAGGCCCAGATCGACCACGGCCAGGTCCAGGGCATATTCCCGCCCGCAGTAGAGTCCTTCCTCGCCATCGGCAGCGGCGTCGACGGTGAAGCCGTGCTGCTGCAGCTGTTCGACGATGGATTCACGCAGGGTCTGTTCGTCTTCAACAATTAGGACGCGCATGGATCAGTTCATTGCTCCCGATTCTGCGTCCACGCTCACGTTCCGGACCTTGCCGTCGGCGCTGAGCAGGCGGATGCGATGTTCCACCTTGTCGCCATTGCGAACGGTCTCGGCTCTGACCGCCTTGGCTCGAAAGCGCCGTTGCGCCATTTCCACCGCCTGATCGAGCGAGATGCCCGAGGGCTCGATGCGGTATTCACGGCGCTGCCGGCGATCGATCAGCTCCTGCGCATTGGCGCTGGGTACCGCTGCGAGCAGCGATAGCAGTACCAACATCAGGTGCCAGAAAGTGCGCATGGGGGCTAAGTGTACGCACGGCGCGACGTATGTTCACGCCCCGCCGCACAACCTTTGAGAAAACTCCCGTTGAAGATGGAAATCGTTTGACCGGTCTCCACCTCATTCGGCCACGGCGACGGCCACCCTGACCCGAATGCGATTACCGGGGTCGTACGGCAGGCGGGTCGTATATTCACGACCGTTGTACTCGTAGGTCACCCGGTACCCGTCAATACGCTCTTCGTACCGTTTCTCATATCGGACTTCGCAACGCTGAACTATTTCTTCACGCACCGAAGCTGAACGGCGGGCGGCGGCGTCATAACCCACCGCGGCACCGACCGTGGCGCCGGCGACGGTGGCTGCATCCCGGCCCCGGCCGCTGCCGAACTGGTGACCGATCACGCCACCAATGAGACCGCCGACCAGCGTGCGAACCCCGACCGCCGGATCGGAAATGTGCGGGCGCTCCTCGACATAGCGGACGTCGTCGTAGCACTCGCGATTCGGCGTCTCGACACGGACCTCCCGCACGATGGGCTCGACGCGGGTCACCGGGGCGTAGTCGTATTCGCTCGAACCACTGCGCTCGTAGCGGGGCGGTCCAGCCAGGGCCACGCCGGCCAGCAGCACACCGGTCACAGCCATCGAAACGCGAGCGGCACTCATTTTAGATCTCTCCAGGGGCCCGGCATGCGCCGAGCGTGGGAGTCAACTTAGGGCTGAGGCCATGAATGAACCCTGAACCTCGTCGGGGGACTTGTTACCAAGTGTATTACTCGAGCAACAGGGGTGGTCGCGAGCAGCCGTCGCCGAGACTCGGCCAGCGGTTACGTCCGAATACGGCGTTCGCCTCGGGGGAACTTGCCGGCGTTTCAGGGACTGCGTCGTTCCTCGGCTTTGCCTTCGTCCCACAGCTGGTCCATCTCGGCCAGGGTCGCCTGCTGCGGAGTCTTGCCCTGCTTCGCCAGGCCGCGCTCGACATAGCGAAACCGGCGCTCGAAGCTCGCGTTGGTGCGCTTGAGCGCCAGTTCCGGGTCGATCTTCAGATACCGGCACACGTTCACCACGCAAAACAGCACGTCGCCGATCTCGGCGGCCAGCCGTTCGTGCTGCCGCTGGCCTTCAGTCGTCGAGGCTGTCGTGTCGGCCTGCAGGCAGACGTGCGAGCGCACCTCGGCCTTGAACTCCGCGATCTCCTCATCGAGCTTCTCGATCGCGCCGTGCACGTCGGACCATTCGAAACCCACCTGGGCCGCACGCTTGCCGAGCTTGTTCGCGCGAGTCAGTGCGGGTAATGCGATGGGTACATCGTCGAGGACGCTGCCCTGCTCCTCGCCCGAGCGCTTCTGTGCACGCTCGCGACGCTTCTGCTCTTCCCACGCGACGCTCTGCGCTTCTGCATCCGCGACCGATGCACTCCCGAATACATGGGGATGCCGGCGTTCCATCTTGTCGCAAATGGCATGGGCCACCGCATCGAAATCGAATGCGCCCTGCTCCTTCGCCATCTGGGCATGGAACACGACTTGAAACAACAGATCGCCCAGCTCGTCACGCAACGAGGCCAGATCGTCGCGCTCGATCGCATCGGCGACCTCGTACGCTTCCTCGACCGTGTACGGTGCAATGGTCTTGAAGCTCTGCTGCAGATCCCACGGGCAGCCGCGCTGCGGATCCCGCAGCCGGGTCATGATGTCGAGCAGACGTTGAATGCCGGACATAGGAATTACTCGGTTCGCAACAGTTTATATAGAGACGTCAACATCCCGGCGGTCGCGCCCCAGATGTTGTGATTCTCATAAGGAATGTCGTACACCTGCACGGTGACTGCGCCCAGCTCGCGGGTGCGCGAGCGATGATTGACCGGATCGAGGATGTGGCACAGCGGCACTTCGAACGCGCTTTCCACTTCATGGTGATCGAGCCGCAGCTGGAAGCCGGGCCGCACGAACCCCACCACCGGCGTCACCCAATAGCCCGACAACACCAGTTGCGGCTCGAGGTACCCGGCGAATGTGATGTACTCGCGAGTCACGCCGATTTCTTCCTCGGTCTCGCGCAAGGCGGCCTCGAGCGGATTCAGATCGGTGGGCTCGATGCGACCGCCGGGAAAACTGATCTGTCCGGCGTGATTCTTCAACGTCGAGGCACGCTGCGTGAGCAGCACGGTGAGCCCCGTTTCATGATCCACGATGGGCACCAGCACGGCGGCCGCGATCGGAGAAGCGGGAAAGTACGCGCGAATCGCCTCGATGTCTTTGGCGGAGAAGCCGGCGGGCACGGCCGTACTGGGATCGGGCGCCGCACGGGAGTCCTTCAGCCGCTCTTCGATGAGCCGCCGCAGGGCAATTCGATCGTTCAAATCAGCCCCCGCCGCCTGCGACTTTACCGCCGGCCTTGGTCAGCTCGCGCGGATCCAGATACTTCGACAGCTCCACATCGGACAACTGCGTGTGTTCGGCAGCGACGTCCTTGATGGGCCGACCCGTGGCATACGCTTCTTTGGCGATCTTCGCGCCGGCTTCATAACCGATGACGGGATTGAGCGCGGTCACGAGAATGGGATTGCGATCCAGCGCTTCGCCGATGCGCTGCTCGTTGACAGTAAAACCCGCGAGCGCCGAGTCCGCGAGCGAGCGCGCGGCATTGGCGAGCAGATCGATACTCTGCAGCAGGTTGTAAGCGATCACCGGCAGCATCACGTTGAGCTGGAAATTGCCGGACTGCCCGGCGATGGCGATGGTCGCATCGTTGCCCATGACTTGCGCCGCCACCATGGTCACGGCTTCGGGGATCACGGGATTCACTTTGCCGGGCATGATGCTGCTGCCCGGCTGCAGCGCCGGCAGTGAAATCTCCCCGAGCCCGGCCAGCGGTCCGCTGTTCATCCAGCGCAGGTCATTGGCGATTTTCATCATCGACACCGCCAGCGTGCGCAGCTGCCCCGACAGCTCGACCGCGGCATCCTGCGATGACAGCGCCTCGAAGTAGTTCGTGCTCGGCTTGAGCTCCAAGCCGCTCTTCACCGAAAGATAACGCGACGCTCGCAGCGCGAAGCGTGGATGCGCGTTGACGCCCGTGCCGACCGCCGTGCCGCCGAGCGCGATCATTTGCAGACGCGCACGAGACTCCATCACTCGGGCACTGCCATGTTCGATCTGGGTGCGCCAGCCGCTCATCTCCTGGCCCAGCGTCACCGGCATCGCATCCATCAAATGCGTGCGTCCGGTCTTGACGATGTGTCCGATCTCACCGATGCGTCGGCTGATGACCGCGCTCAGATAGGCAAGCGCCGGCAGCAGGTGCTGCTCGACCGCAAGCAGCGCGCTCACGTGGATGGCGGTGGGAATCACATCGTTCGAGCTCTGGCTCATGTTGACGTGATCGTTGGGATGCACGGCGATGCCGGCGAACTTCGAGGCCAGGCGCGCGATGACCTCGTTGGCATTCATGTTGCTGCTGGTGCCCGAGCCGGTCTGGAACACATCGACGGGAAAGTGCCGGTCGTGCTTGCCTTCGGCCACTTCGAGCGCGGCCTTCTGGATCGCCGCCGCATGCTTGGCATCGATGCCGCCCAGCTCCACATTGGCGGTCGCGGCGGCCCACTTGATGAGGCCGAGCGCGCGGATGAAGTCGCGTGGCATGCGCAGGCCACTGATCGGAAAGTTGTCCACCGCGCGTTGGGTCTGTGCGCCCCACAATGCATCGCCGCGGACGCGCAACTCGCCCAGGCTGTCCCGCTCGATGCGAAAGTCGTCGTTCGCCACACGTACCTCCGGCGGGCCGACCGCCGATCTGCGGTATGATTCTACGATGAACAACAGTCCCTTGAATGCGATTTCACCCATCGACGGCCGCTACGCTGACAAGGCCGCCGAGCTGCGACCCCTCTTCAGCGAACGCGGGCTGATCCGTCAGCGAGTCCGCGTCGAGGCGCTCTGGCTCAAGGCCCTGGCGGCCGAGCCGGGCATCGAGGAGCTGCGAGGGCTGCCGGCCGCGGCACTCACGGTGCTCGATGCGTTGGCCGCCGAGCTGACCGATGCCGAGGCGGCCGAGGTCAAGAAGCTCGAGCGCGACACCAACCATGACGTAAAGGCGGTGGAGTACTTCGTCAAGAGTCGCCTCGATGCCGTGCCGGCCTGGCGCACGCGTCGGGAGTTCGTGCACTTCGCCTGTACTTCCGAAGATATCAACAATCTCAGCTATGCCTTGATGCTCAGGGAAGCGCGCGATCAGGTGCTGCTGCCGAGGCTCGATACGCTCATCGGCCGGCTGCGCGCCCTGGCGCACTTGCATGCGGCGACCCCGATGATGTCGCGTACGCATGGCCAGCCCGCGACGCCGACCACGCTGGGCAAGGAAATCGCGAACTTCACTTACCGGCTGCGCGAACAGCGCACGCGCCTCGCCGCCGTTTCCATCAGCGGCAAGATCAACGGCGCGGTGGGCAATTTCAATGCGCACATCGTTGCCTATCCGAACGTCGACTGGCCGCGGCTGGGGCAACGTTTCGTCGAGTCATTGGGCCTGACATGGAATCCATACACGACCCAGATCGAGCCGCATGACTGGATGGCGGAATATTTCGATGCCCTGGCGCGTCTGAACACCGTGCTCGTGGCGCTGTGCCGCGATATGTGGGGTTACATCTCGCTGGGCTATTTCCGTCAGCGCGTGGTCGCCGGCGAGACCGGCTCATCGACCATGCCGCACAAGGTCAATCCCATCGACTTCGAAAACGCCGAGGGCAATCTGACCCTGTCGAATTCGATGCTCCGTTATCTCTCGGACAAGCTGCCGGTGTCGCGCTGGCAGCGCGACCTCACCGATTCGACGGTGCTGCGAAATGTCGGCGTGGCGGTGAGTCATGCGTTGATTGCCTGGCGCTCCATCGAACGCGGCCTGGAACGAGTCGATGTGGACGCGGACCGGCTGGCGGAAGACCTGGACTCGAACTGGGAGCTGCTCGCCGAGCCCATCCAGACCGTGATGCGCCGCTACGGCGTCGAGAATGCATATGAACAGTTGAAGTCGCTGACGCGCGGCCAGCGGGTGGATGCCGCTTCCTTGCGACAGTTTGTGTCCGGTCTCGCCTTGCCGGAGTCTGCCAAGCAGGCGCTGCTGGAACTCTCGCCAGCGCGCTACGTTGGCTATGCTGAGGAATTTGCCAGGAAGGTATGAGCGGCCAGCGGCGCACCGACCGGCTTGATCGTGAATAAAGATTAATGCGCAATAGCTTGATTCGCATCACAATTCAATCTTGCTCGGTGGCTATACTGGCATTATGACCCTGCGCCCCGACCTCACCGTAGCCGCCGTCGTCGAACGCGACGGCCAGTTCCTGCTCGTCGAAGAGCGGGTCGGCAATCGCATGGTGTTCAACCAGCCGGCGGGGCATGTGGAGCGCGGCGAACAGTTCATCGACGCCGTGATCCGCGAGACCCTGGAAGAAACCGCCTGGACCTTCCGGCCCGAAGCGCTGATCGGCGTCTACCTGTGGGAACACGTCGAGAAACAGAAGAGCTTCCTGCGCGTGGTCTATTCCGGCGAGGTGACTCATCACCATGCCGACCGGCCGCTGGATCGGGGCATCGAGCGGGCGCTGTGGCTGGACCGCGATCAGATCCTGGCCCGCTCCGCCCGCCTGCGCAGCCCGCTGGTGCTGCGTTGTATCGATGACTACCTCGAAGGCGCCCGGCATCCCCTTGATGTCGCGAAAAACGTCGTCAAAGATGGCGTGCTGTCCCCGGAAGTGCGTGCGCGCACGCTGGAACATCCGGCCATCAATCGTCTGCTCTGAATCCGACCTGAACTCGTGACCGCTCCGCTCGTGATCGTCGGCATGTCCGGCGGCGTCGATTCGTCCGTCGCCGCCTGGCTGCTGCTGCAACAGGGTTACGAAGTGCAGGGCCTGTTCATGAGCAACTGGGACGAGGACGAAGACGGCTACTGCACCGCTGCCGAGGACTATCAGGATGCTCGTCACGTCTGCGAGCAGCTGGGCATCCCGCTGCACAAGGTGAGCTTCGCCGGCGAGTATCGCGAGCGCGTGTTCAGTTATTTCCTCGACGAGTATCGCCACGGCCGCACGCCCAATCCCGACGTGCTGTGCAATCGTGAGATCAAGTTCGGCGTTTGTTACGACTATGCGCGCCGCCTCGGCGCCGAGTGGGTCGCGACCGGTCATTACGCGCGCGTCGAGCGCGATCCCTCGCACTCACATGCCAGGCTGCTGCGCGGCCTCGATCCAAACAAAGATCAGAGTTATTTCCTGCACGCGATGCCGGGCGATGCGCTGGCGCATACCCTGTTCCCCATCGGCGCTCTGCAGAAGAAGAGCGAAGTGCGACGGCTCGCTCGCGAACAGACGCTGCCGGTGTTCGACAAGAAGGACAGCACCGGGATTTGTTTCATTGGTGAAAGACCGTTCGCGCAATTCCTGGAAACCTACCTGCCCGCGCAGCCCGGTTCCATCGAAACACTCGAAGGGCGACGGGTCGGCCAGCACCGCGGGCTCATGTACTACACGCTCGGTCAGCGGCAGGGGCTCGGCATCGGCGGACGCAACGACGCCGGCGAAGCGCCCTGGTATGTGGCCGACAAGGACCTCGCTCGCAATGTGCTCATCGTGGTGCAAGGTCACGATCATCCAGCCATGCTTCGCAACGAAGCCTGGGCTTCGCAGCTCGCATGGGTGGCCGGCGAGCCGCCCGCGCAACGTTTCGATTGCACCGCCAAAGTGCGCTATCGCCAACCCGATCAGGCGTGCAGCGTCGAGGTGCTCGCGGACGGCGGCTGTCACGTCCAGTTCCACCAGCCGCAACGTGCGGTCACTCCGGGTCAGTACGTGGTGTTTTACGACGGCGAGATCTGCCTCGGCGGCGGCGTCGTCGACCGGACCGCGTAAAACTTTGCGCGATCGGCCGCAAGTCGCCAGGAATTTGTTCTGGGATTCCCTGCATCCGCCCCCATAGTGACGCGGCGACCGCTATAATCCCGCCGATTTGTCCCGGGGGTATGCAAGGGGAGACCATCTGCACGCCACGGGGTAATGAAGCATATGGGACGCCTTGTCCGAGGTGGCGTCCCTGGCGCTGCCAGCGCTCGAGCCAGCCGCGCCACTCCCTATCCTCGCGGAGGACGCATGAAAGACTCGTTTAAGGCGCGCACCACGCTCGCTTGCGGCAATCAGAATTTTGAAATCGCCAGCCTCGCCGCCCTGAAAGACCGCAATGTCGCTCGCCTGCCCTATTCCCTGAAAATCCTGTTGGAAAATCTGCTGCGCTTCGAAGACGGCGTCAACGTGACGCGCGATGACATCGAAGCACTGCTCAACTGGGACCCGAAGGCCACGCCTTCCTACGAGATTTCTTTCACGCCCAGCCGCGTGATCATGCAGGACTTCACCGGCGTGCCCGCCATCGTCGATCTCGCCGCCATGCGCGAAGCGATGATCAAGCTCGGCGGCAATCCCGATGAGATCAATCCGCTCTCGCCCGCCGAGCTGGTCATCGACCACTCGGTGCAGGTCGACGCCTACGGCTCGGCGCAGTCGATGGCCGAGAACAATCGCATCGACTTCAGCCGCAACACCGAGCGCTATGCGTTCCTGCGCTGGGGTCAGACCGCGTTCCAGAATTTCAAAGTGGTGCCGCCGAACACCGGCATCGTGCACCAGGTGAACGTCGAGCACCTGGCGCGCGTCGTGTTCGATACGGAGAAGGACGGCGTGCGCTGGGCCTACCCGGATACGCTGGTCGGCACCGACTCGCACACCACCATGGTCAACGGCCTGGGCGTGCTCGGCTGGGGCGTGGGCGGTATCGAGGCCGAAGCGGCCATGCTCGGCCAGCCGGTCACCATGCTGATTCCGCACGTCATCGGCTTCAAGCTCACCGGCACGCTGCCGGCCGGCTCGACCGCGACCGACCTGGTGCTCACGGTCACCGAAATGCTGCGTAAGAAGGGCGTGGTGGACAAGTTCGTCGAGTTCTTCGGCGACGGTCTCGCCAACCTGCCGCTCGCCGACCGCGCCACCATCGGCAACATGGCGCCGGAATTCGGCAGCACCTGCGGCATCTTCCCGATCGACGAAGAGACCTTGAAGTATCTGGAGCTCACCGGCCGCTCGCCCGAGCACATCGCCATGGTCAAGGCCTATGCGCAGCACCAGGGCATGTGGCGCAACAACGGCGATCCGCAGGCGGATTACACCGACGTGCTCGAATTGGATCTGAGCACGGTCGAGCCGTCGCTCGCCGGCCCGAAGCGTCCGCAGGATCGCGTGCCGCTGCGTACCGCCAAGCAGGTTTATCAGACGACTCACAAGAAGATGGCCGAAGAGCGCGCCGGCAAGAACCCGGGCGCCAAGGGTGCCGCGGCTGCGTCGATGGACGGCAAGTCGTTCGAAGTCGCCGACGGCGCGGTGCTGATCGCCGCGATCACGAGCTGCACGAACACGTCGAACCCCGCCGTGCTGATCGCCGCCGGCCTGCTCGCTCGCAACGCTCGCAAGCGTGGCCTCACGTCCAAGCCCTGGGTGAAGACGTCGCTGGCTCCCGGCTCGCGCGTCGTGACCGACTATCTGAACAAGGCTGGCCTGAGCGACGACCTCGATGCGCTGGGCTTCTACACCGTCGGCTACGGCTGCACGACCTGTATCGGCAACTCCGGTCCGCTGCGCCCGGAAATCAGCGAAGCCGTGAAGGCGGGCGACGTGATCGCCGCGTCGGTGCTCTCCGGCAACCGCAACTTCGAAGGCCGCGTGCATCCGGAAGTGAAGATGAACTTCCTCGCCTCCCCGCCGCTGGTGGTCGCATACGCCCTCGCCGGCTCCATGACCATCGATCTGACCACCGAGCCGCTCGGCACCGGCAGCGATGGCAAGCCGGTTTATCTGAAGGACATCTGGCCGACGCCGGCCGAGATCCAGGAGTTCATCGCCAGGTCGGTGGACGCCGCGATGTTCAAGAAGAGCTACTCGAGCGTGTTCGCGGGCGACGAGAACTGGAACGCGATCCGCCTGCCGAGCGGCAAGATCTACGCGTGGGACGAGAAGTCGACCTACGTGAAGAATCCGCCGTACTTCGTCGGCATGACCATGAAGCCGGGCGCGGTGACCGATGTCCGTGGCGCTCGCGCGCTCGCGGTGCTCGGCGACTCGGTGACGACCGATCACATCTCCCCTGCCGGTGACATTTCCAAGACCAGCCCGGCGGCGAAGTACCTCGTGGCGCAGGGCGTGCAGCCGAAGGATTTCAACTCCTACGGCGCGCGTCGTGGCAACCATGAAGTGATGATGCGCGGCACGTTTGCAAACATTCGTCTGCGCAACCTGCTGGCGCCGGGCACCGAAGGTGGCGTGACCATCCACGTGCCGAGCAACGAGCAGATGAGCATTTACGACGCCGCCATGCGCTACAAGCAGGAAGGCACGCCGCTGATCATCCTGGCCGGCAAGGAATACGGCACCGGCTCGTCGCGTGACTGGGCGGCCAAAGGCACGATGCTGCTGGGCGTGAAGGCGGTCATCGCCGAGAGCTTCGAGCGCATTCACCGCTCCAACCTGATCGGCATGGGCGTGCTGCCGCTGATGTTCAAGGAAGGTCAGAACGCGGCTTCCCTCGGCCTCACCGGCAAGGAGAGCTTCGAGATCATCGGCCTGAACGGCGGTGCCGCGAAGATGGTGACCGTGGTCGCAACGCCGGCTTCCGGCGCGCCGATCAAGTTCGAAGTGCGTGTGCGTATCGACACGCCGAAGGAGCGCGAGTACTTCCAGCACGGCGGCATCCTGCACTACGTGCTGCGTCAGTTGGCCTCTTCCAGCAAGGCTGCTTAACCGATCGAGGAGCGATCATGGCCGAGCACGTGCACGTCGCGGTAGCCGAGGGTGTTCTCAAACTCACGCTCGCAAGAGCGGACAAGAAGAACGCGCTGACGCAGGCGATGTACACGGCGCTCGCCGATGCACTGACCCGAGCCGAGACCGATCCCTCGGTTCGGGTCGTGCTGCTCGAAGCGGAAGGCGACGCCTTCAGCGCAGGCAACGACCTCGGCGATTTCGCCGCGGTCGCGGCCGGCAAGCTGGATCGGAATGCCATGACGACGCAAGCGTTTCTGAATGCGCTCGCGCATGCGCGTAAACCGATCGTTGCGGCGGTGAATGGCCTGGCGGTAGGCATTGGCGTCACGATGCTGTTGCATTGTGATCTGGTGTTCGTCGCCGAGGATGCGAAGTTGTCGACACCGTTCGTCAATCTGGCGCTGGTGCCGGAAGCCGGATCGAGTGTGTTGTTACAAGCGCGTATCGGTTATGCCCGTGCCTACGCGATGTTTGCTCTGGGTGAGCCGATCGATGGTCGCACGGCGGCCGCCATTGGACTCGCGAACGCGGCCCTGCCCGCCAATGAAGTGCGAGCCGCGGCACTGGCCGCTGCCAAGAAGCTGGCCTCGAAACCCATCGGCGCCCTGCTCGCCACCAAACAGTTGATGCGCGATGGCGCGGCGCTCGCGGCTGTCATCGCCAGGGAAAGTGAGATCTTCGGTGCGCGGCTGCAATCGCCGGAAACGGCCGAAGCATTGCGCGCGTTCGCCGAACGGCGTCCGCCGGATTTCAGCAAGTTCAGCGCTTAGANAANAAGCGCGAGATTTATATTTCCGCCCTCGGGAAAATAAACCGGTNCCCTTTTCAGTAGCTGGGCTTGGGCTTTTTCTTGAAGGGTTTGCGCGGCGTCGGGTGCCGTTGCAGACGAATCGGCAACTGCGGTTCCTCCGGCTCGTCCTCGACCGACCATTTCTCCTTGAACATCTGCATCGCTTCGCTCTGCACGGCCGCGTGACGGTTGGATAGCATCAGCGATGACGGTGCGCAGACGCGCGCCCGGATCAGCCCCAGATCGGCGGCCGCATCGAACAGACTCGGATACCAGCTGCGCCACGTGGGCAACAGATCCTCGACCTGCTCGCGCAGGCTGCGTCGGTCTGAAGTTGCTGTGTCGGTGTCGGTCACAACGGCCCTTTTACCACAAAGGTTTTTGCAAATACGACGGCGAATCTCGATTGGCGCTCATCCCCGAGTCGAGTAGCAGCAGGCGATGGAGCAACTCAGGGACGATTTGCTATCGTCGGCGAGCCGACCTCGAACGGCGCTTACGATCGACACCAAGCCAGGGAGCACCGAACATGTCACCGAGCCCATCCGCGCCTCAGCTGCAGGGAAGTTGTCTATGCGGGGCCGTCACTTACCAGATCAGCGGCCCCTTCAACATGATGGTGCATTGTCATTGCTCGATGTGCCGCAAGCACCATGGCGCCGCCTTCGCCACCTTTGTCGGGGCGCCGCTGATGGGCTTCAAGTGGTTGAGCGGCCAGGACCAGACCGTCAGCTATGCCTCCTCGGAAAAAGGCCGACGCGAGTTCTGCAAGCATTGCGGCTCGGTCACGCCGACTTTGATCGAGCAGATGGATCTGGCGCTGGTGCCGGCCGGCAATCTCGAGGGCGATCCGGGCATCCGGCCGCAGAGCCACGTGTTCGTCGGCTCGAAGGCGCCGTGGTACACGATCACGGATGATTTGCCTCAGCACGAGGAGTTCCCGCCGGAATTCGGTGTGGGCGGCGTGACGCGGCCGGTGGTCGAGCCTCGTGAAGGCGCCGTGCTGGGCAGCTGCCTATGCAACAGCATCACCTATGAAATCACTGGCAAGCCGCTGCGCAGTGCGAACTGTCATTGCTCCCGCTGCCGTCGCGGACGAAGCGCCGCGCACGCCTCCAACCTGTTCTACAAGCTCGACGACTTCCGCTTCACTCGACAGGATGTGCCGATCGGCGACTATCGCGTGCCGGGCACGAAATACTTCGGCGTGTCCTGGTGCACGAAGTGCGGTGGCGCCGTGCCCCGCGTTTCGAAGGAGCGCAACGCCGTGGTCGTCCCGGCGGGTCCGCTGGACACCGATCCTGGCGTCCAGCCAGCGATGCACATCTACGTGGGCAACAAGGCCTGCTGGTTCGAGATCACGGATACGACGCCTCAGTTCGAGACGGCTCCTCCGGTCTGAGGCGATACCGTCGGGCGGGGCAAATCGAGGACGCGGATCGGGCGAATTGTGAAAGGATTCACCGCGCTTCCGATCCTGCGGCTCCTGCACTTCCCTGCGCCCGCTGCCTTCGGGCATCCTGCCCGACACGATCCAATGTAATGGCCGGAGCGAAACTCCGGTCTGGTATCGCGAGTCCTAAGATTTTGATGAGGCTTACGGCCGGCGCTGCCGGCCACGAGGAAAGCGCATGCTGATCCGACGTCCCCGCCCTGGCGACAGCGCCGCCATCCGGCCCTCCGAGATCACATCGGAGTCGGTGTATTTGAATCGCCGCAAGCTGCTGCAGGCGGCCTTGGCTGCGGGCGTCGCCGGCATCGGCACCGGCTGGGTCAGCGAGGCCGGTGCGGTTGCGGATCTCAAGGTCCAGCGCAACCCGAAGTACAGCCTGAGCGATGCTCCGAACAGCTACGAGGACATCACGACCTACAACAACTTCTACGAGTTCGGCCTCGACAAGGGCGCACCGGCGGCCAACTCCTCCCGCTTCAAACCCGCGCCCTGGACAGTTTCGGTCCAAGGCGAAGCGGAGAAGACCGGCACCTTCGCCCTCGAGGACATTCTCAAGGGCCACGCCATCGAAGAGCGCGTGTATCGGCTGCGCTGCGTGGAAGCCTGGTCGATGGTGATCCCATGGGCGGGCGTGCCGCTCGCCGACGTGCTGAAACAATTCAAGCCAACCTCGAAGGCGAAGTACGTCGCGTTCAAGACCGTACTGCGCCCCGAAGAAATGCCGGGCCAACGCTCCGGTGTGCTCGACTGGCCGTATGTCGAAGGGCTGCGCATCGACGAGGCGATGCATCCGTTGTCATTGCTCGCCGTCGGCCTGTACGGCAAGACCCTGCCGAATCAGAACGGCGCACCGCTGCGGCTGATCACGCCATGGAAGTACGGTTTCAAGGGCATCAAGTCGATCGTTGAAATCCGCTTCACCGAAAAACAGCCGCCGAGCACATGGAACATCTCGGCGCCGCACGAGTATGGCTTCTACGCCAACGTCAATCCCAAAGTCGATCATCCGCGCTGGAGCCAGGCACGCGAACGCAAGATCGGCGCCGGCTTGTTTGGCTCGCGAGTGCCGACCTTGATGTTCAACGGCTACGAGAAGGAAGTGGCGTCGCTGTATCAAGGCATGGACTTGAAGAAGTTCTACTGAGCGCTCCTCGTTCAATGCCCTCCGCCGTCGTCATCCGCCGCGTCATCAAGCCTGCCCTCTTCCTGCTGTGCGCGCTGCCACTGCTCTCGCTCGTGGTGGCCGGGTTCGGCATTGGTGGCGCGACGCTGGGCGCGAACCCGGTCGAAAAAATCCAGGACACGTTCGGCCAGTGGGGGCTGCGGTTTCTGGTCATCACGCTGGCGGTGACGCCGATTCGAGACTGGCTGAACCTGCCGTGGCTCGTGCAGCTACGTCGCATGCTCGGACTGTATGCGTTCTTCTACGTGCTGATGCACTTTCTCACCTGGTTGATTCTCGATCAGGGGCTGTACTGGTCGGGCATCCTGCAGGACATCGGCAAGCGACCGTTCATCACGATCGGGTTTGCGGCGCTGTTGTGTCTGGTGCCACTCGCGGTGACGTCGACGAACAAGATGATGCGTCGCCTGGGTAAACGATGGAAATCGTTGCACCGGCTGATTTACGTCATTTGTTTGCTCGCCGTGTGGCATTACTACTGGCAAGTCAAAGCGGACATCCGAGAACCGCTGATCTATCTCGCGATCGTGCTGGTCCTGCTTGGATGGCGCGCCTGGAAAGCTCGCCCGCGTCGGGCTCGTGCTTCTGCGGGGGCTGTCGCTGGCGCTGGCGAGGGCTAAGAGTCGGCACCCCCTCGCCGCTCGGCGAGCGATGATGCGCGTACAGGGAGGCGACAGTGGCTTGGCGGTGGCTGTCGGGGGTCTCGGGAAACTCGCGAGCGTCTTTACTGTTGGCCGGCTTTGCGTCGATGGCTGCCGCATGATTTGGTCAGTGGCCGTTTCACCGGCGGTGTCGCTCGCCCTTGACGCGCTAACGCGCTGCGAGCTGCAACGCGCCGCGGCGGACGTACTGCCAGCGTGCAACGGTTTGCTCGAATGGCGGCGGGCTTAGAGTCACGGTGGTTGCGAACTTCCCGAGACCCCCGACAGCCACCGCCCCGAACGAACTGAGGTGAGTTCACCGGAGCGGCCGCGCCAAAGCGCGGCCGCAACTGCCGTTGCGACAACGAGCAACGTGAAGTTTAGAGCTGACCTCGGCTGGGTTGGGGCAGAGTCACGCGCGCAACGCGCAGCTGACGTTTCGGCGGCGTCGGGAGTGTCCTAGCTTCTTCCGGCAGCTTTGCGGCACACGGACGGGGCCGCAACAGCAGGGCTCATCAGCAACTGTCTTGTGATCAGGCTAGTTCAACTAGCTTCGGGCTCCAGCACTGACGATGCCGGATCATGCTGTTAATGATGGTCAGGAGCTTGCGCATGCAGGC
>Ga0065721_10004220_pt1 | contig 34977 bp, 28 predicted proteins | sample Mesricmetagenome_FD_59108 | JGI IMG/M metagenome (GOLD analysis project Ga0065721, IMG submission 59108) | Mesophilic microbial community from rice straw/compost enrichment Sample: eDNA_1 v2 (version 2) | ecosystem: Engineered > Solid waste > Grass > Composting > Bioreactor | place: USA: Davis... | reverse complement strand
AGACGATCGGCGGCGAGCCGGTGATCGCGGATCTGGCACGCATGCCGCACCTGCTGGTCGCTGGCACCACCGGCTCGGGTAAATCGGTCGCCATCAACACCATGATCCTATCGCTGGTCTACCGGCTGAAGCCGGAGGAATGCCGGTTGATCATGGTCGATCCGAAGATGCTGGAACTGTCAGTCTATGACGGCATCCCGCACCTGCTCACCCCGGTCGTCACCGACCCGAAGAAGGCCGTGGTGGCGCTCAAATGGGCGGTCCGGGAGATGGAAGACCGCTACAAGAAGATGTCGAAGCTGGGCGTGCGCAATATCGACGGCTTCAACGCCCGCGTCTCGGAGGCCAAAGCCCGCGGCGAGGTGATCACCCGCACGGTCCAGACCGGCTTCGACCGCGAGACCGGTCAGGCGGTCTACGAGGACGAGGTGATGGACCTCGAGCCTCTGCCCTACATCGTGGTGATCGTCGACGAGATGGCCGACCTGATGATGGTGGCCGGAAAAGAAATCGAGGGCGCGATCCAGCGTCTCGCCCAGATGGCGCGCGCGGCCGGCATTCACGTGATCCTGGCGACGCAGCGCCCGTCGGTGGACGTGATCACCGGCACGATCAAGGCGAATTTCCCGACCCGGATCTCGTTCCAGGTGACGTCGAAGATCGACAGCCGGACGATCCTGGGCGAGATGGGGGCCGAGCAGCTTCTGGGCCAGGGCGACATGCTGTACATGGCGGGCGGCGGGCGGATCATGCGCGTGCACGGGCCGTTCTGCTCCGACGAGGAGGTCGAGAAGGTCGTCGCCCACCTCAAGCGCCAGGGGCAGCCGGTCTATCTGGAGGCTGTCACCGCAGAAGATGAAGCGGACGTCGATACAGATGAAACGCCCCTCATAGAGGACGAGGAGCTGAGCTTCGGATCGGCCGATCTTTACGATCAGGCTGTCTCCATCGTGCTGCGACACAAGAAAGCCTCGACCTCGTATATCCAGCGTCGTCTGCAGATCGGCTACAACCGGGCGGCCTCGCTGATGGAGCGGATGGAGAAGGAAGGCATCGTCGGCCCGGCCAACCATGCCGGAAAGCGCGAGATCCTCTTCGAAAGTCCAGATCTGCACGACTGATCCAGTCTTCTCAGTTCAAAAGGTCTTTCTGAAAGCCCCGTCTTGTCACGGGGCTTTCTTGTTGCAGGAAAGCAGCTGCTGACGAGGAGCCGACAGCCCCCTCTGATATATCCTCCTTGAACTGGCTCAGCTGGAAACTGCAATAAAGAGATATTGGTCATTCAGCTTGATGCGAAGCAGGATCGGCCTTTTCTCCTCCTGCGCGCGCTTCCACTCTTCAGCCACATCGGACGCTCGGGTCACCTCGCGATTATTGGCTGAGACGATCAGATCTCCGGGGCGGATGCCATTCTCGGCTGCCGGGCTGTTTGGGTCTACACGCTGAACGAAGACGCCTTTGACATCGGCTCCCAATCTTTGGCGAAGTGCCTCATCGATCGGTGCCAGCGTTACCCCGAGCTTCTTTCCCCCTGTATCCGAACCTTGCTGCTCATTGTTCTGTGCCGCCTGCTCGTCCGGGCGCAAGCCAACGGCTACCATGACCTCCTGCTTTGTCCCGTCCCGCACGATCGTCAGACGAGTTTGAGTGCCGGGCTTTATATCCGCAACGGCTTTTGAAAGATCCCGAACACCTTCAACAGGCTGGTCTCCGATATGCGTGATGACATCGCCCGTCTTGATCCCAGCTTTCTCGGCCGGGCCGCTGGGCTCGACGGAGGCAACGAGAACGCCCTTGTTGTCTGGTCGATTAAGGGCCTGAGCAATGGCCGGGGTGATCTCCTGTAACCGCAATCCGACATAGCCTCGCTCGACATGGCCAGTCCGGATGAGCTGATCGACTACCGCTTGAGCCGTGCGTGAAGGGATGGCGAAGCCAATGCCGATATTGGCTCCTACAGGAGAGAAAATGGCCGTATTGACGCCAATAACCTCGCCGCGTGCATTAAAGAGCGGGCCACCCGAATTGCCACGGTTAATGGCAGCGTCTGTTTGAATATAGTCGTCATAGGGACCAGAGTGGATGTCGCGCGAGCGAGCCGACACGACGCCAACCGTAACGGTTCCTCCAAGTCCGTAGGGGCTTCCAATGGCAATGACCCAGGAGCCGGGCTCGGCTGCGTCTGAGTTGCCCCACGCTGCTACAGCCATATTGGGCTGAGGATCGACCTTCAAAACTGCAATGTCGCTTGATTGGTCGCGGCCGACCAGCTTGGCGGGTACGTTGTTCCGCTCGCTGAAGACGACGTGAATCTCCGCGGCATCCTCTACAACATGGTTGTTCGTAACGATATATCCATCCTGGTTGATTACAAAGCCAGAACCGAGGGCCTGCCGAGGTTCTTGCTGTTCGGGATTGGCACCTTCATCGAAGTAACGCCGGAAGAACTCACGAAATGGAAGGTCCTCCGGAACGGACTGGACTTGGCGTTGCTCTTCCACGCGTTGCTTTGTCGTGATGGCGACGACTGCCGGCACTTTCTCGCGTACGATGGCTGTGAAGTCCGTGGGGGTCTGTTGGGCCAAGGCGGACGTGGGGGGAGCCGAGGCTAGAATGAGGAGAATACTGCCGACCAAGCCCGCGCGTAGAAAGGGAGTGGATCTGCGGTCGTGAGGCATGGGGCACTCCTTCGGTTCAACAATTTCACATCAGCACTCGAGAGCTCGGGTTCAAAAGGAATGCTGTATCTGAACTCGCAGTTCCGTCTCTTGTCTTCGGACAGCGCCTCCTCTTCACAGTCGGGTGCGAGAGAGTACCGACTTTCTTGGTTGAGAAACGTAGCTTCAATCATACAAGCAAGCTCCCATGCTCGCCTGCCTCTTGAGCAATACCCAGTTCATCCTGAACGGGCAGAGGTCAGAGAGGCTGCTGGCCAAGCGTGAGGAATCGAGGTGGCGTAAGACGTAACAATTCGAGATTAGTTTTATAAAATCCAGAGTGGCAGCGCCCGCGTACGGTTAGAGCGAGTACAATGCGGTGTGCAGGATTTTTCCCAAGTAAGTTATTTTATCAGCCGCTGATATTCATGCTTGATAAGACTGTAGCAATTGCACGCCAAGCTCTCCAGCTTGTCCGGGTTCTCTACGCGGATCCGCGCGCGAGCGTTTTCAAGAGCCGCCTCGCCCTCAAGCATCTGCAAGCATTCCGTTATGCTGGCGCGTCTAACGCCCAGCAGACGGGAAAGCATCTGGTGAGTTAAAGGGATGTCTTCTCTCCCCAAACCATCACGAGCAAGAAGGAGCCACCGGCATAAGCGCTGCTTCAAGGAGTGATGCGCCTCGCATACTGCCGATTGAGATGTCTGTAGAAGAACAAACTGGGTGTACTTAAGCAGGACCGCATGTAGGAGCTGTGAATTCTCGACGGCCTCTTGCAAATCGGATCGCGAGATCCGGTAAGCGCTTCCGCCCACCTGGACCACTCGGCGAAACGGGGGGTCATCTGCGTCTCCTAGGAGAGCCGGAACGCCGGTCATTCCTTCGGAGCCGATCAGCCAGACTTCAACCCACTTACTTAGGGAAGCTTTGGCCGAGACAGACACAAGCCCGCTCTCAATGAAATATACGTATTCCATCGGTGTGCCGGAGTGATGAAGTGTTTGCCGAGCCTTGAGCTCGACCATTACGAGGTAAGGCCGAAGGGCCTGTAGGTCTCCGGCCGGCAGGACCTGAAGCAGTCGATTATTAGTCGGAAATAGGCGAGGCTTTGCTGTAATAAAGGCTTTCGTCACGGCAACGCTCCAACTTGAGCATGATGCAGCTTATGCTGGCCTGCTCTCCCTCACAACACAGTACGGTGGCGAACAAACCTCTGCCGGTTGCGGAACTATGGAACAAGGCGCTCCTTTAGCCAAGTGAGTACGATGCTGAGTTCGAGGCAAAGTAAAGCAGATCGCTCAATTCACAGAAGCGCTGGCGCACGGTACCCCGAATACGAGGTCTATCGCTGTTACAATCGCTTTAAACAAGGTGCGCGAGATCACCACGGGATCACCAGGGGCTGCTAATGGCGTTAGCCCATTCCACTCTTGAAGAGGAGGAAGTCAAAGCAGCAGTAACCGCTAGGACAAAAGCACGTGCTGCATGGGAAACGGTTGCAAACATCGAGGATCTTCGCGCGATTGCGCGAAAGCGAGTTCCCAGAACCTTCTTCGAGTATGTTGAGGCAGGATCTTATGACGAGCTGACTCTGCGTGCGAACAGGGCTGATCTCGACAACTTAGAACTCCGCCAGCGGGTCATGGTTGATGTCTCTTCTCGGGTACGGGCGACCACAATAGTTGGCCAATCCATATCCTGCCCGATTGTCCTTGCACCAGCAGGGCTCACAGGTGCCGTCTATCCAAATGGCGAGATTCATGCCGCTCGTGCCGCGAGTGCATTTGGAATCCCATTTTGCCTGAGCACGATGTCGGTATGCTCGATCGAAGACGTCGCGAATGCAGTCGACGAGCCCTTCTGGTTCCAGCTCTACCTCATGAAGGATCGGGGCTTCAGCCGTTCGCTGGTCGAGAGGGCCCATGCAGCACGATGCCCGGCTCTGGTGCTGACGATGGACCTGCATGTCGAGGGACAGCGTACGGTGGATGTGCATAACGGGCTCGGCATCCCTCCCAGAATGACCCTGGCCAATGTCTTCGATGTCATTAGGCATCCCCGTTGGGCGTTCGGAATGCTGACGAGCAAGGAATACACCTTCGGGAATCTCAAGGATGCCATCAGGAATTCAGGCAACCTTGGAATGTTGACGGAGTGGGTCAAGCAGCAGTTTGACCCTTCCTTTAATCGAAGTGATTTGGAATGGGTTCGAGAAATATGGCCAGGCAAGCTCATCGTCAAAGGTATCCTTGATCCCAAAGATGCCGAAATCGCCGTTGCGGCAGGCGCGGACGCAATCGTTGTATCCAACCATGGTGGACGTCAGCTCGATGGAGCCCCCTCTACGGTCAAGGCCTTCCCGGCCGTGAGAGATGCAGTCGGCGATCAAACTGAACTTCTCTTTGACAGCGGAATCCGGTCAGGTCTCGACGTTCTGAAAGCACTCGCTCTTGGCGCACATGCATGCCTTATCGGGCGCGCCTATCTTTACGGATTAGGCGCTGCGGGAGGGGTTGGCGTGCAGAAGGCTCTTTCCTTGATATCGGGAGAACTCGATACAGGCATGGCACTCACAGGCGTAACAGACGTAAAAGCTGTCCCGCCTGACGTTGTTATACACTGAAGCATCCCTTGGAGGCTTAAAGGTGTAACTGTTGAGAATGCGGCCTGAACTTGGCGAAAGGAGGCTGTGATGGCCAATGCGGCCGTAACCGAAGCGAACAAGCTATCCTCGGAGAATCGCAAAAGACATCCAAACCGCCATATCGAGCGGGGACCGGGTGGGCGGATCAGAACCGCCTATACGGAAATTCCTGATCTCGATGTGAGTGCCTTGTCGAAGGAGCTTGAGGCCGCGCTGGAGGGCGAGGTCCGATTCGAGAATGACGATAGAGCGCTTTACGCAACCGATTCCTCGAATTATCGGCAAGTACCGATCGGAGTCGTTATCCCGAAGACTCGAGACGACGTCATCAAGGCCGTCGCGATCTGCCATCACCACCATGCGCCTGTGTTGCCGCGCGGTGGCGGAACGAGTCTCGCGGGGGAGTGCTGCAATACAGCCGTAGTTATCGATTTCTCAAAGTATCTCAACCGGATCCTGGAGATCGACCCTGAGCGGCGCATGGCCCGAGTCGAGCCAGGCTGTATACTAGACCATCTACGTGAGGAGGCGGCCAAATACGGCCTCACCTTTGGCCCCGATCCAGCCACGCACGATCACAACTCCCTTGGCGGCATGATCGGCAATAACTCCGGCGGCGTTCACGCCGTGATGAACGGGATCACGGTGCACAACGTGCACGCAATGGAGGTCCTGACTTATGAAGGGTTACAGCTGACGGTGGGCCCAACGGACAACGAGGCCTTCCGTTCAGTATTGCGTGTTGGCGGACGTCGCGGAGAAATCTATCGCCGTCTAGACGAGCTGCGTCGCCGTTATGGCGATCTCATCCGTCATAAATTTCCTGACATTCCACGCCGGGTCTCTGGCTATGAGAACCTTGATCAGCTGCTGCCTGAAAAAGGCATGAACATTGCCCGTGCGCTCGTTGGGACTGAGGGAACATGCGTGACGGTTCTCGAAGCGACACTCAATCTCATTCACAATCCTCCTGCACGGGTGATTGTTATTATTGGGTTCCCGGATATTTATCAGGCCGCCGACGCTATTCCTCGGGTTCTTGAGCATCGGCCGATAGGCCTTGAGGGCTTCGATGAAACTTTTATCCGCCGTTATAAATCGAAGGGGCTGCATACTGAAGATCTGAAGGTTCTCCCTGGTGGGGAGGGCTGGCTTTTAGTCGAGTTTGGGGGTGAGAGCGGCAATGATGCTGCTGAAAAAGCTCAAGCTCTTGTCGATGCGCTCGGGCATGAGAAAGGAATTGAGCCAAAGCTCATTCGCGACGTTGAGCAGCAGGCACGAATATGGAACGTGCGCGACGATTCTCTCGGAGCGGAATCTTACGTACCAAACCACCCAGATACATGGCCTGGATGGGAAGACAGTGCGGTATCCCCCGATCAGCTTGGCGACTACCTTCGTGAACTCAAAGCGCTCTTTCGCAAGTATGGCTATGAACCCGTTATCTACGGTCATTTTGGAGGCGGTGTCGTTCACTGCGCCATTGCGTTCGATCTGTATGATGAGCCTGGAATCGAACACTGGCGCACTTTTCTGGACGAGGCGACTGAACTCGTCGTACGCCATGACGGCTCCTTATCGGGCGAGCACGGTGACGGTCAGGCCAGGGGGGCCCTCCTAGAGAAGATGTATGGGCCGGAACTGGTCCAGGCCTTTAGGGAATTTAAGGAGATCTGGGATCCTCATTGGCTCATGAATCCGGGAAAGGTGATCGATCCGTATCCGATTACGTCTGATCTTCGGGTCGGGCCGAGTTATCATCCTCACAGGCTGAAGACCTATTTCAAATTCCCGAACGAAGGAGGTTTTGAGCGCGCCGTGCAGCGCTGTGTCGGCGTAGGAAAATGCCGACGTCATGACAGTGGGCAGGAGGTGATGTGCCCGAGCTACCTTGTGACGCATGAGGAGAAGTATACGACGCGTGGCCGCGCCCGACTTCTCTTCGAAATGTTACATGGAGGGCCAATCAGCAACAGTTGGCGAAGCAACGCAGTCGAGGACGCGTTAAGCCTGTGCTTGGCTTGTAAAGGATGCAAGAGCGACTGCCCGGTCAATGTGGACATGGCAAGCTATAAGGCTGAGTTTCGCGCCCATCATTATGCTTGGCGAGTACGGCCGCGACACGCTTATGCGATGGGGCAGATACACTGGGTTGCACGAGAGGCATCTCGTGTGCCGCGACTCGCAAATCTGATCACGCAGACACCGGTCCTGCGCGATATTGCCAAAGCCGCCGGGGGAATTGCACAGCAGCGTTCGATTCCTCCCTTCGCACGCGAGCCTTTTACCGCGTGGTTTCATCACCGGAAAGCGCCCCTGAATCAGGGGAAGCGTGTTCTCCTTTGGCCGGACACTTTCAATAACTATTTCCGGCCTGAAGTCGCTATCGATGCAACGAAGGTCCTCGATGCGCTCGGCTTCCAGGTTGTTGTTCCGAGCCGTCCGCTGTGTTGCGGGCGCCCTTTATACGATTGGGGCTGGCTTGGTCCGGCCATGCGGCTATGGCGGCAAACCTTGACGACCTTACAAGAGGAAATTCGATCTGGAACCCCCCTTATCGGCCTTGAGCCGGCCTGTTTGAGCGCCTTTCATGACGAGCTTCCCAATCTTTTCCCTGAAGACGACCTTGCGACACAGCTTTCCAAGCAAAGCATCTTCTTCAGTGACTTCGTAAGCGGGAGCACGGACGATCTTAAATTTGCCTCAGAAGGGCATGGCCAAGCTCTGGTGCAGATCCATTGCCACCAGCACGCGGTTATTAAGGCCAATGGCGAACACAGGCTGCTCGATCAGCTCGACTTATCCTATGATGTTGTGCCAGGAGGCTGTTGTGGCATGGCCGGAGCATTCGGGTTCAGTGCCGAAACCTTTGATGTCGCCACAGCTATAGGTGAGCGGGTACTGCTGCCTGCTGTAAGGAAGGCCAGCCCTGAGACACATATTTTAGCGAACGGCTACAGCTGTCGGGAGCAGATTGAGCAGGCTACAGAAAGGAAGACACTGCATATTGCAGAGTTTATGGCCCAGCGCATGGGCTTGTCATGAGGGACTGCACATTGTCGGTCGCTCTCAGGCGCTTTCCTGTCCGCAGGAAGCGGCGCCTTACGGTAGGCGGTCCGCACCTTACCATGCTTGATTGCAGTAGAATATTTTCGAGCTGATATGGTTAGGCAAATGAGGTATGCGGCATATCGAAGACTATGCCCTGATCGGCGATTGTGAGGTGGCGGCTCTCGTTGCAAGGGATGGGTCGATCGACTGGTTATGTTGGCCTCGTTTCGATTCAGAGGCTTGCTTTGCGGCTTTGTTGGGCACACCCGACCAGGGACGTTGGCTGATTGCTCCCTCGTGCAAGGTCGTTCGGACGAGGCGGCAGTACCGAAGGGACACCCTTGTTCTTGAAACAGAACTCGAGACTCCTGAAGGAAGCATAGAACTCGTCGATTTCATGCCGATTCGGGATGCCAGCTCGCATCTTGTCCGGATTGTTGTCGGCAAGAGGGGTAAGGTCCCCGTGCGTTCCGAATTCGCTCTTCGGTTCGATTATGGCCGTCTTATACCTTGGATTGAGAGACCTGATGAGCACTGCGTGCAGGCGATTGTCGGCCCACATTCGGAGGTCCTTAGGGCGAGTCCCCCCTCGATGAGCAGAACTGCATAATTCTGGCCGAGTTCACGGTCTGCGAAGGACAGAGAATACCATTTGTCCTCACCTATCATGCATCGCATTTGCCGCTTCCTGATCCTATCGATGCCGAAGAGGCACTAGGTAGAACCGAGCAATGGTGGCGAAACTGGATTGGACAATGCTCATATGAAGGAGCTTGGACAGAAGCCGTCAAGCGCTCGCTCATCACGATCAAGGCAATGACCTACCGCCCCACAGGGGGGGATCATTGCCGCACCGACAACGTCGCCCCCAGAGCAGCAAAGAGGCCGACGCAATTGGGGCTACCGTTTCTGCTGGCTTCGGGATGCTACTTTTATGGTAACCTGCCTGCTTAGGGCGGGCTTTAGTGACGAAGCACGCGCATGGCGCGACTGGCTGCTGCGGGCAGTGGCTGGAATGCCCTCTCAGGTTCAGCCAATCTATGGAATTGCCGGCGAGCATCGCCTGAATGAGTGGGAAGTTCCATGGCTACCGGGCTTCGGCGGTGCGAGGCCGGTGCGGGTTGGAAACGCGGCATTTACTCAATTCCAGCTCGATGTTTATGGCGAGGTGATGAACGCGCTGCATTTCGCTCGGCAAGCGCACATTAGCCCATCTGAGGCTGGCTGGCACCTGCGGAAGGCTCTCCTGGATCATCTTGGGACTGTCTGGGGTGATCCGGACGAAGGCATTTGGGAAGTCAGAGGCGGGCGCCAGCATTTTGTTCACTCGAGGGTCATGGCCTGGGTAGAGTTTGACCGAGCAATCAGGGCCGCCGAGGAGTTCCACCTGGAAGGCCCGGTCGGGCAGTGGAAGTCATTGCGTGACAGGATCCGAAGAACAACCCGACGGAAAGAGCCAAAAGGCCCGAAAGGCCGATCGCAAAAGCCGCGATCGCGGGGCGACCAAGATGAAGGAGCGGGACCGTCCCCGTCACGGCAGCTCATCCTCGCCCTGAGGTACGCTTGCCAGATGCGTACGTTGTGAGAGTTGCAAGGCGCGGATATAGGCTATGATCGCCCAACGATCTCGGGGTGGCACGCGAGCTGCATAAGAGAACATTGCGCCGTAGCCGTTTGTGATGACCTCGAAGAAATGTTGCGCCGGTGCCGCCCTGAGGTGCGCCGTATGGTACGAGGGTGGTGCGGGAAAGCCGCGTGCGACAACCACGCCGTCTCCGAAACCAGCCATGCCATGACAGGGTGTGCAGAAAATCTGGTAGCGTTCCTGACCGCGCCGTAGCAGTTCTGTATTGGCAATGGGAGCACGGTCCGCTTCTTGCCTGAGACTGAGATCGCCACGAGAGACAACATGTTCTGGGAGCGGACGGGCTTCGGATCCGTCGGACCAGAGAGGGGCTGGCGCGTATACGTCGTAGCGGTTCTGCTGCCGCATGGATTGATCCTTGCAACCTGTGATGATCAACACAGATAGAATCAGGGCTGCGCACCTCATGGCTTGATCTCTGAGACCTTGAGAGCTCCGGAAGCCAGAAGCAGCTCGCGTACATCTCGTCCCTGCGTTCCGGCAATCTCCACCAGAAGGAAAAAGCGGTCTTGGCTGGCGCGTTCGAATCCGGCGACATCGAAAAGCGGGTGATGGAGCCTTGGCAGGCTGCATTGCCAGAAAAAAGCGATAAGGCCCGCAAAGGCGGCAGCGAGCATGCCGACTTCAAACGGGACAAGCAGAAACGTGGGCCAGCTGTTCAGGGGGCGCCCCCCCTACATTAAGGGGGTAAGCGTAGGCGGCACTCCACCATTGGAGCCCATAGGCAAAAGCCGCGAGGCTCAGGCCGCCGATCAGCATCGCCCAACGGATGCGTGAAGGCTCCATATCGAGAAGCCCAGATAACTCGTGGACCGGAAAGGGAGTAAAGGCATCGATCGGCTGGTACCCGGCGGAATTAATTCGAAGCGTCGCTCTCACGAGGGTGTCGGCATCGGCGAATTCGGCGAGGTACGGGAAGGTCATGCAGATCCTTCCCTTCTGAAAAGCTCACGCATCTCGTAAATGGAGACTGTCGGGATGAGTCTGATGAAGAGGAGGAACATGAAAGCAAACACGCCGAACGGGCCGATCAGGAGGCTCCAATCCGAGAGGGTCGGATGAAAAAGGCGCCATAGGGACGGCATGTAGCCATGAGAGAGCGTGTTCCAGATGATCAGGATCCGCTCAAGCCACATGCCAACCAGGATTAGAATCGCGATAACTGCCAATGCTGTGACGCTGCGACGGATGGGCCTAAGCCACAAGGTCTGTGGGAAAAGGCAGTTGCAGAAGAGAAGAAGCCAGTAGAGCAGTGCATAATCGCCTTTAAACATATAGGCGACCAAATTGCGGTCAGCGTGGCCTCCGCTGTACCAGGCTATGAACCACTCGGTTGCGTACGAGTAGGTCATGATGATCGATCCCATCCGGATGATCTTCGCCATCGCGTCGAAATGCTCAGTTGTGATGACTGATTTGAGCTGCAGGCCCCAGCGAACCAGAATGGTCAGCAGAAGAACCATGGCAAAGCCAGAATAAAGAGCGCCCACGACGAAATAAGGCGGAAAGATAGTCTCTTGCCAACCAGGCATAAGGCTTGCCGCAAAGTCGAGGCCGACAATGGAGTGGACTGACGTGACAAGTGGCAAGGCCAAGGCGGAGAGCGTCAGATGAAGTATCTCCAGACGCCTCCAGTGCCGGGCGGAACCGCGCCAACCTAGCGCGAGAGAGCCATAAAAGACTCGTCCCATTCCTCCCTTGGCCCGATCACGCATAGTGGCGAGGTCTGGAAGAAGGCCGACATAAAGGAATATGATCGAGAACAACAGATAACTGAGAATCGCCCAAAAATCCCATACGAGGGCGCTGCGCCATTGTGGCCAAAGCGACATGGTGTTGGGATATGCGCGAGCCAGTAGAAATATGCCGGTCGGCCCAGGTGGAGAATTGGGAAGATACCGGCAATCGATATAGCAAACAGAGTCATCGACCCGGCAAAGCGGTTGATGGACCGGCGCCATTCCTGTCGTGTCAATACAAGGATGGAGGAGATGAGCGTGCCGCCGCTGCCGATCGCGATCCACCAGACATAACTTGCAATGGCGTAGCCCCAGACGACGGTCGTATTTACGCCCCAGGAGCCGATTCCATTAATGAACAACCAGGAAATTGCCGCCGCGGTTACCAGCAAAAGGAAAAAGCTGAAGCCAAGAGCGATCCACCATAGCCGCCCTGGGCTGTGCCTGAGGATGGGGTCCGTGATCTCGGCGGTGAGGGAATCGCCATCTATATGCTGCGCTGCGAGCCAGGGATGCTTCATGATGCATCACCGTCGAAAACTGGATTGGGGTTCTTAACGTCTGCGAGGTAAGTGGTGCGAGGGCGGGTGCCGAGGTTCCCAAGAAGCGTGTAGTGGCGCGGATCTTGCTTCGCCATCCGTACCGACGATGCTTCATCGTTGAGATTCCCGAATGTGATGGCCTGGGTTGGGCACGCGGCTTGGCACGCGGTCTCAATCTCGTCAGCATTGATGGCGCGACCCTCCTCTTCGGCCGAGCGGCGCCCACGGTTGATGCGCTGAATGCAGTAGGTACATTTCTCCATTACACCGCGCGTGCGCACCGTCACTTCGGGGTTGCGCTGCGCTTTGATCGATTCGGCATCGAGATTGGCGTATTCCTGCCCATCGGCATAGGCGAAAAAGTTGAAGCGCCGTACCTTATAGGGGCAGTTCGCTTCACAGAAGCGCGTGCCAACACAGCGGTTATAAACCTGAACGTTGAGACCTTCGCTGTCGTGAACAGATGCCGCTACTGGACATACCGGCTCACAGGGAGCTTGCTCGCAATGCATGCAGGGCACGGGCTGGAAGCCTGGCTTTGGTCGTTCAGGCGTTCCTTGATCGCAAATATCGATACGCAACCAGTGCATATCGCGCCCTTGCGCAATCTCTTCGGGACCGACGACGGGAACATTGTTCTCAGCTTGGCACGCTAACACACACGCATTGCAGCCAATGCAGGCTGCGGTGTCGATCACCATTCCCCAGGCATAACTCTCGTAAGGCCATGGTGAGTAAAGGCTCGCCGATGTCTGAGCCGCGTGTTCGATACTTCCGTCTCGGGACAGTTCAGCAAGAGTGAGGACAGGGTAGAGATCTCGAGTCTCGCCAGCGAGTTGAACATAGTTTTGCGTATTGAGAATATCCTGGTGCTCATCGAGCTTTACGAGGCGAATGTCATCGACGATCCAAGGCGAATGGGAGGAGCGGATTTCATAGGCGTTGATGCCGATGGCGGTTCCGATCTTCCCGGGAAGTCTGCGGCCGTAGCCAAGGGTTAAGCCAATCACTCCAGGTGCATAGCCTGCCTCGACAGCAACAGGACCTGTCACTGAACGGCCGTTTGCCTCGATGCGTACTACATCGCCTGTTGTAAGGCCGAGTCTTTGCGCATCGGATGGACTTAGGGAGAGCGCGTTTCCCCAGACCTGCTTGGTCAACGGCTTTGGGCATTCCTGTAACCAGGCATTGGTTGCAAAGCTTCCGTCCCAGAGGCACTCATCAGGGCGCAGGACAATGGTCAGGCCCTCCGGTGTTTCCGCAGGTGCAATATCTGGATGCTGAGGCCGCGTTACGACAGCGCGTCTTGTTGTATTATCTGGCGGCACGCCATCATGGAGAGCCTAGCGCCACCAGTCCTCAAGATTCGCAATGCCGGTAGTGGCCCAAGTCTCCCGCACGAGCTCATAGGACGTCGCGTCTGGACGGCCAAGGAAACTCGCCAGGAGCTCATGGGCAGTACGTGTGTCGTAAAGCGGTCGAATGAGCGGCTGAACGAGGCTCGTGCAGCCGTCCAATGATTGCAGGTCAGACCAGCTTTCGAGAGGATGGGATTCAGGAACATGCCAGTGACAGGCACTCGCGGTTTCATCGACATGGGTGCCGATATGGATATTGAACGAGGATCTCTTCAGAATTTCCTGAAAGTTCAGGTCTGCCGGGGCGGTATGAACCGGATTGGTTCCGATGAGGATAAGGTCCTGAACGCGTCCCTGGGCGAGATCCTGAGCGAGGCCGTAAAGCGGTTCGGGAGGGCCGAAAAGCATGTCGGCCGGTTCGATAAAGTCTATCCTTGCCTCAAGCTCTGCATTGATCCAATGGATCAGCGCATGTACCTCCGGCATAAGCGCACGTCCGCCCAGGATGAGTGCTCGGCTATGCTGAGCATGAAGATCCTGCGTGGCGGCTGTGATGAACCGCTCGACTGCGACAGGCAAGTCAGGAGCCGGCAACTCAGCTCCGAGCGCATTCGCAATGGCGATTGCCGCATTATGGATAAGCCTAGGGTGCAGTGTCAGCCGATGGTCGGCCTTGGCGCCTGTTATCGTCGGAGCGGATTCAATAACGTAGAGGCGAGATGTCGTGTTATCACGGCTGAAAGGCTTGCGCCCTTCAATCCAGGCTCGCGCGTTCTGGATCTGGCATGGTCCGGGACCTAGGAAATCGGCGTCCAAAGAAAGGATTGCTCGTGCTTGGCTGAGCTGCGGCAGAGGCTGCAAAGGGCGGCCGAATGCCATAGTCGCCCCGGCGCGTTCCGACTCGTCTCCAATAGGTTCATGAGCGTGCCAGCGCGCACCAGGGTATTGCTTCAGGATGAGGTCGATCTGGCGCGGGAGAGTTGGTGAACTGATGCAACCAGTCAGAAGCCGAAGACCTTCCCCTCCATTCGCGCGGTAATGCTCAACGCGTGGAAGGAGTGCCTTAAGGAACATGTCCCATGACGCGATTGATCCGCTCTGCAGAACGGTTCTTGATCGATCTGGGTCATAGAGCCCGAAGATAGAGGCTTCTGCAAAAGCATCGGTCGACCCAAGGCNCGCGGGATGAAGCGCATTGCCCTCTATCTTGATTGGCCGGCCATCGACTGAAATGCAGACCACTCCACGCCCATAACCGCCGAGAGGCAGTGTCGTCGCGAACCGTAGTGGCTCCCCTGCGACAAGATTCTCGGGCATGCGTACATACGGGAGTATCTCTTCGTCAGGTTTACTACATGCCTCAAGGCTCATTGTAATCTGCGCTGCAAGAAGTGCTAAAGCTTCACGACGAGAAAACGTGTGCGTCTCTGACTTCCCGATTGGCGCGATAGATCCACGTTCAAAGGTGGGTGAGATCAGCGATGACGTGTTGAGCAATCAGTCAGGTGCCGCACATTGATATGGTACGCCTCCACTAAGCGAGGACCCTGCGCAGCCTGGCTATCCGACGGTTTCCAGGCCATATCGAACACAGCCTCTCGGGGGCGTAAGTTCGGCCCGGGGTTACGATGGCAATCAAGGCACCATCCCATCGTACGGGGAGCCGATTGCCGGATCAGTGGCATCTGATCGACCCACCCATGACAGGTGGTGCAGCCGACGCCATTGGCTACATGAGCCCCATGATCGAAATAGACGTAATCCGGGAGATTATGGACCCGCCGCCAGCGTAGCGGCCTGTTATACGCAAGGCTTGTACGCACGGGTGCAAGCATGGCGGCATTTGTCCATATCTGCGAGTGGCAGGTTATGCAGGTTTCAGTCGGCGGAATGCCGGCAAAACGCGCCTTGTTCACAGAGGTGTGGCAATAGCGACAGTCGATGCCCAGGCCACTGACATGATGCGCATGGCTGAAGGGGCCCGGCTGCTCACGGACTATGTCTTGTCCCGTTACATAGGGTGAGCGCATGGTCATGTAGCCTAGTAAAATTAGTAAAGCCGGCAGAGTCCCAAGTGGTGCAAAGATAATGCGTGCTATAGTGTCTGCCCGTGGGTGAAAGATCTGCATCCTGCTTCTTTCCACACGGATCTAAAGATCGGAACGCGCATGATCCAAAATACTACTGGACATGTCGTGCTCAGGGTGACGACTTTCTATAGTGTTATTCTGTGAAACTAGAGAGGCGAAATCCTCCTGAATGTGGCGCGAGGAAGCGAAGCTAAAAGAAAGGATGCTGCAATATCTGCCTTGGTGATTTGCCTGGTAAAGCATGACGGAGACGCATCATGGGACGGAAGCTAGGGGGTTATGCGCACCTTCTTCGGCAGTTCCCAACGGCAAAGAACTCTGTCCGCTACCGGACAGAGTTCTCTGTATGAAATCTATATTTATTCATCTCGAAAGGACTTCGCGGGACTGGCGGCTGAAAATCAGGCCAAACTAAGTAGCTTCTAAAGCTATGGTAAGTTTGCGCTGGTGATATGGACGAGCCAAATGCCCTCGGATCGCCTCTATGAACGGGCGCGCAAGGGGGACGTACAAAGTTTCATTGAGGGTGTGGGGAGGGCAAGCTCGTTTAAATTTTACGTGCAATTCCAGGATTCAGCTTCACGCAAGAATAGCGGTATAAGCTCTCCCCAGCGGAACGAACCTACCGGTGGATCAGAAGTGCTCTCTACATACCTGAATTATAAACTGATCAATAAAGATCTCCGGCAGAGTCTCGACCGCGTAGCGGACCAAACCACCGTTGCGCGTGAAACAAAATACTACAAAGAGAATATTGGCAAAGTTACCTCTGTTAAGGAATTCCTTGCGGATCATCGCCTCTATAAATACGCGATGGAAGCATATGGCTTGGACGACATGATCTATGCCAAAGCCTTCATGCGCAAGGTTCTTGAGAGCGACTTGGACGATGAGGATAGCTTCGTCAACAGACTCTCTGACGAACGCTACCGTGACTTCGCCAAGGCGTTCCGATTTGTGTCGGATGAGACATCTGGCACCAAACTCGATGTCCAGACTGACAGACAAGAGGACGATATGATCGGCCTCTACAACCAGCAGATCGTCAATAAGGCTAACGCGGTTGCAGACGACACCGAGTACTACAAATCCACCATCTCTAAAGTGACGAGTGTCGACGACTTCGCGAATGACCGCCGTCTGGTTGAATATTCCCTCAAGGCATTCGGGATCGATCCTACTTATTACTCGGCTCGGACGATGAAGTTGATCCTGACGAGCGATCCTTCCGACCCCGACAGCTATCTCAATTCGATCAAGGATCCTGCCTACGCGGACATCGCTCGATCCCTTCAATCCTTGGCTAGGACGTTCAACTTCAAGACCGATGGAACACTCCCGACCGGGACCCCCGCTCAGACCGAAGCGCAGATCAAGTCGGTGACCGAAGCGTACGTGTTTTCGGTGCCCGACCGTGTCACGCCCTTGGCCGCGCAATGGAACACGGACTACTTCGAAAGCAAGGCCCCTCAGATCACCTCAATCTCGGACTTCATGAGCGACGACAGGCTTGTCGGCTATCTGGAAGCGGCATTCGGGATTGAAGATAGCGTGAGTGCTCGCGAGAATATCGCCAAAGCGATGGCCAGTGATCTGTCGGACCCGACGAGCTTTGCCAATCAATCCGGCAACGACACTTATCGGAAGATCGCACGTCTTTTCAATTTTCAGCCGGATGGACAGGTTCCTGCCGGGCAGGCCATGCTGGGTCGCGGCGAGCTTGCAGAAATTACCGTCACCTATATGGCGGCTTATGACGATGCCGATCAGGAGAAGGACAGCAGCAAGACCTCATTCTATCAGAACATGATCGATACGGTCGAGGATGTTGATGGTCTGCTGAACAATTTCATTCTCTACGACTACGTTCTGGAGGCCTTTGGCCTTGACCCGGATAAGGAGTCAAAGGGAACCATCCGGCAAGTGCTGACCAGCGATCTCTCCGATCGAAGTAGCTTTGCCAACCAGACACGCGATAGCCGTTATATTGATCTTGCGAGCGCGTTCAACTTCGGAACCGACGGCAAAATCCGGGCTGCTCGACTTGCGCAGTCGGAGGGAGAGATTTCCGCAACTGCCAGTGCTTATCTGGCGGGCGCGACAAAGCGCGGCCAGGCATTGGATGCCGCTAAAGCAGAGACGCTTTATTACAGAGAGCAGATCGAGCGCATCTCGTCCTTGGGCGATCTGCTGAAGGACAAGCGTCTTCTCACATATGTTCTCGACGCATTCGGCGTCACCCTGCCGAGTACGCCCGCCGACTTCATGGAGCAGGTCATGAAGAGTGATCTGGACCATCCTGACAGCTTCGCCAACAAGCTCGATGACAAGCGATTTGCGCAGATCGCCGCCTCCTTCAACTTCGCGTCGGATGGATCCATTATAACGCGGGCCGCCGATCCTACTCAGTCTCGCCGAGGCGTCCTGAACACTATCGAGCTGCATACCCGGCAAGCTCTTGAGAAGCAGTCCGGAGAAGAGAGCGAAGGGCTTCGGCTGGCCCTGTACTTCCAACGGAAAGCACCTGAGATCTCGTCTGTATACAGTATTTTGGCGGACCGAGCGCTTCAGCAGGTTGTCTTTAAGGCTCTTGGGCTGCCTGACGAAATGGCGCAGGCACCGATCGATCATCAGGCAGAGCTTCTCAAGAACAGGCTCAAGATTGAAGATTTCAAAGACCCGCAGAAACTGGAGAAGTTCCTGGCACGCTTCAGCGTTCGCTTCGATATCGAGAACGATACGGCGTCCTCTCCGGTGGCCATGCTCTTCCAGGGTGCGGATGGCAGCGATGTGAGCGTCGCGGCCATGGCAAGTTTTGCCCAGCTTCGCGCATCTCGCCTGTATTGAGGCTAATCACAGCAGATCGTCTGAAGGCAATTGGAGGGTAGGGGCACTCTTCCGAGGGAAGAGCTGCCCCACGTTGTGCTGAAGGTCCTAAGGCAGGTTGCTCTCTCTGTGACCCCTGCTTACCGTGTTCCCGCCCCGCAGGAGGCCGAGCTTGGCTCGCCTCATCCAGCGACCTGTCATGAGGATTGCCACAACGGCTAAGCCTGCCGCGAGGCCGATCCACACGCCTGCGCCGTTCAGGCCGGCCTTGAACGCCAGAAACGCCCCGAGGGGAAAGCCAATGCCCCAATAGCCCAAGGCCGCGAGAAACATGGGAACCCGCGTATCCTGCAATCCGCGGAGCATCCCCGAGGCGATCGACTGCGCTCCGTCAACGATCTGGAACAGCCCTGCAATTGCCAAGTAGGTAATGGCAAGGCGAATGACTGCCTCGTTCGCAGGATCGGATAGATCGAGAAAGGCGCCGATCAGGATCTGGGGCCTCAGCAGCATGACAATAGCCATCAAGCTCATAAAGCCCACGCCGAGAGCGAAGGCGCTCCACCCTGCTCGTGTGACACCCTCCGGGTCACCTTCACCATTTGCACGACCGACCCGAACCGTGGCGACCTGGCTGAACCCGACAGGAACCATGAAGCTCAACATCGAGATCTGAGCTGCGACAGCATGGGCCGCAAGGGCTGTGGGCCCGATGATGCCCATCATCACGACTGCGGCATAGAAGATGGTCGTCTCGAACGCGAAGGTTAGGGCCATGGGTAGCCCGATCCGCCACACCTGGAGGAAACGCGGCCAGTCCGGGCGCCAGAAGCGCCCGAAGAGATGGTAGCGCCTGAATCGTGGATGGGTCGAGACGACGATCCCTAATCCCACCAACATCCATAGACTTGAACAGGTGGTCGCGATACCGGCGCCTGTAAGCCCTAGGGCAGGCAGACCAAAATTACCCAGGATCAGCCCATAACCTGCGATGGCATTAATAATGATGGCCGATGCGGCAATGATCAGGCTCCAGATCGGACGCTGCATCGCGGCCAGGAAGGATCGCAGAACCAGATACCCCAGATAGGGCAGGAGCGCCCATTGAAGAGTATGCATGAACTCGGCCGAGCGCGCGGCAACATCGGGGCGCTGGCCAAGCCAGATGAAGATTGGCTCGGCATGCCAGAGCATGATCCAGACAGGAATACAGATGATGCCGACGCTCCAGAGCCCCTGGCGGACTGTTCGTCGGACTTCGCGGACAGAATGTCGATGGCGCCCCAACGTGGTCGCAATCATAGGCATCGTCGCAGAGGCAATGCCCATGCAGAAGATCATACACGTGTGGTAGAGGCTGGTCGCGAGCGAAGCCGAGGCGAGGATCTCAGGCCCGAGGCGCCCGATAAACACCAGGTCGGTTGCGCTCAGAGCGGCCTGAGCAACATTCGTGAAGATGAGAGGCCAGCCGAGAGCTATCGAGTTGCGAAATTCTGAAGACCAGACGCGTGCAGGCGCGCGCCCAATCATAATGGCGTCAGTCATTGGTATAAAATCCGAAGTCCAAAGCAGTTAATTGCTTTTTGACGAGGCTCGGCAGGTGCAGTTGAGCCTTGGTTAAGAGGATAAAGTTGCTTGGAAGCGACGTCGCCCTGTCCACTTCGATCTCCGAAATGATGGGGCCGTCCCCAATGAAGCAAAGGCACAGGGTCGTCCCTGACCGGAGCCATGTATCACTCGGGTGCGCGTAGGAATAGGGGGCTGTCTCGGCGGAACAGTAGCGGTGTCCGTATGATCTGTGCGGCGGGAACGTCGCCAATATCCGCGGTTTGTTGCTTTTGATCTCCTGGAGGCTTTCTGGCGAGACAGAGGCGGGGTGTGAATTCCCGCTTGCTCAAAGTGCGCTCAAGAGCATGCCTCCGAGAGCGCTCAAGATCACGACCAGCCAGGGCGGCATTCGCCACATGAACAGCAGGAGGAAACCAGTTGCTGCCAGAGCAAAATCAGCACCACTCAAAATCCCCGCGGTCCAGACCGGGTGATAGAGCGCGGCCAGAAGCAGGCCGACCACGGCGGCGTTGACGCCCCTCAGGGCGGCCTGCGCCCTGGATATGCGCCGCAGATCCTCCCAAAAAGGCAGGACGCCAATGACCAGAAGAAGCGACGGCAGAAACACCGCAACGAGACACAGGATCGCTCCTGTCCAGCCATTTGGCTCAGGGTTCATGACAGCGCCTAGATAAGCCGCAAAGGTGAAAAGTGGACCCGGCACCGCCTGGGCCGCCCCATACCCTGCCAGGAACGCATCATTCGATACCCAGCCCGTCGGCACGACCTCGGCCTGGAGCAACGGCAGAACCACATGCCCGCCACCGAAGACCAACGATCCTGCCCGGTAAAAGGCGCCAAAGAGAGCAATGCTCTGGCTACCTGATGCGGTTGCCAGAAATGACAGGCCGACGAGCAGGACAAAGAAGGTGGTCAAGGCGACAGCCCCCGCTCGTCTGCTGACGCAGAGGGGCAGCGAGACGTGATCTGCGGATGCTTCAGGGCGGAAGAGGATCAGTCCGGCAACGCCGCCCAGTGCGATGGCGCTAATCTGTCCCCAGGATGTAGGGACAGCCAAGGCGATCACGGCTGAAGCCAGCGCGAGAGAGGCGCGTGCGCGATCCGGCGTGAGAGCTCGCGCCATACCAAGCACGGCCACCGCCACAACGGCCACGGCCGCAACCTTCAATCCGTGAAGCCAGCCGGAACCGAGCGCCCTATTCAAAGTTCCAGTGCCGAACGCGAAGAGCACCAAGGCAACGGCTGAGGGCAGGGTGAAGGCGGTCCAGGCAGCGAGTGCCCCAAGATAGCCGGCACGGGATAGGCCGATGGCCATGCCGACCTGGCTCGAGGCCGGGCCGGGCAAGAACTGGCACAGGGCCACGAGATCGGCGTAAGCCCGCTCGTCGAGCCAGTGTCGTCGTGCCACGAATTCTTCGCGGAAGTAGCCGAGATGTGCGACTGGACCACCAAAGGAGGTTAGGCCGAGTTTCAGGAAAGCTCGGAAGACCTCTCCTGCTCTGCCGCGGGACATGGGTGACGCTGTCTCAGGCGCTTTGAGCTTGTTCATCCAGTGGCATCTCATAAAAATTTTGAAGTACCAGCATGAAGTCAGGCAGATCCAGCCGGCCATGGGGCGTCATCAGGCACGTATGTGCCAAGTCTTGAGATAACGCATGTTGCAACAGATCGACATGGAAATGAACGATGTCGGATTGTTCGGCCTGTGCATGACTCTCATTCAGCATGGCCAAGGGGCCTGCAACATGGCCGTGGATACCCACAGGCCTTAACCTTGGGTACGCAGGCACAAGCTTCGCCGAAGTCTTGGGGTTTTCGCTGGCAGAATTCCGCCCTCACTGGAATCCATGATCTGATATCAGACTCTTCTACGATCGAGCCTGTCCGAACAAAGGGAGTCCTTGGCGGTTGTCTTGTCATCCGTTCCCGTGCGAACGCAACAGGAGGAAAATATGCTCAAGACACACATGGCGGCATGCCTAGTCGCGACCGCATTCTTGGCCGTTCCTGCGCTTGCGCAGACGACAGCACCTACAGGTAATCGAGCGCCCGCGACCAGTACAGTAACTCCATCGAAGACGGCTGCCGCTCAGTTTGTCACGCAGGCGGCAAACAGCAACATGTTCGAAATCCAGTCCAGCCAGCTTGCGCTCAATAAGACGAAAGATAATCGCATTCAGGACTTCGCTCAGCAGATGATCAAGGATCACACTGAAGCAGGCGAAAAGTTGAAAGCCGCTGCTCAGGACCAGACGGTGCCGACAGCTCTCGATCAGGAGCATGCCCAGATGTTGCAGAAGCTGCAGCAGGTGTCGGGGAATGACTTCGATCGTTCATATGTGCAGATGCAGCTCGACGGTCACCAGAAGGCAGTCGCTTTGTTCGAGAGTTATGGTCAGAACGGCGACAACGCCCAGCTCAAGCAATTCGCCGAGCAGACGACGCCGACACTGCGCCAGCATCTCCAACATATCACGGACATTCACAACAGCCTGCTCGGTCCTGCCCCGCAGGTCAGCCAGAACCAGTCCGGACAGACGAGCGGACAGTTCATGACGCAAATTCAGTCAGGGCAATGGCTTGCCTCGAAGCTCGAGGGGCTGAATGTCTATAACGACAATAACGATAAGGTCGGCGACATCCGTGAGTTGCTTCTTGACCGCAGCGGAAAAATTCAAGCGGTCGTCGTCGGCGTTGGCGGCTTCCTTGGCGTCGGCGAGCGCGACGTGGCCGTGCCCTTCGAGCAGGTTAGGATCGTGAACGAGCCCCGGACCACAGCCGCCACAACGAACCCCAATAGTTCTGCCTCGACCATGCCTGCTGCCCCGAACTCTCCCACGACAACCGGAGCGACGACTACGGCAGGACGAAGCACGACTGATGCCATGAACCGGACGACACCCGATCATGCATTGCTCAGCATGACCAAGGATCAGCTCAAGGCGGCTCCCGAGTTCAAATCCAATCGTTAAGCGCAAGTCTTCGAAGCGGGAGGGGCGTTGCAGCCCCTCCTCTCGAAAGCGTCTGCCGTCGTATTGCCATTCTGTCAGTTCCTGACTGAAGCCATGGCTGGGATCATGCCTTGGTCAGGTCGAGATGCGAGAGCCCTCTTGTGCAACTTGCCTTCTGTCCATTCTCCCGCTAGCGAGCGGGCTTCCGCCGAGAATCGTCGGGATGGGACAAATGAAGACGGCAGGTAGGCCGCTCGCAAGAGATCCGGAAGGTATGAGTGCCAGCGCTTCCAGCTTGGCACAGTCAGAGCTGAAAGCTATCGTATCGGCGAAAGCCGACGAACTGGTCGGGCTCTTCTACAATACCTTTCTCAAGGATGAAGAGGCCTCGACCTTTCTCAGCCAATCGGTCGTGCACAACCGATTGAGCCATTCCCTTCGTAATTGGCTGATGGATCTCCTGCAGGCGGATATTTGCAACGACCATGCGGGCTTCGCGGATAGGTAGCGCACCATCGGTGAGATCCACGCTCGCATCAAGATTCCCATCCATCTTGTTCTGGAAGGAGCGGCTCTGATCAAGCGTACCGTCGCGTCTTACCTCATGCGCTCCGATCTCGATCGGGAGGCGCTTGGCAAGGCCCTCATTCTGCTCGATCATCGGATCGATTGCGCCATGCGATTTATGAGCCAGGCTTACGTGTCCGGCACCATGCGGCGGGCGCAGCTCGACGAGTCGTTCAGGCTGTTCTCCCTCGGCCAGGATATCACGCTCGAGCGGGAGACACAGCGCGCGGCTCTCATGGAGTAGAGCCAGGGTATTCTGTTCGCGCTTCTCGGAAGCGGTTCGACAACGAGCCTGAAACCAATTTCAGGCTCGCCCTTCGGTCTATGGTTCTATTATCGAGCTGGCATTCTGTTTCAGGAAGTGCCAGCTCTGGAGGGCATCGAAAGCGCCATGCAGCAGATCGACAGGGTTCTGCTTCCGAAGCTCCATGATATCCGGTCTGCAGGCAGTTCCGCGTTGTCTGAACCGCTCGAGCGTCTGCAAGCCTTGATCGAAGAAATCAAGTTCCTGATGGCTGATCTGTTTCAGAACGTAGTCGGACGCGAGAACGGACGGGATCCCCTGACCCGGACGCTCAACCGGCGCTTTCTGCCGTCAATCCTGAGCCGTGAGATCGCCATAGCGAGCAGGAACGGGACACCGTTCACCGTGCTGATGATCGATATCGATCATTTCAAGCAGATCAATGATCAGTGGGGGCATTCGGCTGGCGACCTTGTCCTGCGGCAGATCGCGGAGATCATTCTGGATGCGGTACGCCCGAGCGACTTCGTGTTTCGCTACGGTGGCGAGGAATTCCTGGTCGGCCTCGTCGAGGCAGATGCTGAGCAGGGGCTCAAGGTGGCGGAGCGGGCGGGTCCGGCAGTCGCTGATGTCGCAGGAGCTTCGTCTTTCCGACGAAACGAAATTAACCGTAACGACCTCGATTGGCCTTGCGGCCTATGAGGGGCATCCCGATTACGCCTACCTCGTCGAGGCGGCCGATAAAGCGCTCTACGAGGCGAAGAAAGCCGGACGAAACCGGACGATCATCGCGTCGTCCTGAGATGGCATGTTCAAACCGAGAGAGCGGCTCGCACAGGAACGAGACCGATAAGGGTAAGGGCAGCCTTTGAGGTAAAGATCAGCGGGCTTTTGCTTCTGACGGCGTTGGCTTTTGTGGTAGTTCGCCGGATCAAGCCGATCGGGCTCTCCCCTCGCGCGGATCTGTTTTGTGAATCCTGGCGGGAAGGCGGCTTGCTTTCAGGGAAATGGCTGGATCGAGGGGCGTTCATGGGCGGCGTTGAACAGAGGGCCAGCTCAACCGTTATATTCTACAAATCTCGTCTGAAAGTCACAATGGATAGGTTTTTTGCCAAGTTTGCCAATGCTACGGCCAGAGTGGCCGGGAGTCCTGCGGCATTCCTGGCCTGTGTCGTTCTCGTGCTTGTCTGGGCCGCATCGGGTCCCTTCTTCAGCTTTTCTGAGACATGGCAGCTGGTGATCAACACGGGAACGACCATTGTGACGTTCCTCATGGTGTTCCTCATCCAGAATACGCAAAATCGGGATGGGGCGGCCGTTCAGACGAAATTGGACGAATTGATCCGGACGTCGGATGCCGAAAATGAATTCATGGGGATCGAAAAGCTGACGGACAAGGAGTTGGAAGCTCTTCATGCCCATTGCGAGCAGATGGCGGCGCGGAGCCATGCGGTCTTAGAGAAGACAAAGGCCGAACGAGCAAAGCGACAGGCTAAGGCCAAAACGCATCGGGGCGAAGGATGAGATGAACAGCCATGCTTAAGTTGACAGGCTATCTCGTCTCCAGCGTTAGCGTCATCCTGCTCGGCATCGTCTCCTGGAAGGGCGCCTCCGAGCAGCCGATCTTGATGTTTTGCCTGATCCTGGGAATGGCCACCTCCATCCTGGGTATGCTGTTCCGCTGGCTGTCCTACCAGCGGGAGCACAAGCCGTTCAAACGAGCTGCCGAAGAGCGTATGGTCGAGCCAGGTCCGCCGTCGAAATCACGATCGGCTGCCGCAATGGGGCAGAGTCTCCTAAACACGGTCCATAAGCCTGATCCAAATGGCTAGATCTCTTAAGCTTGAGGAGTTGCTTGGATCCGAACAGCTTGTCCCGGCTCCATGTGCCCTACGCAGGATCAGTGTTTCTATCCCGTCTTACAGGCTGCTCGAAAAACCTCTTGCCGTAAAGCGTGGCCGCATCTCCTGCTCAGGAATCAGATTGGCAATGTTTCTCAGTCGCTTAGCGGCTCTCGAAGCTTATGAATTCCAAACCGCTCTGCCTCATGTAGCACTGTAATCCAGGATGAGGCTCTCCCAGCGATACTGCATATATGAATAGTTTCCCGCGCGGTCTAGCTGCAATAAGAAGTTGCAATGCTGCCGCGAAACGCTCTTCTTCATCATGCCATGACGTCCCTCGCACAGACGCTCGCAAGTACGACGCTCCAGGTCCGTCCCGATGACCTGCCCCAGGCCACGCTCCAGGGTGGGGCAGGGGACGACACGCTGCTGCTGCTCGAGGGCGGGACCTTCGACCTGCGGCTCGCCGCTGTCTTCGACGGCATCGAGACCGTGAAAGGCTCAGAGGGGCACGACACCATCGTGCTGGACGAAGCGCGCTTTGCCGGCATCACGACCTTCGACGGCGGTGCCGCTGCGGCAACCCATTGGGACGAGCTCATCCTCTTCGGCCGGGCCTTCGACTTCACGGCCCGGACCCTGAAGGGCATCGACCGGATTTCGCTCCAGGCCGACCACGCGGTCCTGACGGTGGCAGATCATGACACCGCCTTGCTCGCCTCCGGCCTCGTCAGCCAGAACGACACGCTGGTCGCGGCGGGCGTCACCTTCACGCCCGCGGAGCTGACGCGGCTGCACCGGCAGGGCCTCGACACCGTCGTTGATGCGGCCGGCGCCCATGCGAATACGGCTCCCCTCATCCAGGCGCCCGTCGGAGACCGGGTCGAGACGAAGGCCGGCGAGAGGGTCTTCATCGATGCCGGACGCAATGCCGTCGTGTCCGACGATGACGGCGCCTATGCGCTTTTGAACGTCACGGCGCCGCAGGGGCTCGATGCGCCGGGCCGGCTTGGGATCGACACGACCGGAGCGGTTGCCCTTTCGGCAGGATATGCGGCCGGCAGCCTCGTCATGGTCGGCGGGGTCGAGGTCGGCATGCTGTGGGAGGCGGGCGATGCCGGTCTCAGCATCGCCTTCAACAACCTCAACGCCACCTCGGCCCGGGTGCAGGAACTCATCCGGGCCGTGACCTTCACCAGCGCCGCCCTGCCGCCGCAGGCGAGCACCGAGCAGCCCGTGACGGTGACGCTCACGGATGCGGGCGGGCGCCATTCCACCGCCAGCCTGGTCGTCTGGCAGGACGTGCCCGTCGTGCCGCCGCACTTGACGCTCAGTCACGCCAGTGTGCCGGAGCTGTCCGGCCCCGGCACGCTGGTCGGCCTGCTGACGGCGGAGGTGCTGGGCAAGGGCGACAGCTTCACCTACACGCTCCTCGACGATGCGGACCATCGCTTCACGCTCGAAGGCGACCGCCTGCTGGTCGCGGGCAACGCCCGGCTCGATTACGAGGAGCGGGCCTCGCATCGGGTGGTGGTGCGCGCCACCGCCCCCGACGGCAGCCATCTCGATCAGGCCTTCACGATCGCGGTCGGGGACGTGGCGGACGAGATCGTCTACGGAACGCCCCGCAACGACGGCATGCGTACGGCGACCGGTACGGACGGCAACGACACCCTGATCGGCGGCAGTGGCCGGGACACGCTCTCCGGCGGCCTCGGCAACGACAGCCTCTTCGGCCGCCCGGGGGGCGACGTGCTGATCGGCGGTGAGGGCAGGGACCTGTTCGTGTTCGACAGCAAGCCGAACAAGCGCACCAATGTCGACAAGATCGTCGACTTCTCGGTCCGGGACGACACGATGGCGCTCGACAACCGCTACTTCAAGGCGCTGGGCCGGAAGGGCAGCTTGACCAAGCCCGGGAAGCTCAACCTCAAATTCCTCTGGAAGGGCGCCAAGGCGCACGATGCCAACGACCACGTCATCTACAATCCGAAGAACGGGGCGCTGTATTACGATGCGGACGGGACCGGGAAGGTGGCAGCCGTGAAGATCGGGGTGTTGGCGAAGGGGCTGAAGACCATGTCGTACAAAGACTTTTTCGTGATTTGATGCTCAGGACAGCCAGCCGAGAACTCGGCTGGTTCATCATTCGGTGGTTCTTGCACTTGCGAACAACTCATCGAAAAAGGGCGTGCCGATACACAGCAGTGAGCCAACGAGGATTCAGGGCAAGCTTCAATGAATATCATGAACTACGGCGAGCAGGATTTCGAGGCACCGAACACGTGGAGACATATCCATTATCTTACGGTCCCTGTCGCCGTAGGGAGAAGCCAACTTCCGGCGGTTCGCTCGACGGCCCACGTTATGTAAATTCCTGGATCTCAATGTAAAGTTGGAAATAATGAGAAGCATAATGGGAATTCTGACGCTATTATCTATCTGTATTATGGCAGCTATTATGTATATAATTAAATATAATAATTACAACTTAGAAATAGAAGACGTGAGGGTTGATGTAAATGGTATAAAATCTGGATACTTGTGCGTATTTCCTGTTTCCTCTCATTTAAGTAGTCAGCTAATTGCTGCATTGCCAAGTTCGTTGCTGTCAAACCAAAAGGAATCAATTAGAAAATGCAATAGATATTATACAAACTGTTGCAATAAATACATTGATGGAGCGTGGGCTTACGCTATTGTAGATGAGAATGGCGCTACCTGTAAATTGGTAATCAACAAACAGATAACTATTTTGAATAGTGAGGATATATGCATCAAGGCAGAAGATTTAATTATAAATGAGCGTTCTAAGGGAAGTTTCTCAATAAAAAGCAAGGGGAGCAAATAATGGGGTATGATTTTGCAAAAGATTTTTTCGAATGGGAGAAGAATTTTGCTGATGCCCGCGAGCTTGGTAGAAAGAATGGTGTGCCTGAGGATGACTTAAACTCTATTGAGCATTCATACTTCAGCGCGTGGCTCGATTATCATTACGGGTCCGAGATTGCTGATGCTCTAGGACGGACCCTGGAAGCAGACTCGGCGCTAAGAAGAGATTACCTAGGAGGAAAGGATCGTCGATATGATACGTATAAAGATATGTGGAATAACAGCATAGGAAGACAAATATCATCTTATGTTAAGAAAAAAGGGCTGCCATTTAGTGTTGCTAAAGAGTTAATTATTGATGCTTACAAGAAAGGTATCTTAATCGGGAATGAATACAAAAAAGATGGAACTTTGCATCCTAAGATCCCCCCAGATTTCCAGGGATACCCTGGCCTATTTCCAAATAGGTTGCCAAAATGGGATCAGCCCACTGCTCAAGAATTAAATAACGCGAAAGAACGCGCTAATAAGGCAGCCCAACCAGACCCAGGGATAAATTCAGGTGGGCGAAATGGAGACAGTCCCGCGTCTGATAAACACGCCCAAATCCTAGAACATAATCTGCCCAGAATTTCTCCTCCAACCTCTTTCGGTGGTGGTGAGGTAAGCGCGGAAAGTGCCAGCAAGGATGCCTTAGTCGCGAGCGAATATGCCTTTGCCACAGCGGCTATTTCGGACAATTCAGCTAGCCAGGGGGCGAGTAATAAGTCGTCTACTTTTGGCTCTAATTTGCCACAAACTCCGAGCCGCCAATCCTCGGACTCCTCAAATGAGTCAAAGGGAGGAGGCTGGAACGGCGATGGCAGCGCGCTTGGCGATGACCGGGACTCCGATAGTAAATCGCCAAAGCAGGATGATTCCTCATCTAATTCTGACAACGGTGACCAAGGCCGAGGAGGCGATGGAGGCGACCACAGTAGCCGAGGTTCCACCTCAAATAGAGGTGATGGCTATGATTGGGGAGGCCGAGAAGGTGAGAGGCCGGGCCCCGGTGGCTCGCTCGACGGCAGCAGCGGTCATAGTTATGGCGGCCGAGATGAGGGTGACAAGCCAGGTCCCGGCGGCGTGCTGGGTGGTGGACAAACCAACTTCAACGGTTTCGATGGCGTCCCGTCCCCGACCGACAATGATGACGGTTTTGAGGAGGGAAGCTTTGGCGGCGATCCTTACACCAGCCACGATCCGGTCGTTAGTCCCATTGTCCTTGATCTTGACCACGATGGTATCGAGCTTGTTCCGCTGGACAAGTCGAGCACGTATTTCGACTACAATGGCGACGGTGCCGTGGGGCATACAGCCTGGATCGGCCCGGGCGACGGCCTTCTTGTGTTCGATGATGACCTGTCGGGTACAGTCAATAGCGCAAGCGAGTTCGTCTTTACGTTATGGTCAGACATAGCACAGCGCGACATGTGGGCGCTCCGTTTGAGGTTTGACACCAACAAGGATGGCGTACTGTCCGCTTTCGATGCAAATTTCGACAAATTCAGGGTCTGGATCGACGCCGACATGGATGCGGTTACAGACCCGGGTGAGTTGAAGACCCTGAAGCAACTTGGGCTGTCATCCATTCCACTGACGCATGACGGCGGCGGGAAGAAATACTCGGATGGTTCTCGCATCTACGGGACGGCTACAGCCACTACGGCAGGCGGCAAGAAGATCACTGTCGCCGATATGGCGTTCGCCATCGGCACCCGAAATGCAGGGCTGACAATCTCGCAAGACAAGCTCGAGCTTCTCCCCGGTGACGGGACCCGCCAGACGATATTCTCCGGCGACGGCGACCGTGCGAAAGCACTGCGTTTGGGAAAGGCCGGCTATGACGCGGCCTTCATCAGGCAAAAGGACGGGTCGCGCTTGGTCAGCCAGTATGATGCCGCGGGAAAGATTACGGTGCTGTATCACCTGACCGCGCATGGACAGACCCTCAGTTCGGAGATCTGGGCCAACGACCAATCCTCCCTGATGAAGTTTAACAAAAAGGCTTCCCTCACGTACTGGCACATGGTGGGAAATGCCGGGAACAATACCTTTCGGGGAGGTGGCGAGAAGTCGGATCTCGAAGGGAAAGAAGGAAACGACATTCTCTATGGGGGAGCGGGAAACGACACGCTCTCCGGCGGCGATGGCGCCGACAAGCTCCATGGCGATGCGGGCGCCGACATCCTCAAAGGCGGGGCCGAGAACGATACGCTCCGTGGTGGCGCAGGGAACGACCGCCTCTCCGGTGATGGCTGGGATGACAGGCTCTATGGGGAGGCCGGCGACGATACGCTCTCCGGCGGCGAGGGCTACGACAGGCTTTACGGCGGTGCCGGCAACGATCGTCTCGATGGCGGCACGCAGGGCGACATCCTCGATGGCGGCGAGGGCGACGATACGCTCTCCGGTGGCAGCGAGGGGGACGAGCTTTATGGCGGCACCGGCAACGATCTGCTCGACGGCGGCGTCGGGTCCGACCGCCTCTTCGGCGATGCCGGCAACGACAGCCTGCTCGGCGGCGAGGGATCGGACGAACTCTCCGGAGGAGAGGGCGACGACACCCTGAACGGCGGTGCCGGCCCTGATTTCCTCCTCGGCGGTGCGGGAGCCGACTGGCTCGTCGGCGGTGCCGGGCAGGACGACCTGAGAGGCGGCGACGGCAACGATCGTCTCCAGGGCGATGCGGACGACGACACGGCCGCAGGCGGCAGCGGCGACGATACCCTCTATGGCGGCGGCGGCGCCGACCGGCTGCGCGGCGACGAGGGCAACGACATCCTTTATGGCGAAGACGGCCGCGACGATCTCGACGGCGGCGCGGGCAACGATCTTCTCTCTGGTGGAGCCGACAACGACGCGCTGCTCGGCTCCGGTGGCAACGACACGCTCTATGGCGGAACCGGCCATGACGGCCTGGTCGGCGATGCCGGCGACGATGCGCTGTATGGCGAAGCGGGTGACGATGTCCTCAAGGGCGGCGCGGGAGCGGACCTCCTCGCCGGGGCCATCGGCGCCGACACGCTCTATGGCGGGGTCGGGATGGACAGCCTGTCGGGTGCGGAAGGCAACGATCAGCTCTATGGCGATGCGGAGGCCGACAGCCTCGATGGCGGCAGCGGCGACGACAAGCTGTGGGGCGGCGACGGCCGCGATACGCTCGACGGCGGCGATGGCAACGACGTGCTCACCGGCGAGGCCGATGACGACACCCTGCGCGGCGGGCTCGGCGACGACATGCTTTCGGGCGGGGCCGGCAACGACAGCCTCGATGGCGGCGGCGGGCGCGATCAACTTTTCGGCGGTGCCGGCAACGATATATTGATTGGTGGACCTGAGGTCGACTACATCGATGGCGGCGAGGGCACCGACACCCTCGTGCTCACCGGCCAGCATGCCGACTACAAGATCCGCTTCAACGAGGCGATCGGCCGCTTCTCGATCGTCGACCTGCGCGCCGGCTCACCGGACGGCACAGACCTTGCGGCGATCGAGCTGTTCCAGTTCAGCGACGGCACCTTCACCAAGGCCGAGCTCGATTACGTGATCGGCACCGACCGGGACATCGCCTGGGACGTGGACAACAGCGACGGCTCGAGGAGCACGCTCGGCTGGCGTCCCTGGGCCGTGAACCCGGCGCAGTTCGAGATCTTCATCCAGCACCGCACCATCGCCAATATCCTGATGAGCGAGACGGTCTTCCATCCGGACGGTTCGCGGCTGGCCTATGCATGGGATACCAGCCCGGACGGCAAGGGAGAGAATTGGGCCTCCTATGTCCAGACCTACGACACGCAGGCGCGGCTCGTGAAGCAGCAATACGAGAACGACGACACGACGCGCCTGACCGAGGAATGGGACTACGACGGCGCGCAGGTCTGGAGCCACCGCGCAACGTGGTCGATGAATGTCGCCGGAACGTACGAGGACTATCACCAGATCGACACGCTGCACGAGCCGGATCCCGATCCCAGCATCGTCGACGTGATCGAGCGTCTCAAGGACCCGGCGAACCAGGCGCCTTGGGACGTGATCGTCCGCGAGTACGATGTCTACAGCCCGAACTCCAACCATTGGCTGACGGAGGACACGAAATACGACGACGGGTCGCGCATCCTGAAGGGGAAGGATTACGCCCTGGATACGAAGAACTACGGTTCGCCGCCGGCTCCATATGCACGGGATGAGTGGCAGGAGTTCGAGGAGCGCTATGATATGAGCGGCCGGAAGTACTATGAATCCTATACCTATTACGGCGCGTCCGTGACCGACCAGACCCACACCGTCATCAAGGAGTGGGACTATAACGGCCAGAACTGGGCGGATTCCACGCTCTATATCGAGGGTGCAGACCGAAAGATCTGGAAGGAGATCAACTACGACACCGACCCGACCTACTCCAAGATCCGCTGGGACTGGCACTACAGCCCAGGCGACTGGTCGGAGCAGGTGACTTACTGGAACAGGGCCGGACAGGATGTAAAGCTAGAGCAGATCTGGCGCAACGGCGACGGAACGGTCGACCGTGGCAAGGTGATTCAGAAGGACTGGACCGCCGAGGTGAAGTGGCAGCGCTACGAATATGACTATAAGCACGATGCCAGCCTCATCACACAGGAGCGCTACCTCTACGACGACAAAACCTATGCGGTGATCGACCACGATCTTGAGGGGCAGCATCCCGACTACGACGTGAAAACGACGACCTACACGGGCGAGGATCAAACGACACCGCTTTCCGAGCGGATCATCCTGGATGGCCCGAATGAGCATGGCGCAACGCTGATAGTCTCGTTGTGGGACGTGGCCAATGCCGACCCGGAATGGGCAAGATTTGAGACGCACTACCAGCCCGACCCCGACAAGGAAGGGCAGATCAGGACCGTCTATCAGAAGCAATATTTCAGCATGTCGAACGACAATCCCTATTATCTCCGAACGTGGAATTACGGGACGGGCGAGAATTGGCAGTACTCGGTGGAGCTTTACGACAAGAACGGGGAGCGCTATGCCCGCAACTACAAGATGGACGACAATACCTGGCGGACCTACGACTACGACCAGAACGGCGAGAAGTGGGGTCGTATCAAGCAGTACCTCCTCGCGGACAAGAAAACGCGGTGGCAGAAGGAGACGCTGTTCGACGATCTGCACTTCGTGATCCAGAAATGGGATGTCGGCGACAAGAATGATTCCTGGGATTACTATTACATCAGGCTGGAGCATGAGGAAGACAGCGAGGAGGATGCGACCTGGAAGTGGTACATCGACGACAAGGGCGTAACGCACTATGTGACCGGCGACGCCAACGGCCCAGCCGATAAGCTTCCGGACCCGCCTCCTCATGCCGATCCTGTCGACGAGGTCTTAAGCCCGGCCCTCAGCAAGATAGCATTCGCGGCACACGCACCTGAACCTTATTTCCTCTAGGTCCATGTGGCAGTGTGAGAGATCGTCCTGGCCTCGGATGAGAGGCTGATGCGGTTCATGGCTTCGTCAAACGGCCTGCCGGGAAGGCCTTCGAGATGACCATAAGAATGACCTACGACAACCGCAAGGGACGTGACATGTCTGAGACGGGGCTGCATCGGCTGTTCAACCGAGCCAGGATGGATGACCGGCTGGTGAATGAGCTCGTCGGCTTAGCGCACGGCATCATTGCCGACGGAGTCGTCAACCAGGCAGAGACCGAATACCTGTTCAAGTGGATCGCAGCAAATGCGGGGCAGACCGACAACTCCGTAGCCAAGGCCCTCTATGGCCGCGTCGGGCAGGTTTGCGCTGATGGAGTTCTGGATCCGGAGGAGGCCGCCGACCTGCTGCAGACGCTGACCCGCTTCTGCGCCGGAGACTTCGAGATTGGCGAGATCCTCAAGTCGACGTCACTCCCGCTGTGCGATCCAGCTCCGGCGGTGCGCTTCGACGGCTCGACTTTCTGCTTCACGGGCACCTTCGCGTTCGGCTCGCGCAAGGACTGCGAGAAGGCCGTGATCGACCTCGGGGGTATTCCCGGAACGCTGACCCGCTCGACCCGGTATCTTGTCATTGGCGCTTATGCGACAGAGAGCTGGGCGCATTCGTCCTTCGGTCGCAAGATCGAGAAGGCGGTGGACATGCGCGCAGACGGCATCCCGATTGCCATTATCGGCGAGAGCCATTGGGTAGGATACCTGAGGCTCTGATCCTACCGAGCAGTTCTTCGCAAATCTTGTTGCTTGATCGAAGGCAGAGAAGTGCAGTTTGCTTCCTGCTTCGGAAGAGCGGTGAGAAAAGGCCGGAGTACCGGCTGCAAAGCGAAGGGAACGCACAATGGCCAAGAATACGATTTGCCTCTGGTACGATAAGGACGCCGAGGCGGCCGCCCGCTTCTATGCCG
>Ga0065721_10004364_pt1 | contig 34987 bp, 35 predicted proteins | sample Mesricmetagenome_FD_59108 | JGI IMG/M metagenome (GOLD analysis project Ga0065721, IMG submission 59108) | Mesophilic microbial community from rice straw/compost enrichment Sample: eDNA_1 v2 (version 2) | ecosystem: Engineered > Solid waste > Grass > Composting > Bioreactor | place: USA: Davis... | reverse complement strand
AAGCGGACGTGGCGCTGGAAGTTGTCCGTTCCTTCACCGATCGGGTGCGTGAAAAGGCAGTTGGCGCCGAAGTCCTGAAGTCGATCAAGCCCGGCCAGATGGTCGTCAAGATCGTTCATGACGAACTGGTGGAGATGCTGGGCTCGGAAGGCGTCGGCATTGACCTGCGCGCCGCCGCCCCCGTCGTGATCATGATGGTCGGCCTTCAGGGTTCTGGTAAGACGACCACCACGGGCAAGATCGCCAAGCGGTTGACGGATCGCGAGCGCAAGAAGGTGCTGATGGCGTCGCTCGATACGCGTCGCCCGGCCGCCCAGGAACAGCTTCGCCAGCTTGGTGTTCAGACCGGCGTCGACACGCTGCCGATCATCGCCGGCCAGTCGCCGACCGATATCGCCGCACGCGCCGTGCAGGCTGCCAAGCTCGGCGGCCATGACGTTGTCATCCTCGATACCGCCGGCCGTACCCATATCGACGAACCGCTGATGCAGGAGATGGCGGAGATCAAGCGGAAGTCCAATCCGCATGAAATCCTGCTCGTTGCCGACAGCCTCACCGGCCAGGATGCCGTCAACCTCGCCCGCAACTTCGATGAACGCGTCGGCATCACCGGCCTCGTCCTGACCCGCATGGACGGCGACGGCCGTGGTGGTGCAGCACTTTCGATGCGCGCCGTTACCGGCAAGCCGATCAAGCTCATCGGTGTCGGCGAAAAGATGACGGAGGTGGAGGAATTCCATCCCCGCCGTATCGCCGACCGTATCCTTGGCATGGGCGACATCGTCAGCCTTGTCGAAAAGGCTGCCGAAAACATCGACGCGGAAAAGGCCGCGGCGATGGCCAAGAAGATGCAGTCCGGCAAGTTCGACCTGAACGACCTCGCCGAACAGCTGAAGCAGATGAAGCAGCTTGGCGGCATGGGCGGCATCATGGGCATGATGCCGGGAATGGCCGGCATGAAGGACAAGCTCGCCGCCTCCGGCATGAACGACAAGATGTTCGACCGCCAGATCGCCATTATCCAGTCGATGACCAAGGCCGAGCGCGCCAACCCGGACATGCTCAAGCACAGCCGCAAGAAGCGCATCGCCGCCGGCTCCGGCACGGATGCCGCGGAAATCAACAAGCTTCTGAAAATGCATCGCCAGATGGCCGACATGATGAAAATGATGGGCGGCAAGGGCAAGGGCGGCATGATGAAGCAGATGATGGGCGGTCTTGCCTCCAAGATGGGGCTCGGTGGCCTTGGTGGCCCAGGGGGAATGATGGGCGGCATGCCGGATCTCTCCAAGCTCGACCCAAAGCAGCTCGAGGCACTGCAGAAGCAGGCCGAAGCCGCTGGCCTGAAGCCCGGCGGCATGCCGGGGCTTCCGGGCGGCATGGGTGGCGTTCCGGGTCTTGGCGGCGGCAAGCTGCCGGGGCTGGGTGGTTTTACGGGCCTTCCGGGCCTGCCCAAGAAGAAGTAAGGGAGAACATTCGTGGTTGATCCGCAAGTCAAGGCACAGCTGTCGAGCTACCGTCAGTCGATCGACAACATCGATGCGGCGCTCGTTCACATGCTCGCCGAGCGTTTTCGTTGCACGAAGGAAGTGGGCGTCCTGAAGGCCACCTACGAATTGCCGCCGGCGGACCCGGCGCGCGAGGAATACCAGATCGAGCGCCTCCGCCGCCTGGCGAAGGAAGCCAATCTGGATCCGGATTTCGCCGAGAAGTTCCTGAACTTCATCATCAAGGAAGTCATCCGGCACCATGAAGCCATTGCCGCCGAACACGGTGGCACGAAGCAATCCGCATAACCTGAAAAAANNGGACCGTCTGACGGTCCAAAACAACCCGGACCGCCGGAAGGCGGCCCNGAAACCCAAGGAGTGAATGACATGTCCCTGAAGATTCGTCTGGCCCGCGGTGGCTCGAAGAAGCGTCCTTACTACACGATCGTCGTTGCCGACGCTCGCAGCCCGCGTGACGGCCGTTTCCTCGAGAAGCTCGGCTCCTGGAACCCGATGCTCGCCAAGGACGACGCAAAGCGCGTCGAACTGAACGCAGAGCGCATCCAGGACTGGCTCGCCAAAGGCGCACAACCGACCGACCGCGTTCTCCGCTTCCTGGCGGAAGCCGGCATTGCTCAGCGCGACGCCAAGAACAACCCGGAAAAGGCAAAGCCGGGCAAGAAGGCTCAGGAGCGTGCAAAGGAGCGCGCTGCCAAGGCTGCTGAAGCCGAATCCGCCGAAGCATAAGCTTCTGCCATCGCACTGCGATGGTCACGGGCAGCGCGGAAACGTGCTGCCCGTTTTGCTGTTTGCTTTTGGTTCCGCTTTGCTTAAATGACCCCACGGCAACAGAGATGTAAGACCCATGGCTAAGCTCGAAAATCCAGTTCTCATGGCGACGATCGGCGCAGCCCAGGGCCTGCGCGGCGAGGTGCGGGTCAAGTCCTATACCGCAGATCCGACCGCGCTTGGTGACTACGGCAACCTGCGCAGCGAAGACGGCCGCGTGTTCGAAGTGCTNGAAGTACGCGAGGCCAAGAACNTGGTGATCGTCCGCTTCCGCGGCATCAACGACCGCAACGCNGCNGAAGCGCTGGCGGGGCTGGACCTNTTCGTCGAGCGGGAAAACCTGCCCGATGAAGAACTGGACGACGACGAGTTTTATTACGCCGACCTCGANGGCCTCGAAGCNNTCGGCAATGATGGCAAGAGCTACGGNACGGTGAGCGGCGTCTATGATTTTGGCGCAGGCGACCTGCTCGAGCTGAAGGGCCCGGGCCGCCGCCCGGCGCTGATCCCGTTTTCCGAAGCGGCCGTGCTCGAAATCGATCTCGAGGGCGGCAAGATCCTCATTGACCCGCAGGCAGCCGGCCTGATCGACGACCCGGACGAAGACGGCAAGGCGCCGCAGTTTCCCCCCAAGGGTAAATAAGCGCGATGACCTTTCGCGCGACAATCCTGACGCTCTATCCGGAGATGTTTCCGGGCCACCTCGGCTTCTCGCTCGCCGGCAAGGCGATGGAGCGCGGCCAATGGGCGCTGGACGCCCTGCAGATCCGCGATTTTGCCACCGACAAGCATCGCACCGTCGATGATACGCCGGCCGGCGGTGGCGCCGGCATGGTGCTGCGCTCGGACATCCTTGCCAAGGCGATCGATCATGTCTCGACAGACGACAATCGCCCACGGCTGCTGATGAGCCCGCGCGGCAAGCCCCTGACACAACAGAAGGTGCGCGAACTTGCGCTTGGCGAAGGCGTCATCATCGTCTGCGGCCGCTTCGAAGGTGTCGACCAGCGGGTCATCGATGCGCGTGGGCTGGAAGAGGTGTCGATCGGCGACTACGTCCTGTCCGGTGGCGAACCGGCAGCGCTGACGCTGCTCGATGCCGTTGTTCGCGTGCTGCCCGGGGTGATGGGCAACGCCCTTTCCGGGACCCATGAAAGCTTCGAGAACGGACTGCTCGAGCACCCGCAATATACCCGGCCGCAGGTTTTCGAGGGGCGTGAAATCCCCGCGGTGCTCACCTCTGGCAACCATGCGGCGATCGACAAGTGGCGGCTGGAAGAGGCAAGGCGCCTGACGGCCGAACGCCGTCCGGACCTGCTGAAATAACGCCTCAACCCGTGACGAAATAATATATCGTCAAAGCAATACCGACGCCGACGACACACCAGCGAAGCACGACCTGCGGCACGCGCCGAGCCATCCAGACGCCGGAATAACCGCCAAGCCCGCCCGCCGGAATCATCACCAGCGCTTCCGGCCAGGCAATCACGCCACCGCCGATGAAGACGACAATTGCCACCATGGCGATCAACGTCGCGAACATGTTCTTGAGCGCATTGAGATGGTGGTAGTTGCCGCCCATGGTGATGCCGAGCACGGCGAGCATCATGATGCCCATGCCGGCGCCAAAGAACCCGCCATAGATCGAGGTGAGGAACTGGCCGATGACGGTGGACGGCGAATTGGCCGTGCGCTCGGCGGTCGCCTTCGGTGTCAGCCACGGTCCGGCCGCGAAAACCGCGGTCGCCGCTGCGAGAAGCCAGGGGACGAGCGAACGGAAGGACGGGTTGTCGAGCGACAGCAGGATGAGCGATCCGCCCAGGGCGCCGAGCACGGAAACGGCTGAAAGAAGCAGCCCACCCCGCCAGACCTTGGAGATCTCGTCCTTGTAGGCGAGCGTCGACGTGATGTAGCCCGGTAGTTGCACGATCGACGACGTGGCATTGGCGGTGATCGGCGGAACCCCGGCGATGGTCATTGCACCGAAAGTCAGGAAAGTACCGCCGCCGGCAATCGCATTCACCGCGCCAGAAACGAACCCGGCGGCGGCCAGCAACACGATCATTGTTATTGTCATTGAAAATTCCTCATCCCTGATTTGCGGAGATATCGCCTTCGTTCAGGTCCGGCAACAGCAGGTTTGACCGAAAAATTTGCACGCCAATGGGATGACAAGTGCTGCTCTTTGGTGTAATGGCGCACCCGGACGTGGGAGATACTCCCCTCGACCAGCAACAAAGAATGGCGAACCCGCTCAGCCGAATGGCAAGTTCCGAGGCTTGGACCAAGGAATGAAGGAGCGCTCTGGCTGTTTCAGAAGAACCAAGGGTTTGAGACGATGAACATCATCCAGCAGCTTGAGGCCGAACAGGTCGCCAAGATCGAAGCCAAGCGTACGCTTCCCGAATTTTCCCCGGGCGACACCGTTCGCGTCAACGTCCGCGTGACGGAAGGTAACCGTACCCGCGTACAGGCCTACGAAGGCGTTTGCATTGCCCGTTCCGGTGGCGGCCTCAATGAAAGCTTCACGGTCCGCAAGATTTCCTACGGCGAAGGCGTTGAGCGCGTATTCCCGGTTTGCTCGCCGATGGTTGAAGGCGTTGAAGTCGTTCGCCGCGGTAAGGTCCGTCGTGCGAAGCTCTACTACCTGCGCAACCTGCGCGGCAAGTCGGCTCGTATCGTCGAGAACACCGGCGTTCGCGCTCGCAAGCTGAACGACGCCGAGCGTCAGGCCGTTGCCGAAGAAAAGGCACGCCTGGAAGCTGAAAAGGTAGCTGCAGCACAGGCTCTCGCCGCCGAAAAGGCAGCAGCAGAAGCCGCTGAAGCCAAGGCAGCTGAAGAAGCAAAGGCTGCAGAAGCAGCAGCTGAATAAGCTTCTCGATAGAATTGATCTGGAAAGGCGGCTCTCGGGCCGCCTTTTCTGTTTCTGGAGCGCGGTCAGCACCCAGATCGCGCAAATCCGTTGCCGATTTCGCCGAAAACTGTTATCCCGGCAGCCATGGGATCAAAATTCAGATGCCTCGCGAACCAGATCATCGTGCTGCAGGACCACAAGCGTCTGCCGGCGCGCTTCTTCGCGCGGGTATCCGGCGCGCTTTGCGACCGACTTAGCTGATCTTCTCAGCTTGGGCAGCCTGATGCTGCCACTCTTCCCGATACTCACTTCATTCAGCTGAACGGATAGCAGCCATGAGCGCACCACGTACCCTCTATGACAAGATCTGGGACGACCACGTTGTCTCGACCGACGAGAACGGCACCTGTCTTCTCTATATCGACCGTCACCTCGTCCACGAAGTGACGTCGCCGCAGGCGTTTGAAGGTCTGCGCATGGCCGGCCGCAAGGTGCGCGCGCCGCAGAAGACGCTTGCCGTCGTTGACCACAACGTGCCGACCACCTCCGACCGCCACGAGGGCATCAAGAACGAGGAAAGCCGCATCCAGGTGGAAGCGCTGGCCCAGAACGCGCGTGACTTCGGCGTCGAATATTATTCGGAAAAGGATGTCCGCCAGGGCATCGTNCATATCGTTGGCCCCGAACAGGGCTTCACGCTGCCGGGCATGACGATNGTCTGCGGCGACAGCCACACCTCGACCCACGGCGCTTTCGGNGCGCTCGCGCATGGCATCGGCACCTCCGAAGTGGAGCACGTGCTGGCCACCCAGACGCTGGTGCAGAAGAAGGCCAAGAACATGCTCGTGCGTGTTGACGGCCAGTTGCCACCGGGCGTCACCGCTAAGGACATCATCCTCGCCATCATCGGCGAGATCGGCACCGCAGGCGGCACCGGCCACGTCATCGAGTTCGCCGGCGAAGCAATCCGTTCGCTGTCCATGGAAGGCCGCATGACGGTCTGCAACATGACGATCGAAGGCGGCGCCCGCGCCGGCCTGATCGCACCGGACGAGACGACCTTCGAATACATCAAGGACAAGCCGCGCGCCCCGAAGGGCACAGCCTGGGACATGGCGCTCGACTACTGGAAGACGCTTCACACCGACGAAGGCGCGCATTTCGACAAGGTTGTCGTGCTTGATGCCGCCAACCTGCCGCCGATCGTCTCCTGGGGTTCCTCGCCGGAAGACGTTGTGTCGGTTCAGGGCGTGGTTCCGAACCCGGATGAGATCCAGGACGAAACCAAGCGTGCCTCCAAGTGGCGCGCGCTTGACTACATGGGCCTGAAGCCGGGCACCAAGATGACGGATATCGCGATCGATCGCGTCTTCATCGGCTCCTGCACCAACGGCCGCATCGAAGACCTGCGCGCCGCCGCCAAGGTAGTGGAAGGCCGCACTGTTGCGCCGACGGTGTCAGCGATGATCGTTCCGGGCTCCGGCATCGTCAAGGAACAGGCGGAAGCTGAAGGCCTCGACGTGATCTTCAAGAACGCGGGCTTCGAGTGGCGCGAGCCGGGCTGCTCCATGTGCCTGGCCATGAACGATGACCGCCTGAAGCCGGGCGAACGTTGCGCATCGACCTCGAACCGCAACTTCGAAGGCCGCCAGGGCTACAAGGGCCGTACGCACCTCGTTTCTCCGGCCATGGCCGCAGCCGCAGCGATAGCCGGCCATTTCGTCGACATCCGCGAGTGGAAATAACCCGCTTCCGCTAAGTCATGCCTCGATGCCCGGCGACAACGCCGGGCATTTTTGTTTCAGCCGAGAACCCTCACCAACGTTCCCTTCCGCAGGAACGGCAGCAAGCGCTTCATGTCGCGGAGGCTCACGGCAACACACCCGGCGGTCGGCTGGTAGCCGGGCTTGATCAGGTGGAAGAAGATCGCCGAGCCGCGGTAGCGCCGGCGCGAGGTAATGTTCCAGTCGAGCACAAGGCAGACGTCGTAGAGACCATCCGCCCGCTTCATCTCCTCATGGCTTGGCTTGAAGGGCGCCTTCACCAGTTGGTTATAGGAAGGATGGTCCGGCTGGTCGCACCACAGCATGTCTGCCTTGATGCGCTTCATCGGCAGCCCGGTCGGCGGCAGGCGCACCCGTTCTCCGCGTGTGAAGCCATAGAGAAGCCGCATGCTGGCGATTGGAGTCGCGCCATCGCCTTCCCGCTTCAGGCAGGTCGTGCCTGAACGCCCGAGCGCCGCCTGCATCGTGACCGGGCCAATCGAAACCAGGGCGCGCTGTCGGTTGCGCGGCGCCGTTCGCACCGTGATGATCGTCGGACGATCACGGTGCTGATGACGAGAATGCTGCATTTTTCTCACAAGGTTTTGCTTTGAATATGATTTCGTTTGAATTCATAGCACGTTGGGATTTAGATCGAACAACCTGAATGTGCATGAAAAGGCTTATGCCTGCACCGGGTGAACGAAAGGCATGACGCATGGCAGCACGTACGATACTTCTGGTGGATGACGACGATGATCTGCGCGAGACGCTTGTCGAGCAGCTGTCGTTCTACGAAGAATTCTCGATCCTCCAGGAAGCCAATGCCGCCAAGGCGATGAACACCGCCAAGGCGAGCCAGATCGACCTGTTGATCATGGACGTTGGCCTGCCGGACATGGATGGGCGCGAGGCTGTGAAGCTGCTGCGCAAGAACGGCTTCAAGGCGCCGATCATCATGCTGACGGGCCATGACACGGATTCCGACACGATCCTTGGGCTGGAAGCAGGCGCCAATGACTATGTCACCAAGCCCTTCCGCTTTGCGGTCCTGCTGGCACGTATCCGTGCCCAGCTGCGCCAGTACGAGCAGAGCGAGGACGCGACGTTTACCGTCGGCCCTTACGTCTTCAAGCCGAGCCAGAAGCTCTTGACCACCGAAGACGGCAAGAAAATTCGCCTGACGGAAAAGGAAGCCGCGATCATCCGCTACCTTTACCGGGCCGGCCAGAAGGTTGTGACGCGCGATATCCTGCTTGAAGAAGTCTGGGGCTATAATTCCGGCGTGACCACGCATACACTGGAAACCCACGTCTACCGCCTGCGGCAGAAGATCGAGCGTGATCCTTCCAACGCCGAGATCCTCGTCACCGAGAACGGCGGCTACAAGATCGTTCCGTAAAGGCAGGCATCAGAACCACCCATGGCGCTTATCGAGGATATCCGGCTGCTGTCCCAGGTCCCGCTGTTCCGGGACATGACCGAGGACCAGCTTCGGCTTGTCGCCTTTGGCGCCGAGCGGCGCCAGGTGGAGCCGGGCAAGCAGCTGTTTCGCGAGAAGTCGCCGGCGGAATCGGCCTTCATCGTCGCGCGCGGCCATTTTGAGCTGCGGGTGACGGGCCGGGATGGCGAGCAACGGGTCGAGGCGGTGGTTGGCCCTGGCACGCTTCTGTCCGAGCTCGCGCTCGTGACGATGGTGGAGCGCAAGTTCACCGCCGTTGCGGTGGAAGACGCCGAAGCGATGAAGATCAGCCGCTCGCTGTTCCACCGCCTGCTGGAGGAATATCCGCAGGTTGGCCGCGTGGTCGAGGCACGCATCAAGGATAACATCGCGGGGCTGGCCAAGGCCGCTGCCGCAATGGAGCATCGGTTCCGATAGATCGACAAGGGCAGCCCGTCAGGCTGCCCTTCACCTACCCTAGAACTTGAACACAGCCGTCACCGGCACATGGTCGGACGGCTGGTTCCAGCCACGTGCTTCCTTCAGCACGTCGATCCGCTCCAGGAAGGGCCCAAGATCCGGCGACGACCAGATGTGGTCCAGGCGGCGCCCCTTGTCGGCCGCCAGCCAGTCCTTCGCGCGATAGCTCCACCAGGTATAAAGCTTTTCCGTTTCCGGCACGTGTTGGCGCATCAGGTCAAGCCAGCCGCCCTTCTGCATCACCTCGATCAAGCCGGAGGTCTCGACCGGCGTATGGCTGACGATCTTCAGCATCTGCTTGTGCGACCAGACGTCATGCTCGAGCGGCGCAATGTTGAGGTCGCCGACGAGAATGGACGAGATGCCGGGCATCGGATCGGCCTTCAGCGCCTTCATCTCTTCCACGAAGTCGAGCTTGTGGCCGAACTTCGGGTTGATGCTGCGATCGGGTGCATCGCCGCCAGCCGGGACATAGAAGTTGTGCAGCCGGATGCGGCGCGAGCCGCGCTCGAAGATCGCCGAGATATGGCGCGCATCGCCGACATTGCAGTAGTTTTGGCGGTGGTCTTCCAGAAGCGGCACCTTCGAGGCGATTGCAACGCCGTGATAGCCCTTCTGCCCGTGGATGATCACATGGGCGTAGCCAAGGTCCTTGAAGGGCTGGAGCGGGAATTCGGGCTCCTGGCACTTGATCTCCTGGAGGCACAGGATGTCCGGCTTGTGGCGGACGATGAACTGCTCGACGATCGGCATGCGCAGCCGGACCGAGTTGATGTTCCAGGTGGTGATGGAAAACGTCATAAAAGAAAACCTCGCATTTCACCGCGAGGTTTAGGAAATTTGCGTCGCCACGGAAAGCGAAAAGGCCGAGGATGCGGCTTAAAGCTTGCGGACTTCGTCGTAGGGGATCGTGAAGACCTTGTTGTCGAAGTTAACGCCGTTGCGGACGTTGTAGATCATCACCGAAGTGTCCTTGTTCTGGGCATCGGTAATCGTCCACTGGCGAAGGTCATAGGTCTTGGAATCGAACATCATGGTGATGGTCGAGTCGCCGAACACAGTCCTGTTGCCGAGCACGATGGTGGTGAGGTCGGATTCCTCGCGGACGTCGCGCACCATCTGGTTGCCGAGGTCGATGCGGTTCGCGAGCAGCAGACTGAGCGGCGTCTTGGACAGCGGATAGATGTCCCAAGTCTTCAGCTTCAGATTGCCGATCACGACATTCTTGCCGTCTGCGATGACGCGGATCGGGGACGGATCCTCGAAATTGAAACGAAGCTTGCCGGGACGCTCGATAAAGAACTTGCCGCCGGTCTGCTCGCCGCGCGGGCCGAACTGCACGAATTCGCCCATCATCGTCTTAACCGACGAAAAGTGGTCGGCGATCTTCTGCGCGGCCGAGGATGACTGCGCGAAACCAAGCTGCGGGACCAGCGTCGTGGCTGCCAGGCTCAGGAGGCCAAGCGAGAACTGCCGGCGCCCGATATTCGAAAGGATCGATTTTTCTTCTGTCATTCTGGTCTCCTTCCCTGCTTCTCTCGGCGGCAAACACGGCGGCTTGAGGGCAGGCGCGCCGTGATCACGAAAGCCTTACCGATCGAGGATGTCGCTCTCGGTCGGCACCAGTATCTCGCGCTTGCCGGCATGGTTGGCGGGGCCGATGAGCCCCTCCTGCTCCATACGTTCGATCAGGGAGGCGGCACGGTTGTAGCCAATGCCGAGGCGGCGCTGGATATAGGAGGTGGATGCCTTGCCGTCACGCAGCACGATCGCCACCGCCTGATCATAGGGATCGTCCGATTCGGAGAGGTTGGACGTGCCCGCTGGCCCGCCGCCTTCATCCTCTTCGTCGTCTTCCGCCGTGATCGCATCGAGATATTGGGGTGCGCCCTGCGTTTTCAAGTAGGCGACGATGTCCTCGACTTCCGTGTCGGACACGAAAGGCCCGTGGACACGCTGGATGCGTCCGCCGCCGGCCATGTAGAGCATGTCGCCCATGCCGAGCAGNTGTTCGGCACCCTGCTCNCCGAGAATGGTGCGGCTGTCGATCTTCGANGTGACCTGGAAGGAGATGCGCGTCGGGAAGTTNGCCTTGATCGTACCGGTGATGACGTCGACCGATGGACGCTGGGTCGCCATGATGACGTGGATGCCCGCNGCACGCGCCATCTGCGCCAGGCGCTGGACTGCNCCTTCGATNTCCTTGCCGGCCACCATCATCAGGTCGGCCATTTCGTCGATGATGACGACGATGTAAGGCATCGGCTGCAGATCGAATTCCTCCGTCTCGTAGACGGCCTCGCCCGTCTGGCGGTCGAAGCCCGTCTGCACCGTCCGGGTCAGGACCTCGCCCTTTTCGATCGCCTGCTCGACGCGGCTGTTGAAGCCGTCGATGTTGCGCACGCCGATCTTCGACATCTTCTTGTAGCGCTCTTCCATCTCGCGGACGGTCCACTTGAGCGCGACAACGGCCTTCTTCGGGTCCGTGACCACGGGAGAAAGCAGATGCGGGATACCGTCATAGACCGAGAGTTCGAGCATCTTCGGGTCGATCATGATCAGGCGGCATTTTTCCGGCGTGTAGCGGTAAAGCAGCGACAGGATCATCGTATTGATCGCAACCGACTTGCCCGAGCCGGTGGTACCGGCGACAAGCAGATGCGGCATCTTGGCAAGGTCGGCCACGACAGGTTCGCCGCCGATCGTCTTGCCGAGCGCCATGGCGAGCTTCGCCTTGCTGCCCTCGAAATCCTTGGAGCCGATCATCTCGCGCAGGTAGACGGTTTCGCGCGTCCTGTTCGGCAGTTCGATACCAATTGCGTTTCGACCCGGAACAACGGCGACACGCGCGGCGATCGCACTCATCGAGCGGGCAATATCATCGGCAAGACCGATCACGCGGGAAGACTTGATCCCTGGCGCAGGCTCGAGTTCATAAAGCGTCACGACCGGACCCGGCCGGACGTGGATGATCTCACCCTTGACGCCAAAATCCTCCAGCACGCCTTCGAGCAGGCGTGCATTCTGCTCCAGCGCATCGGCCGACAGCGACGCATCGCGCGCAACGGCCTTCGGTTCGTTCAGAAGGTGGACGGACGGAAGCTGGAAGCCGTCGGGGGAAATGAAGCTGGATTGTGCGTCACGGGCAACGCGGGCGCTCGGCTTCGGTGGCGTTGCGGCAGGGGCGACGCGCGGCGAGCTCCGCCCGCCCGCCTGCGAGGCGCGTGAGGCTGCAAAAGGCAGGTCATCATCATCGGACAGAATGCCGGCCGGACGCGGCGGCATGTCGTCCATGTCGAATGGTGGATCGTCATCATAGTCGTCATCCAGCGCGGCAATCGCTGGCGTCGACACAACGCGGCGCGGATTGGCGGCACGCGGAGCCGGACCGTCCAGCGAAGGCTCCAGCCGCTGGCCCGCCGTCGCCGGCGTCACCTTGGCGCGCACCGGTTCGTTGAGCGTGCCGAACTCGTCTTCGTTGAAGTCGTAAGGCTGGTCGAAGGCCATGCGCGGACGCGGCTTGATACCGACGATCCGACGCAGTCGTGCCTGGGTGATGTACCAATAGTGGGCGATGGCGCCAAAGGCGAGGAAGTTCGACAGGCGCGTGAGAAGCCCGTCCTCATCATCTTCAACCTCGACTTCCTCGCGGCGCGGCCGCGCCCGTGCGACGACAACCGGCTGGTCGTCATCGGCAAATTCCTCCTCGAAGGCTTCGCCCACGAGACCGGAAGCAAACAGCATCAGGTAGATGCAGGGGATGGTGAAGATGCAGCCGAGCACGGTTGCCACCATGCCGGTCGGGTAGGCACCGACGAAGAGCGCCGGAAAGCGCAGGATCATGTCACCGATGACACCACCGATGCCGTTCGGGATCGGCCAGGTCGGCGGCGCCGGAAAGCAGCCGAGCGTCGCGGCGGCGAGCAACGTGCCGCCGCCCCAGGCAGCCAGCCGTGCAGGAATGCGGTCATAGCGGCGGCCGGAGATGAGCGCCAGCGCCACGGCAAGGATCGGCAACAGCGCGACGATGCTGGCAAGCCCGAGGAACTGCATCATCAGGTCGGCGAAGGCAGCACCTGAATATCCGAGAATGTTGGTGGGCGGGTTGTCGGTGGCGTAGGAGAAACTCGGGTCGGACACGTTCCAGGTCGCCAGCGCAGCAACCGCGAGGCCGAGCCCCACGAAGACACAAAATCCGCCCAAGGCCAGTGCCTGTCGCAACACAAAAGCCGTGAGCACATAGCGCGTCGAGTGGTTCGCCATCGTCGCGGAACTGCTTCTGCCCATTTCCTGTACCGCCGTTCTTGCCACGTCCAGCCTGCGCGAGCCGGCAAATGCCTGCGACTCGCACGATTCCTTCCAACGATAGCGGGCGGATGGTTAAGACGGCTTTAACCTCAATGAATGGTGAAGATCGGCCGAAACGGCAAAAGGCCCGGACATTGTCCGGGCCTTCCGTGGTTCGTTTTCTGCGTGTTGCAGGCTTAGTTGTGGTAGGCGGCTTCGCCGTGGCTGGCGAGGTCGAGACCTTCGCGTTCGGCTTCGACCGGAACGCGCAGGCCGACGATCACGTCAACGATCTTGTAGAGGATCGCCGAGCCAATGCCGCACCACAGGATCGTGACGATGACCGACTTGATCTGTACCCAGACCTGGGCCGCCATGGTCACGCCTTCGACATAACCGCCGCCGCCGAGGGAGGTGCTGGCAAAGATGCCAGTGCCGATGGCGCCGACGATGCCGCCAACGCCGTGGACGCCGAAGACGTCTGCCGTGTCGTCATAACCGAACTTGTTCTTCACGACCGAGACCGCGAAGTAGCAGAGGGCCGAAGCGATCGCGCCGAGGAAGATCGCACCGATCGGGCCAACCGCACCAGCGGCCGGGGTGACGGCAACGAGGCCGGCGATGACACCGGAAGCTGCACCCAGCATGGAAGCCTTGCCACGGGCAAAGGTTTCGATGACGCACCATGCGACGACGGCGCCGGCCGTTGCCGTGAAGGTGTTGATCATGGCGAGACCAGCGGTGCCGTTCGCGGCAGCGGCAGAACCGGCGTTGAAGCCGAACCAGCCAACCCACAGCATCGAAGCGCCGACCATGGTGAGCGTCATGGAGTGCGGAGCCATCATGTCCTTGCCGAAGCCGGTACGCTTGCCGACCATGATCGCGCCAACGAGACCTGCGATACCAGCGTTGATGTGAACAACCGTGCCGCCGGCGAAGTCGAGCGCACCCCAGTCCCACATCAGGGCGCCGTCACCCGACCAGACCATGTGCGCCATCGGGAAGTAGACAAAGGTCACCCAGAGGACGGTGAACAGGATCACGGCCGAGAACTTGATGCGCTCGGCGAAGGCACCGACGATCAGCGCCGGCGTGATGCAGGCAAACGTCATCTGGAAGGAAATGAAGACATATTCCGGAATGGTGCCGGAAATGCTGTCGGAGTTCACGCCTGCCAGGAACAGCTTTTCGAAGCTGCCGATATAGGTGTTGAGGCCGCCGCCGTTGGTGAAGGCAAGGCTGTAGCCGTACACGACCCAGATGATCATGACAGCCGAGGAGACAACCAGGCACTGCATGAGAACGGAAAGCATGTTCTTGGTGCGAACGAGACCACCGTAGAACAGCGCAAGGCCCGGCAGGATCATGAAGAGAACGAGCACGGTCGACATCAGCATCCAGGCGGTATCGCCGGCGTTGATGGTTTCCGGAGCAGCGGCGGCGGCAGCGTCCTGCGCAAACGCGCCAGCCGGAGCCATCAGGGCCGCTGCCGCGGCACCCAGGCGTCCCAGAGTGGAAATCTTGTTGGATAGCATAGCTTAAAAACTCCCCTGTCAGCCGTGCTTAGAGCGCTTCTGTGTTGGTTTCGCCGGTACGGATGCGCACGGCCTGCTCGATCGAGTAGACAAAAATCTTGCCGTCACCGATCTGGCCGGTCTTGGCGGCAGACGCGATCGCTTCGACGGCGCGATCAACGAGGTCCGTCGGGACGGCAATTTCGATTTTCAGCTTGGGCAGAAAACTTACGGCGTATTCGGTACCGCGGTAGATCTCGGTATGTCCCTTCTGGCGCCCGTAACCTTTGACTTCGGTGACGGTCAGGCCCTGGATCCCGACAGCCGTAAGGGCTTCGCGCACCTCATCCAGCTTGAACGGCTTGATAATGGCCATCACGATTTTCATCTGGCTTCCCATCCTTTGTTTGTCTCGGCGCTTGAGGCCGGATCCTGCTCATCGCGCCAACAAGTGACGGCGACTGAGCAGATACATTCAAAGGGCGTGCCAGATTCAAAGAGGATAGGTAATTTGCTGAAACTTAATAAGGATTTTTAGAAAGCCGCTCAAACAGGCAGTCGCGCGGCCGAATTTGGGCAAAAATATGGGCAGAGATTCAAATATGCACAATTATTGTGCGTCTGCCCGTTTGCGAATCAAACCTTCCTGCGCGACCGAGGCGATCAGCGTGCCTGACCGGGTATAGATGCTGCCCCTGGTCATTCCGCGGGCACCCGATGCACTCGGGCTATCCTGGCTGTAGAGCAGCCAGTCGTCGAACTGTACCGGACGATGGAACCACATGGCATGGTCGAGGCTCGCTGCCTGCATGGTCGGATCGAACAGTGAGATGCCATGCGGATATAGCGAGACGTCGAGCAGCGTCATGTCCGAGAGATAGGCGAGGACCGCCGCCTGGTAGTGACGGTTGTTTGGCACCTCGCCCACCGTCCGGACCCAGATGTCCTGGCGCGGCTCCAGCTTGTCCTTGCTGAGGTAATGGACGAGCGATGTCGGGCGAACCTCGATCGGCCGCTCCTGCTCCCAGTACCGGCGCACCGTGGCCGGCGCCTTGGGCAGGAAAAGCTCCTTGAACTCCTTCTCACCCATCAGCTGTTCCGGCGGCGTGACCTCCGGCATCGGAAACTGGTGGTCAAAGCCATCCTCCTCGATCTGGAAGGATGCAGCCAGGGAAAAGATAGCCTTGCCGTGCTGGATCGCCACTACGCGTCGCGTTGCGAAGCTCGATCCGTCGCGGATGCGCTCGACCTGGTAGAGGATCGGAACAGCCGGATCGCCCGGTCGCATGAAATAGGCGTGCAGCGAATGGACGAACCGGTCGGCATCCACGGTTCTCTGCGCCGCCATCAGCGCCTGCGCGATCACCTGACCGCCAAAAACCCGCTGCCAGCCGATATCCGGGCTCGTGCCGCGAAACAGGTTGTGCTCCAGCGTTTCGAGATCCAGCGTCGCGATCAAAGTCTCCATGGCGGAAGGCATTTGGGTCTGGCGCGACATTATGACGATCTCCAACGGTAGGAAGCGGCTGGCCGATGATCTATATCTCGCTCAGAAGTTTCTCAAGTCGTACGGGAGTGGGCGCAAATGCTGGACATGCTGGTTGTGGGAGGCGGTTACGTAGGGCTTGCCGCGGCGGTCGCGGTCAAACAGGCGGCGCCGCATCTTGCCGTGGAAGTGGTTGAGGCCGCGCCCGAGCACGTCTGGCAAAAGGACGAACGCGCTTCGGCGATCATCGCGGCCGCGTCCCGCATGCTGCAAGTACTTGGTGTGTGGAACGAGATCCTGCCCGACGCCCAGCCGATCAACCGCATGATCGTCACCGACAGCCGCACCTCAGACCCCGTGCGCCCCGTCTTCCTGACCTTCGATGGGGAGGTCGAGGAGGGCCGCCCGTTTGCCCATATGGTGCCGAATGTCAGCATGGTGCGTGCACTGCGTGGCGCAGCCGAGCGGCTCGGCATCACCATTCGCCACGGGATCCGCGCCACCGGCTTCACGAACACCGGCAGCCAGTGCCAGGTATCCTTCTCGGACGGCTCGACCACCCAGACGCGGCTGCTCGTCGCCTGCGACGGCGTTCGCTCCAAGCTGCGCGACATGGCCGGCATCAAGACGGTCACCTGGGAATACGGCCAGTCGGGCATAGTTGCGACCGTTTCCCACGAGCGTCCGCATCAAGGCGTGGCGGAAGAGCACTTCCTGCCCTCCGGCCCCTTCGCCATCCTGCCGCTCACCGGCAACCGCTCGTCGCTGGTATGGACAGAACGCACCGCCGATGCCGATCGGCTGGTCGAATCGGATGATCTGGTCTTCGAGGATGAACTGCAGCGCCGCTTCGGCCACAAGCTCGGCGAGATCCAGGTGGCGGGAGGCCGCAAGGCATTCCCGCTCGGCCTGACGCTTGCCCGCTCCTTCGTTGCACCAAGACTGGCGCTGGCGGGCGACGCGGCGCATGGCATCCACCCGATCTCCGGCCAAGGCCTGAACCTCGGCTTCAAGGATGTCGCAGCGCTGGCGCAGACGGTCGTCGAAGCCGACAGGCTGGGGCTGGATATCGGCGCATTGGACGTGCTGGAGCGTTACCAGACCTGGCGGCGCTTCGATACCTTCCGCATGGGCGTCACCACCGATGTGTTGAACCGGCTGTTCTCCAACGACAACACGCCACTCAGGGTCGCCCGCGACTTCGGCCTCGGCATCGTCGAGCGCATGCCGAAGCTGAAGAATTTCTTCATCGACCAGGCGGCGGGTAAATCGAGCGAGGGTCCAAGCCTGCTGCGTGGCGAGGCGATCTGAGGCTGGCGATCAGTCTTCGATCTTTCGGGCTTCGGACACCAGCATGATCGGGATGCCATCCCGGATCGGGTAGGCGAGCTGCGCCCGCTCCGAAACGAGCTCGTTGCTGTCCCGCTTCAGCGACAGCCGCCCCTTTGTCAGTGGGCAGACAAGGAGGTCGAGAAGCTTAGGATCGACCTTGCTGAGCTTTTCGTCCATGGCTCGCCTACTGAAGCACCGGCTCGGAATCGCTGAAGCCGCGCGCCAGGAAGATCTCGGTGATGGCGATCAGGGTTTCCGCCCGCGTCTTCAGGTCCGGCGCCTCCAGAAGCGCCTGCTTTTCAGCAGGCCCGAATGGCGACATCATCGACAGCGAGTTAACGAGCGTGCGGTTTCCGGCCCGCTCGACGCTTTCCCAGTCCGCTTCCAGCTTGTTGGCATCGAGGTACGCGCGAAACACCCGCAGCAGTTCCATGCGATTGACGCTGCCCTCGTCATCTTCAGCCGAAAGGTCGGTCATGAAGGGCGCAAGCTTGAAAGTGCGGTACGGATGTCCGCCACCCACTTCCTCCAGCAGGCGCACGCGGCAGATGCCGCTGAGCGAGGTGATGTAGCGCCCGTCGCCGGTTTCGGCAAAGGAGGTGATGCGGCCAATGCAGCCGATGCTCGATAGCGGCGGCCGCACGCTTTCCACGGCACCCTCACCCTCGATAAGCGAAGGCTGCACCATGGTGACCAACCGATCGCCGGCCAATGCGGCATCGAACATGGCCAGGTAACGCGGCTCAAAGATGTTGAGAGGCAGTTGGCCGCCCGGCAGAAGCAGAGCCCCCGTGAGAGGAAACACAGGTGCCGTTTCCGGCAGATCCTCACGCTTCAGATATCTCGCATTTCCCACATGCATGGGTCCGACACCTCCCGACCTATCGGCTCAGACCGGCGACAAGCTCGCCACCCGGAGAATGTGGGGCAGCTGTTTCAGATCGCAAGGCCAAGGAGCGGGAGGCGCTCCTGCTTGTTACGAAAAAAGAATGGACGACAGGCGCCGACGGGCAGCAATCGTGGCCGGATCCTTCGGACCCCATACCTCGAAGAACTGCAGCAACTGGCGGCGAGCGCCATCATCATCGAATGTCCGGTCCTTGCGCATGATCGTCAGCAGGTGATCTGCCGCCTGCTCCCGCTCTCCCTGGACGTTGAGGATCTTCGCAAGCTTCAGCCGCGCCTCGTGATCGTCCGGGTTGGCATCGAGCTGCCGCTGCAGCGCAACGGGGTCACCCAGCTTGCGCGCTTCCTCGATCTGCTCGAGCTTCTTGGCCACGGCCTGCACCGCCGGATCCTTCGCAAGGTCCTCGGGGAGCGAGCCCAGCATCTGGCTTGCGCGATCAGTATCGCCGAGCGCGATCAGGCACTGCATCATGCCGGCCGCCGCCTTGGCGTTTTCCTGGTCGGCCTGCAGCACGGCGCCATAAAGCTGTGCCGCGCCCTGGACGTCTCCATTGCCGAGCAGCGTTTCGGCTTCCGCCAGGACCGCTTCGATCTCGGCGGCCTGGTCGGCACCCGGAGGGCCGGCAAGCTTTTCGATGAACTGGCGGATCTGGCTTTCCGGCACCGCGCCCATGAAGCCATCGACCGGACGCCCGTCAACAAACGCGATGACCGCCGGGATGGACTGGATGCCGAGCTGCCCGGGGATCGACGGATGGTCGTCGATGTTCATCTTGACCAGCTTGACCTGGCCCCTGCTCTCGTTGACCACCTTTTCGATCACCGGTGTCAACTGCTTGCACGGACCGCACCACGGCGCCCAGAAATCAACCAGCACCGGCTGGCGACGCGATTCCTCGAGAACATCCTTGGTGAAGCCGGCTGTCGTCGTGTCCTTGATATAGCCGGCATCCGCAGCCGCCGCAGGCGCCCCGCCATAGCTGGCCGTGGCATTCATCTGCCCGCCATAGGAGCCCCCGTAGGGATTGTCTGTGCCGCTCATGAATGTTCTCCCGAAGCGCTTGCTGTCATTGGCAATCTTGCTTGCAAAGATCGTATGTCAGTCCGTGACTTTCAAGACAAGCGGACGATGGCCGGTCGCCTCCAGAAAACGGATGAGGTCATCGCGATCGATCGATGTGGTGGCATCGTTGGAAAGCGGATGTCCGTTGATGATGTCATGCTTCATCAGGTCTTCGTCCAGCACAAAGGTGACATTGTTGCCGGTATCGTTGAAGGCACCGAAGACGGTGACCGATCCCGGTAAGACGCCAAGATATTCCATCAGCTTTTCCGGGCGACCGAAGGAGACGCGGCTCGACGCACCAATCACCTTGTGCACCGTCTTGAGGTCGACCGTGGCGCGCTCCTCAACGGTCAGCACGAAGTACTGGTCCTTCTTGTCCTTGACGAAAAGGTTCTTCGTGTGGCCGCCGGGAATTTCGTCGCGCAGGCTTTCTGATTCCGACACGGTGAAGACCGGCGGATGGTTCTTGGTCGAATGCTGGATGTTGAGGCTGTCGAGGAACTGGAAAAGATCACTCGGCGTCTTGGGCAAAGAATCGGTCATGGGCAGTTGGGCTCTGGTTGAAGGCGAGCGGGACTATAGCCGCGTGCCCGGAACTGGCAAGCGAAGGCAATCCTGCCGGCATCCACAACAGCAAAATCCTTGCTTTGCAGGCGCTTTGCGAGGCCATGAATTTTTCTTCGCATCAAACGCAATTTTCCTGTTGCATCTGAAAACGGTCTGGGCCATATAGCGCCCGTCGCCGGCAACGAGCCGACGGCGCCACGGTCTAGCGAACTACCCCAGACCGATGGATTGATGAGCGGGCGTAGCTCAGGGGTAGAGCACAACCTTGCCAAGGTTGGGGTCGGGCGTTCGAATCGCCTCGCCCGCTCCAGTTTTCTCCCAGACAGAAAAACTGACAGAGCGACGACGACGCGTCCTTTCGCGAACGCACGGCGCACCATTTCCCAATCGCCTCGAGAGCCCGCGTAAGCGAGCGCCCTGTCGATCAGCCCTCATGACAGGAAGACGCCAGGCGCCTCCCTCAGCTCTTCGAAAAGACGTAGTCAGTATCCTGAACCAGCGTCTCGCCGGGGCGCAGCACGACGTTGGGGAAGCCTTCGTGGTTGATGGCATCCGGCCAGATCTGCGTTTCTAGGCAGAAACCTGCGAATGGCCCGTAGCGACGTCCCTCGAGCCCCGGCACGGGGATCTGCGGGATCTTGAAGCCGGCATAAAACTGGATGCCTGGCTCCGTCGTGCGCACTTCCATCGAGACGCCGGAATAGATGCTGCGCACCAGCGCCACGGAACGCTTCGGGACCCGGTTCTCCGACAGGCAATAATTGTGGTCGAACAGAACCTGGCTGCCGCCATCCTGGCGGTTCATCGGGCCCATTTCGCGCAGGTCGTAGGCCGTGCCCGCGACCGGCGTCAGCTTGCCGGTTGGCAACTGCTTCTCGTCGACCTCGACCAGATGGTCGGCGGCGATCATAATGTCGTGGGCGAGCGCATCCTCGCGACCATCGAGGTTGAAGTACGAGTGCTGGCAGACATTGGCGAGCGTCGGCTGGTCGGTCGTCGTCTCGTAGCGCACCGACAACACGCCCTCGTCCTTCAGTTGGTAGGTCGCCGTCACCGTGCAATTGCCGGGATAACCGGCGCGGCCGTCCGGATCGGTGATGCGCAGCACGACCTTGTCAGTGCCATGCTCGACAATTGTCCAGTTGCTGCGCCCAAGCCCATCCGTGCCGCCGTGGAGATGGCCGATGCCCGGCTGGTTCATCTCCAGCTGGTACTGCTTGCCGTCCAGCGCGAAACGCCCGCCGGAAATGCGGTTGGCGCAACGGCCTGGTGTGGCGCCGAAATATTGCGAATGCACCGGATATTCGTCGAAGTTTTCGAAGCCAAGCACCAGCGGCGGCTCATGGCCTTCGAGCCGCAGGTCCTGGATCGCCGCACCCCAGGTAATGACATTGGCCGTCAGCCCGCCACCGGTGAGCCTGACGCGATAGACCGGCTCGCCCGTTTCCGTTTTGCCGAATAGCTCAAGATCCTCACCGGTCATCACATGCCCTCCACCCGAGTTTTCGCGGCCAAACTGCGCGATTTGCGGAAAACCCGCAACGTCAGCGCCGCTTAATTTTTGTCATGTCAGCGGGTCAGCACCCGCGTCGCCTGTTCCAGCCCGCCGAGCGTCAGCGGATACATGCGCTCGTCCATCAACTGCCGCATCAGCCCGATCGAGGTCGTGTAGCGCCAATGCTCATCCGGCACCGGATTGAGCCAGGCGCAGCGACGGAAGTGATCTGTGACACGGCGCATCCACGCCGCCCCCGGCTCCTTGTTCCAGTGCTCCACAGACCCGCCGGGATGGGTGATCTCGTATGGACTCATCGAGGCGTCGCCGACGAAGATCACCCGGTAGTCGCTGCCATAGCTGCGGATCAGGTCCGTCGTCGCGATACGCTCGGATCGGCGCCGGTTCTCCTTCCAGACCCCTTCATAGAGGCAATTGTGGAAGTAGAAATGCTCCATGTGGCGGAACTCGGCGCGCGCAGCGGAGAACAGTTCCTCGACGATGCGGATGTGGTCATCCATCGAGCCGCCGACATCAAAGAACATCAGCAGCTTCACGGCATTGCGCCGTTCCGGCCGTGTCTGGACGTCGAGATAACCATGCTCCGCGGTAAAGCGGATGGTGCCCGGCAGGTCGAACTCCTCAGCCGCACCTTCTCGCACCCACCGACGCAGGCGCTTCAGGGCGATCTTGATGTTGCGCGTGCCAAGCTCGACCGTATCGTCGAAATCGCGAAACTCGCGCTTGTCCCACACCTTCACCGCCCGCCGATGGCGCGACGTGTCCTGGCCGATCCGCACGCCTTCCGGATTGTAGCCATAGGCGCCGAAGGGCGAAGTACCGCCCGTGCCGATCCATTTGGAGCCGCCCTGGTGGCGCCCCTTCTGCTCCTCGAGCCGCTTCTTCAGCGTCTCCATGAGCTTCTCGAACCCGCCAAGTGATTCGACGAGCTTCTTTTCCTCGTCCGTCAGGTGCTTTTCGACAAGCTTGCGCAGCCATTCCTCCGGAAGCCCGGCCATATCGACACCCGGCGCTCCGGACACGGCTTCGACGCCGCGAAAATAGGAGGAGAACACCTTATCGAACCTGTCGATATGTCGCTCGTCCTTCACCAGCGCGGAGCGGGCGAGGAAATAGAAGGCTTCGACATCAAAATCTGCCAGTCCCTCTTCCAGCCCTTCGAGGAGCGCCAGAAATTCCCGCAGCGTCACGGGTATCTTCGCATCCCGAAGCTGAAGGAAAAACGGAATGAACATGCGGTCGCCTTACTCCGTGCCGATCTTCTCCAGATCGTATGGCGTGGTCTGGTAGATCTCGTTGATCCAGTTGCCGAACAGAAGATGCGCATGGCTGCGCCAACGGTTCAAGGGCGTCAGCGTGTCATCGTTATGCGGGAAATAGTCATGCGGCATCTTGATCGGGATGCCGGCATTCACATCGCGGAAATATTCGTCGGCGAGCGAGGTGGAGTCGTATTCGACGTGGTTGAACATGTAGAGGCGCTTGCCGGCCTTCTCATGCACGAGGCAGATGCCCATCTCGTCGGATTCCATCAGGATCTCGAGGTCGGGCACCTTTTCGACATCGGCGCGACGCACCTCCGTCCAGCGCGAAACGGGCACCTGGAAGTCATCCGAGAAGCCGTTGAGATAGACGGATGACGGCGCAAGATTGCGGTGGCGGTAAACGCCGAACGCCTTTTCCTTCAACTCGTATTTCGGCACGCCGTGGAAGTGGTAGATCGCCGCCATCGCGCCCCAACAGACATTCATGGTCGAATGCACGTTTGTGGCCGTCCAGTCGAAGATCTGCTTCATCTCATCCCAATAGGTGACCTCTTCGAAGGGAAGCGTCTCGATCGGCGCNCCGGTGATGATGAAGCCNTCGAACTTGCGNTGCTTGACCTCGTCCCAGGTCTCATANAACGACAGCAGATGCTCTTCNGAGGTGTTCTTGGCCTTGTGGCCGCCGACACGCACGAGCGACAGCTCCACCTGCAGCGGCGATGCTCCGACCAAGCGCGCGATCTGGATCTCGGTCTTGATCTTGTTGGGCATGAGATTGAGAAGCCCGATCTGCAGCGGACGGATATCCTGCCGCACGGCGACAGTTTCGGTCATCACCCGCACCCCTTCCGAAACAAGGGTGCTGAAGGCGGGAAGCGTATCTGGAATCTTGATCGGCATGGCTGAACCCAACAAAAAATAAAACCGGCGGCGACGAAATCGCGACCGGTCCGGAAAAGGATGTACTGGGTGTCATCTTCTCGCGGCCCTTTAGCGACTTTTTTAACGTGGCTGCAAGCCGGCCGGCCAAATCACCACAAAACACAGCTGCTCAAATAAGCCTTGCCACCGCGCGCGTCAATGGCAGCAAAATATACCCCTTACCTCTCGCGCCTTGCCATGAAGGCCATGCGCTCGAAAAGATGCACGTCCTGCTCGTTCTTCAACAGTGCGCCGTGCAGCTTCGGCAGGGCGTTCTTCGGGTCTGCGCGCAGGTTCGCTGGATCCACGTCATCGGCGACAAGCAGCCGGATCCAGTCGAGCGCTTCGGAGGTGGACGGCTTTTTCTTCAGCCCCGGCACCTCGCGGATCTCGTAGAACTGGTTGAGCGCGTTGCGCACGAGCGCCTGCTTGATGCCCGGGTAATGCACCTCGACGATGCGCGCCAGCGTCTCGGCGTCGGGAAAGCGGATGTAGTGGAAGAAGCAGCGCCGCAGGAAGGCGTCCGGCAGTTCCTTTTCGTTGTTGGAGGTGATGATCACGATCGGCCGCACATTGGCCTTCACCGTCTCGCCCGTTTCATAGACGTGGAACTCCATGCGATCGAGCTCCTGCAACAGATCGTTCGGGAACTCGATGTCGGCCTTGTCGATCTCGTCGATCAGCAGCACGACCTTTTTGTCGGCAGCAAAGGCCTGCCACAACTTGCCGCGGCGAATGTAGTTGGCGACATCATGGACGCGTTCATCGCCGAGCTGGCTGTCACGCAGGCGCGAAACGGCATCATATTCGTAAAGCCCCTGCTGCGCCTTGGTGGTGGACTTGACGTTCCATTCGATGAGATCGAGGCCGAGCGCTGCCGCCACCTGCCGCGCCAGTTCGGTCTTGCCTGTGCCCGGCTCGCCCTTGACGAGCAGCGGCCGCTCCAGCCGGATCGCGGCATTGACCGCGACCATCAGGTCCTTGTCGGCGATATAGTCGGCTGTACCCTCGAAATGCATGCGTGTGTCCTGCCATTCAAAAACTGGCTGCAAACTAGGGACTCGATTCTTCAGAGGCAAGCGCAAGCCGCTTTCCCTCCGCCCCCGCTTTACGCTATGGGCATGGCCATGATCGCATCCACCTTCACCATCCTGCTGGGCGGCAACCTCACCGTCACGGACCGCGTCAAAGCCGCGGTCGCGGGCAGCCGCTTCATTGCGGCAGACAGTGGCATGCGGCATGCACCGGCCCTGGGGGTGATGCCTGAACTGTGGGTCGGCGACTTCGATTCTACCGACGATGATATGATCCACCGGTTCCCGCAGGTGGAGCGCAAGACCTATCCGCCGGCCAAGTCTGAAACCGATGGCGAGATCGCAACGGCGGAAGCGGTCGAAAGAGGCGCCCACAAGCTTCTGTTCCTCGGCGCGCTCGGCGGCGAACGGAGCGACCACGCGCTCCAGCATCTGCTGCATGCAGTAAGCCTGGCCGAGCAGGGCTTCGAGATTTCCCTTTCATCCGGCGAGGAGGAGGCCGTGCCCCTGATCGCCGATGAACGCCGCACGCTGGACCTGCCGGTCGGCGCCCTGTTCTCGGTCATCGGCTTCTCCAGGCTCGAAGGCCTCGACATCCGGGGAGCCCGCTATCCCCTTCAAGACTTCACGCTTCCCTTCGGCTCCTCGCGCACCGTTTCCAATGTTGCGGAAGGCCGGGTGGAACTCCATCTACGCAGCGGCAAGGCGGTGATCCTCGCCCGCCCTTTTGATTTTACAGGAGCCTGATTTGGCGCCCCCTATCCTCAAACTCGATGACATCTTCCTGAGCTTCGGCGGCGCGCCCCTTCTTGCAGGCGCCGGCCTGCAGGTCGAGCCAGGTGACCGCATCTGCCTTGTCGGTCGCAACGGTTCGGGCAAGTCGACCCTGATGAAGATTGCCGCCGGCATGGTCGAGCCCCAGTCGGGCGAAGTTTTTCGCCATCCCTCCTCGACGATCCGCTACCTGGAGCAGGCGCCGGATTTCAGCGGTTACGATACCGTACAGGCCTATGCCGAAGCAGGACTCGGGCCTGGCGATGACCCATACCGCGTCACCTATCTGCTGGAGCATCTCGGGCTGACAGGCCAGGAAGACCCCAAGACGCTATCCGGCGGAGAATCGCGGCGCGCGGCGCTGGCGCGCGTCATGGCTCCGCAGCCGGATATCCTGATGCTCGACGAGCCCACCAACCACCTCGACCTGCCGACGATCGAGTGGCTGGAAGAGGAACTGCGCAAGACGCGGAGCGCCCTCGTCCTCATCTCGCACGACCGGCGTTTCCTCGAAAAGGTATCGACCGCCACCGTCTGGCTCGATCGCGGCACATCACGGCGGCTCGATCGCGGCTTTGCGCATTTCGAGGCTTGGCGCGACGAGGTTCTGGAAGCCGAAGAACTGGAACAGCACAAGCTCGGCAAGGCGATCGAGCGCGAGGAGCACTGGCTGCGCTACGGCGTAACCGCTCGCCGCAAGCGCAACATGCGCCGGCTTGGCGAACTCCAGACGATGCGCGCCAACTACCGCGGCCACAAGGGTCCGCAAGGCACCGTGCAGGCACAGATCACCGAAGGCCGTGAGTCCGGCAAGCTGGTGATCGAGGCGGAAAACATCACCAAGAGCTACGACCGACCGATCGTGGCGCCTTTCTCCATTCGCGTGCATCGCGGCGATTGCATCGGTCTCGTGGGGCCAAACGGCGCCGGCAAGACGACGCTCCTGAAGATGTTGACCGGGCAGCTGGCGCCGGACACGGGCACTGTGAAGCTCGGTACCAACCTGGAGATCGCCACGCTCGACCAGAAACGTGAGGACCTCAATCCCGAAGACACCCTGTCCCATTATCTGACGGACGGGCGCGGCGAGACCTTGCTGGTGAATGGCGAGCAGCGCCATGTCGCGGGCTACATGAAGGACTTTCTGTTCCAGCCCGAGCAGATCAGGACGCCGATCAAGAACCTCTCCGGTGGCGAGCGCGCCCGCCTCATGCTGGCGCGGATCATGGCCAAGCCCTCGAACCTGCTGATCCTCGACGAACCGACAAACGATCTCGATATCGAAACCCTGGACCTGCTGCAGGAGATCGTCGCAGGTTACAGCGGCACCGTCATCCTCGTCAGCCACGATCGCGACTTCCTCGACCGCACCGTCACCTCGACGATTGCGCCCGCCAACCCGGATGCGCCCGATGGCCGCTGGATCGAATATGCCGGCGGTTACACCGACATGCTGGCGCAGCGCCGTGGCGCGCTGGAAGAAAAACGGCGGGTGGAGAAGGCCGAAAAGGCGAAGTCCGAATCCGCCGCGCCAGCTTCTGAAGCGCCAAAGGCCAAGGGCAAGCTTTCCTACAAGCAGAAGTTTGCGCTTGAAAACCTGCCGAAGGAGATGGAGAAGGCGGAAGCCGAGATCGCAGCCCGCGAACAGAAGATGGCCGACCCCAACCTCTTTACCAAGGATCCCGCAACCTTCAACCGTCTGGCAGCCGAGATGGAAAAGCTGCGGGAAAAGCTGGTGAAAATGGAAGAGGAATGGCTGGAGCTTGAGATGCTGCGCGAGGAGTTGGAAGGCTAGATTAGGATTTCGTTAGGATTAACAAATAGTTACGCACAGAAATATTTGTCGCAAGCCGGAACAACTCTGTCCCGCACGCCGTTCGATGTGCAGGAAAAGGCCGAAACATCACGTTGAGACTTCGGCAGTTTCACAACCCTGAACGGATGGGGACGTCTCATGCTGACAAATGTAATGCGTAGTCGGCTGGCCAGTGAAGCGATGAACCAGCGCGTATTGATCGTCGAGGACGAGTTCCTGATTGCCCTCGATGTCGCTGAAACGGTTGAGGGCATGGGCCTGCAGGTCGCAGGTTTCGCAAGTGGACGCAAACATGCCATGACCCTCGGCGCCCATGCGGATATTGCCCTTGTCGACGTCAACCTTTCCGACGGCCGTACCGGCCCGGAGATCGGTCGCGAACTGGCGCAGGAATATGGCGTCACCGTCATCTTCATGACAGGCAACCCGGAAGACGTTGAGGATGGCGTCGATGGTCCCCTCGGCGTGCTGACCAAGCCGGTCATGCCCGAGGTGGTGGAACGGACGATCGATTATGCGATTGCCAACCGCCTGGGCGGCATGGCCGTCGTGCCGCGCGAACTTCGGGTTTTCCCGCAGAGCAGACACTGACCATCCGCAAACGTCGAAAATAAATCGGCGACCGCTGTCGGCTGGACCACCCCTCGCTCGTCCTTGGGCCATGCACCAAACGCATCATCCAAGGACGAGGAGACAGACATGCGGATGATTTTCGTAAACCTGCCGGTTGCCGATCTTCAAGGCGCCACGCGTTTCTACACTGCGCTCGGCTTCACCCGAAACCCGGACTTCTCCGACGACACGGCAAGCTGCATGATCGTCAGCGAGCAGATCTATGTGATGCTGCTGACCCACGAGAAGTTCAAGGGCTTCATCAATGGCGAGATCAGCGACGCCAGGACATCGACGCAGGTGCTGAACTGCCTTTCCGCCAGCAGCCGAGCAGAAGTCGACGACTTCAAGAAGAAGGCGCTTGCCGCCGGCGGCAGCCAATGGAAGCCGAACATGGAGTTTGGTCCCATGTACGGCTGCTCCTTCCAGGATCCCGATGGCCACGTCTGGGAGATCATGTACATGGACATGGGTGCGGCGGCCTGAGCCGCCCATCTCGCTCTTGCCAGTTTCTCCCTCTGCCAGTAAATCTTGTTCCGCTCTAACGGGGTGCCGCTGATCGCGGCTGAGAGGCTTGGCCAACCCGCGGAACCTGATCCGGTTAACACCGGCGGAGGGATTAGACGGCTCTTGATCAGCGCCTATTCCCGTCACTTGAAACTGGAGGCGCCGATGCGCGGGTTTATCATTTCCCTTCTTGCGGCAGCGGCCGCATTTTCCGTCGCCGCCCATGCGCTGGCGCAGGAAAAGACGCTCACCGTCTACACCTATGAAAGCTTCACGGCCGAGTGGGGCCCGGGACCCAAGGTCAAGGAAGCCTTCGAGAAGACCTGCGCCTGCCGGGTCGACTTCGTCAGCGTCTCGGACGGCGTTGCCCTGCTGACCCGACTGCGGCTCGAAGGCGAAAATTCAAAGGCAGATCTGGTTCTTGGCCTCGACACCAACCTGATCTCGGAAGCCAAGGCCACCGGCCTGTTCGAGCCTCATGGGCTGGACATGGCGGCGGTGGACGTGCCGGGCGATTATTCCGACGACACCTTCATCCCTTATGACTATGGCCATTTCGGCGTCGTCTACGACACCAAGGCTATCAAGAACCCGCCAAAGAGCCTGAAGGAACTGGTCGAGGGCGACCCATCACAGAAGATCGTCATCCAGGATCCGCGCACTTCCACGCCCGGACTCGGCCTGCTGCTCTGGATCCGCTCCGTTTACGGCGACGAGGCACCGGAAGCATGGGCCAAGCTCAAGAAGCGCGTGCTCACCGTCACCCCCGGCTGGTCTGAAGCCTACGGCCTGTTCACCAAGGGCGAGGTGCCGATGGTCCTCTCCTACACGACCTCGCCGGCCTACCACATGGTGGAGGAGAAGTCGGACCAATACCAAGCCGCCGCCTTTTCCGAAGGCCATTACATCCAGATCGAGGTTGCAGGGCTGCTGAAGGGCGCAAAGGACAAGGATCTTGCGAAGGATTTCCTGCGCTTCATGGTCTCGCCCGCTTTCCAGGATGTCATCCCGACGACCAACTGGATGATGCCGGTGACCAGGACTTCCGAACCCCTGCCGGAAGCGTTCAACAAGCTCGTGCAGCCGAAGAAGACCTTCCTGATGGGATCCGACGAGGTGGCCAGGAACCGCCAGGCCTGGATCAATGAATGGCTGGCGGCGATGAGCCTCAACTAGCGCATGCTGACAGCCGCTCAGCGAAAATGGAGCCTGGGTTGGGGCTTTGCCGCCTTTGGCGGCATCGCCTTCTTCGTTGGTACGGCAATTGCAGCGCTGCTCCTGTGGGATAGCGGCGCCACGGGCGGCCANTTCTTCACGCCCTATACCTGGCAGATCCTGCGCTTCACNCTCTGGCAGGCAACGCTTTCGACNATCCTGTCGATCCTGTTCGGCCTGCCCGTGGCGCTNGCGCTGGCGCGGCGACCGAAATTCCCCGGCAGGATCTGGATCGTTCGCCTGATGGCGCTGCCGATGGGCCTGCCGGTGCTGATCGGCGCACTTGGGCTGATCGGCATCTGGGGCCGCCAGGGCATCATCAACAATACGCTGCTGACGCTGGGTGTTGAACAACCGGTCAGCATCTATGGGCTGTCCGGCATCCTCATCGCGCATGTCTTCTTCAACATGCCGCTCGCGGCCCGGCTGCTGCTGGCAGCGCTGGAACGGTTACCGGCGGAGTACTGGCTGCTGTCCTCGAGCCTCGGCATGAAGCCGCTTTCGGTCTTCCGCTTCGTGGAAGGCCCGGCGACGCTGCGCGTTCTTCCCGGCGTGGCGGGTCTTATCTTTATGCTGTGCGCCACGAGCTTCACCCTTGTCCTGGTCCTGGGCGGCGGACCCGCAGCCACCACGCTCGAAGTCGCGATCTACCAATCGCTGCGCTTCGATTTCGATCCGCCGCGGGCAATCGCGCTCTCCTTCCTGCAGATCGGCATTACCGCGATCATCCTCACCGTCATCTCCACCCTGCCGAAACCTGATGACGATGAGAACCTGCACGGCCGCGCATCGCGCCGCTTCGACGGCAGGACGGCAGGTGCCAGATCCTGGGATACCGTCATCATCCTTTTCGCCACGGCCTTCCTGGTGCTGCCGCTCGCATCGATCGTCGCCTCCGGCATCCGGGCGGATCTCTGGCGGCTGTTCAAAAGCCCGGCCTTCCACCAGGCGGCGCTGACAAGTTTCGCCATTGCCGTGGCCGCGGGCCTGCTTTCGGTCGTGACATCGGTTGCCATCGTCGTCGCACAGGAAGCAATCGGCGACATGAAGCGGCCGGGCGCCGGCGCAAGAGCCTTCGCGGCGACACTCGGCGGCATGGGTTCGCTGGTGCTTCTGGTGCCCCCCGTCGTGCTCGGCACCGGCTGGTTCCTGACACTGCGCTCGCTCGGCGACGTCAACCGGTTTGCGCCGGTCCTGATCGTCATCATCAACGCACTGATGGCACTGCCGTTCGTGATGCGCGTCCTGTCGCCGGCAATGGCAACCCACAGGCGGCGCACGGCGCGCCTTTCCGCCAGCCTCGGCCTCTCAGGCATCTCCAAGCTCATGCGCATCGACCTTCCACCGCTTGCCAAGCCGCTGCTGACGGCGCTCTCCTTCGCGATGGCGCTGTCGCTTGGCGATCTCGGTGCGGTCGCGCTGTTCGGCTCGAGCGAACTCACCACGCTGCCATGGCTGGTTTATAGCCGCCTCTCAAGCTACAGGACAAATGATGCGGATGGACTGGCACTGCTGCTCGGGCTTTTTTGCCTGCTGCTGACAATGCTCGGGACGGCAGGACGCGAAAGGCACCAGCAGGATGAGTGAGAGCGTCGTGCTCGACAATGTGGAGCTTGCGCTTGGGTCCAAGACGTTCCGCTTCAACTGCGCGATCAAGCCGGGCACCATCACGGCGGTCACCGGCCCGTCCGGCTCGGGCAAATCCACGCTTTTGAACCTGATTGCCGGCTTCGAGACTGCCGACAGTGGCCGCATCCTGATCGGCGGCCGGGACGTCAGGCTTCGGCATCCGTCGGAGCGACCCGTGTCGCTCGTCTTCCAGGACAACAATCTTTTTGCCCATCTCGACCTCTTCACCAATGTCGGCCTGGGCATCCACCCGGCCCTGAAGCTTTCGGGTGAGGATCGGCAGGCCGTTTCGGATGCGTTAAGCTGGGTCGGGCTTGATGGCTTCGAGAAGCGTCTGCCCGGAACCCTGTCGGGCGGTGAGCGTCAGCGCGTCGCCTTCGCCCGGGCGCTGGTGAGGCGCAAGCCGGTTCTCCTGCTGGACGAACCCTTTGCTGCGCTCGATCCCGGTCTGCGCCAGTCCATGGCGCAATTGCTCCTCGACCTGCATGGGCAGACGGGAAATACGGTGCTGATCGTCACGCATGATCCGAACGAGGTCCGGCGGCTGGCGGACGAGGCCATCTTTATCGACCGCGAAACGATTCTGCTTCACGCCCCGGTGGATGAATTTGTGCAGCGCGATGACCTGCCGTCGCTGGCGCAATTCCTCGAAGGCTGAGGCAGGTCGCTGCGGTCGAACAACGGCGGCTCACCCGACTTTTATTGCACTGCCACAATTTGACCGTCACACGATGGCATGCGGCTTGCAGGGCGATATCTATTTGCAAAAGCACGGGCACGACTTATTTCAGCAAGACGATCTGTGCAGGCGAGATGAAAATCGCTAAGCGGAGGTCAGCGGCGGGGGAACATCTTGCCGCTGACAGAACCCTTGGTTTGGAGAAGGCAGAAGCAAACGACGATGAGGCGCGACACGGCTCCACCCGCTGTATTGCAAACGGCCCGTCCCCGTTCGAGCCTCAGGAAGCTTTGCGTCCTGCTGGGCACAAGCCTGCTGCTGTCCGCCTGCCAGTCGGTGTTCGACCAGGCCTATACGCCGAATGTTGCGCCGTCCGATAAGCCGCAGATCGTCGACGAGGTGCAGAAGAACGACCCCCGGGCCCAGATGGGTGCGCGCGAGCATCCGCGTATCGTCGCGAGCTACGGCGGTGAATATCGCGACGCCAAGACCGAACGTCTGGTGGCGCGCATCGCCGGTGCCCTCACGGCCGTCTCGGAAAACCCGAACCAGTCGTTCCGCATCACCATCCTGAACTCGCCTGCCATCAACGCTTTCGCGCTGCCGGGCGGCTATCTCTATGTGACCCGCGGCTTGCTCGCGCTTGCCAACGATGCCTCGGAAGTCGCAGCCGTGCTCTCCCACGAGATGGGCCACGTGACGGCGAACCACGGCATTGAGCGGCAGCGCCGCGAAGAGGCGGAAGTCATCGCCAGCCGGGTCGTGGCGGAGGTGCTGTCCAGCGATCTCGCCGGCAAGCAGGCCCTGGCGCGCGGCAAGCTGCGGCTTGCAGCTTTCTCCCGCCAGCAGGAACTGCAGGCCGATGTGATTGGCGTGCGGATGTTGGGTGAAGCGGGCTATGACCCCTATGCGGCAGCCCGGTTCCTCGATTCTATGGCGGCGTATGCGCGTTACTCCGCCGTTGACCCCGACAGCGACCAGAGCCTCGACTTCCTGTCGAGCCACCCGAACTCCCTGCAGCGCGTCGACCTTGCCCGCCGGCATGCCCGTAACTTTGGCCAGGAAGGCACCGTTGGTGACCGTGGGCGCGACTATTACATTGCCGGCATCGACGGCCTCCTTTATGGCGACAGCCCCCAGGAAGGCTATGTGCGCGGCCAGACTTTCCTGCATGGCACGCTCGGCATCCGCTTTGACGTGCCGCCGGAATTCCGGATCGACAACAAGGTCGAGGCGGTTCTGGCGACCGGCCCCGGTGAAACGGCCATCCGCTTCGATGGCGTGGCTGCGGGTGATACGACGAGCCTCAGGAATTACCTGACGAGCGGGTGGGTCGCCGGGCTTCAGCAATCGACGGTGCGCGAGCTGCAGATCAATGGCCTGCCGGCCGCGACGGCCCGCGCCTCTGCCGATCGCTGGGATTTTGATGTGACGGTGATCCGGGTCAACGACCAGATCTTCCGCTTCCTGACGGCTGTACCAAAGGGCAGCACCACTCTGGTTTCAACGGCCGAGACGTTGCGCTCCACCTTCCGGCGGATGACGCCGGAGGAGATCGCATCGCTGAAGCCACTCAGGATCCGTATCGTCACCGTTACAGCCAACGATACGCTGGCGTCGCTCTCGGCGCGCATGATGGGCACCGACCGCAAGCTTGATCTCTTCAAGCTCATCAACGCGCTGCCAGCCGGCGCGACGGTGTCGCCCGGCCAGAAGGTCAAGATTATCTCGGAATAAGCCGCCTGCTCAGCAGACGGCCGCCATCTGCGGGTTGGCCGAAACGAGCGCCGACTTCAGCTTTTCGATGGCACGGCTTTCGATCTGGCGAACGCGCTCCTTCGAAATACCGAGTTCGGCACCAAGCGCCTCGAGCGTGGCGCCCTCGTCGGTCAGCCGGCGCGCGCGGATGATCTTCTTTTCGCGATCGTTGAGTTTGGTCAGCGCGCCCTGCAGCCACTTGAGGCGACGCTCGCCGTCGATCATGCCGGAAACCTGCTCGTCCGGCAGCGGCTCGACGCTAGCGAGCATGTCGAGGCGTTCGCCGCTGTCGGAGTCACCGGCGATGGATGGCGCCTGCAACGATGCGTCATTGCCGGAAAGCCGCGCGTCCATGGTCTGCACGTCGGCAACGCTAACGCCGAGCGCGGCGGCAATTTCTTCATGGATGGCGCGGGCGGTGAGGTTGGAGTCACCGCGGGCAAGCTTGGCGCGCAGGCGACGAAGATTGAAGAACAGCGCCTTCTGGGCAGAGCTCGTTCCGCCACGCACGATCGACCAGTTGCGCAGGATGTAATCCTGCATGGAAGCGCGGATCCACCAGCTGGCATAGGTGGAAAAACGGACATCACGTGCCGGCTCGAACCTTGCCGCCGCTTCAAGCAGCCCTACATAGCCTTCTTGTACGAGGTCGCTCATCGGCAAACCGAAGCCACGGAATTTCGAAGCCATGGCGATGACGAGACGCATATGCGCCAGTGCGATCTGGTTGCGCGCGTCCTGGTCTTTGTCGTCCTTCCAGCGGACCGCGAGATCGCGCTCCTCTTCTCGGGCGAGATAGGGAGCGGACATTGCTATCTTGATCATGGTGCGGTCTGCGGACATGGCAGTCATCGTGTTCTCCGTGAACGATCTGATCCGACAAAAGCCAGCATTCCGGAAACACCAACGGCCGCGTCATTCTTGAAACAATGACCGGCACCTAAGCATTCCAATGCGCTTGCTTTTGCTCCCCTCGTTGAACTGAACGGAGAACTCCATCTGGCCCAAGCCCGACATCGCCCCCGCCTTCACAAATGGAGGCGGCCCGATAGCTATCGGTTCGCCTTCCGGCGGGTAAACGCGGCGTCCGGAGAAAAGTTCCAATAAAAAACCCGGCTCTAAGCCGGGTTCTTTTGGGAAGTATCTGAAGGAAGCGATTACGCTGCTTCTTCCTGTGCTTCGTCTTCGTCAACAGTCTTGCCGCGCTTGGGACCCTTGGCAAGGTTGACTTCAACCAGACGAACGGCTTCCGTTTCCGACATCTTGTTCACAGCGGCGATTTCACG
>Ga0065721_10049406_pt1 | contig 34995 bp, 31 predicted proteins | sample Mesricmetagenome_FD_59108 | JGI IMG/M metagenome (GOLD analysis project Ga0065721, IMG submission 59108) | Mesophilic microbial community from rice straw/compost enrichment Sample: eDNA_1 v2 (version 2) | ecosystem: Engineered > Solid waste > Grass > Composting > Bioreactor | place: USA: Davis... | reverse complement strand
CGTCGCTGACAGCATAATAGCTGTAAGCGCCCTTGGGCCCTTCGATACAGCTCATCGCTTCACCCGATGGAATCACGGGGCCCCAGCTCACACTAAGGAAGTGAGTAATAAGAGTTTCGATGTCCTGCATCGTGTGCTTTTTCACTGGTGGAGTTGTCAGCGGATGATCAGCTTTGTAAGGCCCCGAAGGCATATTCTTCAGGCATTGTTCGATGATGCGTAGACTTTGTCGCATTTCCGCAACCCGAACGATCGCCCGGTCATAGCAATCACCGTTGTTTGCGATTGGAATTTCGAATTCAAAATTTTCGTATCCAGAGTACGGTTGTTTCTTCCTGAAATCCCATTCAACGCCGCAAGCGCGGAGGTTCGAACCTGTGGCGCCCCATTCAATCGCTTCCTCCGCGGTGAAGATTCCGATTCCAACCGTGCGTGCCTTAAAGATTGAGTTCTTAAGCACGAGAGCGTCATATTCTTTGAGTCTCTTCGGGAAGTAGCCCACGAATTTTTTTACAAGCGTTTCCCAACCAATTGGAAGATCCTGTGCAACGCCACCAATGCGGAACCAGTTGGGGTGCATGCGCCCACCGCAGACCGCTTCGATGACATCAAACACTTTTTCGCGATCGGAGAACATGTAAAACACAGGTGATAGTTGCCCGACATCCTGAGCGAACGTTCCATACCATACCAAGTGGCTGGCGATACGGAAGAATTCGCAAAGCATCACACGAATGACCTGTGCACGTTCCGGCACCTGAATGCCTGCGAGTTTCTCGACGGCGAGCAGGTAAGCGAGATTGTTGTTGACACCGCTGAGATAGTCGATGCGATCGGTATAGGGTATGTATGTGTGCCACGATTGGCGTTCGGCCATCTTTTCCGCTCCGCGGTGATGGAAGCCGATGTCAGGAACAATGTCGACGATATCTTCCCCATCCAGCTGCAACACCAGTCGAAGTACCCCGTGAGTTCCAGGGTGCTGTGGACCAATGTTAAGAAACATAAAGTCAGACTCCTCACTATGCCGCACCATTCCCCATTCTTCAGGTTTGAATTGCAGTACTGCCTGCTCGCGATCAATCTTTTCGTCATAGAGTCGGAACGGTCCCATTTCTGTAGCGCGTGCGGGATGTTCTTTGCGCAGCGGGTGTCCCTGCCACGTGAGCGGCATCAGGATTCTTCGGAGATTGGGATGTCCGTCGAATCGGATTCCGAACATATCGTATACCTCGCGCTCATACCAGTTGGCATTGGCCCAAATGCCGGAGATGCTGGGAGCAGTCGGAAACTCGTCGTTCAGTGCGCACTTGAGCCGGATGAAATCGTTCCGACTGAACGAATACAGATGATAACAAAGAGTAAATTGTCGGGAAGGGTAGCCATTGTCGAACTTTCTGGTTCGTTCATCGATGGCTGTAAGATCGTATAGCAGCTGGTAGGGTCGCTGAATCTCGCTCTTTAAATATGTGAGCACAGCTTTCAATTTGTCCAACGGGAGCCATAGGGTGAGTATCTCATCCCTGGTCAGCTGCTCAGTGAAAATGTTTTCACCAAACTTCGACCTCAATTGCTCTGTTGGACGGTTGGTTTCCATCGTGAGTGAGTTCGTACGTCTCTTCCTACTGCATTGCTCTTATTAGTTCCGTTAGTTCATAACTAAGTCAAATCATCGCGGTACGCGATGCAATGACCAACCTATATCTCATCGGGCGACCGGAAAGTTGTCATCTGCTGTCTGTGGTCGCGCCTGCGTTCTTTTACTGCAATCTTTTCTGGTTTAATGACTCCCTGTTCGCCAATCACCCAACTCAAAGGTCTTTGCTCCTTTCCGACAGACTCCGTTAACAAGACGAGTCCGTCCATAAAGGCGTCGGGGCGGGGAGGGCACCCAGGAACATAGACGTCGACAGGAAGAAATTTGTCGACTCCTTGTACAACGCTATAGATATCGTACATGCCGCCCGAGTTAGCGCAAGACCCCATGGAGATCACCCACCGGGGCTCCATCATCTGCTCATGGAGGCGTTTGATGATTGGTGCCATTTTGATGAATACTGTCCCTGCGATGATCATCACGTCAGCCTCTCTGGGAGTTCCGCGAATAACTTCGGCGCCGAAACGAGCGACATCATACTTCGGTGTCATGCTTGTAGCCATTTCAACAAAGCAGCATGACAAGCCAAAGTGGAATGGCCACAATGAATTTTTCCTTCCCCACGCAAGCAGATCTTGTACAGTGGTGAGCATGACACTCTGCTTCACAGCTTCTTCCATCGAGCTGTTTCCCTTTAACGTTTGTTCATTTGGTTTGCTCAGCCACCAGTTCATAGTACCGTCGTTTATATTTGAACTGCCTCTTCCTTGCGTTTTGACTCTATCACTTTTGTTGCACTGCGCTGACTAACGATCTTCTTGTATGCTTTGAGTATTCTTCTTCCATCCGGACCGAAGTCCAATGCACCGTTTCGCCATTCATAGATGAGCACTACAAAAAGCAGGATTACGAAGATCATCACGCCGATGTAACCGTACCATCCGAGTTCAGGGAAGGCAATCGCCCAACTGACAATGAAAATTGTCTCAACGTCGAAGATGACGAAGAGCATCGCGATTAGATAAAATTGGGATGAGAAGCGCAGACGTGCTGATCCCGCGCTCAGAATGCCGCCTTCGTAAGGCTCACCTGTTGCCCGTTCTCTGTGCCGTTGTCCTAATACAAAAGAAAGGCCCAGCATTAAACATACCAGGCTTAGAACAATCGCCCCATACAGGAGTATGGGCCAGAGCATTTCGGTTTTTTCTAAGCTTTCCAAAACAGTTTGCCTCCGGCAAACGGATTTGAGTTCTTAAGAAAACGAATACCTACTGCTTTGTTCGTCAGCGCGTGCTCTCAAAAGCACGGGCGATTACAATACCACTCAGTGCTGAATGTATTGTTCCAGGCTCTCAATAATGAACTTCTGTTCTTCAATAATATACCTGACCACGTCTCCCATGGAGACCAGGCCTACTACTTCTTCATTTTCAAGGACAGGGAGATGGCGGATCTTCTTCGAGGCCATGATCTTCATGCAGTCTTCGATGCTCGTCTCATACGTGACTGTGACTGGGCGTTCCGTCATGATTTCCCTGACGAGAGTTTCCCTTGATGATTTGCCGCGAAGCACGATTTTTCGTGCGTAGTGACGTTCTGTAAAGATTCCTCGGAACTTGCCGTTGTCTAATACGATCAAAGCCCCGATGTTTTTCTCGAACATGAGTTCGAGCGCCTGATACACCGTGACATCGGAGGGAACTGAATAAATCGTATTCCCCTTCGCCTGAATAATATCTCTGACTTTTCCCATATCCTCGGTGGTTTTAAGGGTGACGATTGAAGGTAAATCATTTATCCGAAAAAACAAACGATTTCGGTTAATCCTTTTCGCCGTTTTTGGAATACTCATTGATTTCAGTCGTGAATTGACGTGAGCGCAATCTATCGGGTGGCCTGAGTGCCGGAAAAGAACGATACGGGTAGGGGCGCAGAAATGGTTTGAATTAAGCTTGTGAGCGCAATCGATATAGCCGGCAAAAGTTGAGGAAACTTTACATGAAGAAAGATCGAGTGATGCGAAGCCATATCTTTGCGACAGTTAAACTTATTATGAACGCTATTCAAGTCTTGGGATTGGTGGCCGGCTCGCTTACAACGGCGGCTTTTTTGCCTCAGGTAGTGAAGACCTGGAAGAGCCGGTCGGCGAAGGATCTGTCGTTGGGCATGTTCTCCTTGTTCTGCCTTGGCGTGGCCATGTGGCTGGTCTATGGAGTGGTTGTCAGGGATATCCCGGTGATCGCGGCCAATCTCCTCACCCTGTTGCTCGCATCAACACTGCTCTTCTTCAAGCTTAAGTATAAGGAGTAAATCCCGGAGCTGACTTCTCACCGCTTTTTGGCGCCGAGAGCGCCGGCGACTCCTTATATATATTGTGTAGGCCCGACAGATGGGTGGGCTTAATCGTGTCCCAACGGATCCCTCAATTCCCGTGTCTTACTCATTGGTACGGAATTTTTAAAAAAGTCTTCTAAACGGACCAGATCGATCAATTCCTGATCGAGGAGGTCGGCAGAGTTGCGACTCATGGCATCGGCTCCGTGCCGGTTTGTGATTACCCCGCTGATTGGAGATACACGTTTCACGGCTTCATGTAAAGCGATGAACAAGGAAAACTATTTAGACCTGATCACATCGATTGATGTTCTGAACACATTAAATGGTGGCGTCAGCGAGCCGCGCCTGTCCCTTGAGGGTCACGACGAATACCGGGAGATTCGTCTTCGGGTGCCAGGCATCAATCTTGACGATGTGCGAGTAGAGCTTCACAATAACAATCTTTCGATCTTTTACCTGATCAATATTGTGTCATTGGATAGAATCATCCCGCTTCCGAGGTTTGTATACAACCGGGATGTCCCCTATTACATTGATGTTAACAGGATCAATGCGAGGTTAGAAGAGGAGGAATTGATAGTCAATCTCCCTTACAATCATCTCGCTAGCGGATATCATAAGGATATGCACACCAATGAGGGCTAATGTTCTGTTGCAACAACAGGTGACAAGCCCTCATTGACGCGCAGTTGATCAGTCATTGATAGCCTGGTATGTGAGGTCCTTGAATTTTTCGAGAAGGTGCTCGTTACTGCTCTCGTAGATGTTGGTGTAAATCACACCGATCAGCTTTTCTTTCGGATCCGCCCAATATTGAGTGCTAAACGCACCTCCCCATCGAAACGACCCCACACTCATTGGAGTACGATGGTCATTTTTCGTCGTCTCAAGGCCAAAGCCCAGGCCGAACTCAGTATTTAGATCGGGGAGTTGATCGACAAGCATCATTTCAACAGTTTTTCTACTCAACAGTCGGACCCCGTTAAACTGGCCACCATTGAGGAACAGCTGAAGGAATTTTGCATAATCCTCTACAGTTGACGACAATCCTGCGCCACCGGAGAAATATTTCCCGTCTAGTTTCGGATAGTCAGGATCAAGTGCATCGTATGGCGCTGACTTCATTTTGAATACTTTGCCGTCTTTGTCACCGTGGAGAGTGACCAACCGGTTGTGCTTGTTTTGCGGCAGATAAAAATAAGTATCCTTCATTCCGAGCGGGTCAAAGATGCGTGTTTTGAAAAACTGGTCGAGTGACATTCCAGACCAGATCTCGACGAGGTATCCTAAGACATCGGTGTTAAGACCATAGGTATATTGATCGCCTGGGTTGTGTTTAAGCGGCATCGTTCCGAGCTTTTTCATTTTGTCGGCAAGCACATCGCGATCATTGCCGATGCCGCTCGGAATACCTGCTTTGGCATAAATCGCACGGAAGTCCGGGCTGCCGATCACAGCGTAGCCGATTCCGGCCGAGTGTGTGAGCAAATGCCGTACTGTAATCTCGCGTGTAGCCGGTACCGTTGTGTACGTTGTGTCTTCAAAGTAAAAATTCTTCAAGACTTTCGGGTTCTTGAATTCGGGAATGAATTTCGATATCGGGTCATCAAGGAGAAATTTCCCTTCTTCCCAAAGCATCATGACCGCGAGGCTGGTGATGGCTTTCGTCTGCGACGCGATCCGGAAGATATCGTCGCGTTTCAGAGGCGTCTTGGTTTCTATATCACTGTATCCGAACGCCTTGTAGTAGACGATCTTCCCATTGCGAACAATCATTCCGACTGCTCCCGGGATCAGTTGATCGTCTACGCTTTGTTGAAGTAATTTGTCGATGCGGGCAAGGCGCGCAGTGGAAAAACCCGCATCCTCAGGTTTGCTTTCAGAAAAATTTTTGACGGATTGAGCACACAAAACCTGGGCTGTGCTCAACAGCAGTGCTAAACAAAAGACTCTCATTGTAGGTAATAGTTAAACAGTCACGTGCGACCAGTTTTCACCCGTTTTTATCCGGTGTATCTGCATATCAGATACTTTGAACTGTCTGGCCAGCGCCTTCAAGGTAGGTTGTTTTTTTGATTGAAGCGCACGTTTTATCTGTTTAACTTTTGATGCATTCAGCTTGGGTCCTTCCTCCGGATTCTGACGCACGAGCACGTTCGGATCTTTCAGAGCGTGTTCAATCTGCGTCTCATGTTTTACCCATCGAAGATTTTCGGCCTTGTTGTTTTCCTTAACATGATCTACGTGGATCACGAAATTGTGTTTCGGACTTGGTCGTTTGACAAAGTATTCAGCGACGAGCCTATGAAGGTAGTAGTTCTGTCGGTTGGCTTCCCGTCCAATCGTAACGCTTGGATATCCTTGCGTTAGTCTTGGACGAAGCACATAGCCATCGTCGATTTTGTTCTTGAAGGAAACGATGCGTCCCCGGTTAGAAATTGCGTAACGTTTTGTTGTTACGCCTTTCTTGAGATCAAGCTCCTTCCAGCGTTCGCCTGGAAGCATCTTGACCGTGGATTTTTTGGATGTCTTTGCCATAGTTATTCTAATTTTTCTGAGTATTGAGGAATTAGTGTGTGAAATCGGGTGATAATATCTTCCAGTGTATTGCTTGATGACCGGTTTATTATTTTTCGTCCGTCAATTTCAGTCACAGGTGTGATTTCCCCCATCGTGCCCGTTGCAAAGACTACATCCGCGTTGTAGAACTCGGTCAGGGACAGTTGCCGCTCTTGTAGTGGAATACTGAGATCCCGGCATATATCAATCACAAGGCCGCGTGTGATACCATGAAGGCAGGCATCCGCCGACGGCGTAAATACTGTCCCCCCCCCTTATCATGAAGAGGTTTGCATCATTAAGTTCGGAAACAAAACCCATATGGTCAAGCATGATGGCCCCATCCATGCCGGAAATATTGGCCTGAATCTTCGCCAGTATGTTATTGAGAAGGTTGTTGTGATGAATTTTTGAGTCAAGAAACTGTGGGCCATTCCTGCTTTGTGACGACGAAATGACCCTTATGCCGCGAGTATTGTCATAAACCAGGGGCTTCCACTCCGCGAGTACGGTGAGGCCCGGTCCCTTCGTATTTAAGCGCGGATCCATGCCCGAAGTAATCTTTTGTACTGAAAAGCCATCCCTATGTACCGCATCACCGGTGTTGCAACAACTTCCGAATAACTCAGAAGAATCTTTGCAGGATCCCGGATCAGAAAGACATAGATCGCATCGTGCATGAACGGTTCATGCAAAACCTCGATATGGTGCGCCATGTTCTTGACGAATAGCACTGGCTTGTCGCGTAAGGCCATGAGGGAATTGCGTACCACAGTTTCATCGTCTGACATTGCTCCCAACACATCGGCTCGTCCCGGATGTTTCACGCAGCTTCGTCGGAGATAAACGGCATAGAATGGCTCGTCGGATGCGAGTGTATCACTGCGCTGAGCAAAGGAGTACATCAGCGCAGTCGATACATTTCTCGGTCCTGAGACAAGGTTGATGATCATGCTAGGGGATTTGTCTTTTTACCACAAGAAGAAACAAGTCATTCTCAATGGGAAGATATCCCTGTTCATAACAGTAATAGTACTGTGCTCCATCCCGCGTTCGATAAGTGCTTGTGAAGTGATTGAAGTCGAATCCGTGCGCCTTGAGTTTTTCGTAGCTCACTTTGTTCTTGCCTGTTGGATTCATGTTCTTCAGAATTCTTCTGTTTTTCCGCAGGATGTTGTTGATGTTCCTGACGTAATTGGTCTCGTCGCTGTTCAGCCGGTTGTTGTATGCAACGCGGCAGGTATCTGAACAGAATTTTTTGTCGATCCTTCCCTTGAATGGCTCTCCACATTCAAGGCATGATCTTGAAGATTGAGAGGGCATTTTACTGTAGACTTTTCGTTGTGAAACGAATATAATCGATTATAAGCGCCTAGCATACGAGTATCCGGTTTTTCGTCGACGAACTTTGTCCTGTTGCCCGTCAGATTTTCCTGAGGGCGGAGAAGTTTCACAACCAAAATTTACGATTATGAAAAGTTTACGAAACCGCGTCCAACTTATCGGCAGGTTGGGCAAAGATCCGGAAGTAAAGATGTACAATGACAGAAAGAAGGCGTCCTTCTCAATTGCGACAACAGACTCGTACAAGAATCAGAAAGGAGAGAAGGTTCAGGACACTCAGTGGCACAATGTCGTTGTCTGGGGTAAACTCGCAGGAGTTGCGGAGAAATATCTGAGAAAGGGAAAGGAAGTGGCTGTTGAAGGTAAACTCATTCATCGTGTGTATGAGGCGAATGGTGAAAAACGTTTCATCACAGAAATTAATGTAAATGATTTCGTGATGCTTGGCAGCAGGACATCTCCTTAGTCTATCAGTTGGTTCTTTGTTCGCTTGGGTCGTTCGGGCCTGCCGCCTTGATTCGGGCGCGCCATCATTTGGCGCGCTTCGGGTCAAGGAATTTGTTCACACCTTTCAATCAGCGTGATGAACTGTCAATTTTGCACGCCCGAATAGTTACCAATTACTAGTTGCCAATTACTAGTTACTAATTGCTGACCATCGTTTCGTCGACCAACAACCCGTTGACCGCGGGGCAACCGTTGTCGCCCGGAGAGATTGTCAACATTGCAGCTATTGTCGCGTTGTGTCTTCTGCCCTATGTTGTAGTCTGAGTTCGTAGCCTCGAACTCGTAAGTTGTAGCTCGAACTCCTTTGATGTGACCGGACCCTCTTGTTTGGCTCGAACTTCTGTGTTGGTAGCTCGAACCCTCTTGTTTTTTGGCTCGAACTTTCTTTGTTGGTAGCTCGAACTCTCTTGTTTGGCGCGAACCCCTTTGTCGTAGCTCGAACCCCTTTTGTTTGGCTCGAATTCGTTCGGTTACGTAGAAATTGGAGAGGCAAGGGTTGCCATTATGCGTCTGACCTCACTGGGTGCAGCGCCCGCGAGGTGTTCGATGCGCACACCGGCACATTTATTTTAGCTGACGAGGCTCCGGGTATTCATGTATGGGCTTCACCATACCACATAGAAGCTACCACGGACGGGGGTAATCATAGCTGTGCAGGCTCAGGTCAAACGGTCCTTAACTGCAGACTCTGCAACGCTTCCGTACGGAAACGACCGCGGCCGGACGTGTACTGACCGTTTCGGTGTAGGTTGGCGAAAGGGTTTTTTCTTAGTTTTGCTCTGATGACGTTTCTATTTCCTTCTTTCCTATGGGCCCTTCTCGCACTATCGATTCCGATCATCATTCACCTATTTAACTTTAGGAGAACCACCCGGGTATTTTTCTCCAATAACCGGTTTCTGCGCCAGGTCAAAGAGGTTACGACCGCAAAACGCCGCCTTAAGCATTATCTGATTCTTGCGTCCCGACTTCTTTTCCTCCTGTTCCTGGTCCTGGCGTTCGCACAACCCGTGATCCCCGCACGGGAGCAGATGGCCGCCGAGCGGAACATTGTGTTATACCTTGACAACTCCCAGAGTATGTCGGCGCAAATGCCGGACAAGACGCCGGCGATTGACGCTGGGCTGAGTTTCGCGCGCGATATAGTGAACCTGTTCCCACCGGACACCCGATACCGCATTCTCACCAATGACTTTGCGCCCTTCTCAAATACGTTCAAAACAAAAACCGAAGCCCTGGATATACTCGCCCAGGTACGTGCGTCCCCTGTATCGCGCAGCATGGAAGAGATCAAGAATCGACTGACTCAACAGGAAGGTCGCGCTCGCGAATTCTTTTGGATATCTGACTTTCAGAAATCGACGCTCGGGGCAATTCCGAGTGAGTGGGATACAACTTCTCGCTGGCATCTCGTCCCGATTACATTTGCCTCTGCCCCTAACGTTTTCGTTGACTCGGCTTATCTGCAAAACCCATTTGCCGCAGGTGGCGAAAAAAACGTGCTGACTGTGATCGTCCGCAATGATGGGAACGAGGCAGTTGATCAACTCAATCTGAAATTGACTATCAACGATATTCAGGCAGGGACAGCTACGGTAGATATTCCAGCCGGGGGTCAGGCCGAGACGAGTTTCGACCTGACTACGGGCCTTTCAGGATACAATCGCGGTGTGATCTCATTCAACGACTTTCCTGTAAGCTTTGACAATGAATTCTACCTAGCGCTCAATTTTACGACGAAGATATCCGTTGTTGAGATCAAGGCTACTTCTGGTACAACACCCGTTGAGCAGGTTTTCGGAAACAGGCAAGTCTTCAACTTCAGAAGTTTCACCGTGTCGAACTTTAACTACAGCCTGCTTGATCAGGCTGATCTTGTCGTTGTCAATGGGATTGATCGTCCTGACGGGGCGTTAAGCCTTTCTCTTCGGAACTACATGAACGAAGACGGGACATTGCTCTTCATCCCTGGTACCCAGCCGGACGTTCAATCAGTTCAGCAACTCATCGGCGGTGCATTACTGACCGTCGCGCCGAATGTTCCTGCTATGCAGGAGCTCGATCGTCCTGACTATAACAATCCTTTTTTCGAGAACGTTTTTGAAGAGCGCATCACTTCGATCGCGATGCCGAAGGCTGCTCAACTATTGAGGTGGGGACAGGATCGTTCGGCGATTCTTCGTTTCAAGAATGACGAACCTTTTCTTTCGCGGATCAATAGAGCTGGCAACCTTTATCTGCTTGCATCGCCCCTGCATCCTGATTATACTGACTTTCCCAATCATGCACTATTTGTTCCTGTGATGTACCGCATTGCCGGAAGTAGCCGGAAGAGCGACACGAGGTTGTATTATACATTGCAGGAAAATTTTATCACCCTCAAGGTAGACAGTCTGTTACAGGAAGAGCCGTTGCGTCTGAAAGGCGCCCAGGAAGTAGTACCTTCCCAACGGAATGTGAATGAGCAGGTATTCCTCGAAATCCCAAAGTTTTCAATAACCGAGGGCTTTTACCAGGTGCTCGCCGGTTCGGACTCAGTCGGGTTGATTGCATTCAACCTCGACAAGGAGGAATCACTGCTTGCCCAATTTACCGGCGAAGATATTAAGAGCCAGATGGGAGGCGGCGACAACATTAGTATTTTCGAAGCAACATCGGCCGAAGCTTTTAGTAACGAAATAAAAGAAAGATATTTGGGCAAACCGTTGTGGAAGTATGCCCTCATGATTGCACTGTTCTTCCTTCTGGTTGAGGTACTTCTCATCCGATTTTTAAAATAGAGATTGATGAAAATACTAATCCAGTCAGCTGAAATACTCGATCCTTCCTCGCCATTTCATTTAAAAGAAAAAAATGTACTCATTCAAGACGGACGGATTTCCGCAATTGGCGACAAGAATTTTTCAGCAGATAAGGTGATTAAGGCCTCCGGCATGAAATTGTCGGCAGGTTGGTTCGACCTTGGTACGTTCATTGGCGATCCAGGACTTGAATACAAGGAAGACCTTGAGTCGGGTACGAAGGCTGCAGCTGCGGGAGGATTTACAGGTCTCGCCATAGTTCCTAATACACACCCCTGTATCCAGACAAAGAATGAGATTAGCTACGTCACGAGGGGAAACGCTGAACGCCTGGTGCAGGTGTATCCCATGGCCTCGGTGACACTGAACAATAAAGGCGAAGAATTGACCGAGATGATCGACCTGCACACGGCGGGAGCGGTCGCATTTACCGACGGACTAAGACCAGTCTGGCATACGGATATTTTCCTGAAGGCATTGCAGTATCTGCAGAAGTTTGACGGCGTACTTGTTGATCATCCTGAAGATTACTGGCTGAACCTTTTTGGTCAAATGCATGAAGGAGTAAACAGCACCCGGCTGGGCCTGAAGGGCATGCCTCGAATTGCTGAGGAGATCGCCATTGGGCGCAACCTTGAATTGTTGCAGTATGCAGGAGGGAGATTGCATTTGTCGCGGATCTCTACACAGCGGTCGGTTGAGCTCGTCAGGACGGCGAGAAAGAAACACAAAGTGACTTGCGACGTCGCGGTTTATCAGGCATTACTCGATGATAGTATGCTGGTAGGCTTCGACACCAACTACAAAGTCAATCCTCCCTTGAGAGAGAAGGCCGACATTGAAAGTCTCATCAAGGGCCTGCGCGATGGTACTATTGACGTATTGTGTTCCGGTCACATGCCGCAGGACGACGAAAGCAAAAACCTTGAATTTGATCGTGCAGACTTTGGTATCATCACGCTGCAGACGTTTGGTGCACACCTTGTATCGCTATCGAAATTCATCGAATGGGATGCGCTTATCGAAAAAGTAACAAGTGGCCCCCGGAAGGTGCTGAATATCGAAGTTCCCAGGATTGAAGAGGATGCCGATGCAAATCTCACATTGTTGGATCCGAATCAAAAGTGGGTATTGAACGATGAAACAAACCTGTCTCGTTCGAAGAACTCTCCGTGGTATGGGAAAGAGGTGACCGGCAAGGTGGTGGCGGTCTTCAATAACGGCAAGTACTGGCTCGACCGCTGATTATGAATCCTCTCATCAAAGTTCCGCTGCGATACGGACTGTTGGCAGGGACCGTCGGTTCAATACTTCTTATTGCACTCTATTACCTCGGTCGGCATCCCTTGTTGATCCCGCCGTATGCTGACTTCAGGATTATTCTGTTTGTTGTATTTATCCTTTTCACTCTTAGGGAATTGCGAAACTACCATTATAACGGCATCCTTTACTTCTGGCAGGGTATTATTGCAAGTTTCATTTTTACTGTATGCTTTGCTGTTGTAACCGGCATCTTCATTGTATCGTTCATGCAATTGGTTCCGGCGTTTCTGAGCGACTACGTTTCATTGACGTTGGTACAGTTGCGTACATTGCCGGAGGAGGCGATTGAAAAGATAGGGAAAGATGTTTACGAGCGTAACATTGAGATGTTGCCTTCGACTAACGGAGTGATGCTTGGATTGACGTATGTCTTCCAGAGCTTTGTTATTAGCCTTTTCATAAGCATTATATTATCAGTAACTTTAAGAAGGCAACTAAAACCCTAACCCGCCACAATATGGAAACAAACGTCAACAACACCTCCCAAGTAACGACACGCTCAGTCGGCGTCAAGTTTGGCATCATATCAGCAGTTATCGGAATTGTTTTCTTTCTCATTCAGGCTTTGTCCGGGATAAGTCCATTTGGAGGAAAATTCGATTGGAGAGCCGTGGTCGGCATATTGATTACAGCTGGTGTGATCTTTTTTGCACACAAGACTTTTAAAGATAACGGCGATGGCTACATGTCGTATGGTCAGGGAGTTGGTATTACTTTTTGGGTGACGCTAGTGTCGATAGTGATTAATGTACTGTTCATATTTATTTACGTCAAGCTCATTGACCCCTATTTAATGGAGAACTTCCAAAGGCTGCAGGAAGAAGAAATGGCTTCGAAAGGTATGAATGAGCAGCAGATTGAGATGGGCTTAAAGATGATGACGGCAATCTTCTGGCCAATGTATATTATCATGGGGATGATCTTTGGTATGATCATAGGTCTAGTTGTCGGTATTTTTACCCAAAAGAAGAATCCGCAACCAGTGTTTTAGAAAATGAGAAACCCGGATATATCTGTTGTCATTCCGGCACAGGACGAGGAGGAATCGATCCCTGAACTTTGCAAATGGGTAAGCCGTGTAATGCAACAACACGGCTTCTCCTTTGAAGTCATCATTATTGACGACGGAAGTTCCGATTCAACCTGGCAGAAAATCCTTGAGGTCCACGAAAGCGACAACAGATTTAAAGGTATACGTTTTAACAGAAACTTTGGAAAGTCAGCTGCTCTGCAGACCGGGTTCAGGGCGGCTGTTGGTGATGTCGTCATTACCATGGACGCGGATCTTCAGGACAGTCCCGACGAAATACCCGAACTCTACTCGATGATTAAGGACCAAGGTTATCACCTTGTTTCTGGTTGGAAGAAGAAGCGTTACGACCCGTTGTCTAAAACAATTCCCTCGAAGTTTTTCAACTATGTGACACGGAAGCTATCGGGAATCGAACTCCATGATTTCAACTGCGGACTAAAAGCGTATCGCCTGGCCGTTGTGCGCAATATCAACGTGTATGGAGAGATGCACCGTTATATTCCGTTAATTGCAAAATGGGCTGGCTTTACAAAGATTGGTGAGAAACCCGTTGCGCACCAGGAACGCAAATACGGTCGAACCAAGTTTGGGATAGAGAGGTTTGTCAATGGATTTCTTGACTTGCTATCAATCACCTTCGTAAGTCGGTTTCGTCAGAAGCCGATGCACTTTTTCGGTACTTTCGGAATCCTGTCCTTTGTGATAGGCTTTATCTTCACCATCAAGATCTTTTGGCACAAGATGGATTCACTCTATTTTTCGAAGATTCCACTCAAACGCGATATTACCGATCAACCCATATTCTACCTCGCGTTGGTTGCCTTGATCATAGGTGTCCAGTTGTTTGTTACAGGATTTCTCGCGGAGATGCTTGCCATGCAGTCTTTGAATAAACGCGACTACCTCGTCATAGACAAAGTAGGATTCGAAGAAGACAGTGCGTCAAGGAGAGTGCCTTCCCTGCGCGAATGGTGAGCGTGACTTGATCGAGAAAATTCATAACTTGCCTTGTGAGCGTTCCCAAGTATTCTGTCATCATACCCGTTTATAACCGCCCCGATGAAGTAAGGGAACTACTGGAAAGTCTTGCGAATCAATCACGCCAGGACTTTGAAGTCATTATTGTCGAAGACGGATCCGAGATCTCTTCCGAAGCTGTTGCTGATGAGTTCAGCAAAAGACTAGCCATCCGATACTACTCGAAGGCCAATGGTGGTCCGGGTCCCGCGCGGAATTTCGGGTTCGCTCATGCGAAGGGCCAATACTTCGTCATTTTTGACAGCGATTGTATTCTGCCTCCCGGCTATTTTGAAGCAGTAGATCAAACCCTCGTCACCGAGCAGCTCGACGCCTGGGGAGGCCCTGATCGTGGCCACGAGAAGTTTACGATCGTTCAGCGCGCTATGGCTTATACAATGTCGTCGGTGTTGACAACCGGAGGCATTCGAGGAGGAAAGAGGAGAATCGGGTGGTTTCAGCCTCGAAGTTTCAACATGGGCATATCACGGGAGGTCTATGAGAAAACGGGTGGTTTCAACTTTGACCGTTTTGCCGAAGATATCGAATTCAGCATCCGGATGAAGAAAGCTGGTTTTCGCACGGGGCTGATCGTTGATGCATTTGTATTCCACAAGCGCCGGGCGACGTTCGGTCAGTTTTTCAAACAGGTCTTCAACTTCGGGAAGGGGAGGGCCATGATCGCACGTGTCCATCCGGAGGAGGTGAAGCTTGCCCACTATTTCCCTGCCCTGTTTCTAATAGGTACGCTTGCTCTTCCTATCCTGTATTTTGCGGGCGGGATGTTGTTTCAGGTAGGGGTAGGGTTATTTTCATTGTATCTCTTTCTGATATTTGTTGACTCCTTGCGTGTGAATCGCCACCTGGGAGTGGCCATCCTGTCCATTCCTTCGGCCTTGCTCCAGCTTTGGGGTTATGGCATCGGATTCCTTGTTGAAAAGTTTAGGCAGAAGACCGGAAAGTAGGGAGCGTTACCATCTCCCGAATTATTGCGTAATTGTTAAGTTTTTTCTGATTTTTGCATCGATAAACCTCGCCTATGAAAAGGGTCCTGAAGAGTTTTCTGCTCATTATTAACTACAAGACGGTTGTAATCACTGTCCTGTCCGTAATATCCACCTACGTCTGTTATCACTTCGGATTCATCGCCAGGTTTCCCGATATGCTGGTGGGTGTGGCCATTGTCTTTCCAGTAGTGTTTTCCATTGGGTCCGCATATCAGAGGAGGGAAGGAGCGCTGCAGCGGTTCTCCGACTTTAAGGGTCATGCCATCGCCATCTACTATGCTACGCGCGATTGGACGACCAACAAACAGAACGATCTTCCTGAACGGGTAAGAACGATCATAAAAGAGATGTTGATGATCATGCGCCGCATGTTCGCTTCCAAGAATCGCGCCGAAATGCTCGAGAACGAACGCAAGATATACGCCTACTTCTCAGAATTGTCCGGAATCACAAATGAAATGCGCTCGTACGGAGTTCAGACGAGCGAAACGTCCCGCGTGAATCAGTACGTTAGCAAAATGATCATTGCTTTTGACAACCTCCAGGTTGTTCATGCCTACCGTACTCCGATTACGCTTCGCGCTTACAGCAAAGTCTTTATCTACATTTTCCCGATCATCTACGGGCCATACTTCGCCAGCACCTTTAATGACTTTTCCGCTAACCTCGAGTATGTAATGCCCATACTCTACAGCTTCATTCTCGTCAGCCTCGACAACATCCAGGATCACCTGGAACATCCTTTCGACGAAGTCGGCGAGGACGATATCAGGATTGATGAGAACTCCGTTACTTCCTATATGGATTAACTTGACGTTGGGGTTGTTACTTGGTTGTGGGAAACTGTAGTCAGAGACTGATAATTGGTAATTACTAATTACCAGTTACTGATTCTCGACGGTAAACCCAAACGTCCCCATCCCCGCAGCTCCATCCTCCGAGATTCCCTGCACGACTATCACATATTGACCGGGGATGTCAGATGTGTAGAATTCCAGTGTGTGATTCCCATTTTCGCTGGTGACGATATCGGGTTGCCAGTGGAGGAGAAGTCGGTGATCAGGCATGCGGTTGTTGACCTGGTCTCGTGTGTATTCGGGCTTGTGGAAGATCCGCTTGAGTTGCAGGCCCTCGTAGTCGATCACAACGCTTCGGGGATCGATTTCGAGATTACCGAGGTCGCCGCTGTAGGTTGTATAGCTGACGATGCCGGAGAATACTGATTGTCCGAGGTAGTAGGGTCTCTTGACGACTTCGAGTTTTCGAACGCGCAATGGATCGACGCGCATGATGTCGTCGACGTCAGGAACGGGAACGCCGTCGAGTAGTACGATCGGATCGCCGGACAATACTCCTCCGTTGACCTGATCAACGACGACGAAGTGAAATCCGTCTCTGCGCTTTCTCACAAAAACTCCCGGGACGTATTCGCGCATGACTTCTTCCATCAATGGGAAGCGCGTGTAGTCGTCGAGGAAGTATGTTGCGTCTGCCTTGCCATAAAATGCCGTGCTATCGACGGAAGGTTTTTCGGTTTGGGTTCCGTAGTCTTCGTAGTAGTAGATGTCCTGCACCTGCATAGCAAGCGCACGCTCTTCAAGCGCTTTTTTCATCGTAGGATCGACCGTAAAAGGTGCTACGCGGTTTTTGTCGTGTTGTGTCGAAAAAGGATCAATGATCTTTAAATCGTACAGCTCTATCGAGTCGGCTTTCGGTTGTACGATTATGCGGCGCGGTCCGTGAAAGTCCTTAATCAGGAATCGAGCTCGACCAGTTTGATCCGACCACGATCCGTACGCTCGTATGATTTTTCCCGGTGATCCTAGATAGGCGAAGACACCGTTTTGCGGCTTTCCGTCGCGCGTGACGGATGCTGTGACAATGTGCTCGCGGAACTCGGGGAGAAATTCAAACTCTTTTGGGTTGTCCAGAACTTCTTTCCAATCGAACCTTCTCCATCCATCGGTCAGCAGGATGTTTTCGATCTGAGAATAAACTTCAGGCGTGTGATCGTCTGCCAGACTTCCGCGAATTTTGAGATTGCTTGCCAAGTCAGCGTTTAGCCAGAGGTAGGTGTAGATATCGGTCATGCTCTGTATTGACAAAGAGTCGATCCGATACGCTGCGAGTGACGCATTGGCGCGCGTGGGGGTTCCGTCCCCTTTTGTATTGATCGAAACGGATACTTTCTTACGTGTGCCGAATACTTTTTGACTCGCTTCTACCTGAACGTCGAGGTGGCGTTTTGGCCAAGTGAAAAAAAGTCGTTCACAAACCGGTGCCAGGTTGTTGTTAAAAACTGTGAGATGTGCAATGCCTTCAGGCATTTCGTCCCTGGGGATCATGAACACAGCCCTCCCGTCTTGTAGTGTCCGAGTTTCTGCGTGGGCAATCATGTTCCTCGCATGAGCAAACAGCGAGACTTGACGATCATCGACTCCTTTCGTCGTGACTGTAATGGTCACTGATTGTGCAGAGTCTTTGACCTCCATCACATAACCGGAGGTCATTATTTTAGGAAAGGGGTTGATTTCGCGTCTACCGGATGCGTTGGTGAGTACAGCGCGATAACTGGTCCCCGCCTCAGGTACAAAGGTGAAATGTCCAACTCCTGATTCTCCCGGTGAAAGTTCCACCACTGTCCTGCCGTCAGTGGTTTCAACAGAACCTGAGCATGATCCGGGTTTACCGGAGCTGACAATCTTGAAGGCTACCTTACTCTTGATACCCGCGACAAGGTTTCCGCCTTCCGGAAAAAACTCGACGATACAGTTCGTTGCACTCTTTTGAGGTGAAGCATCAGGAGTGAGGAATGGATTGACGATGGTGATCTCCTCGGTGTAGTAATACTCTGGAGGAAAATTCTTCATCCAATTTGTGTATGCCCTGAACTTGTAGCTACCGCTTACTAGCGACGCTGGAAGAAAGAAGGATCCGTGTCCACCTCCATTGGCCGTTTCGATTTTAGCCTGGAGTACAGGTGTCTGCTGATCATTGATTAGTTCTACATATGCGACTTTGCTGACATCGAGTGGACGATGGAGGGTTCCGTCAACGCTGTACAACTTGAACCACAGCGTTTCTCCGGTCAGATAAAATTTGCGATCGAGGTGTCCGTATATCTTTTCAATCAACGCTCGTTCTCGATATTGTCCAAAGCGCTCGCGCAATGTTTGAAGGGTATTATCCTGCGCAGGCGATAATACCGTTGAGCAAATGACGATGATCGAAAAAAGTAAAATTCTTTTCATGTCGTTCTATTCCCAAAATAGTGGCCGGATAGGTTGCCCTCCCCAATACCTGCAGTCACCACAGGACGGAAATGCAGTAGTGTATCCGACCGGAAAAGGACTCGCTTCATAAACTGCATCTATAAATAACGTTGTCTCCAGGAGATTCGGTAGTTCCGACAGCAGCACGGTGTCAACTTCGCAATAAGTCTTGTCGACAAACTCACCTCGCAGGTCGACAGGAAGATCATTTCTGCTGATGTATTTTCGCATCTCGGTCACAGTCGATGCGCTGAACAAACCTAGTGCATTCTCTCCCGCGTGATTAACACATCTGATGTTGCCATGGATTTCTGAAGGAAGCGGATCAAAAAGACCTCCGAGATTTTCGGTGCTCTTTTCAAGGTTCAGCCAATAGTTGTAGTTCTCCTCAGTGAGGCCCTGCTGCTGGACAAGAATGCTGTATTTGACGTAAAGCTTGCGAGAACCGTAAGGTATCAGTGTCAAAGGATGTTTACTCAGAACACTTTGCTGCAGATGTTTCACCGTCCCTATCGAGATTTGGCTTGATGGGTCTGTTCGCCAACACGTGGAAATCAACTGCTCATCGGACCTCCGAACAACTATCCCATTGGAGAACATGAATTGAGAGTGAAGCCTGGATTTATACTCGTACGTTTCTGTGTAGTTCCATTTGAAATATTTCGTCGATCCGGTATCATCATGCGACGTGATTTCAATCCGGATGCCATCCCGGTGCACTGACCAGGTGATTGAATCTATTGGTGGAGCGTTGATGACACTCGTAAATTCAGAGACGTATTCATGAGAGTCATGGGTCTTAATCACGAGTCGGTACCGTTTCCCGACGCTGACCCCGGGGATAGTCGCAGAATAAACGCCAGGTGCGCCCATTGAAAGGGGGTAACTACCTCCGTTCTCTTCGTCAATGGAAACAGACGCGTCCAAAACTCTCGGCACAGGGCCTGAACTCTTCACGGGCTGGCTGTAACTAAGCCGGGCAGTAGCAGTTCCATCAGATGCGTTGAGAAATGCATCGACAACCACGTAGTTCATGTCGCCATCCTTCAATGCTGGATCATATGGTTCAATACATCCACTCAGAATTGAGAGGAAGATCATTATCCTTAAGTCAAAGATCTTACCCTTCACGGACAATAGAACCGTTGAGCAACTGACGACAAAATTGGTGATCAATGATCTCTTCATGTTGTTCTATTTCAAGAATGATGTTCTCACGGTGTGTCTTCCCCAATAAACCATGAAGTTTGTGTTGCGTTCTTTCATCGGTGGATCGTATCGTTCAATGCATCCTGCCAGTATCTGGAGAATGGCTAGCGTCCGTACATAACGTATCCTTCCTGCCATCAGAACTTAAAGTTATAAGTGATCGTAGGAATCGGTCGCGCGAAGATGGAAAGCTTGAATCCCTGAATTGTGCCGTTTCGACTTTCGTAGTATACCGAGTACGGATTTGATCTGCCCAGAAGATTATATACCGCGAATGTCCACGAACTGTGAGCAAGTTTTCTCACCTTGTGATTTCCTTCGATATTGACTGATATATCTGTCCTTATATAGTCCGGAATTCTTTCTTCGTTTCGATTGGTGTAGTGCACACGTACAGTTCCGTCGATTTCATATCTGGCAACTGGTAAGGTTATTGGTCGACCCGTACTGTAGATGAAGTTGAGAGACAAATTGAATCTTCGGTTGAATCGGTAATTCCCGATGAAGTTCACGGCGTGCGGTTTGTCGAAGTTGCTGCGATACCATTCTCCTCCGTTGATAACCTCGTCTGCGAGTTCACCCCTTGCCTTGATGAATGAACGGGAGTAGGTGTAGCTGACCCATCCATTCAATTTACCGGTAAGCTTTTTGATCATCACTTCGACACCGTACGCCTTGCCCATTGCTGACATGAGATCAGTTTCGATGTGGTGATTCCCGAGTAAGACAGCTCCGTTCTTGTATTCGGTGAGATCTTCGGTCTTTTTATAATAGGTTTCTATCGATGTTTCAATCGTGTTTCCTTTCAGATACTTGTAGAATCCAAAGGAGAACTGGTCACCTATTTGCGGGCGGACGTGACTATCACTCAGTTTCCAAACATCTGTTGGATTGATGGCTGCAGTATTTGACAACATTTGTACATACTGCCTCATCCGATTGTACCCGACTTTAACACTAGACGTGTTGGATACAACATACCGCAAAGACAACCGCGGCTCCGCTCCATGGTACGAGACGATCGGTTTTCCCGAAGTGTAATAGGCAGTATCAATGATATTGGGACTCTGTACAGGAACACCTGGTGCATATTGGAAGACGCTGCCAGGACCGAGAAACTGATAGAAGGAATAGCGAAGACCCAGGTATAACGAGAGTTTGGAGTTCACTTCGAAATTCTCACTGATATATGCGGCAGTCTCGAAACCTTGTTCATCGGCTACTATGTCGGGTGTTATTAGAGACTCCGTACCGGAAGGCAACAAAGTGCCTGGTGACAAGTCATATCGAGTGGCATGCAGCCCTGCGTTCAACGTATGCTTCGAGTTCGGGAAGAAGCTAAAGTCGGCCTTGGCATTGACTTGTCGGATATCGAAGTCGAGATTGAATGCTTCGATCGGATTTTCATCACTCGCGACAGAATATTTGTAATGACTATAGCCAGCTGTGAGAACCCCATACAGGCGGTTATTGAAGAGGTGTTTCCATTTCAGCGATGCGTTTTGGTCGCTGTAGTGATAAGTTGTATCTCCATTGAGTCGGAAGCTGTCTTTGCTTCTGTACGCCGAAAGGTAGAGGTTGTTATTGTCATTGATTTTGTGCGTCACATGAGCAGTGACATCGTAGAAGGAAGCTGTGCTGTTCCGAAACTGTTTCCGGTCGAGTTGGCGAAGCAACCAACCGGAGTAAGTCGATCGTGCCCCGATGATAAACGAAGTCCGGTCGCGAATGATCGGACCTTCGAAGCTGACTCTCCCCGTGATTGGGCTTATTCCACCTGACCCGGTGTACTCACGCGTATTTCCTTCCCTGGTGTGAACGTCAAGCACCGAGGAGAGGCGTCCGCCGTACTCTGCCTGAATTCCACTCTTGTAGAGCTCCACGTTCTTGAGAACATCGGGATTGAAGGTGGAAAAGAACCCGAAGAGGTGTGAAGGATTGTACACAACGGCGTCATTCAAAAGTATGAGGTTTTGATTCGCACTACCACCGCGTACATTAAGACCCACGGTGCCTTCTCCAACGCTTTGAACTCCTGGAAGCGTAAGCACTACTTTCATAATGTCAGTCTCACCCAACGCCAGGGGTATTTGCTTCATGGTTTTGATGTCGAGTTTTTCAGTGCCCATTTGCAATCCCATTATATGGGCTTCTCCCTCCGCCTCCACAACAACCTCTTTGAGGGGTTTGATGTCTTCCTCCATCTCGATGACAAGCCTTCCGTTGGAATACAACATGATGTGGCGGGAAGTGGACTTCATTCCAACGCTCTGAATCTTCAGTTCGTGGCGTCCTTTCGGAAGGGTCAACGCATAGTAACCAAATTGGTCTGTGATTATTCCTACGAGTGGGTTTTCAACGAATACAGAGGCCCCTGGCAAAGGTTCGCCTGTCCGACCATCGACGATGTTCCCTGCAACGGTAGCCGTGCCGTTGGGATCGCCTGTGTTCCTTCCGATTACATGAACTTTGTTCTCAGCCAACTTCATTTCCCGTCCTTTCCTCTCGTAGGCAGAATAGTCAAAGTCGACAGGGCGTTGTCGGTCATTGCCGCCGCCAAAGAAACCTGGTGGGAGTGCTGTCATGATGGGCCGGTCGTGCGTAATGAAAACCTTTGTCCCAACGACAGTAAATTGAAATAGAGTGTTTGCGAAGATTTGATCCAGAACCGCTTGAATTGGTTGCTGAACTACTTCGATATCGACGCGAAGGGTGTCAGTCTGCCTGTTGTCGTAAAAAAATCGGTAGCTGGTTTGTTGCTCGATGTTTTCTATGACCTGGCCGAAACTCATCCCACGAAATGTGCCAGAGATAAGATTTCGCTGTTGGGCACTCGACTGCGAGCATACTAAGACCAGACAGACACTTAACCAGTAGAGGGTCCTCATTGGTTGTTATCGTAAAAATTTACTATAGCTTGTAGAGCACGTTCCTTTTCTCTTCCGAAGACGATGCCCTGCTGCCGAAGCATTCTGTTTATCTCTTGCTTTTTATGGGCCATTAGCTTGAGGATTGATCCCTTGGACTTTACTGGAAAGTAGACTCCATTCAGCAATGTAAAGTATCGATACCTCGGTTCATACCAGTAGTGGACCTGTCTATCTTCAATTCTTTCCCTTTGGTATTTTATTCGTCGCGCAATAAGTTTTGTGTTGCCGTTATACAACACTTCGTAAAAGCCTGTTTCAGGCAGCGAGTTCTGGACAGATGAATTTTCGATACGTTCGAAGAGCCTGCCTTCAAGAGTGAACCACTGCAACTTCTCAGGGATGAGTCTGATTGAGTGACCGCTTGGGAAATGTTCAGCTACAACGACTTGATTCATGAGGTCATACATCAGCGGAATGTTCTCGAAGAGCTCGCCGTCGTAAAATACCGACCCCGTTACCCAATCGTCTGATGAGAGAAAAGGGTATTCCTCACTAGTGAATGGTGGATCGACATACCTGCTACCATTGTACAGCCGCGACTGGGTGCGGAGTGAATTTTCATGCAAATCGATGACATATTTTTTCGCACTTGCAACAAAGGAGGTATCGCTTACTTTCTGTGCGAAAACAGAAAGCCAGTTTGAGAGTAGAACCGCAAGAATGAGGGTAGATTTCAAACTCATCAGGTCGCGTTGCTAAAATGGCATTGTAAAATATGCTTTTTCGGCTATAATGCAATCCTGTAGCCTCCCGATTGTATCGGAGGCAAAAAAGAACAGGCAGGTGGTAAACCTGCCTGCATTGATTTCATCGGGATATTTTTCTGCTATTTCGCGTATGCGACACTCCGCATCTCGCGGATGACGGTCACTTTGATTTGACCCGGATACTGCATATCACGTTCGATTTTCTGCGATATGTCAAAGCTGAGTTGGCCCGCACGTTCGTCGCTTGCTTTTTCGGCGTCAACAATGACCCTTAATTCGCGTCCCGCCTGGATTGCGTAACACTTCTCTACGCCGTCAAAGCTGAGCCCCACATCTTCTAGTTCTTTCAGACGTTTGATGTATTGTTCCATGACTTCGCGGCGTGCCCCCGGCCTCGCGCCACTGATAGCATCACACGATTGAACTATTGGCGAAATGATGTTATTCATCTCGATTTCATCGTGGTGTGCGCCGATCGCGTTGCAAACCGCAGGGTGCTCCTTGTATTTCTGCGCGAGCTCCATCCCAACAATAGCGTGGGGTTTCTCAAGTTCTTCTGTCCACACCTTACCAATGTCGTGCAGTAGACCGGCGCGTTTTGCTTGTTTGACGTTGAGACCGAGTTCAGCAGCCATGATCGCGCAGAGGTTTGCCACTTCACGGGAGTGCTGCAGGAGGTTCTGACCATAGGACGAGCGGAAACGCATACGCCCCACCATTTTCACGAGCTCGGGGTGGAGTCCGTGAATGCCGAGATCGATGACAGTACGTTCACCGATTTCAATAATCTCGTCCTCGATGTTCTTTGTCGTCTTCGCGACAATCTCTTCGATACGAGCGGGGTGGATTCTTCCGTCCTGAACAAGCCTGTGAAGACTAAGTCGGGCAATCTCCCTCCTGACCGGATCGAATCCTGAGATGATAATCGCCTCGGGTGTATCATCCACAATGATTTCAACTCCTGTAGCCGCTTCGAGCGCGCGTATGTTTCGGCCTTCACGTCCGATGATCTTACCCTTGATGTCATCGCTTTCAATGTTGAAGACCGACACACAGTTTTCAATAGCGTGTTCAGTAGCCGTTCGCTGGATGGTCTCGACAACGATCTTTTTCGCTTCCTTCGTCGCCGTGAGCTTGGCTTGCTCCATAATGTCTTTTATGTAGCTGGATGCCTTGGTTTGCGCTTCATCGCGGAGGGTGGCGATTAGTTGTTCGCGGGCTTCGTCGGCAGTGAGCTTCGAAAGATTTTCAAGGATCTGGATCTTTTGTTGATTGAACTTGTCAAGTTCTTCCTTTCTCTTCTTAACATGTTCGAGCTGCGCTGAGAGGTCAGTGCGAAGATCGTCGAGTTCGCCTTCTTTGCGCTTGATACTTTCGATTTCCTTGCTCAGCGTCTGTTCGCGCTGACGAATCTTCTGCTCGTTGCTGATGATTTGATTCTTTTTGCGATTGGCTTCCTCTTCGAACTCCGAACGCATTTTGAGAATCTTTTCTTTCGCTTCGAGAATCTTGTCTTTCTTGAGATTTTCTGCTGCTATCTCAGCTTCTTTGAGAATCAGGCGAGCTTTCTCTTCCGTTTCCTGAATGCGTTTTGTCGCCCGACGCCTGCTAAGCAGGTTGCCAAAAATCAGGCTAAGGATAATCGTGGCGACTGCACTCGCAATAATTATGATAAAGTTCGTTGGCATAATAGAATAATATAGGTTTATGGAATAAACCCGGAGTGCCGCCTTGGCTGGAAGGATGAATGCGGAGGGAAGTTAAAGTATAGATTGGGATACCAGATGATTGAGCTGCTTTACTTTCTCAAACACGGTTTGGTCTACGACCTGTCGTGTTTCTTCAGCTGCCATTTTATCAATAAGACAGTCGAAAGCCACCATGGCGATAAGATCTTGTTTATCGTCAATCCCATACTGCTCCCGGTAAGATTTCAATTTTTCGTTGATGAGTCTGCCGGCAGTTCTTACCCTCTCCTCGTCCGTGCGCTTTACCTTCATCGGATATTCGCGGTCGGCTATTCTAATCTTGATTGAAAGTTCCTCCATCAAATGATCTTACTGGTTGCTACCTACTTAAGTGGGCTATGCATTTGTCTATCTCTCTGATGTATTCGTCTACTTTTTTCTTCAACTCCGAAACACTTCCGTCTTCCGGGTGTAAATTATCGACAATTTTAGTGATTTTCAGCTGATTATGAAAACCCGCGATCTGTTCGTCCCGAATCTTGATGGCAGCTTTTAGCTCTTGGTTCTCGTTTTTAAGGGTCTTGATCTCCTCTTTCAGGCTCTTATGCTCATTTATCAGCACCAGGAGTTTGCGCTCCAGCCCATTGAGGTTGGCCTTTAATACCTCTTGATCCATTTGACTATCGGGGGTTTCTTGGTATCCTTTTCCTTCAGTTGACTCAAAACCACACTTTTGTTTCTCCGTCACAGGGAATTCGACTAATTCGTTGTCTGTTCTCATCATCATCCCCTACTTTCTGATTACTGCACCCAGTTTCTGCTCAAATGCAGTCATAAGACGCTGCATTGTTCCCTCAATCTCTTCATCAGTCAGGGTCTTTGTTTCATCTTGTAACGTGAAGCTCAGTGCATATGCTTTCTTACCCTTCGGGATATTTTCACCCTCATAGACATCGAAGACGCCAATATGTTTGATCAACCGCTTCTCGGTATCCATTATCAGGTTGCGGATCTCATCGAAGATAACAGGAGCATCCAGCACGAGCGACAAATCCCGTTTCACTTCGGGAAATTTTGCAACCTCCTGAATTACTAACTTAGGGTTTGCCAGCTTGAAAAGCAAGGAGGTATCCAGCTCGGCAAAAAATATTTCCTGCTTGATGCCAAAATCTTTTGACAAAGAGGATTTTACCTTTCCAGCCTTCCCAAGTACTTCGTTGCCAACCTTTAGTTCTGCGGCAAATTCGAACAATTGATCCCTAATTGCTTTCTGTTGCACTTCGCCGATTCCGGTTTTCCGTAGGATATGATGCACATGTTGCGCAAGGTCGTAGTATCCTGTTGGTTGTGTCTTGTGCTGCCAGTTCTCTGTTTCGACGTTGCCGGTAATATAGAGTGCCAGTCTTTCACGCTCGCGGTACCGGCCATCGACCTTGTCATATATTTTTCCAAACTCATAGAGTTTGAGGTCCTTCTGCTTCCTGTTGATGTTGTAAGCACACACCTCGAGGCCAGTGAACAGCATGGTCTGTCGTAGGATACCCTGTTCTTCGCTGAGCTTGTTGAGAATCTCAACGGACTCACCTTCAAACGATAGGTTGTGCTTCTGCTGATATGCCTGGTTGGTCAACGAGTTCGTCCAGATCTCATAGAATCCATTCGCAACGAGTAGCTCGCCAATGGATCGCTTGAATTTGTCAATATTCTTGACTGGGAACTCGGCGAGGAAATCGCTCTTGGCCGTATCTGATAATTCAACGTTGTTGAATCCATAGATTCGCAGAATCTCTTCGATTACATCCGCTTCCTGCACGACGTCAACACGATAGGGAGGTACGGAAACAACGTAGCTGTCGTCCATGGTCTCGGAGATATCAATGTCAAGTCGCTTGAGTATCGGAAAGATGGTCTCGCGCGACAAGCGTTTGCCGATTAGCCGGTCAACATTTTTGTCTTTGACGAGGATTGAGCGAGGCTGAATCTTCGAAGGGTAGATATCGACAACTTCTGAAGAAATCTGTCCTCCGGCAATCTCGGTGATGAGCAACGCGGCGCGCTTCAGCGCGTAGACCGTGATATCAGGGTCAGTACCGCGCTCGAAACGGAAGGATGCATCAGTCTTCAGCTGGTGATGTAGCGAAGTTTTTCGCACCCAGTTCGGAGAGAAATGTGCGCTTTCAAGGAATATCGCAGTAGTTGACGCGGTCACGCCGGAATGATCACCTCCAAACACACCTGCGATGCACATTCCCTCTTCTTTGCCAGGTCCTTCTCCAGCATTGCAAATCATCAGATCTGCACTTGTCAACGTTCTTACCTTCTTATCGAGTGTCGTGAACTTCGTTCCGTCTGGAAGTGTCTTCACGATCACTTTGCCGCCTTTGATCGCTGATGCGTCAAACGCGTGGAGGGGTTGGCCCAATTCGTGACATATGAAGTTGGTCACATCGACCACATTATTGATCGGCGTAAGTCCGATGGAGCGAAGCCTGTGTTGCAACCACTCAGGAGAGTCGGCGACTTTCAAACCTGAAATTGTAACACCGGAGTATCGGGGACACGCCTCAGTATTTTCAACTTCAACGCGAATGTCAAGGTTATAATTTTCAACCTTGAACATGTCAACAACAGGCCATTTGATCAGCCGGCCCGTTGCAGCGCGAACGTCGCGAGCAACACCAATATGCGATGCTGCATCTGCGCGGTTAGGTGTTAATCCAATCTCTATCGCGAAGTCTGACTTGATATTGAAATATTGGGCAGCCTGAGTGCCAGGAACCGCTTTGTCATCGAGTACCATGATGCCGGCATGACTATCACCGAGACCAATTTCATCTTCAGCGCAGATCATGCCCTCGGATACTTCTCCACGAATTTTCGCAATGCGGATGGTGAACGGTTCTCCTTTCGAAGGGTAAATGGTTGTTCCGGGCGTGGCCACTACTACTTTCTGTCCTTTTGCCACGTTGGGTGCCCCGCAGACGATTTTCAAAGGCTCAGCGCGACCAACGTTCACAGTGGTCAGTGAGAGTTTGTCTGCGTTGGGATGTTTCTCACAGGTAAGCACCTCACCGATGACAAGGCCTGCCAATCCGCCTTTCACTGTTTCAAAGGGTTCGACGCTTTCCACCTCCAAACCGGTCGACGTCAGCAGTTTGCCAAGTTCTTCCGGATCTTCCGGGATATCGATGTACTCCTTCAACCAGTTATATGCGATTGTCATGCTCTTTTCCTGGATAGTCTTTACCCTTTATTCTGAATAAGCCCCAAAAGTAAAAGATTAGTGGGAATAGTCCACAGTCTCTTGGTCAACAGTCGATCGGTTAGACCACAGACCGCGGTCCACGGTCCACCGTCAGTCCACTGCTCTATGGTCCACTCGCTAGGAGGAGGGCTTCCTGCGAGAAAGACCCTTGACCACATAACTGTGGACCGATGGCGGACCGTGGACCGTGGACCGTGGACTATTCATACCCCTTTTCCCCGGCTTTTATCGAGATACCTAGAATATTCTCGCGCGGCGGCAGGGGACAGGAGAATGCGTCGTTGTACGCGCAATAGGGGTTGTAAGCGAGGTTGAAATCCAGTTTTATAGTACTGCTCCCGGGAGGAGCAGCGACGTCCAGATAACGACCGCCGCCGTACGTCTCATTCGCACTGGTTTCGTCTCCAAATGCCAGAAACAGCTTTCCGCGGAATGGACCCATGTCAGCGATCTCAAGGATCAGTAAGCGATGTTCCTGGCCAAATAACTTGAACTCAGCCCAGGCGTATTCGATATACCTTTGTTCCTTTCCGTCGTTGGTGGTCAGAAGAACTGGTTTCTTTTGTTGGATAGGCCTGAGGTTGGCGATGATGCGATAAGATACATCCGGCGGGTAGTACTTTAACCCCTTGAATTCAGCGGGATTTTCGGCGAACGGTGATTCTGATGACGTTCGCATGAAACGATCTCGTTCCTGTCGTTCTTTTTCAATCTGTGTGATGTAAGCGCTGTCATCCCCGGTGTCTTGAATCGAATAAAATATGATAACGATGGCTAAGACAGCGACGATCAGAATTATGACATTTTTCGCTTTCATGCTTAGTGTTAATAAATATCGCTACCGAGTTACGACCTGATTCTGCCAGTAGAGGATCGAATCACGCTGGTTGTAAAACTTATTGAAAAAAATCGGCACACTATTGTCAATTACACGACCTGGTCCATTGCTAAGCACACAAATGCCGATACGGCTTCGCCTGTCGATGGCGACTTCGCTTCGATAACCTTTCACATAGCCCCCGTGATAAAGGATTGTATCATTCTTGAAATTGAGGACACGCCATCCCAACGCATAATGAGAATCGGACCGCCCGACCCATTTACGGAAGTACCGATTTTTACTCTTTGCTTTGACGACAGGCGAGTAAATGCGATCAAGCGTCTCTGGTGATACAATACCCCTCTTTGCACCGATCATTATCTTAAGCCACTGTGCCATGTCGGAGATGCTCGCATTCACTCCGCCAGCAGGGCCTACGTTGTAATAGGTATCGGAAATGGTTGTCGCTTTCCATCCTTTTCGCCAGTGAAGATGAGGGAGTGCCACATTGTTGTTCGCCATGATTGCTGCATAACTCATAGATGCGTCATGCATACCGAGCGGCGTAAACACTTTCTCCTGCATGAGTTGTTCGTACGTTTTGCCCGTTCGTGCCCTTATCACTTCTCCTATGATACTGTAAGCAACATTTTGGTAGCTGTACATCTCGCCGGGAGCGGCGACGATGTTGACGTTCCTCAGTTCCCTGATCATGGAGGGGAGATCCATGCCATCTTCTACGAGTGTTGTGTAGGTGTGATAAGGAAGACCCGTGGTATGCGATAATACGTGCGTGAGTCGAAGGCCGTCGGAATGCTCCTTTGATTTCAACTCGAAGTCGGGAAGATATTGTACGACTCTGTCGTCCCATTGCAAGAGGTTGTTTTCGACGAGGATACCAGTCAGCAACGGAGCGAAGCATTTGGACACTGATGCAAGTCGGAAGACGCTGTGAATGTCGATGGAGTCAGTTTTACCGACTTCCCTCACGCCATAGGTTTTCATAAACAAAATCGTACTGTCTTGCACGATCGCGACAGCCAATCCTGGTGTCCGTGTCTTCTCAAGCATATCAAGAAGTTCGGCTTCGTAGTCGTCCAGCAATCTCTCAACATATGGATTGGGCAGCGCCGTTTCGATTGGTTCTGGAGTGACTTCAGGTTCTTCCACAGGCTCCTTCGCCTCAAACTCGAAATTGATCACCAATCCAAAGATGACCATCAATATGACGACTATGCTCCCAATGAATCGTTTTGTCAACATTCAGTAAAATCGTGTTTAAGCCCGGTTTTATAGAACTGATAAAACGCGGCTTTATTATCTATTCTTTCTTCAGGCTGCTTTACAGGATTCCTTCGTCCGCAAAGCTAAAATAATTTTGGCCAGCGATGATCAAATGATCAAGTACCTGAATCTCCAGGAGTTTACCTGACTCCACAAGTTTTCTTGTGAGTTCACAATCAGCCTGACTCGCGACGACATTGCCAGACGGATGATTGTGTGCGAGGATTATTCCGCTGGCCAATTCAGCGACTGCAATCTTAAAAATGATCTTGGGATCGGCAACTGTTCCAGCGACTCCGCCCTGACTGATTTGACACTTTTTGATCATGCGATTGGCGCGATTGATCAAAAGAATCCAGAATTCTTCGTGAGGTAAATCCTGAAGATGAGGTTTTAGAATCTCGAAGCAATCGCTCGAGCATGTAATGACAGGTTTTTCGCTTTCGACTGATTCTCGTCTACGTTTTCCCAATTCAAGTGCAGCAATGATCGACAGTGCCTTAGCTTCACCGATGCCTTTCACCTTCATCAGATCTCTCACGGATAGTTTGGCGAGTTCATGAAGGCTGTTGTCAACGGTTTGAAGAAGTCGTTTGGCGAGCTCTACTGCGCTGATGGTGGAGGTGCCACTCCGAAGCAGAATGGCCAGCAATTCGGCATCACTCAACACGGGAGTACCCTTGGTGAGCAGTTTCTCCCGCGGTCTGTCCTCCGGAGACCAACTCTTGATCTTCAAAGGATGTAAGGCAGGTTCATTCATGTTGGGTCTTTTTTACGGAGTTCGTCCGTCGGACGAATGTAAAAAGAAAAACTACCCGCGTAAAAAAGAAAAACCCTCTCCGGCTAGAGGAGAGGGTTCCCTATGCAATTATATGCTACTTACTTCTGCTCGAGTGAGTTAACGTATTTCGTGAGTCTGGATTTCTGGTTTGCAGCCTTTTTCCAGTGAATGACATTGTTCTTGGCAAGTTTGTCAATCATTGCCGAAACTTTCTTAAGCAGCTCAACAGCCTCCGACTTTACTGTGGTGCTTTTCAATCTTTTAATGAAGGTACGGGTAGTCTTGTGCTGATACCTGTTCCTTACACGTTTTGCCTCGCTTGACCGGATGCGTTTTTCTGCTGACTTATGATTTGCCATATCTCTTTCCCAAAATAAGGACTGCAAAGGTAAGGAGAATAACCAAAAACACAAGGACCCCTCCGGATTTTAGTGGGTGGTTCATGCTTGAAATTTTTCATTTTGCCGGTTTTCCGGCGGGTAAATCGTTGCTCAGCGGCCCAAAAACAGGGAATTTAGCCGCGTCGAGACCCTCCGATGAGCATTGCAATCGTATTAGCGGCCGCCCTGTCCCTGACCCCTTCGGGGCAACCAACCTGGGGCTTCTTTGCGCACAAAAAAATCAATCGCATCGCGGTTTTTACGCTTCCGGCCGACATGGTCGATTTTTTCAAAGCCAACCTGGAATACCTGGAAGAGGCTTCGGTCTACCCTGATCGACGTCGTTATGCCGTCCCTGATGAGGCGGCACGACACTATCTTGACGTCGACTACTATGGCGACAGCGTTTTCGCAACTCTGCCGAGAAGCTGGGCTGAGGCAGTGGCACGGTTTGGAGCCGAGAGCCTGGAGGAGCACGGGGTTTTGCCCTGGAATCTGTTCCGGATGTTTCTCAAGCTTCGCGACGTATTCACGGTTGGGGACCCACGCGAGATTCTTCGAGTGGCAGCGGAAATCGGCCACTATGTAGGAGATGCTCATGTGCCCCTTCACACAACTTTGAACTATAATGGTCAACTCACCGGCCAGCGTGGGATTCACGGCCTTTGGGAATCGAGACTGCCAGAATTATTTTCCGAAGAATTCGACTTGTTCACAGGACCTGCGGAATATTTGGCAGATCCTCAGGAATCGATCTGGCGCGCGGTGCTCTCCGCTCACAGACTGGTCGACCGCGTCTTGGAAGAGGAAGCGGCGCTTGCGCGAAGGTTCGGAGAAAAACGATACGCTTTCGAAACGCGTGGGAATACAACGGTGCGAGTATACGCCAAAGAATACGCGAGGGCTTATCATTTACACCTCACGTTGATGGTAGAGCAGCAATTTCGTCTTTCAATAAAATTGACCGGCGACCTGTGGTATACTGCCTGGGTTGATGCCGGACAACCCGACCTTGCAAAGCTCATTGACTACCGACCTACGGAAGAGGAGCTCATCGAACGAAGAAAGCAGATGGAAGCTTGGAGTACGCGTCGTTATCAAGCCAGAGACCATGAGTAGCTCAAGCAGCTGTGTATCGTTGTTAAAACGTTGGCACAGACCTTTTAGCCTTTCCTCTATAACTAACGAGGAATGGTATGAAAAGAATTCTACTCGTGCTGCTGCCATTGCTGCTATCAATAGCTGCATCCGGTCAGCAAACGGAAGTGACTGGAACTGTAACTTCCGCTGAAGATGGATTGCCAATACCGGGCGCGAACATTGTTGTGGAAGGAACAACGCGAGGAACATCCACTGATGCGGATGGAAGATATTCCATTGTGCTCAGTCCTGATGAAAACTCGCTCATCTTTTCATTCGTCGGATTCAAGACAGTGACTATCGCAGTCGAAGGCCGTTCAACTGTAGACGTAACGCTGGAACCTGATGTAACAGCATTGGAAGAAGTTGTTGTCGTCGGGTATGGTGAACAACGAAAGATTGACATCACGGGCTCGGTCGCGAATGTTCAGGCCGAAGAGATCAACAGGCAGCCAGTGATCAATCCCATTAGTGGATTGCAAGGGCGTGTTGCTGGTGTGCAGATCACCAATTCAGGTGCGCCTGGTGCGTCGCCACAGATCAGGATACGCGGAGTTGGTACAGTCCATGGAAATTCATCTCCCCTTTACGTAGTGGACGGAGTCTGGTACGAGGACATTAGTTTTCTGAATCCAGGTGACATTCAGTCGATCAGTATTTTGAAAGACGCGTCGTCGCAGGCGATTTACGGTGTCCGCGCTGCGAATGGCGTTGTATTGATTACGACCAAGAGCGGCAGGCGAGAAGAGGGGACTACGGTGACCTACGATGGATATGTCGGGTCACAGGTCGTTACGAATCAGGTCGAGATGGCGAATGGCCCACAATACGCGCAGATGATCAACGAGCTCGATGAGGCTACGGGAGCCACTCCGCGTTACGAGGATCCTTCTGCGTTTGGTACCACGGACTGGTTCAGACAAGTTCTGCGTGCCGCATTGATCACAAATCACCAGGTTTCAGTCTCAGGTGGAGGAGAAAAATCAACATTTAATTTTTCACTCGGATATCTCAATCAGCAAGGCACTGTTGAAGGACACGAATTCAAGCGATACACGGCTCGCCTGCAGAATGAATTCCAGGCCTTCGATTGGCTCCGCGTAGGGTACACCATCACGGGAGCGTACATTGATTCTGATGACATCCCCACCGGGATATGGCACGAACTCTACTCTGCGTCTCCAATCACTCCGGTATACTATGCGGATGGCACGTACGGAGATCCGAACGACTACAAAGCTGGTTCGTCGAACCTCTTCAATCCTCAAGTCACACTTGATTTTTTCGATCAAACATCGCCGTCTTATCGAATGACGGGAAATGTCTTCGCTGAAGCGACATTCCTGAAGAATTTCACATTCAAGTCGAGCCTCGGGGGAGACTTTGCCGAAAATGAAATGCGAAACTTTCAACCTGAGTACGCTGCAACGCTCTCACAGCGCCGCTCTATCAGTCTGTTGAGAAGGGAGCGTTCTGAAAATCGCAACTGGATTATTGAGAATACACTGACTTACAACTATAACCAAGACGAGGATCATTCTATTACAGTACTCCTTGGTCAGGGGGCACAGCAATATCGCTTTTATAAGCTTATAAGTACCGCCGAAAATGTTCCGAATAACAGCGATGCGGATCACTACTTCCGTCTTGGAAATCCTGATACTCGTTTCGTTGACGATGAAGGCGATTTACAAACTGTTGCCTCGTATTTCGCCAGAGTCAATTACTCTTTCCGTGATCGATACTTACTCACCGCTTCATTTCGAATGGACGGTTCATCCAAGTTCAGTGAGCATTGGGGATACTTTCCTTCCGTGGGAATTGGTTGGGTCATCAGCGAGGAAGGATTCATGCAAGGTCAAAACATTTTCGATAACCTCAAGCTACGGGCAAGTTGGGGTAAGATTGGTAACAGCCGTGTGCCATCGAATACCGCAGTCCTTCGTGTGAGTCAGCCGGAGTCATTTACATACGTAGGCGGTAATGGCGGGACC